>Ga0307967_1000191_pt1 | contig 43910 bp, 40 predicted proteins | sample OrgLakmetagen648_FD_201828 | JGI IMG/M metagenome (GOLD analysis project Ga0307967, IMG submission 201828) | Saline water microbial communities from Organic Lake, Antarctica - #648 | ecosystem: Environmental > Aquatic > Non-marine Saline and Alkaline > Saline | place: Antarctica: Organic Lake... | reverse complement strand
TTTCCATGGGAACAAAACAATACAGTGGAAATATTGGAGTGGTGCTAACAGCTTCCCATAATCCAGCTTCTTACGGAGGATATAAATTAAAGTCTAATTTTGGTGGACCACTTTTGCCAGACAAAATTCAAGAAGTTGAAGATTTAATTCCAGATACAGTTGATGATGAAATATTATTATCTGATTTAGATAGAGCAATTGAAGACAAGCGTTTAATTAAAGTTGATTTAGAAACTACTTATATCGATGCTGTTAAAGCAAACTTCGATATTGAAGCAATTAAAAAGTCAGGGTTAAGATTGGCTTTTGATGCAATGTATGGATCTGGTCAAAACGTATTAAAACCTATGTTTCCAGATATGGCGTATTTGCATTGTGAGCATAACCCAGGGTTTATGGGGCAAGCTCCTGAGCCAATTGCAAAGAATTTAAAAGAGTTGGAAGCCTTCATTAAGAAAGATGGAAATATTGATGCTGCTTTGGCCACAGATGGTGATGCAGATAGAATTGGGCTGTACGGAAAAGAGGGCGAGTTTATCGATTCTCATCACATTATTTTACTTTTGATTCACTACATGGTGAAATACAAAGGCATGTCAGGAAAGGTTGTAACAGCATTTAGTTGTTCTCCTAAGATTGCTAAAATTTGCGAACATTATGATTTAGAGCACCAAACAGTAAAGATTGGTTTCAAGCATATTGCTGGAATTATGATTGACGAAGATGTTTTGCTAGGTGGTGAAGAGTCAGGTGGAATTGCAACAAAAGGACATATTCCAGAACGCGATGGAATTTGGATGGGGATGATCATCTGGGAGTTCATGGCGAAGTCTGGAAAATCACTTGAATCTCTTATTGATGAGGTGTATGAAATTGTTGGCGCTTTCAAATTTGAACGCAGCGATTTACATATTAATGAGGAGTTGAAGCAAGAAATTATAGCGAATTGTGAAAAGAATGTTTATGCCTCTTTTGGCAAATACAATGTGGAGAAAGTGGAGACGATTGATGGATTCAAATTCTTCCTTCCAAATGACAGTTGGGTGATGATTCGTCCTTCTGGAACGGAACCTGTTTTAAGAGTTTATGCGGAAGCCATCGATTTAGATGAGGTACGCAGAATTCTTAGTGCTACCGAGGCAACATTACTTAAGAAATAATAAATGACTGGTAATTCGATTGGGCACGCTTTCAAATTAACAACCTTTGGTGAATCTCATGGAGAAGCCATTGGTGGTGTTATTGACGGAGTTCCTTCTGATTTTAAATTGGATTTAGGAGCTGTTCAACTGGAGTTGGACAGAAGACGACCTGGACAGTCCGATATCGTTACACAGCGAAAAGAATCCGATACCGTGCATTTTCTTTCAGGAATATTTGAAGGGAAAACTACGGGAGCTCCGATTGGTTTTTTTATTGAAAACGAAAACCAGAAGTCGAAAGATTATAGTCATATTAAAGATATATATCGTCCTTCTCATGCAGATCTGACTTATGATAAAAAATATGGTCACAGAGATTATAGAGGCGGAGGACGCTCAAGTGCTCGGGAAACAGCGAGTAGAGTTGTGGCTGGTGCAATTGCTAAACAATTTTTAAAACACTTAGGAATTCATGTCAACGCATTTGTTTCACAAGTGGGCTCGATAAAACTGAAAGGTGACTTAACTCAATTTACTTTGCCCGATCAGGAGAACGATGTACGTTGTCCAGACGCTGAGGTAGCTCAAGAAATGATTGACTACATTAAAGTCATCCGCAAGGAAGGAGATACTGTTGGTGGAGTTGTTTTTACTATAATTACGGGCGTTCCAATTGGGTTAGGTGCACCAGTTTTTGATAAACTCCATGCCGATTTAGGAAAAGTAATGTTGTCCATAAATGCTGTAAAAGGATTTGAATATGGGTCAGGATTTTCTGGAGTAGAAATGAAAGGAAGTCAACACAATGATGTTATACAATCAGATGGAACTACTTTGACAAATAACAGTGGAGGAATCCAAGGAGGTATTTCTAATGGAAACCCAATTTATTTTCGTGTCGCCTTTAAACCAGTGGCTACAATTATGCAGAAACAAGATTCTGTAAATTCAAAAATGGAGAAAGTAAATTTAGAGGGAAAAGGACGCCACGATCCTTGCGTTGTTCCCCGCGCAGTTCCAATTGTAGAGGCCATGGCAGCGATTACCTTATTTGACCATTATTTACGCAACAAAATGACACAAATATAGATTATGTCGAAGGAAACGAAGAAAAAGAAATTGGCACTGCATTGGAAAATCCTAATTGGAATGGGACTTGGTGTTTTATTCAGTTTAATTTTGTTGAGTACCAATTGGGGAGCTGAAATCACAACCATTAAGGTCAAAGGAGAGGATTACCCTATTTCCAAAGCAGAATTATTTGTTCGCAATTGGATCAAACCATTTGGGAATATGTTTATTAATGCTTTAAAATTGATTGCCGTTCCATTGATTTTAGGTTCGTTAATTAAAGGCGTTTCTGATTTAAAAGACATTTCTAAATTGTCAAAAATGGGATTGCGTACCATTTTGACTTATTTGGTAACTACACTAATTGCCGTTTCTATTGGTTTGCTAATTGTAAATATTGTTCAGCCAGGGAAGACAATTACTGAGGAAACCAGAGAGAATCTAATTGAAAATTACAGCGGTGAAGCAGGGAAAAGTATTTCTAGTGCAGCTGAGCAAAAAGAGAGCGGACCATTGCGTGCCTTAGAAGATTTAATCCCAGACAATATATTTTCTGCAGCGTCAGACAATGGAAATATGTTGCAAGTTATTGTATTTGCTATCTTTTTTGGGGTTGGTTTAATACTTATTCCAAGTGATAAGTCAGGCCCAGTAAAAGCTTTCTTTGATGGTTTTAATGAGGTAATACTAAAGCTCATCGACTTGATTATGTTGGTCGCACCAATTGGAGTTTTTGCACTAATGGCTGGACTCGTTGTGGAATCACCAAGTCAGGATTTATTTGTTGCTCTTCTTTGGTATGCAATTAGTGTGGTGATTGGATTACTTTTAATGATTGCTATTTATGTGTTACTTGTTTATGTTTTCACAAAAAGAACTCCAAAATTCTTTTTGAATGGAATTTCACCAGCGCAGCTTTTGGCATTTAGTACAAGTTCATCAGCTGCTACGCTTCCAGTTACCATGGAAAGAGTAGAAGAGCACCTTGGCGTGAAAGAAGAGGTAACTAGTTTTGTTTTGCCAATTGGAGCAACGATTAATATGGATGGTACAAGTCTTTATCAAGCAGTTGCAGCAATATTTATAGCTCAGGCGTTCGGTATGGATCTGGATTTATATGCTCAATTGGGAATTATTGCTACTGCAACATTAGCCAGTATTGGGTCTGCAGCTGTTCCCGGAGCAGGAATGGTAATGTTAGTTATCGTATTGGCCCAAGCTGGAATTCCAGAAGCAGGTTTAGCCTTGATTTTTGCCATTGATCGACCTTTAGATATGTTAAGAACAACAGTTAACGTCACAGGAGATGCAGCAGTTTCAATGTTGATTGCTAAATCGGTTGGTAAATTGGGTGACCCAGAAGTAAAAGATTGGGATGACAGCTATCAGAAAGAAGTCTAAAACATGTATATTTTTAAGCTATTAGATACTGTTATTCAAGGAACTATTTTTTTAAGTGGTTTGATTTTTTTGACGGTACTTGATGCTGATGGATATTTTTACTGGATAAATGTCTGCTTGTTATTTTGGATTATCACCAGTATGATTTTAAATTTAATTCTGTTTAAACCACTTCATGTATTGAGAATCATCATATCATTGTTTCTGCTTCTAATGGCCATCGTTTTTGTACTTTCTTATTTTTCTGGAACATCCATTCCGCGTTTAAATTTCTATTTCCAGCCCTTCTCTGTTATAATTATACTTTTTTACTTTTTCACCTCTCTTTTGGAAATGGTGAAAATGAAAAGTAGGGGGGAGATTGATCTTGATTTTTAACCCGTATTATTCATGTCAAATAGACTTGTTTAATCGCATTACAATCATTTATTCATTCGCTTCATTTATTATCCATAAGTTATCCTTGAAATTGTTAATAACCCCGTGGAAAAACCTTTAATTTACGGCAATATCTACCCGTTAATTTCGTATATTTGCTACTGTCTCAAAATTGTTCGAGGCAAGGATTACATTTTTAAATTATTTGTAAACAAATGAGTGAAGCTGAAAAGAGAAAAGACGATTATTCTGCGGATAATATCCAAATACTTGAAGGATTAGAAGCTGTAAGAAAGCGTCCTGCGATGTACATTGGAGACGTTGGGATAAAAGGATTGCACCATTTGGTGTATGAGGTAATTGATAACTCCATAGATGAAGCTATGGGTGGATATTGTGACACTATAAGTGTGTCCATTAATGAAGGAGATTCAATCACCGTAGAAGATAATGGTCGTGGTATTCCAACTGCTATCCATACAAAAGAAAATAAATCTGCACTAGAAATCGTAATGACTGTCCTGCACGCAGGAGGGAAATTCGATAAAGATACGTATAAGGTATCTGGTGGACTCCATGGAGTTGGGGTTTCATGTGTGAATGCTTTATCTACTGACTTGTCTGCTATTATTCACAGAGATGGTAAAGTATACCAACAAGAATATAAAATTGGTGTTCCACAATATTCAGTTAAAGAAATTGGCACTTCAGATAAAACAGGTACAATAGTTACTTTTAGACCAGATGCATCAATTTTTGATGAAGTTCATTACAATTACGATACGTTAAAAGCACGTATGAGAGAGTTGGCTTTCTTGAATAAAGGACTAACTATTACAATATCTGATTTACGTGAAGCATCTATAGATGATGACGGAAAAGCACCATTAGAAGTTTTTCATTCTCAAGGAGGATTAAGAGAGTTCGTGAAATTCTTAGATAAAAGTAGAGAACCTCTTATCGAACAGGTTATTTATATGGAAGGCGAAAAAGATGGGATTCCTGTCGAAGTAGCTATGATGTATAATATGTCATATACTGAAAATATTATCGCTTATGTGAATAATATTAATACGCATGAAGGAGGAACTCACTTAACAGGTTTCCGACGTGGTTTAACAACTACTCTTAAAAAGTTTGCTGATGAATCTGGTTTATTAGCCAAAGAGAAGATTGAAATTGGTGGGGATGACTTCCGTGAAGGATTAACCGCAATTATTTCGGTTAAAGTAGCAGATCCACAATTTGAAGGTCAGACGAAAACAAAATTAGGAAATAGAGAAATTCAAGCACCAGTTTCACAATCGGTATCGGAAATGTTAACCAATTATTTGGAGGAACATCCTGCTGATGCGAAGAAAATCGTTGAAAAGATTATTATTGCTGCCCGTGCACGAAATGCTGCGCGTAAAGCACGTGAAATGGTTCAACGTAAAAGTGTAATGTCAGGAAGTGGATTGCCAGGTAAATTAGCTGACTGTTCAGAAAAAGATCCTGCACTTTGTGAAGTATTCCTTGTCGAGGGAGATTCAGCAGGTGGAACTGCAAAACAAGGTCGTGATAGATTTTTCCAAGCGATTATGCCTTTACGTGGTAAGATTTTGAATGTTGAAAAAGCAATGCAACACAAAATCTTCGATAACGAAGAGATTAAAAATATTTATACAGCATTAGGTGTTAGGGTAGGAACAGAAGAAGATGCGAAAGCGCTGAATACGGAAAAATTAAGATATCACAAGATTGTTATAATGTGTGATGCCGACGTCGATGGGGCGCACATTGAAACTTTAATTTTGACTTTCTTTTTCCGTTACATGAAAGAATTAATCGATCAAGGTTATATCTATATTGCTACACCACCGCTTTATTTATTAAAAAGAGGTGCCAAATCTGAATACGCATGGAGTGATGACCAACGTGATACCATTATAGAAAGATTGAGAGGTAATGCTCCAAGATCTTCTGTTGGAATCCAGCGTTATAAAGGTCTTGGAGAGATGAATGCAATTCAACTTTGGGACACAACAATGAATCCAGAGTTCAGAACGCTTCGACAAGTGACTATCGATAATGCTGCAGAGGCAGATAATATCTTCTCTACTTTAATGGGGGATGATGTTCCGCCTCGTAGAGCATTTATCGAGAAAAATGCAAAATATGCAAAAATTGATACCTAGTGCTGTAACTCATAAATAACGGTGCTTAAATTTTTTCTTTAGACAAGGCAAAATTTTCAAGCATTGCCATAGTTACGGTTTGAAATTTCAACGAAGTATAAAGGAAAAAGAGGAGTGAAATAAGCGATGGGATTTATGAACTACAGCACTAGATAGGTGTTGAAAAATATACAAAAGCCTCGACTGTGTCGGGGCTTTTTTTATGGGTTATTATTTGAATTGGATTGCACAAACAAAATTGATTGGTGTGTATGTTATGGACGCGATTGGATGGTGTGTATATTATGGACGCGAATCGATGGTGTGTATATTATGGACGCGATTGGATGGGATATATGTTTTAGACGCGATTGATTGGGATATTAGTAGAGACGCAATAAATTGCGTCTCTACTAATATCCCATCCAATTTTTAATTTGCGTCTCGTTCTTTTTCCTCTGTGTCACTGAATTCATAACCGGGAAACTCAATTGCGATTCCAGCAAGTTTTAATTCCTTACAAAGATGTTTTGGGAAATTCTGCCGTTGGGCAATAGAACCTATTTCTTCATGTAAGAATAGCACAACAGTTTCTGTTTCAGATTTAATTTCTCCAATTACTTGATAAGCCATTTTTCCGAATGGAGTGGAAGCCCATTGATAAGCTAAACTTTGTAGCTGTATTGAAATTAATCGTGCACTATTCTTTGGAGAAATGAATCCTAATGGATGAATCATATTAGGAATTTCAAAGGATTGACCAAATTGTAATCCTTCTTTTATTTTAAGGGTTTCCTCCTTGGTTACTCTGCTGTCTCTCCAACCTCTGGCTAGTCTTACCGGAATTGTTAGTGTTTGAACACTTTCTTTTGAAATTATAGGGTTTTCACCCAGTAGCTTCATGAATTTTGCTGTTTTGCATAATAATAGTGGCAAATAGTCGCCATGAAGCTGATCGAGATAATTATAAAAAGCTTCAGCCTTACTAGATAGTGTCTGGTCGGAAACAGCACAAAATTAAAATTGATTCTTTTGAGTATATTTTACTTTTTTTCTAGTCGGCTGATGCTATGGCATCTCCTAAAGAAAGAAAATCAAACCGCAGCGAAGCAAGCTCATAGCCTGTCCCGAGAAATCGGGAAAAACCTGGAAAAATTATTATGATTGAATAAATATTTCTCAAAATTTATTCAATTTATAAAAATCGTCTGTTTCCGAACAGGTACTAGATAGGAATTCAACATTTAATGTTTCCGTTTCCTTTTCAGCGGCTTCTTTTGACCAATTGAATTTAGTTCCTTGAGTTACGATTCCTTTAAAATTAGTTTGATCTATCTGTGCTGCTGAAATTGCTAAATATCCACCTAAACTAAATCCATAAACATAACTTGGTCCAATTGAATACATGAAATCTATAAAGCTTGACACCAATGCAGATATTTCAAAAGTTAGTTCAGAATCCTTTGATTTTCCATGATGTGGAATTTCATAAGTTATAACTTCGTATTCTTTACTCAATAAAGGAATGAGCATCAAATTTTGATTTTTTTCCTAAAGCGCCATGAATTAATACTAGTTTTTCCATAATATTAAATTTACGAAACTGAAAAAGCCCCGACAGTATAGTCGAGGCTCTAATTATAATTACTTTTCTAAATAAGTTTTATTTTACTCTTTCAACGTATTCTCCTTTACGCGTATCTACTTTTATTTTTTCTCCTGTATCGATGAACAAAGGAACTCTAATTTCCGCTCCAGTATCTATAGTTGCTGGCTTTAAAGTGTTTGTTGCGGTGTCACCTTTAACTCCAGGTTCAGTGTAAGTAATCTCTGCTTCAATGTACATTGGCAAATCTACAAGCAATGGATTTTCTTCTTCTGCATGGAAAGTAATGTCACAAATCATTCCTTCACGCAAGTATAAAGGATTTTCTATAAGTACTTTAGGAATAACAACTTGCTCGTAGTTGTCGGTATTCATAAAATGATATCCTATAGTTTCTTCTTCATACAAATATTGATATTGTCTTTTTTCAATACGTACGATTTCGATTTTATGCCCTGATGAAAAGGTATGGTCTAATACTTTACCTGATTCAATTTCTCTTATTTTTGTACGTACAAATGCAGGACCTTTTCCTGGTTTAACGTGCTGAAATTCAATAACAGTAGATAACTTACCATTCATGTTGATACAAACTCCGTTTTTAATATCTGATGTATTTGCCATAATTTTAATTTGTTCGATTCAAATATAGTAACAATCTCGCAATTTTTTAATGGTTAATTGTCAATTGTTCATCGTTAACGTCTGAATCGCAATAGACATTTGATGTTTAACGGGTCTGACAATAAGTTTTTAGCATAGTTACGCTGAGAAACGCAGAGGGTTTTCACAGAGTTTCGCGGAGAAGATGTTTTATGATGAATTATGATTTTTTGAAAAGTAGATTTCTTTAAGGATTTGATAAGAAAACTTTAAAGACAAGGCTTGTGAAGTTTATAATTGTCAAGAGTCCCGACTGTCAAGGTCGGGATGACTGCAATTTTAAACAAGCATAACGCAGTATTTAAACTTTTCTTGCAAAGCCTACCTAATCTTATATGGTTGAATCAAGAACGTACTCAGCAGAACAATTGAGATGGAACTAATCGGCATTAAAATCGCTGCGAAAAGTGGAGTAACTAATCCTATGAAGGCAAAGGATATTCCAATGGTGTTGTAAACCAGAGAAAAGTACATACAAGTACGCAGTACTTTTTTCGCATGTAAGCCGAATTTAAAGAAACTCTTAAGTTGTTTGATTTGATCGCTTACAATAATAGCATCACATTTTGGTGTAAATCTAAACTCATCTTCTGAAACGCTAATTCCTAATTCTGCTTCTGCTAAAGCTTCGGAATCATTTAAGCCATCTCCAACAAATGCGACTATATCACCAGACTTGTTAAAGTTTAGGATATGATTTTTCTTGTCAGTAGGAGAGAGGTTGAAATGCATGTCAATCGGATGTTCCAAATCGTTGAATAAAACTTTATCTGTCGAATGGTCACCCGAAAGTAAAGTGATTTTAAAATCTTTTTGTAATCGACTAATTTCCTCTAAAATTCCTTCCCTTAGTTCAGATTGAAATTTAAAAAATCCAACTACTTTATCGTTAATGCTTAAATAACTTCCGCTTTCATCAAATTTCTCTATTGCATTGGTGAACTTGGCATTACCAACCTTTATGCTATTTCCATTCGCCGTTTTGGCTTCCACTCCTAAACCAGAAACTTCATTGTAATCAGTGATGGTATCAACTTGATCAACTTTGTCTTCCAAGTAATTGGTTATACTTTTCGAATAGGGATGCGTCGATTGTCTTGTTAATGCGAAAACTTGTCCCATAAATTCCGTCGACATTTCTTCTCCTTCATAGTTTACACCTTCTATTCTGTCTTTGGTTAATGTTCCTGTTTTGTCAAAAACAATGTGGTTGATTTTATTTAGTTTTTGAATTTCATGACTGTTTCTAAAATACAATCCTGATTTACCCAATTTCCGCAATGCGTTTCCATAGACAAAGGGGAATGATATTGCTAAAGCGCAAGGGCAAGCAACGACTAAAATTGAAGTGACAATTTCTAAAATTTTATTTGGGTCAATAAAAGCCCAAGTAATTGCTGCTGCTGTAGAAACTACTCCAACTATGATCAGGAAATATTTACTCAGTAGGTTCTCTCTATTTTGAACGATTGATTTAGTTGTTTTCGCAGATTTATTCCAAATGCTGGCAAATTTACTTCGGTTAGTCGTGCTTAATGCCTTTACTTGAACAGCAGAACCAATTAATTTACTTCCAGCATATATTTTGTCTCCTGTTTTTAATGTTGCTAAGTTGGCTTCTCCAGTAATAAAACTGGTGTCGATTACTGCTTTTATGGAAATTAATTCAGCGTCACATGGAATAATCTCTTCATTGAAAATCTTTAAAATATCGTCTTTTTCAATTGATTCTATTTTGACAACTTCTTCTACCTGATTGGTTCTATTTACCCTGTGCACGCCTAAAGGGAAGTATGCTTTTGGATCATTATCAAAAGACATGTTCCTGTATGTCTTGGATTGAAACCATTTTCCAATCAAAAGGAAAAATACAAATCCTGTAAACGAATCCATATAACTAGACCCTTCTTGCATCAATATGGAGGAAGTACTTTTGATAAACAAGACTAAAATCCCTAGGGCAATAGGAATATCTAAATTAAGTTGTCGTGTTTTAATTGCTGTATATGCTGAAATAAAATATCCTGAAGCAGAATACAAGAGCACTGGAATAGCGGCACCTAAAGTAAGATATGCTGAGAAGTTTCTAAAGTCATCGAACATTTCATCCATTCCAAGGTATTCTGGAAAAGACCACAGCATGATATTTCCAAAGGCAAACCCTGCAACACCTAATTGAAGCAACAATTTCTTATCGTAACTACTTTTGTTTTCTTTTCCCCGTCGCAATTCAGGTTTATAACCGATACTTTCTAGCAAAGAAGCAACTTCAGATAGCTTTCTTGATTTTTTTATCGACAATGAAAGTGTTCTTGCCGTGAAATTGGCTTCGCTTTCTAAAATATCAGTATTTAATTTTTGGAGATTTTCAAGCAAATATATACAAGAACTACAATGAATTGCAGGCAAAAAGAAAGTTACCATATAGATTTCATCATTCTGAAATTCTATAAAATCATTAAAGATTTCAGGAACGTCTAAAGCTGTGTATTTTGCATTTCCTTCTGTTGCAGGCTTTATTCCGCTTTGTTCATTGAACTCATAGAATTTATCCAACCCGTTATTACTTAATATTTCGTAAACGGTCAAACAACCAGAGCAACAGAAATCTTTATCTCCTTTTGAAATGGGTTTTCCTATAATCTTATCCCCACAATGATAGCACCCCATATTTTGAACTACTTAGAATTTGGAAAAATATAAATTTGCATAATAATTACTTTTAAATTTGGTTCTACCACGAATTTAGTGGATAACTTTTTCAATGGAGAATAAATCTCAGTTATCTTTTCTTGCACTATTAATGCATTTCAAAATCCGCTTTAATCAGCATTCACCAAAGGTGAAAAAATCCGCGAATATCCGCGTTCCATTAAAGCGCATCAAAAAGCATCAACCAGAACTCTCGGTTTACTCTATATTTTTGTATAACTAATGTCTTAATAAACAATTCAAACCTTGTTTATCAATTCAACTACCCATTAAAATAAGGGTAGAACCTTAAATTTTAATGCCTACATAGTTTCAAAGTTGTCCCTAAAATTATGGAATAGTCGGAAACCTGTCCTTTATGTTGTTTAGGAATTGAAACTATCGTCGGTATATAATTTTGACAAAGGTAATACCTCATAATTAATGGATGATTTTAAACCGATTTACTAAATCTACCTTGTGTTGGAATTTTATTTGCGTATGGATCTAACATCATACAAACATTACGAGAAAATGGTTTTCCATCTTCAGTAACGATAATTTCATTTTCATTCCACGTGATGATTCCGTCTTTTTTAAATTCATCCAAGGTTTCTTTGAATGTAGAAACATGATTTTTCATCCAATCATCTTTGGCAAAGGTAGTTTTAAATTGACACATTAATTGTGTTACATGTTCTTTTAAAGTCGCGTCTGTTTTTGAGTGAACATGACCTTTTATAACAGGCAATTCATTGGCATCAATCATTCCGTGGTATTCTCGAATACTCTTGATGTTTTGTGCATATCCAAATCCATATTCTGATATGGCAGAGGCGCCTAAACCAATCATTCGGTCGGTTGTATTAGTCGTGTATCCCATAAAAGTCCTATTCAAAGCGCCGCCTCTCAAAGCTTCAGCTAAAATATCTGTTGGCAATGCAAAGTGATCCATTCCGATTTCAACATAACCATTGGCAAGAAGTTCATCTTTTGATTTTTCATAGAATGCTCTTTTTTCATCACCTGATGGCAAATCATCCTCAGAAAAACCACGCTGACCTGTACCTTTTACCCAGGGAACATGTGCATAAGAATACAAGGAAATTGCATCTGGTTTTAATTGAATTGTTTTCTCAATTGTATCTATCATGTTTTCCATGGTTTGCTTAGGAAGTCCGAAAACTAAATCGTGACTGATAGAAGTGAAACCAGTTTTTCTAGAAGCAATTGTTACCTTTTCAACTTGTTCAAAAGGTTGAATTCTGTTAATCGCTTTTTGAACCACTGGGCTATAGGACTGAACTCCAAAACTAACACGTCTAAATCCTAGGTCAAATAAAGTTTGAAGCTGTTCATCGCTGGTATGGTTGGGGTGTCCTTCAAAACTAAATAAAGGATCTTTCCCTATTTTAACTTTAATGGCTTCAATTAATCTTTTCAATTGATCTGCAGCAAAAAAAGTAGGTGTTCCTCCACCCAAATGAATTTCATCCACTTGGATGCTTTCTCCATTTAGTTTCTCATACATCTGCCATTCCTTAATTACGGCATCGATGTAAGGCGTTTCAACGCTATGTTGTTTCGTAATATGTTTATGACAACCACAAAATGTACATAAACTCTCGCAAAAAGGAAGGTGAACATATACACTTGTACTGTGGTTTTTATTTTGTTCTGCTTCTACAAATATTGGTGCGAATTCAGCCGCCGAAAACTCCATTCTGTTCCAATCTAAAATTGTTGGATAAGAAGTATAGCGTGGACTGGAAACGTTGTATTTATTGATAATCTCTTCACTTAACATAATCTCTCTTCATCTAATTTGCAAAGGCAAATATCGTGTTTATAAGAGGAACAAACAAATGATTAAAGTCAGTTTGGAAACAAGATGTTATCAGTCATAATCCCATTAACCGACTTGTGTTTTGACAAACATAATTTATTCATTCTTTATCCTGAAGGAAGTTACTAGATTTAAAAGATGGCAGAGTTTTTTATTGACATTTTTGTCGCCATAGGTAATAGAGTGAATGATAAATATTCTATCTGATTTATTATATTTTAAATAATTTACAATTCCATTTGTTTTTAAATTGTCATTTTCTGCATATTTAATCCAATAAGATTCACGTGAGTCAATTTGTTGTTACCCATTTTTTGGATAGACATTGCAGAATTGTTGTTTATACTTTTTACTTCTGAACCAAAATAATCTTTAAGATTATTTTTTATCTCTGGAATTACATAAATCGCAATTAATCTAGTTTCATCTTGAGGGCATCTCTAATAACTCTGTTTGGAATGATAAGGCAGTTATTTTTTTCAGATACAAGGCGCTGAAAACGGAATTTAGCAGGGCTAAATGAGTATTTCGGCAACGAAGTAGTTGGAAGTAAGAACAAGTTAGCAACCAAAGTAGGGTTTTTAGAGGTGCCCTTGAGTTAAACTAATATCTACAGTTGTGATTCCATACTTCCCATCGATTAATGATTGCTCTAGCCACCAATCTCTAGGAAGTTTAATTTTGAATTTTTCAATAGTATCTTGATAATAAAAGAGATTTGAGTCCTCCCATTCCTCATTACAATTTATAACTTCTTCTTCATTAATGGTGAATCCGTCTATTTTCTCATCACTAGCACATCCCGGGAATAGTAAAATCAAAAATATTACTTGAAGTTTCTTTTTCATTATTACTTATCAAATGATTATTCCTTGTCTTGATTACTCTTCTGAGATTGTGATGATTGCTGACTTCCCTTTTCTGATTTCTGCAAATCAATAACCTCATTCAATTTTTCACCACCTTTAATTCCAAAATCCAATGTTCTGATTGGGAAAGGAATCATGATATCTTCTTTATCGAAAGCTTTCTTGATGGCAATAATTGCTTCACTTTGACTTTTTAAAAAATCCAATTGACTTTTGAATCCAACCCAAATCATTATTCTAAAATTAATTGAACTTGCTCCAAATTCTAAATAAACCAAGTCGATTTCTCTTTCTTTTTGAATATTGGGCACATTTTTTACGGATTCAATTGAAATATCTCTAACACGTTCTAAATCTTCTCCATAAGAAACACCAACGCTTAGGTCAATACGTTTATATGTGTTTTCAGAATCATTGATTAAGGGATTTTAAAAAAGTAACTTATTAGGAATGATGACTTCCTGACCCTGAAAAGAGGCGATTTCAGTCGTTCGAATTCCTATGTGTTTAATCACTCCACTTTGTCCTTCACAATGAATTACATCTCCAATTTTAAAAGGACGTTTAATCGCCATAAAAAATCCGGCAATAAAATTGGTTGCAATATCTTGAAATGCCAAACCTAACATACCTGCACCAGCTAATAATGAAGTAACAGTTTTGTCGAGATTTAATAAACTTAATGCGGCAAAAGAACCGATTGTAAGCACAATGACATATATCATTTTTGAAATTATGGATGAAAGTGAACTATTGTTAAGTGTTTTGTTGAGTAATCTATTCACCAAGTTTCGGATGACTCTTCCAACAAAAACGAATGATACAAGTACTATAATTGCAAGTACAAAATTAGGAAGCATTGCAACTAACTGTTCTACCCATCCGGTTACTTTCCCAACGATTACATCGTAATATTTTTTAATTTCCATATATATATTTTGATTCGTTTATTAAAATAATAAAATTCTAAGTTTCTGAAATAGGTTTATATATTTGGTTCTACCACGAATTTAGTGGATAACTTTTTCAATGGAGAATAAATCTCAGTTATCTTTTCTTGCACTATTAAGGCATTTCAAAATCCGCTTTAATCAGCATTCACCAAAGGTGAAAAAATCCGCGAATATCCGCGTTGCTTGCATCCGTGTTATCCGCGTTCCATTACAGCGCATCAAAAGTATCAACCAGAACACTCGGTTTACTCTATATTTTTGTATAATTAATGTCTTAATAAACAATTCAAACCTTGTTTATCAATTCAACTACCCATTAAAATAAGGGTAGAGCCATATATTTTTTGCTGTATGTTCTAGGCACTATATACCCAACTTTTTTTAATTAAAAAAGGTTTCGCTTATTTAGTAAATAGAATGTTATATTGGAAAGATTAGCAGCCTATGGCCTAGCGTATATTGCATAAAACTATTAAATATCCCAAGGTAGAACTTCTACATTTTCTAAAATTTCTTTTCCAAAACTTTTATTCCTTTGAATGATGCGCATTATTTTTACTATATCTTCTTTTTTTGTATTGCGTTTTAAATGCAATCCGATAATTTGACGAATAGGAGTGTGGTCTTTAATTTTTTTAATGTGCTTCGGATTTAAGTTTAAATGAGGCAAGTAAAAGAAAGGTATTAATGTATAACCACCTTCTTGTTCAACCATTTTCGTTAACAAATGAAGATTTCCTCCTTCATAATTCCATTCTGATTTTTTAGCACTATCTAATTTGCAGAAGTTAATCATTTGAGTTCTCAGGCAATTCCCTGGACTGAGCAACCAAGGATGCTCATTTTCCAACTGTTCTAATTTGATTGTTTTTTCCTTTATCGTTGGCAAATAAATAAGGACTTCTTCATTATATAAAATCTGCTGATCCAAAGAGGAATCTTCAACTGGTCCAGCCATAATACCAAAGTCTATGGTCTTGTTTTTTAAAGCTGCTAGAAGATTGGGCGAAGTCAATTCGCTAATATCTAAATGTACATCACCTATTTGATCTTGCCATTTCGCATACAATTCAGGAACTAAATAATTGGAAATAGTTGGGATAATTCCAATTCTTATCTCTGATTTATAGGTTCCTTTTAATCTTTCAATTTGAACTTCTAATTCATCATATGCAGATTGAATAGCTGACAAATCAGGATATAGTTTTTCCCCAGCATCTGTTAGTGAAATAGGATTCGTATCTCGGTTAATTATTTTATATCCCAGTGCATCCTCTGCTTTTTTGAGTTGCATTGAAAGAGTTGGCTGAGTAACATGACAAGCATCTGCAGCACGCTGAAAATTCTTGTGTTTCAATAAAGCAAAAATATAGGAAAGCTGTACGGGAGAAATCATATAGATAAAATTTATGTAAATATAATAATAATTGATAAAAACAATAAGGAAAGTAGTCGTATCTTTGTCGTGTTGATAGGGAAAACGGAGTTGAAAATTTAAATAAAATAAAATTTAAATTTAAAATCTCATAAATTCTTATCTTTATAGAAGAATTATTAATAACCAATAAAATATAAATAATATGTCAATAGTAGGAAAAAAATTTCCAGATATTCAAGTGGATGCAATGAATGAAATGGGTGATACATTCAAGATAAACATTCTTGAAGAAGCAAAGAAAAACAAGAAAAAAGTATGTTTATTTTGGTACCCAAAAGACTTTACTTATGTATGTCCAACTGAACTTCACGCATTTCAAGCTAAATTGAAAGAATTCGAAGACAGAAACACAATCGTTATCGGAGCTTCATGTGATACACCAGAAGTTCATTTTGCATGGTTAAGCTCAGCAAAAGACAACGGTGGAATCGAAGGAGTTACTTACCCAATTTTAGCAGATTCTAACCGTAACTTGGCAAACATGTTAGGGATTTTAGATATTCAGTCTGAAACGTACAACGAAGCAACAGATTCTTTCATTCTTGAAGGAGACAATGTAACTTATCGTGCAACTTACCTGATTGATGAGGAAGGTACAGTATTCCACGAAGGAGTTAACCACATGCCAGTTGGACGTAACGTAAATGAGTACATTCGTTTAATCGATGCTTTTTCTCACGTACAAACACATGGTGAAGTTTGTCCTGCTAACTGGGAAGAAGGTGGAACAGCAATGAGTGCAGACAGCAAAGGTACAGCAGAATATTTAAAAAATAGCTAATATGGCATTTGTAGAGTTAGACACAGATACGTTACAAGAAGAGATTTCAAATAATGAAATGGTTCTCGTGCAGTTTTCAGCTGGGTGGTGTGGTAACTGCCGAATCATGAAGCCTAAGTTTAAGAAATTTTCTCAGGAACATGAAAATGTAAAGTTTATTGTAATCGATGCTGAAAAGAACGCAGAATCTAGAAAGTTAGCGAAAGTAGATAATTTACCTACGTTTGCAGCTTTCAGAAACGGCGAATTAGTTCAGCAGACGCAAACAAACAAAACAGAAGTATTAAAATCTTTTATCGATGAGACTACCAGTAATTAAGCACCTGTCCACTTTTATAGAGGAGAATGACGAGGATTTCTTAAATGAAACAATTGAAACATTGGAAAATCTTACAGAACTTTCTTCAATGAAAGATGAAGAACTCGACGTTATTGGAGAATTACTTTCCAATATGTACGGTGCAATCGAAGTCAATAAAATGATTAGAGAAGAAGGAGTTTCTCAAAAAGAAGCGGCCAATAAGTTTATGAAGCGTGTGACAGGTTCAATCGATACTTAGCCTTTGCAAGAAAACGTCAAATACTTCGTTATGCTAGTTTTTAATTACAGTTATCCCGACGTTTCCAGTCGGAACGTCTGACAATTAAAAACTTCAAAAGCCTTGTATTTAAAGTTTTCTTATCAAAGCCTTAGATTTTAAAGTTTATATAGAGACCATTATTCGTAATGGTCTCTTTTTTTTGATTAATAATTTTAAATTACCAGTTTAGGAGTGTAAGCATATTCTGTATAAATACAATTTAGCTTGTTCAGCGTTTAATTAATATTTTAGGAGATTATAAATAAACTTTATTTCATTAGTTTTATAACTTAACTATTTCTAAAACACTAATGCTGTTTACTTTTATCTTTTAAATTTAAACACTACAAATTAAATTCAACATGAAAAACTTATCACTATTTATTATCGTTTTATTTTATGCTCATTTTGGAATAACTCAGTGCCTGGTGACCATCGATTCACCTGTAACTCCAATAGATTGCGATGATTGTTTTACATTAACAGCTAATGGGTATGTAGGATCAGTTTTGTTGTCCTTAGATTTTAATAATTCGTCTCTTAGTCCTTCGTGGAGCGTAACCGCTTTTCTCAATTATAATAATCCTTGTGGTGCTCCACTTGATGGTTCAATTGCTGGGTGGTTTGGAACAGGTTCTACTGCCCCAAGAATATTAATCTCTCCATCTGCCGATGTTTCCTCAGGTGGCCATGTATGTTGGGAAATGAAGTATGCAACCAATGGAGGTTTTGGGAATTGTGAGGGTCCTGATAGTCCCAATGAAGGCGTTTCACTTCAGTATTCTATTAATGGAGGTACAATTTGGATAAATATTCAAACTTGGCCGCCAAATGGTGGTACAGACCCATTTTTGACGCAATGGCAAAACTATTGTGTTGCTATTCCAGTTGCTGCGCAAACTACTAATACTAAATTTAGATGGATTCAAGATAATTCTAGTGGAGGTTTATTTGATAATTGGGGACTTGATAATATCGTCGTTTCGAGTCCTATTAACAATCAAGGTTATTATTATGATTGGTTTGAAGATGGAACTTCTAATTCTGCAGATACTATTCTTTGTCAAAACTCCAGTATTGAAGATTATAATGTGATATACACGAATGGTATTGATGACACTTGTTCAGCAACAATAACAATGGCAGTTGATAGCTCATTATTAATTGCAGATTTTTCTTTTGATAAAGACACGGTTTGTATTGGAGAGATATTAGCTGTAGATGGCTCAAATTTAGCTAGTGCAACATCCTATAATTGGACTTTTAATGGAGGGACACCAAATACTAACACTGGTGTTAATTCAACAACAACTTTTAATAATCTTGGCACATACTGGGTGGTTTTAGAAGTTATGAATACTTGCGGGATTACCGATATAGATAGCTTGGAAGTCATCGTTCTTTCTATACCGAATATAGCATTAAGTGCCTCTGATAGCACAATCTGTCCAAATGGAAGTTCAAATTTATCAGCAACAGGAGCGAGTTCCTATATTTGGTCTCCAGCAGCAAGTCTTTCTTGTTCCAATTGCCAAAGCCCAGTTGCAACGCCTTTATCAACAATAACTTATGATGTAATTGGGTCGAATGGAATTTGTTTTTCTCCTATTGAATCAATTACTATAGAAGTGGATATTCCTCCATTGATTGCAGATTTTATATTAGTTGATGACACAGTTTGCATCGGTGATATAATTGATTTCAATTGTTCTACTTCAATAGGAGCAGAGTCTTATGAATGGACTTTTAGTGGAGCAACACCATTGACATCTTCTGGTGAGAATGTGACTACAATGTATTTTACAGCTGGAACTCACGAAGTTCAATTGGTTGTAAAAAATGAATGTAATGTAACCGACACTTTAATAAAAAGCATAGTCGTTATTCCACAAATTGATTGTGTGAATTCATTGATTGAAACCGAGAATGAATCCATGAAGATTTACTATAATTCTATGGAAGATAAAATAGTACTGAACACCTTAAAAAAAGGAGAGGCTTTCGTATTGAATTCCGCAGGACAAAAAGTGATTGAATCTCAATTTATAAATAGTGGTGAAAGCTTTATTGATACAAAAAGTTTGACAAAAGGAATTTACGTAATTGTATTTAATGATAAAGTTTCAGATCCTCAAACCAGAAAATTTGTGAAGTAGTTAACTTTAAAAACCAAAGGAAATTCAATAAAAAAGACTTCTTTTTTATTAAAAAGTATTGATTTTATAATAAAAACCGCTTTTTTTTTGAGTTTAAGGAAGATATACCTTACCTTGCAGATGAATCATAATACATTGAGTTATCGGACTAGTAAAAATTGTAAGAAAAAGTAAAATTGAAAACAGGTACCACCGTAATATGGGAAGAATCTGTGTTCAAGTAACACGCATTCAAAAACAATTCATGGGTATTCCATTTCAAACAGTATATAAATATCGCCAAACTTATACTGGCGAGGTAAAAGACTGTGAAGAATGTGTAATCTCAAAAGCAGAGTTGATTTACTAAAATTATTATTTCCTAAATGAATAAAAAAAGGTCAAGTTCTAAGCTTGACCTTTTTTTGTGGTATTTTTTATGAATTGTGGTAACTGCCACCAATTGTTTTGGGCAAGCTTAGCTGCAGTTGCACTGTTGCGTTTGCTTGTCTAAATTGCTTGTCTGAAAATCAAAAAAAAGGTTCACATTTCTGCAATCCTTTTCTTAAATTTCATTTGTGAGCCTTTCATTTATTCTCAAAGTATAATCCGTTGACTGAGCATGTCGAAGGCAACATTATAAGAAAATGTCCTTAAAGGCCTTTATAAAAAGGAGTCTTCACAATCTCTGCTGCCAGTGATTTACTTCTTACACCAATAAATATTTCACCTCCAACCGCTGCAACATCAATAGGAACATATCCCATTCCAATTGCTTTGTTTAATGATGGAGACATTGTTCCAGAAGTTACACGTCCAATTTCTTCACCCGCTGCATTTAAAATAGGATAACCTTGACGAGGAATACCTTTGTCCTTTAATTCAAATCCTACCAATTTATTCTTCACTCCGTTTTCTTTCTCTGCTTTTAAAGCATCGCTGTTTGTAAAGTCTTTAGTGAATTTTGTAATCCAACCCAATCCAGCTTCAAATGGAGAGGTTGTTTCATCGATATCATTACCGTACAAACAGAATCCCATTTCTAAACGCAAAGTATCACGCGCACCTAATCCAATTGGTTCAATTCCGAAAGCTTCTCCAGCTTCAAAAACCTTATCCCAAACCTGTTTTGCATCTTTATTTTTAACGTAGATCTCAAAACCACCGCTTCCAGTATAGCCCGTTGCAGAAATGACAACACCCTTTACACCAGCAAATTCATTGATTTGAAAAGTGTAAAATTTCATTCCTTTTAAATCTACAGAAGTCAATGATTGCATAGCCTCTGCTGCTTTTGGTCCTTGAATAGCCAATAAACTCCAATCATCAGATTCATTCACTAACTCTGCTCCAACGTCGTTCTTTGATGAAATCCAATTCCAATCTTTCTCAATATTAGAAGCGTTAACCACCAACAAGAATTCTTGATCAGTGATTTTGTATACAAGTAAATCATCTACAATTCCACCATCATCATTCGGCATGTAGCAATATTGGGCCTTTCCAGGTACTAATTTACTTACATCGTTACTTGAAACTTTTTGAAGTAAAGCCTCTGCATGCTCTCCTTTCACAAAAAACTCTCCCATGTGAGAAACATCAAAAACACCTAATTTAGTTCTCACAACTCCATGTTCATGTTTTAATCCTGCATAGGAAACAGGCATATTATACCCTGCAAATGAAACCATCTTAGCTCCTAAATCTATATGTACTGCTGATAACGCTGTTTCTTTCATCGAATTGACATTTTGGTTTAAAATGCAAATTTAATAATTAATCGATGTTAAAGTTTAAATGGGGGAAAGGAAATGGAGTTTTTATATTGTGAGAACTCTTATTTCAAATAGAAGAGAGTTGTTAATTCGAAGTACTTTCCCTTTTGAGGATAATGAAAGGGGAGGACCAACTCACGATAAACAAGATGAATAGGTTTTGTAGGCATATAAAGCTTATATTTAAGGTTCTACCACGAATTTAATGGAATACCGTATGCAATAGAGAATAAATCTTAAAGCATTTTCTAATAATATGCGTTTTAATATCCGCGATTATCCGAAAACACCACAGGTGAAAAAATCCGCGATCATCCGCGCTGCTTGCATCCGTGTCATCCGCGTGCCATTACAGCGCAACCAAAAAGATCAACCAAAGCTCTTGGGTTCTCCTTTTTTCATAAGGCTAATTATTTACATTCCACCATTAAAATAAGGATAGAACCATATTTAATTCATTTTTTTTATAAAATAAATCAGCAAGTTCTCCCTCTGTATATCCCTTCCAGAATGAAGCTTCAGGAGTGAGGAGTTACTAAAGAGCACCTCTAAAAACCCTACGTTGGTTGCTAACTAGTTTTTTCTTCCAACTACTTCGTTGCCGAAATACTCATTTTGCCCAGCTAAATTACGTTTTCAGCGCCTTGTATCTGAAAAAAATAACTGCCTTATCATTCCAAACAGAGTTATTAGAGATGCCCTAAACAGTGTATTCGTAAATGAGAAAAAGTGTCATTACTAATTTAAATTGTGAACCAATGTGTTGTTTAAAATAGCATTAAATGACTACCTTAAAATCCTAATCTTTATTCTTTCGCTTATAGCTGCCTAATTCCTTCAAAATGATTTATTCCGTAACATGATTTTTTGATCATTTCAACCATCAAACGAATTCACGATAACTTCCATTTCGGTCAATCACTATAATTGTTATATTTAAACTCTTTTGAATAGCATAAGCTATTTTTAAAAAGAAAATAAAGAATACAACTTGGATATTCTCTGATAAACAGAAATAAAGATAAGTATCCATAATTCACCATTGAAATTAAGGTTTTATAATATGACAACCACAACACATAACAAACTCGTATCTTCTATTTGGTCTATTGCAGACGATGAAACTTATGCGATTTGTAAAAGTGACATGATGATTAAAGGAAATGATCCTGCCAATATTCGTGTAGGTTCTACCTTGTCAACGGATGAATTCGCTGGAACAACTTTCGATTTTATGCTGTCTAATCCTCCTTATGGGAAGTCTTGGAGCAGTGAACAAAAATACATTAAGGACGGAAAAGATGTAATTGATCCTCGTTTTCAAATACAATTGAAAAATTATTGGGGTGAATTAGAAGATGCGGATGCTATTCCACGTTCTTCAGATGGACAATTACTGTTTTTGATGGAAATGGTTTCGAAAATGAAGCCTTTAACGCAAAATACTTTAGGAACAAGAATCGCTTCTGTTCACAACGGTTCTAGTTTATTTACTGGAGATGCCGGTGGTGGTGAAAGTATCATTCGCCGTTATATTATTGAAAACGATTGGTTGGATGCAATTGTGCAACTGCCAAATAACTTGTTCTATAACACAGGAATTACAACTTATATATGGATTCTAAGCAACAACAAATCAGCCAATCGAAAAGGGAAGGTTCAACTGATTGATGCAGGCCAACTTTACCGTAAACTCCGTAAGAATTTAGGAAATAAAAACTGTGAATTCTCTCCAGCACACATTGATGAAATTGTAGCCGCGTACAAAGATTTGAGTGCCATTGAACATGATATTGCTGACGGAGCAGAAGCACATATTTCGGCGAAAGTATTCGATAATGAAGATTTCGGGTATTACAAAGTGACAATTGAACGTCCAAAACGTTTGAAATCTCAATTTACTCCTGAAAAGATTGAAGGTTTACGTTATGATCGAGTTTTGCGAGAACCAATGCAATATGCTTTCGAAACTTTTGGAGAAAGTATTTATACCGATATCAAGTCACTTGAAAAAGAGATCTTGGATTGGTGTGAAAATACTGATTTGAATCTTTCTTCTGCCAATAAGAAAAAGGTGACGCAAGAAAAAACATGGGAAAAGCATCTGAACTTAGTAAATGCAGGAACTGAATTGTTTAAAGCATTTGGTGACAAGATATTTACAGATTTTAATGTGTTTGAAAAAGAAGTAGAAAAAGAAATTAAAGCCAAGAAACTCAACATCGGTGCAAGCGAGAAAAAAGCAATTCTTAATGCGGTAAGTGAATACGACGCTTCTGCTGAAAAAGTAATTAAGAAAAAGGTAAAACTGAATGCTGATAAGCTAGCTGATTTATTAAGGCATTTAGATTGTAAAGAAAATGAATTGGCTGATTTCGGTTATTTCCCAACAAACAAAAAGAGTGAATACATCACTTATGAAACAGAAAGTGATTTAAGAGATACTGAAAATGTACCGTTGAAAGACAATATTCACAGTTATTTCAAACGAGAAGTTCAGCCACATGTTAACGACTCATGGATTAATCTTGATGCGACTAAAATAGGTTATGAAATTAGTTTCAACAAATACTTCTAAAAGCACACACCATTGCGAAATATTGAAGAGGTGGCACAAGATATTTTGGAGTTGGAAAAGCAGAGTGATGGACTGATTGCTGAAATATTGAATTTATGACAAAAAAATTCATGAACAAATATCGGAATGAATCATTAAGATTGAAATATTGGGATTACGGCAGAAATGGTGATTATTTCCTTACGATTTGCACCAAAGATAAAGATCATTTTTTTGGGGAAATTAAAGATCGTGAAATGTTCATGAATAAAGTTGGGCAAATCGCACAAGATATTTGGTTCAAAATTCCACAACAATTTCCGTTCGCAAAATTGGAGAATTTCGTGGTTATGCCAAATCATGTTCATGGTATTTTGGTGATGGATAAAATTGATGATTCTGATGAAATTCGTGATTTTTATAATAACCCAGATATGTTGTCAGAGATAGCAAAAACAATGACTATTGGTGGTCCTAAAATTGGCGGAATAACAGGGAATTATAATCCAATGTTTAAAAAAAATGTTTCAAGAGTTATGCGCTGGTATAAAGGGCGATGTACATTTGAAATACGTAAATTAAATCCCAATTTTGGATGGCAACCAAAATTTTATGATAATATAATTCGAAATGACAGGGCATATCGAAATATTTCACAATACATAATAGATAATCCAAAAAGATGGAAAGAAGATAAATTTTATAAAGAATGAATTTGAATTTTCAAACAAATTGATTTTATGGTAAATGGTTTTGATGTTGGATTGGAACGTGGATTTGATGTTTGTTCGGAACACGGTTTTATGATAAAATACAATGATTGTTTGGAACGTGGTTTTGATGATTGTTTGGAACATGGATTTATAATTAAATACATTGTTTGATTTGAAAGTGGTTTTGATGTTTTTTTGGAACACGGATTTATGATAAAATATATTGTTTGATTGAATCGTGGTTTTGATGTTTTTTTTTGAACACGGATTTATGATAAAATATATTGTTGATTTGGAACGTGGTTTTGATGTTTTTTTGGAACACGGATTTATGATAAAATATATTGTTGATTTGGAACGTGGTTTTGATGTTTTTTTTGGAACACGGATTTATGATAAAATATATTGTTGATTTGGAACGTGGTTTTGATGTTTTTTTGGAACACGGATTTATGATAAAATATATTGTTTGATTGAATCGTGGTTTTTGATGTTTTTTTGGAACACGGATTTATGATAAAATATATTGTTGATTTGGAACGTGGTTTTGATGTTTTTTTGGAACACGGATTTATGATAAAATATATTGTTGATTTGGAACGTGGTTTTGATGTTTTTTTTGGAACACGGATTTATGATAAAATATATTGTTTGATTGAATCGTGGTTTTTGATGTTTTTTTGGAACACGGATTTATGATAAAATATATTGTTTGATTGAATCGTGGTTTTTGATGTTTTTTTGGAACACGGATTTATGATAAAATATATTGTTGATTTGGAACGTGGTTTTGATGTTTTTTTTGGAACACGGATTTATGATAAAATATATTGTTGATTTGGAACGTGTAGGTACGCGATTAATCGCGTACCTACGGTTATGTTCCAAACCCCACCATTGCAAACCAACCCACCATTGCAAACCAACCCAACCATTCCATTCCAAACATCAACAAATCCCACCATCAACAAATCCAAAACCATCAACAAATCCAAAACCAAATATTCAAAATGATGACATTTCAAACCCACCGAAACACAATCAAAATAAATGGAAATCACTATCCATTAAACCAACAAAAAATAACAACAATGATGATGGTTTAGGTCAATGAAAATTCTATATTTGGTATCAATAGGCATAATTACGAAACAGGCTGTTTCCCAAATAACATTAATTACGACCGCACTGCGTTCGCAATTGAATTAAATACAATTCAAATTACAGGTTTTGACCTCGCACATAAAATCAAGAACACGCTTTAATCATGACATCAGAACTCATAATATATCAAACTGAAGATGGACAAACGAAAATTCAAACCCGGCTAGAGGATGAAACCGTTTGGTTAACACAAGCCCAAATGGTAGAGTTGTTTGGGAAGGCAAAATCTACTTTAAGTGAACATATTAAAAACGTATTTGAAGAAGGTGAATTAGAAAAATTAGCAACTGTTCGGAATTTCCGAACAGTTCAAATTGAAGGAAACAGAGAAGTAGAACGCGATCTTGAGTATTACAACCTAGATGTTATTATTTCTGTGGGTTATCGTGTAAAAAGTTTACAGGGAACAAGGTTTAGACAATGGGCAACTTCTCGTTTACGTGAATATATTGTGAAAGGATTTACCCTAAACGATGATTTGCTGAAAGAAGCTGGCGGAGGACAGTATTTTGATGAATTATTAGAGCGCATACGCGATATTCGTTCTTCTGAAAAAGTCTTTTGGCGTAAGGTTTTGGATATTTATGCAACTAGTATGGATTACGATCCCAATACAGAAACCTCTCAGCAGTTTTTTAAAACCATACAGAATAAAATGCATTGGGCAGCGCATGGACAAACTGCAGCTGAAGTAGTTTATAGCCGAATAGATGCCGCAAAACCTTTTTTGGGGCTAACCAGTTTTAAAGGTGAACAACCGACCAAGAAAGAAGTGGGAATTGCTAAAAACTATTTGAATGAAAACGAACTCAATATGCTCAACCGTATGGTGACGGCTTATTTAGAATTGGCGGAATTACAAGCTTTAAACCGCAAGCCCATGTATATGAAAGATTGGCTGAGCCGATTGGACGAATTTCTAAAAATGACAGGAAATGAAATTCTCACCCATGCTGGAACAGTAAGTCACTTGCAAGCAATAGAAAAAGCCAACGAAAATTACCAAACCTATAAAGACCAAATTAAAAATGAACTTTCTAAAGCGGAAAAGGACTTTATAAAACAATTGGACAAAACACAAAACCAGCTTAAAAAGAAAGATTAAATGAAGACAGCTGCAATAAAAAAATCAAAGCGCTATGAATCGTATAAAGATTCTGGTGTGGAATGGTTGGGTGAGATTCCTGAGCATTGGGAGGTGAAACGATTTAAGTTCTTAGCTCAATCCAATAAGGGAAAACTTCCTAGTCATATTGTTTCTGAAAACATTGATGATCTACCTCCTTAAATGAGTATGGAATATTTAAGAGGTGGTGAAGAAAACCAATGGGTAAAAGATAAAACTGCATTAATAATTGAATCAGATGAAGTTTTATTATTGTGGGATGGTTCAAATGCAGGTGAATTTTTAAAAAGTAGAAAAGGCGTTATTTCTTCTACTGTTGCTCATATTTTATTTAAAGGTATTGATCAAAAATATGCTTGGTATCATTCTAAAGTTTTAGAGATAGAACTAAGAAAAAACACGATTGGAATGGGGATACCTCATGTTAACGGAAGAGTATTGAATAATTTAATTGTTTCTCTTCCTCCCCTCCAAGAACAAACAGCCATCGCTGAATTTTTAGATGATAAAACCACAAAAATAGACGCAGCAATTGGTATCAAAGAAAAGCAAATTGAACTGCTCAAAGAACGCAAGCAAATTTTGATTCATAAAGCTGTTACTAGAGGTTTGGATGATGGTGTTGCTTTGAAAGATAGTGGTGTGGAATGGATTGGTGAGATACCTGAGGGTTGGGAGGTTGCTAAGGCAAAGTACTATTCAACTATTTTTGTTCCTGAAAGAGCTAAACCAGATTTAAATACCCAAAGAGGAGGATATCCATGGGTTACAACAGAGCATTTAAGGTCACCCGAATTATTTGAGAATACTGTGAATTATTACGTTAATGAAAAATCAAAAAATAAAACAGGCTCAAGAATAATTAAATCAGGTAGTGTTTTAGCAACATGTGTTGGGAATTTTGGTATTGCATCCCAACTAAACTTCGATTGCATTATTAATCAGCAGATTCAAGGTTTTACAGATCTAAGAATTGATGCTAAATACTTAACTTATCTGGTCAGATTGTCCGAAGATTATTTTAAAAACAATTCCACTTTGACTACTATTATGTATGTTAATAAAGACACTTTTGGAAATATGCCAATTTCCCTACCTTCACTTTCAGAACAAAAAGAAATTTCATCATATATCGAAACCGCTTCTCAAAAAATTGAAACCGCTATTGAATTAAAGCAGCAAGAGATTGAGAAGTTGAAGGAATACAAGAGCAGTTTGATAAATGGAGTTGTGACAGGGAAGGTTAAGGTTTGTTAGGGTTCGCAATAAAGGTTTTATAAAGCTTCAATTCGTTAAAATAGTCGAGGCTTTTTTATATATTCAAATTTAAAACTAAATGAGAACTCAAGGTACGAAATACTAATAACCTTTACTATAAATTATTTTATCTCCTGAAAACCGATTAATATATTATTTATCAATACTTTATGTTCAAAATTTATATTTTTTCTATTCCCAAGGCTTGAAAGAAAGCGTTATGTCTTTTTTCAGCAAAATCGATCATTGTCTCAAATGACATTACTTCTATGTACTGATTTATTTCGGTATTTATTTTATAAAGTGTACCGTGTGGAGTCTTTTTAAATAAATTAAATTTTTATGTAATTCACAAATGACATATCCGAATTTAGGTGTTCTATCATCAATGTTTAAAAATTTTCCTTTGTCAGATTTTGCTTTACTTTCCATTAATTTTTCAAAATATTCATCTACTTGCGAATCTAACCTCTTGTCTGTTTGAGTATTCATATCTCTACCAGGTCTCTTAAATTCAAAAACAACCAATGAATCTAAACTGTTTGGGTCATCTGCATAGGCCCAAGGAAAATCATATATCATTAAATCAGGTTCTTTTTGACTGTCTGATTCCAAATGTTTATTAGTTCTTAGTTGTCTGTCTGATGTAGTGAAAGAGTTAAAGGTAAGTCGCTCGTCCAACAACCATAGATTATGATATTCATTTGGCATAGCTTGACTCTCTGCACCCATAGTAAAAATAATATTATGCAAGTCTTCTTCTAGCATATAATTATCCTCATTTCGCCATTCTAAGTATTGCCTAAATAATTTGATTACTGCTTTTCTACGAACCATTAAATCTGCCAATTTTCCAAAAGAAAATGCAGCTTCTTCTTTTAAAACATCTTGAATGATTTTACTAAAATCCTCCTTGTCATATTTTTTCTTTGAAAATGCTTTATTAAATGCTTTATTACGTTTCTGTTCAAGTTTAAAAACTTTCTTATGTAACTCTGCCTCCAAACGATCTTCTGATATATTAGCAGGAATATCATCAAAAACACCTTCAACGTTTAATAAGTGTTTATATGTGAGTCTCGGTTTTTTAGGATTAAGAATATAATTGTGAATTTTAGTATTTTTTTCGATTTCTGCAGTTTCAATATCGGCAGAATATTGTGTTCTAACATTATCTGAAACATCAATTAAAAGTTCTTCAATACTAATTTCATCAAAAGGATTTTTATCAATATTTTTTTGTGGTATAGAGAATTTATTACGCTGATTATTTGACTTGTCATCTAAATAGTCTCCTGTCGCATAAATGGATAAATAATATTTATTTTCTTCATCATCCAACAATGCTTGAACAAATGAAGGAATGTAATTTGAAACACTAACTTTTCTACCAACTTCCCTTTTATTAGCACAAAGGTGAACTGAATGAGTTTTGTTATTGTAATTTCTGAGATAATTAAGATAGAATGGTGTTTTTATATTTTCCAAACATATGTCATTCACATTTCTGCCAAATTTCACAACACTACCGAATAAATCATTAATGAATATTGAATTTACAGAATCATTTTCATTGTATCTTTTTATTTGAGGTATATCATCACTTATAAAATACAATAAGCAATGCTCGATTACTCCTTTAGCAACATCATTAATGCTAATTCTATTCTTATTAATGTAGTCTTGAAAATTAGGTTTATAATTATTGAGTTTAACTATCGTTTTAAGTTCTCTTTTTGTGGCAGATGTCAGATTTTCTTCTTACCTTTTAATTGCTTTTGGATATCATTCTTGAAATTTTCTCACTATATTCTGAAAACTAAGATTGCTTAATTTCAATTATATCCAAATATGACTTCTTAACAAAACTCCAACAAAAAAATATCTATTCATGCCTACTGTAATTCTAAATCACAAAAGTTAACTATATTATCAAAATAGGAATTTCTTATTTGACTCGAATTCGTAAAGTTGTGACAGTAATTGTAAATCAAAGTATTCCTTATTCTTTGTTCAATTTCAATAACTCCTCAATAATATTTTTAGCTACGCGAAAATCTGTCATCAATAATTTATCAATCAAAGGTTTTATTTCATCAATAATCGAGAGTTGTTTCGCTTTGTGAATTACTCCGAGTGTTCCTGTAATCTTAAACTTTAATCTACTTGCTAACTTTCTAGCTTTTAAGTCATCGAGTAATAACAATACGTCATCGTACTGCGTTGCCAGCGCAATTGCACTTGCTTCTCCATAATCAATTTGGGTCTCTAGAAAATCTTGATACTTTTTATCAGAAACTTTTTGAACTTTAATCCAGCTGGGTAATTCTTCTCCAAATTCCTCTGCGACCTCAGGTGTGGTAATCAATTCGCCATATACTTTCTCTAAAAGATTAAACTCATCAATCTTGTGGAATATTATTAAGGTGCTGGTATCAGAAATTACAATTTTAGGCATTTTCTATGTCAGTATGTAAATCAGAAATGGAAGTGCTAAATATAGATACTCCATATTTCCCAAGTATCTCAATGAATGCTCTTTTCGACAATCCAGCTATCTGTGCAGCCTGTCCTGCGGTTAGTTTAGCATCTTCGTATAATTTGGCAGCAATTATCATTGAAAAATCGGAATCTTTCAAATCTAAATTATCTGGTATGTTTAATTGAATGGTTCTCATAATCACATCTTTTACCAAATATACAAAATCATTCCATCAATTTTTAATTTGGAAGTTGTCTTTATTGGTTTTCTGTTATATTGTTGTGTGATTATATATTATAATCCTTTCAAACTCTCATTTTTCATCATTTCTAAAATTCCAAATCACAAAAGTTAACTATATTGTCAAAGAAGAATTTCTTATTTGACTAGGATTCGGAAAAGGTAATAAATCCCTTTGTTTACAGAGGTTCTTTATTTGACTCGAATTCGGAAATAGAAAAAAGAGTATAAATTATGCATAGCAAAACCAACGAACAAGCTTTAGAAGCAGCAATAGAAAAACATTTAACGGGAACATGCTTGGAAGAAATCAAAGCCCAAGGGTTGGATATTTCTACTGTAAATGAAAGCCGAGATCTATACAAAACTGGAAAGGATTATTTTATTGGTCAGTCGGCTAATTTCAATGCGCGTTTTGCTATTGATGAACAATTCTTTTGGGACTTTTTAGAAAGTACACAGAAAGAAGAACTGGCTAAAATTCAAAAGCAAAGTGATTGGAAATTAAAAATCCTCAATCGCTATGATCGTTTGGTTAAGATATACGGAATTCTATATCTGCTAAAGAAAGGCTTGCAAGTAGATGATGCCCAATTTACGTTGTTTTATCAATTGCCATTGGCGAGCAGCAGTGAAACTATTAAAGACCGCTTTGCACAAAACCGTTTCAGTGTAACAAGACAATTAAATTACAGTATAGATAATCCAAGAGAGGAAATAGATTTGGTTTTGTTTATCAATGGTTTGCCAATGGTCACTATGGAATTAAAGAATCAATGGACAGGTCAGAACGCTAAGATTCACGGACAACATCAATACAAACACAAGCGCGATATAAGTCAACCCTTACTTAATTTCGCACGTTGTATTGTCCATTTTGCAGTAGATACGGATGAAGCGTATATGACCACGAAGTTGAATGGACCAAATACTTTCTTCTTGCCTTTCAATAAGGGGAATAATCACGGAAAGGGAAATCCACCTTTAGCATCAGGAGAAGTTGGGCATAAGACCAATTACTTATGGAATGAGGTATTTTCCAAAGAAAGTTTAGCCAATATTATACAGCATTTTGTGCGTTTAGATGGTAAGTTAAAAGATGCTTTGAATAGTAAAACATTGTTCTTTCCTAGATATCATCAAATGGATGTCGTTCGCAAGATCATTGAAGATGCCAGCAAAAAAGGAGTTGGTCAAACCTACTTGGTTCAACATTCTGCAGGATCAGGAAAATCGAATTCAATTACTTGGGCAGCTTATCAATTGATAGAAACCTATCCAGAAAATGAAAATGTACCAGGGAATAGAGGATTAGAGCAACCATTATTTGATTCTGTAATTGTAGTAACAGATCGTCGATTATTGGACAAACAAATAAGAGATAATATAGCAGATTTTTCAGAAATCAAGAACATCATTGCACCTGCTTATTCTTCAAAAGAGTTACGAGAAAGTCTGGAGCAAGGAAAAAAGATTATTATTACAACCATTCAAAAATTTCCATTCATAATAGATGGAATATCAGATTTGAGTGACAAGCGATTCGCTGTAATTATTGATGAAGCGCACAGCAGTCAAAGTGGTTCTGCTCATGACAGCATGAACACTGCAATGGGAAAAGATTTCGATGAAGAAGATGAACTCAACGCACAAGAGAAAATCATTAAAGCGATGCAATCTCGAAAAATTCGAGGAAATGCAAGTTATTTAGCTTTTACAGCAACACCAAAACCAATTACACTAGAGAAATTTGGAGTAAAGCAAGAAGATGGAACTTTCAAACCTTTCCATTTGTATTCGATGAAACAAGCCATTGAAGAAGGATTTATTTTGGATGTATTAGCAAATTATACAACACTGAAAAGTTATTATGAGATTGAGAAATCAATAGAAGACAATCCAGAATTTGACAGTAAGAAAGCACAGAAGAAATTACGTGCTTATGTAGAGCAGCATGAAAAGACAATACACACGAAATCAGAGATAATACTTGATCATTTTATACCACAGATTGTCAACAAGAAAAAGTTAAAAGGGAAAGCCAAAGCAATGGTAATTACCCAAGGAATTGAATCTGCAATTTACTATTTCAAAGCTTTGCAACGAATTCTCAACGATAAAGGAAATCCTTTTAAAATTGCGATTGCTTTTTCAGGTGTAAAAGAAGTAGATGGAATAGAATACACAGAAGCAGAAATGAATGGCTTTCCAGAAAAGGATACGAAAGATAAATTTGATACTGATGAATATAGAATGTTAGTCGTTGCCAATAAATACCTCACAGGTTTTGACCAACCCAAACTGACCGCAATGTATGTAGATAAAAAGTTGCAAGGTGTTTTAGCAGTTCAGGCCTTATCTCGATTGAATAGATCAGCGAATAAACTCGGTAAGAAAACCGAAGATTTATTTGTTTTGGATTTCTTTAATGCGTCAAGTGAAATTAAGAAAGCATTTGATCCATTTTACAAAGCAACATCATTGAGCGAAGCAACGGATGTTAATGTTTTACATGAATTGAAAGCCGTTTTAGATGCGGTAGGTGTTTATGAATGGAATGAGGTAGAAGAATTCAATGAGAAATTCTTTAACAAGGAAGATGCGCAAGTTTTGAGTCCAATTATAGCAAATTCTTCTCAACGTTTTGTGCATACTTTAGAATTAGAAGATGATGAAAAAGCAGATTTCAAGATTAAAGCCAAACAATTTGTGAAAATCTACGGTCAAATGGCTTCCATTATGAATTTCGAGTTAGTGACTTGGGAGAAGCTATTTTGGTTTTTGAAGTTCTTAATTCCGATGCTTCCTGTAAAGAAAGATGATACAGAAATCATTGATGAATTATTAGAGTCCATTGATTTATCAACATACGGATTAGAGCGTGTGCGTTTGAATGAAAGTATAGAATTGGAGGATTCAGATAGCGAAGTTGACCCACAGAATCCAAATCCTCGTGGATCACATGGAAGTGAGTTAGAAACTGATCCATTGGATTTAATTATCAATAGCTTTAATGAGCGTTGGTTTCAAGGTTGGGATGCGACACCAGCCGATCAACGTGTGAAATTTATTAGTCTTTCTAAATCAATACAAGCCCATCCAGATTTTAAAGACAAAGTTTTAGAGAATTCAGACGAGCAAAATAGAAACCTTGCTTTCCAAAAAATCCTAGATGAGGTGATGTCGAAAAAACGAAAACAAGAACTTGATTTGTATAGGTTGTACGCAAAAGATGATGCGTTTAAGATTGCGTTTTTTGATACAATGAAGCGCATGCCGAGTGTTGGAGTCGAGAAAATGAAGTAGGTGTTTGAGATTTGTCATAATGAAGAATTAAAGAACCAAACTAAAACATAAACCCAATGCAAAAAAAAGCCATCCTCAACTGGTCTGGAGGCAAAGACTCAGCGCTAGCCCTTCAAAAAGTCCTACAAGAAAACGAATTCAAGATAATCGCTTTACTCACAACCTTCAACGAAGTCGACGAAAGTTCCTCGGCGCATTCCATTCCTTTGCATTTTATAGAAAAACAAGCGCAAAGCATCGGAATACCTTTATACCCTGTTTTCATTGATAAATCACCAAACGATTACGAAAATAAAATGCTTTTAGCAGTCAATCATTTCAAAGCGAAAGGAGTGAAATATTTCATTTATGGTGATTTGTACTTAGACGAAATTAGAAATTACAGAGAAAGTAAACTCAACCCGCAAGGAATAGAAGTGATTGAGCCAATTTGGGGACAAACTCCAGAAAAAACAATTCAAGCCTTTCTAAATTCTGGGATTAAAGCAAAAATTGTAACTACTCAAGCAGATAAACTAGACGAATCTTACATCGGAAAGGAAATTACACAAGAATTGATTGATAATCTGCCAGAAGGAGTTGATGTCTGTGGTGAAAATGGTGAATTTCATACCTTCGTTTATGCTGGGGATCTATTTAAAAATGAAATAGACTTTGAAATTGAAGAAGCTTACAAGCTTTCATTTGACATAAGATTAGATACAGATGAGGTGAAAACTTATGAATATTGGCAAGCGAAGTTTAGGTGAACAGCATAAACTTTTTCATTTATAACCGTAAGAAAAACAATATTGCCGAGCGATTCCCTAATTTATTTTTTGGAGTAATTTGAAAGTTAACCTTTTGTTTAGTAGTTGTTTTAGAAATAGGTTAACAATTCCTCCCTCTGTATCTCCCTCCAAAAGGGAGAGGTGTTTCATGTCTTACATTAATGATAATAGAGATTCAGTGTTTTTTAAAGTTATCCTTAAATTTTAATGTGTCACGCTACAATAAAGTTTGGAACGAAGCGCTTCCCTCTTTGGAGAGGGATAAAGGGAGAGGACTAAGCAATTTTAATTAAAATTCTTCACTTTTAATTAAAATATACTTTTCTCCTGAAAGATGAGGTGAAAACCTACGAATATCGACAACTTAATCTTAGGTAATCAATAAGAAATATCTATTTTTGACTCAATGATTTTACTGCGCATAATATTACTTCCTTTTTCCTTGATCTATGGTCTAGTCATGGCTTTTAGGAATAAACTATTCGATAAAAAAATCAAACCTGTTACGAAAGTTAATTCTACTGTTATTTCTGTTGGAAATTTAACTGTCGGTGGAACAGGGAAAACGCCACATGTAGAATATTTGCTTAACACTTTATCAGAAAAACACAAAACTGCCGCTTTATCACGTGGTTATGGTCGCCAATCTAAAGGTTTTGTGAAAGTTTCTGCAGATGCAGATGTCGCAAATGTTGGAGATGAAGCTTTAAATTACGCTCAAAAATTCGATGGAAAAGTTGAAGTTGCTGTTTGTGAAAAGCGAGTAGAAGGAGCAGAGCAATTATTGAATGTTAATCCTGAAATTGAAGTCATTGTTTTAGATGACGCTTATCAGCACCGATATCTTTACCGCGATTGTAATATTTTATTGACTGAATATGACAAGCCATTTTTTAAAGATTATGTTTTGCCAGCAGGTAGATTACGAGAATTCCGATCAGGAAAGCACCGAGCAGATCTTGTGATTGTTACCAAGTCACCCAATTCATTAATGGAAGCTCAGAAAAAGCAATTCATTTCCAATTTAAAGATGAAATCAAATGTTCCAATTTTCTTTTCTTCAATCGATTATGGAAAGTTAATTAATCTTCAAAATAAAGCAGAGATTCAAGCCCCAAAAGAGATTCTTTTAATCACTGGAATTGGGAATCCTCAGCCTTTAATTGAACATTTAGAGCGCAATTCTAAAGTCACACATTTAAAGTTTGGTGACCATCACGCTTACACAATTAAGGATATTGAGAAAATTCACAAATTATTTGATAACTTTGTCTCTGCTGAAAAAATTATAGTGACCACAGAAAAAGATGCGGTGCGATTAATGAATTCACAAGTAAAAACAAAAATCCAGTCATATCCTTGGTTTTATCAAGCTATGACAGTGAAAATAGACAACGAGAACAAATTATTAAAGAAAATATATAGCTATGTTAGACCAAATCAATGAAGCACTAAAATATCTTCAGTCTCAAACTGAGGTAAAACCACAAGTTGGCGTTATCTTAGGAACTGGACTTGGTGGATTGGTCGATGAAATTAATATCATCAACCAAATTTCTTACGAAGATATTCCTCATTTCCCTGTTTCAACCGTTGAAGGACATAGTGGAAGATTAATTTTTGGAGAACTCGGCGGAAAACATGTTATTGCAATGCAAGGCCGTTTTCATTTCTATGAAGGCTATACTTTACAGCAATGCACTTTCCCAGTTCGTGTTATGAAAGCACTAGGAATCGAACGTTTGGTTGTTAGTAATGCATCAGGAGGGGTAAATGAAGATTTCGAAATTGGAGATCTAATGTTGATTAATGATCACATCAACCTTTTCCCTGGAAATCCGTTAATTGGAAAAAATATTGATGAGTTAGGACCACGTTTTCCAGACATGAGTGATGCTTACGACGTTGGAATGATTGAATTGGCTGAAAAAATCGCAGGAGAATTAAATATTCGTGTGGTTAAAGGAATTTATGCTGGTTTAACAGGGCCTACTTTGGAAACTCCAGCAGAATACAAAATGATTAAGATTTTAGGAGCTGATGCTGTTGGAATGTCCACTGTTCCCGAAATTATTGTAGCGCGTCACATGGATATTCCTTGTTTTGCGGTTTCAATTATTACTGATTTAGGAGTTGAAGGGAAGATTGTTAAAGTTACAGCCCAAGATGTTATTGCTGTTGCAAAACGTCAAGAACCAAAAATGACCAAAATTATTAAAGAGTTAATCGCTCGAGTTTAAACATATTTTTTTTAGAATAAATGGTATCAGAGGAAGTAAAAGCAACTTATGAAGCGGTAATTGGACTAGAAGTTCATGCCCAAATGCTAACGAAAACAAAAGCGTATTCTAGCGATGCGAATGAGTATGGAGCGCGACCAAATACAAATGTAAGTGCAATCACTTTGGGTCATCCGGGAACACTTCCGAAGATGAATAAGATAACAATTGAGTACGCTATTAAATTAGGGTTGGCTTTAAATTGTAAGATTGCAGAAAATCAACATTTCGATAGAAAAAATTATTACTATCCTGATTTACCGAAAGGATATCAAATCACCCAAGACAAAACTCCAATTTGTGCTAATGGTTGGGTCGATTTACAAATGGAAGGCGGTGTAACTAAACATATTGGTATAACACGTATACATATGGAGGAAGATACAGGTAAAAGTATCCACGATGTTGATCTTTACGATACTTTAGTGGATTTGAATCGTGCAGGAACACCTTTGCTTGAAATCGTTACAGAGCCAGATATGCGCAGTGGAGACGAAGCATATGTTTATTTGACTGAAATTCGTCAGTTGGTGCGTTATTTAGATATTTGTGATGGGAACATGGAAGAAGGTAATTTGCGCTGTGATGCCAATGTTTCTGTTCGTAAAAGAGGGGTGAAGGAATATGGAAGAAGAGTAGAGGTGAAGAATATGAACTCTATGCGTAATGTACAACGTGCAATTAATTTCGAGATTGATCGTCATATTGAAGCCATTGAAAACGGCGAAGTTATTGCACAAGAGACACGTTCTTTTGATGCTGTAAATCTGCGTACTATTTCAATGCGAACAAAAGAAGATGCAAATGATTACCGTTTCTTCCCAGAGCCAGATTTACAACCTTTACATGTTTCAAAAGAGCAAATCGAAGCCATTAAGTCAGAAATGCCGATTTTACCGAAAGCACTTTTTGAAAAGTATACGAAAGAATTAAAACTATCAGATTACGATGCAACAAATATTGTTTCAACAAAGCCATTTGCTGAATATTTCGAAGCATTAATAAAACATACTAAGAACTACAGATCAGCATCTAATTGGATGAACGGTGAAGTACGTTCTTATTTGAATCAAAACGGGAAGTCAATTGAAGAGTTTCCAATTAAAGCTGAAAAGTTAGCAGAATTGATAGCGTTAATCGATGGAGGTTTTGTTTCAAATTCAGTTGCTGCACAGAAGATTTACCCAGTATTACTGGAAAAACCTACGGATTCAGCAAAGAAAATTGCTGAAGACTTGAACTTAATTCAAGACAGTGATGAAGATTCAATTTCTGAGACAATTAAAGAAGTAATTAAACAACATCCAGCCGAAGCGGAACGTTATAAAAGCGGTGAAAAGCAATTGGTAGGATTTTTTATGGGACAAGTAATGAAAGCATCAGGAGGAAAGGCCGATCCAAAATCAGCGAATAAACTGATACGTGAACTTTTAGATAAAAATTGATATGATAAAGAAAAGTATTTATGTTTTTGCAATGAGCAGCTTGTTTTTTGCATGTGGATCAGAAGAAGAAACAAAAACTTCTATTGATTTAGCAGATAACCAGTCAGAAATTTCATCTGATCAAGAATCAGGTCAAATGATGAAAGATCCCAATGAAGTTCCTAATGTTACTATAGATGGAGTTCTTAAAAATGGTGGAAATGCAACATTGGTTTTGGAAGCAAATACAGATCGTGGCGCTGTTGTGATCAGTAAAACGACTACCGATGTAGATGGAAACTTCACTTTGAAGGGCGCCATTAAAGGAATGGGGCTCTATCAATTACGAGTGGATGGAAATGTGAAGCAAGGACAAGAACCAAAAGTGATTCCTATGACATTGGTTCCTGGAGATGAACTAACGCTTGAATTGGATTTTAATGACTACAGTAGATCAGTAGTTTACAAAGGAACTGAATGGGCGGAACCGTTGAATGGTTATATGGATAAAATGAAAGATTTTATCGATTGGCAAATGTCCATTGTCAATCCACAGGAGTATGATCAAAAGCAGTTGATGAAAATGGTAATGGAGAAAAAAGCGCCAATGGATATTTACATCACAAAAGAAATACGCAAAGATGCAGACAATCCAGCTCATATTCTTTTGATGACGAACTTGATGCCTATGATGGGATATGATAACTATGATCCTGAAAACATCGCTGTTTTAAAGACTTTACATAAAGCCTACGAGGAGAGTTATCCTGGACATCCAATGACAATAAATATCGGTTCTCAAGTAGCTCAACTAGAGCAAGGATTAATAGATTATAAAGATTTTAAAGAGAAAAAAATTGCGCCAGAAATCTCATTACCTAACCCTGAAGGAAAGGAAATGACGCTTTCTTCTTTACGTGGTAAATATGTTTTAATTGATTTTTGGGCTTCCTGGTGCGGACCTTGTCGCATAGAAAACCCAAATGTTGTGCGTTTGTACAATAAATACAAGGGAGAAAAATTTGAAATATTCAGTGTTTCATTGGACAAAGACAAAGAAAAATGGATAAAAGCAATCAAAGCAGATGGATTAATCTGGGATTATCACGTAAGCGATTTATTAGGATGGCAAACAACTATGGTAGAGAAATATCAATTTAATGGAATTCCACACACTGTTTTAATAGACCCAGAAGGTAAAATAATCGCAGAAAAATTAAGAGGTCCATCTTTGGAAAGAAAGTTGCAGGAACTATTCGGAAAATAATAAATAATAAAATATGATACGTACATTCACTTTACTAATTTTTACTTTAGTAACAACAATTGGATTTTCGCAAGAAAAATTCTCCTTTGTATTAAAAGGACAAATATTTAGCACTGAGAGTGATACTTTGCGTTTGATTCAGAATTTTGGAGATGAAAATGTTGAAGTTGCTAAAATAAATATGGATGATGAAGGATTCTTTGAGGAAACAGTCACATTGCAGGACAAAGACTATTATATTTTAAGTCTAGAAAACAATCAAGGTGTTAACTTAATTATTCAAGGTTCGGATACCATTAAAGTTTATGGAGATGGAAGTAATTTCCTTTATCATACGAATATTGTAGGTTCGCCTTCAAGTACTGCTTTACTCGATTTTTCAAGAATAAATACCCAGTTTAAGAGTGAACTAGATTCTGCAAACGCTTATTTACAAGACAATCAAGATAAGAAAGCGGAGATTCAAAAAGGTTTCCAAGATACATATAAGGCTTTTATGGGGCAAAGAGAACGTTTTATAAAACAAAACTTTAATTCTCCGGCATTGATAGGTGCAGTTCCAACGATTAACATTCAAAAAGAATTTGAATTGTATGAGAAAATTGTAAATCAATTGAATTCAAGTTTTAAAGAAAGTCCAACCGTTAAAAGAATAGTTTCTGAATTTGAAGAGAATAAGCAAAATAGAATTGATAATATGCCTTTTGCTCCAGGTTCGGAGGTAAAGGAGATTGCCCTGCCGAATCCAAAAGGAGATACTTTAAGATTGACAGATTATAAAGGTAAAGTAGTTTTAATTGATTTTTGGGCTGCTTGGTGTGGACCTTGTCGTCGTGAGAATCCAAATGTTGTAAGCCTGTATAACAAATACAACAAAGATGGTTTCGAAGTATTTTCTGTATCATTAGATAAGGACAAAGCCAAATGGATGGCAGCAATCGAACAAGATGGGTTAGTTTGGAATTCACACGTTTCAGATTTGAAGGGTTGGCAATCTGAGGCTTCTCGTGCTTACAATGTTTCTTCAATTCCATTTACAGTTCTAATCGATAGAGAAGGAAAAGTAATTGGCACTAATTTGAGAGGAGAAGGATTGGCCAATACATTGCAAAGTATATTTGAATAACACCTATTTCTGATATGTCAAACCCAAGTAAAAAAATATATTTTGCTTCCGATTTTCACCTTGGTGTACCCACTGCTGAAAAGAGTTTAAAACGCGAAAAACTAATCGTTCAATGGCTCGATGAAGTAAGTAAAGATGCTGAAGCAATTTATTTAGTTGGAGATATATTTGATTTTTGGTTTGAATACAAACATGCAATTCCAAAAGGATTTGTTCGATTGCAAGGAAAAATAGCAGAACTAACAGACAAAGGGATTGTAGTTCATTTTTTTACAGGTAATCATGACATGTGGATGTTTGGTTACCACGAACAAGAATTGGGTATAATTATGCACAGAGAGCCTTTTATTTTTGAGGCGCAAGGCAAGAGAATTTATATCGGTCACGGAGACGGTCTAGGACCTGGTGATAATGGCTACAAGTTTATTAAAAAAGTATTTTCCAATTCCTTTTTTCAGTGGTGTTTTGCCCGACTTCATCCCAATTTCGGGATAGGAGTAGCCAATTACTTTTCACGATCTAGTAGAGCAGCAGCCGGAGATACGGATGAGGAATTCCTAGGAAAAGATAAGGAATGGCTAGCAATTTATTCAAAAGAGGTAGCTGAAAAAGAAAATATAGATTTCTTTTTATTTGGTCATCGGCACTTGCCTATTGAAATGTCTATAGGAGAAAAAGGTAAATATTACAACCTCGGAGATTGGCTGAAATATTACACTTATGGTGTACTTGAAAATGGCGAATTTCATTTAAAAACCTATCCTGACAATCAGCCCTATAAATTTTTTACTAGCAATTAATAGAAATATCTAGATTATTATTTTTACTTTTGAACAGGAAGAACACTACATTATATGATTTTAGTACCCATTTCGGTATAAATATTAAATGACACTTATAGATACTTTTAACACTATCAATTATGATTAAATGTACTTTTATTTTACTTGGAGGATTACTAATTTTTTCATCCTCAAACATAATTTTCTCACAAACACAAGGAATTGCTTACACGGCTGCCGGTAAAGGGGTAGCTACAACATTTTTAACAGACTATCATTCTTTGGGGATCAATAGTTCCGCATTGGGTTGGGGTACAGGTTTTGAGGGCAAAAGATTTACCGTCGGGACAATAGAATTTTCTGGTGGAATTTCAAGTCCGACATTGAATAAAGATCGTTTGAAAAATGCAATGTCAGGTATAAGAAATATAACTTCTGATGAAGGAACTTTTGATTTTGAACAACAACAGGCCGCTGCTGCTGATTACGCTGAGGCAGGTATCACCATTAATGCTAGCTATAATTGGTTTGGGGCATCTTTTCAGACCGATAAATTTGGAGGAATAGCAATTTCTATTAATGAGGAATTCAATTGGTTTTCGCAAATGAATAGACAAACAACAGATCTTATCTTTAGAGGTAAACGCTCCGATTATTATGATTCATTGGTTATAGATTATCAGGGAGATACTTCTACGGTATACAATTCTGGAAATATTTCACAAGATTCACTAGAGGCAGTTATTAGGGGAGAAAGAAATAACCCAATGTTGGTTAGTCAAATCACTGAGGGTTCTAGAATCAAATTTTCATGGAATCGTAATTTCAATATAGGATATGGGCGTAAAATATTTGGAGACAGAGAAAAACTAGCTGTATATGCAGGAGTTGGAGCAAGATACATCCATTCAATTGCGATGTTTGATATGCAGTCAAATTCTTCAGGATTGAATGTTAGTTCTTCACTTACCCCATTTTTTAATATTGATTATGAAGATGGACAGAATATAGCAAATAGTGGAAATTTACCTGAATCCGTAGGGAATGGATATGGATTAGACTTCTCTGCGAGTGTTATTTTATATGATAGAATAAAAATTGGTGCTGCCGTAAATAATATTGGAAGTGTAACCTATAAAACGAACGTTTATAGGATAAATGATACTTTATTAGGGAATACGACCATTGAAGGTATAGAAAGTGCAGGATTCCAAGATATAATGGGGCAGGTTTCGGAGGAAGGGGGTTTGTTTCAACTCGATGGTGAAGAAGAAATTGTTATAGCCAATGCAGCCAATTTTAGATTAGGAGGAAGTATTTCTTTTTTCGAGAATAAATTAGATGTAGGAGTTGATTTTGTAGCGCCTTTTGACAACAATAATCCTGGTAGTTTGCAAAATTCTGTTTTTTCTGTTGGAGGCGATATCCGACCTGTTAAATGGCTGCAATTGAGTGTAGGTTACTTCGGTGGTGGAGTTTATGCGAACAACATTCCAGTTGGAATAAACTTTATCCTTGGAGACGGAACTTATGAATTTGGTATTTCTTCTCGTAATGCGATATCTTTCTTTGCAAAAGATGGGAATACTATCTCAACTGCTTTTGGAGTTGCACGATTTAGGTTTTAGGTGATTTGTAATTATCAATTGTTAATTTTTTTGGTTCTACCACGAATTTAGTGGATAACTTTTTCAATGGAGTATAAATCTCAGTTATCTTTTCTTGCACTATTAAGGCATTTCAAAATTCGCTTTAATCAGCATTCACCAAAGGTGAAAAAATCCGCAAATATCCGCGTTGCTTCCATCCGTGTTATCCGCGTTCCATTACAGCGCATCAAAAAGTATCAACCAGAACTCTCGGTTTACTCTATATTTTTGTATAACTAATGTCTTAATAAACAATTCAAACCTTGTTTATCAATTCAACTA
>Ga0307967_1000183_pt1 | contig 44427 bp, 38 predicted proteins | sample OrgLakmetagen648_FD_201828 | JGI IMG/M metagenome (GOLD analysis project Ga0307967, IMG submission 201828) | Saline water microbial communities from Organic Lake, Antarctica - #648 | ecosystem: Environmental > Aquatic > Non-marine Saline and Alkaline > Saline | place: Antarctica: Organic Lake... | reverse complement strand
TGATGGGATCGAATCGGATGGTCATTGGCTGTTTGCCGATGAGCAACTGGAATCCGGCCGTCAGGTTTGGGTTTTTCAATTGCGCCACAAGCATGGGTTGTCTGTCACTCATGACCTGAATCTGAGCCATAGCCAGCTTATAGACTATGGTCGACTCGGTTTTGGTGCTTGTCTCAATGTGTCTGATTGGGAGCAGGCTGAGGCGAGTCAGTATTTGACGGTAAGTTTTGGTTTTGGTGATAAAGCGCTTCAGGATGCGTTGCTGAATTTTGTTGATTTTGTGGCAACCGTAGACACCAGTGCTGACACTGAGGCATTTATGGCCGTCGTTGATGCGTTTTCAGCACAGCTACCTGCTGATAAAGGCCAGAATTATCGCAAGAAAGCGGCAGAGTTTTGCATCGAACAAGACAAAATGGGGGAGCCTGTTTCCTACCGGGTGCTGTCGGAAGAGCTACAGGCGGATGCCGACTCATCGTTTTCAAAATATATTGAGCAAGAGCAGCCAACGCTTAAGGAAACCTTTATTCCGGATCGCAAGAGTCTGAAAAAATACATTCGCTATTCTGGCCGTAGTAAGGATGTGTCGATCAGTTTCAGTAACATTAACCTGGGTAAGGATATACAGTTTGACGCTGACAATGAGCGACTTATTATCCATGAAATTCCTGCCAGTTTGCTAAAGCAGTTGAGAGGCGTATGAGTGCTCCCCGTTACGTCAGCCGCCGCCGTTCCACGCTGGAAACCTCAAGCTCGGAATCGGGCGCGACTGTTGCTAAACTACGCCATAGCGGGTCCAGCCAACCGAGGCCAGTGGTGAAGAAACCAGTCAACAAAAAAGACGTCCGTAAAGATCTGGAATCCCAGGTCGATGCTTTCTTGCGTGAAGGGGGGGCAATAGAACCCATCGAACGGGGCGAAACCGGACTCGACCGCAATAAGCCCTGGTCGAACCCGTTTCAATCCGGCCAGAACCAGGAGCCGCCAAAAGAGAGAACCCCTATTCCTGAGGTGATGGCGGCCATCGATTCGCGTAAACACAAAGAGGTCAAAAAGGCCAAGAGTCGAGGCCCTCAAAAGGTCTGGATTTATGATGATTTCGGCGAGCCGGTGCGTTGGGTCTGGAAAGAGAGCTAGCCGGGATTTATCCGGCTCCATCACACTGGTCTGTATGTACGTTACTCTCCGTGTCGAATCCAGTCGGCGGCTCGTTCAGCTAATACCTGGGTAGGCGCATTGGTGTTGCCGCTGATCAGAGTAGGCATTACGCTGGCATCAATGACTCGCAATCCTGTCACACCTTTGACCCGGAAACGTGTATCGACGACTGCCTTGTCATCCCGGCCCATGCGGCAGGTACCAACCGGGTGATAGATGGTGTCAGCTCGTTGCCGTATTGAATCGATTAATTGCTGATCCGATGCATTGTCTGCGATAAACAATGGCTTGCCGCGCATTTTAGCCAGTTCTGGACGCAGGGCGATGCGCCGACTCAGTTTTACCCCTGCCAGTAGCGTAGCCACATCCCGTTCATCACTTAGATACCGTGGGTTAATAAGCGGCGAATCCAGTGGTTGCCGACTGGCCAGTCTGACATCACCCCTTGAGTAGGGTCGCAACTGACAGGCATGCAGGCTGAAGCCCTGACCATAATGCAAACGGCGATTATGGTCGTCTGCAATGGCAATCAGAAAATGAAGCTGAATATCCGGACGGGACACTGTGGCGTCCGATTTTAGGAAACCGCCGGACTCGGCAATGTTGCTGGTCAGGATGCCTCTGCGTCGCAGCAGAAAATTTGGCAATGAAGCAGCGACCCGCCCTATACCGGTTAAACCATAGCCCACCAGGCGAGGGGAGGGGCTGCGCCACGCGCTGATGTAATCGAGGTGGTCCTGTAAGTTCTGGCCTACTTCTGGGGCATGCACCCGGGTATCTATACCCATCGCCTGCAGGTGATCGCCAGGCCCGATGCCAGACAGCATCAGCAACTGGGGACATTGAAAGCTGCCAGGACACAGCCGGCCGAGCCACCACCGACAATCAGATAATCGAAGGTGTCTTCAGTCCGGATATGGTCGGTCGTGGTCATCTTGATGCTCCCCGTTCATGACTCGCTAACCTAGCCTGGCATCAGCAACGGAGCAAGATGTTTGGCATGACCATGAATTGGCGGCATGAATCCACCTTATGGAAGCTGGACTGGCCTGTTTTCAGGAATGACTGAATAAACAGGATCATGCCAAGGACCGATAAATTGATAGGATTCAATGCAGAGTTCACTCGCAATCAGGGTCAGAAAAGTCCTCAGACTGAGAAAATCGCTGTCTTTCGACCTTGGTGAATTTTAAGCACCGGCCCGCAGAGTTTGGCAATAGCAGTGTCAGTTCGAGCGGACTCGTTTGGACACGAGCCAGTTAAAAAGGGTGCTACCGACAGGTTGCACCCTTTTTTGTGCATGCCAATGCATCCTATCTTTATATATATGACTTCAGTTCTAACCCGTCGCCTATCGCGCATCTGATGTACTTACTTTCTTGCAAAATGCACAAAACAATGTTTATTGTAATAAGCATTATCGTTCCACCAACCGGTGTTTGCTTGGAGCGATTGTGAAGTATTGCACCAGCAGTGAACATCATGCACTATTGTATTGCACCATGAATAATCACTATTGACCGAGGGTGACCCGAACATAGGGTCTATAAACAAGAACACGGTTGATTTCGGTGGTGGCCTGATAAAAAGTAATGTCACATATATAATCGGCAAGCTAATTGCATTTATTTTGTGGGCGATTGATTCTTTAATACGTCAGACCTTTTGATTGATCAAGTTTGTTAAGGGTCCGGGTGTGGTTCTGGAAGTCGCATGCAGGAGAAAACGCATGTTTGAGCAGTTAAAATAATACAGGAGATGTCACGTTGGATAATGGTAACCCCAGCGAAGCGTTCGTTGCATTTGATCGCGTTCAGAAGAGTTACGACGGCGAAGAACTGGTCGTCAAAGATCTGAATCTGTACATCAGCAAAGGCGAATTTCTCACCATGCTCGGACCCTCGGGTTCGGGCAAGACGACGTGTCTGATGATGTTGGCAGGGTTTGAAACAGCTACCTACGGTGACATTCTTCTCGATGGCAAGGCCATTAACAACATTCCGCCGCACAAGCGCGGCATCGGTATGGTATTTCAAAACTACGCATTGTTCCCGCACATGACTATCGGGGAAAATCTGGCGTTTCCGCTTGAAGTTCGCAAAATGGACAAGAGTGAACGCGAAGCCAAGGTTATGAATGCCCTGAGCATGGTGCAGATGGAATCCTTTGCGGGACGTCGCCCGGCGCAATTGTCAGGGGGTCAGCAACAACGGGTTGCACTGGCCCGGGCACTGGTGTTTGAGCCAGAGCTGGTGTTGATGGATGAACCGCTTGGGGCGCTGGATAAAAACTTGCGCGAGCAAATGCAATACGAGATCAAGCATATTCATGACCAGTTGGGCGTTACCGTTGTCTACGTGACACACGATCAGACTGAAGCGCTGACCATGTCTGACCGGATTGCTGTGTTTGACGATGGTCGTATCCAGCAACTTGCGTCACCCGCTGATTTGTATGAGCGGCCCGAGAACGCTTTTGTAGCACAGTTTATCGGTGAAAATAATCGAATGAATGGACAGGTTGAGAGTAAGGATGGAGACACAGTCGCCGTTCGTCTCGACGATGGATCTGTCGTTCAGTCATTTGCAGTGAGTGCCAACGAGGTTGGCGATAAAACGACTCTGTCATTGCGCCCGGAACGTGTCCTGGTTGTTAAAGAAGGTCAGCAATTTACGAATATTTTTGATGCAAAAGTTGAAGAGCTTATCTATCTGGGCGATCACATCCGTTCGCGTCTGAGTGTTTGTGGCCGGAACGATTTTATTATGAAAGTCCCCAATTCGTCTGACAATCATTCAATGCGAAAGGGTCAATCCATTCGCATTGGCTGGTCGGAACAGGATTGTCGCGCGCTGGATGCTTCCTGATTACGCGCGATTAACGATTCGCTGATCCACGGGGCCTGGATGCCAGAGTACGTCGTATCCGACCCTTTGTGTTTGGCGGTATAAAGTGGCCAGGCAGTGTCGCCTGGTTTTAAGACCAAAGAGGAGTTACCCATGAAACAGCCGATTCTTAGAATGCTTGGAGTCAGCGCCGCGATCAGCCTGTTGGCTGTGACAGCGGTACACGCAGAAGACCCTGTTGATCTGACTATTGTCTCCTGGGGTGGTGCGTACACCGAGAGTCAAACTCGCGCATACCATGAACCGTACACTGCAATTAAAGACTATATCACCATCATCAATGATGACGGTTCGGCCAATGCCCTAGCTGGTCTGCGTGCTCAGAGCATGGCCGGAAACGTAACCTGGGATCTGGTAGACATGCTGCCATCTGACGCTCAGCTTGCCTGTGATGAAGGCATTATCATGCCGATCGATCACGACCAGATGCTGGCCGCTGCGCCAGACGGAACGCCAGCCAGTGAAGACTTTTTGCCGGGAAGTCTGGGTGAGTGTTTTGTCGCGAGTATCGTTTACTCAACGGTTATTACCTTTAACACCGAAATGTTTCCGGCTAACAAGCAGCCAGGCAGCGTTGATGACTTCTTCAACCTTGAAGATTACCCGGGTCGACGTGCCCTTCAGAACAGACCGGCTGGTAATCTGGAGTGGGCCTTGTTTGCCGATGGTGTCGCACCTGACGACATTTACGACGTTCTCGCAACAGAGGCAGGTGTGAATCGCGCCTTCAATAAGCTTGATACCATCAAAGACAACCTGATCTTCTGGACTGAAGGCGCACAATCTCCTCAGTTGTTAGCTGACCAGGAAGTGGCTTTTTCCACGGGTTATAACGGACGAATCTTCAATGCTGCACAGGTTGAAGGTCAGCCATTCGATATTATCTGGGATGGCCAGATCGTAGAGTGGGACGGCTGGGTTATTCCGTATGGTGATAACCAGGCAGAGGTGCTTGACTACCTTTATTGGGCGACTGATACCCAGCGTCTTGCAGACCAGGCCAAGTTCATTTCTTATGGTCCTGCCCGTGCTTCTTCGGCTCCATTGGTGGGTGATCACGCCGACCTTGGTATCGATATGAACAAGCACATGCCGACTAATCCGGCCAACTACCAGACGCCGATTGTTCTGAACAATGACTTCTGGACCGATTATGGCGATGAGTTGCGTGAGCGGTTCGCCAATTGGATGTTGCGCGGTTAAACCATTGCAAGGCTACTCAATGCAGTAGCCTGTGAGTGGCCGGACAACAAGCAGTCGTTGTCTGGCCACTATTTTAAAAGCTGAAGTAAGGTTGAAGAGTGCTTCTGAACAAAGTTTTTTATGCTGCAGTTACCTTAACAGCCTAAGAGACTTGCTTCAGGACATCTCAGGTGAGGTGAGGTTCGCAAAGACTGTGGTTCAGTGTCTTGGTTGTTGGTGCGAACCAAACCGGAAAACGGGTAAACAGGAGTGAGTATGAGCCAGACAGACGATACCCTAAACGGATCCGATGAAGACCATAAGGTCGATGGACAAATGGTTACCGTAGACGGTACGCCGTTAAAGGCCAGCTTGAAGCGGGCCGAGCGAAAACGCACTCTAATAGCATTTTTATTGGTTGCTCCGTTGCTGACCTATCTGATGATCACTTTCATTGTGCCCATCGGGCAGATGATGTGGCGCAGTGTAGATAACCCGCAGGTGATATCAGTACTCCCCAAAACCCTTGAGGCTCTGGAAGACTGGGACGGCGAGGGCATTCCTGATGAACCTGTATTTGAAGCTCTGGCAGAGGAATTGGCCGTAGCAAGTGCGAACCGTACGGTGGGTCGGCTAGCTGTCCGTCTGAACTATGAGATCAGTGCTGCTCGTGGCGCACTGATGGGTACGTCCCGATCAGCCGCCGATATGGAGCCGCCCTATAAACAGGCGTTTCTTGATGATCATCGACTCTGGAATGAATCCGAGTTTTATCGAATTATTAAACGTGAAGGGGATCCAGTGACGGCCTCCTATTATGTTGCTGCCTTTGACGGGGCCTACAATGAGGCTGGCGAGATAGTTCTGCAAGATGAGAACCGGCGCATATACATTGATCTGTTTATCAGAACTTTCTCAATGAGTATCGGGATTACGCTATTAACACTGCTATTGGGCTTCCCCATCTCATTTCTGATGGCAAGCTTGCCGATGCGCACGGCCAACCTACTGATGATCTTTGTTTTGTTGCCTTTCTGGACATCCTTGCTGGTGAGAACTACTTCATGGATCGTACTGCTACAACAGCAAGGCGTGGTCAACGAAGTACTGATCCTAGTTGGTCTGATCGATGACGACAGTCGGCTCGGGATGATCTACAACATGACCGGCACCATCATTGCAATGACGCATATCCTGCTGCCGTTCATGGTGCTGCCACTTTACAGTGTTATGAAAACCATTCCGCCATCGTATGTTCGCGCGGCCAAGAGTCTCGGCGCTACTCCCTGGACGGCATTCTGGCGTATTTATGTGCCCCAAACCTTGCCTGGTATCGGAGCGGGGGGTGTGCTGGTATTCATTATATCGATCGGTTACTACATTACGCCTGCTCTGGTGGGCGGGCAATCGGGTCAGATGATTTCAAATCTGATTGCGTATCACATGCAGACTTCCCTCAACTGGGGGCTTGCCGCAGCGCTTGGGTCTGTACTATTGGTCAGCGTATTAATACTATATTGGGTCTATAACCGTCTAGTCGGTGCAGATTCTCTGAAACTGGGTTAAAGGAGCATTAACGATGGCAGTACCGACTTATGCAGGCCCCTTAGAGAGAACCTGGTATTACACATTTAGATTCTTGTGTGCATGTGTTTTCTTTTTCTTGATTGCACCCATTCTGATCATGATCCCGTTGAGTTTCAACGTTGAACCTTATTTCACCTATACCCGCGAAATGTTGACGTTCAACCCGGATGGTTTTTCGCTGCGATGGTATCGTGACCTCTTTGCTTCAGATTCCTGGATGACGTCGATCAAGAATTCGTTGATTATCGGCATTTCTGCGACCATTGTGGCAACTTTTTTGGGAACGCTTGCGGCTCTGGGGCTGTCGCGGTCGGAAATGCCTTTTAAAGGTCTGTTCATGGGGTTGTTGATTTCACCGATGATTGTACCTTTGATCATTTCCGCAGCGGGCATGTTCTTTTTCTATTCCAGTATAGGGCTGGCGAACACCATGCCAGGGGTTATTCTCGCGCATGCTGCACTGGGCACACCGTTTGTAGTTATTACGGTTACCGCAACGCTGGTGGGGTTTGATCATTCGCTGACGAGAGCGTCAGCCAGTTTGGGCGCGGGGTCAGGCAGGACATTTTTTAAAATACAGATGCCATTGATTTTGCCGGGTGTCATCTCAGGGGCACTGTTCGCCTTCATCACCTCATTTGACGAGATCGTTATCGTGTTATTTGTGGCCGGGGTCGAGCAGAGAACCATTCCTCGTGAGATGTGGTCGGGTATCCGTGAACAGATCAGTCCGACTATTCTTGCGGTGGCATCCCTACTGGTGGCGTTCTCGATATTGCTGCTGACAACGGTCGAATTGCTCAGGCGTCGGTCCGAGCGCTTAAGGGGTATGTCACCGGGCTAACCCGCTTGTGTTAGCCGGTCAGCCTATTCGTGTTTTTGAATTTTCTTGTAGGGGGAACCATTAAGGTGAGGGTGGCCAGTGCGGGTCACCCTCAAGGCGTTATACGTTAAAGCGGAAATGCATAACATCGCCGTCTTTTACGATGTATTCCTTCCCTTCCAGGCGCCATTTACCGGCTTCTTTGGCACCCGCCTCACCATTATACTTAATGAAATCATCGTATGAGATGGTTTCAGAACGAATAAAGCCCTTCTCAAAATCGGTGTGAATGACACCTGCGGCCTGAGGTGCGGTAGCCCCGATCTTGACCGTCCAGGCACGAACCTCTTTAACGCCGGCGGTAAAGTAAGTCTGCAAGCCCAGTAACGAGTAGGCAGCCCGGATAACCCGGTTCAGTCCGGGTTCTTCCATGCCCAAGTCAGTCAGAAACTCGGTCTTCTCTTCCTCTTCAAGCTCGGCGATCTCTGATTCAAGCTTGTTGCAGATGGCAACGACCTGAGCATTCTCAGCGACGGCAATGTCTCGTACCCGGTCCAGCAGTGGATTATTGTCGAAACCATTCTCGTCGACGTTGGCGATGTACAGCGTCGGCTTGGTAGTCAGAAAGAAAAAGGGTTTGAGGTCTGCTTTTTCTTCGTCGGTCAGGTTAACGCTGCGAATGGGTTTGGCGTCATCGAGAGCCGGTTTGATCTTCTCAAGCACTGCAACCTGGCGGATGGCATCCTTGTCCTGTCCTTTTGCCTTTTTCTGCAGTTTGAGCAGTTGCTTGTCCAGCATGTCCAAGTCGGCCAGGGCCAGTTCAGTATTGATGATCTCGATATCCGAAGCCGGGTCTATTTTGTTGGCAATATGGATCACATTGTCATTTTCAAAGCAACGCACGACGTGTGCAATGGCATCGGTTTCGCGGATGGTAGCCAGAAACTGATTGCCCAGGCCTTCCCCTTTCGATGCACCCGCTACCAGTCCGGCAATATCGACAAACTCCATGGTGGTTGGGATGGTACGCTCTGGTTTAACAATATTGACCAGCTTGTCCTGGCGTGGGTCAGGTACCGGCACCACGCCGGTGTTGGGCTCGATTGTGCAGAATGGGAAGTTTTCTGCGTCGATACCCGCCTGAGTCAGGGCGTTGAAGAGAGTGGATTTACCAACGTTCGGTAGTCCGACGATGCCACATTTAATGCCCATGCTGAGGGTCTCCTGAAAGCAGGTGTCAGACTGCTTTAAATTGATGAAGTTTATTCATGGCTTTTTGCCAATGCCCCGGGACATAGAGCGCAGTCTGTTCGACGGCAGCATCTATGGCTCGTGCCAGGCTGATGCGTTCGTCTGGGTGAGCTTTGGACAGTACGTAATTTACGACCTCGCTGGCCGACCCCGGATGCCCGATTCCCAGACGCAGCCGATAAAAGTTCCGGTTGTTTGCCAGGCGAGCGATGATGTCTCTCAGTCCGTTGTGCCCACCATGACCGCCACCCTGCTTGAACCGGGCGACGCCGGCTGGCAAGTCCAGCTCATCGTGGGCAACCAGGATATGCTCGGTTGGTATCTTGTAGAACTGGGCCATAGCAGCAACGCTCTGGCCACTTCGGTTCATAAAGGTCATTGGTTTAAGCAGCCAGACGTCTGAATCTGCAATATTGACCTTTGTTGACAGTGCCTGATATCGGGTATCTAGCTTCCATTGGCCACCAACGGTTCTGGCAAGTTCGTCAATGAATTCAAAGCCCGCGTTGTGTCGGGTATGGTCATACTGACTACCAGGATTACCAAGTCCGACAATCATTGAAATGGGGTCATTCATGATCAGGTCACTGTGCAATCAGAAAGTTATAAGCAGTTTGGAAAATGAGGCATTTTCAAAGCTGCCTTAGCAAAAAAAGGGCCCAAAGGCCCTTTTTACGATCAGGAAGGAGTGCTTACTCTTCAGTCGCTTCTTCCGCATCGTCAGCATCAGCATCGTCAATGATGCCAGCAGGTTTAACCACCGATACGACGGGTGCATCATGATCGGGGCCTTTGTTGAGCTCAACCAGTTCAACACCTTTAGGCAGGACCAGATTGCTCAGGTGAAGCACCGTGCCCATTTCTATCTTGGCCATGTCGACTTCTATGAACTCAGGAAGGTCGCTGACCTTGCAAGTGATGTCTACATCAATAGCGCTGTGCTGGATCTTGCCACCTTGCAACTTGACCGCCTTGCACTGTTCTTCATTGATGAAGTGCAATGGCACTCTTTTGTGCACGGTGCTGGACTTGGTAACGCGCTCGAAGTCAGCGTGCAGGGGGTGGCCTTTTGCCGGATGACGCTGAATGTCCATCAGGATGGCTTGCTCTTCTTTGCCACCGATGTTCAGAGTCAACACATGAGAAAAGAAGGCTTCGTTTTTCAGTGCCTTGACCAGTTCGCGGGCTTCCAGAGTCAGGCTGGTTGGCTTGCGGTTCTTGGCGCCACCGTAAATGATGGCAGGTACTTTGCCTTCTTTACGCAGGCGGCGGCTCGCACCCTTTCCTGCAAGCTCACGCACTTCGGCGTTTAATGCAAAAGAATTGGACATGATGTTTCTCCAGATATAGGTACCACAGACCGCGACCAGTCTGGGCGGTACCGTTTTTAAAAGTATCGGGGGTAGCCCGATAAACGAATTTTGCAGGAAAAAGTCGGTAAATGCTTCGATTTAACGGAACATTGCACTGATAGATTCCTCGTTGCTGACGCGGCGCATGGACTCTGCAAGAATCCCTGCCATCGAAAGCTGGCGGATATTAGCACAGTTTTTTGCAGCATCCGAGAGGGGAATAGTATCTGTGACCACCAATTCAAGGTTTGAGCGGGTAATGCGCTCCACAGCAGGGCCGCTTAGCACCGGGTGGACGGCGTAAGCGACGACTTTCCTGGCGCCGTGTTTTACCAGAGCCTCGGCAGCCTGACACAAGGTGCCAGCGGTATCGACCATGTCGTCGACAATAATGCAGGTGCGGCCTTTTACATCCCCGATAATGTGCATAACTTCGGCCTGGTTTGCTGTGGGCCGGCGTTTGTCAATAATGGCCAGATCGGCACTCAATTGCTTGGCGACAGCACGGGCACGCACCACACCGCCAACATCCGGTGAGACCACAATCAGATCACTGAAGTCCTGGCGCTGAATGTCGTCCAGTAAAATGGGGGAGCCATAAATATTGTCAACTGGAATGCTGAAAAAACCCTGAATTTGGTCAGCGTGAAGATCTACGGTCAGTATGCGGTCTATGCCAACCACGGTCAGCATATCGGCCACAACTTTGGCAGAAATAGGTACGCGCGAACTGCGCGGACGGCGATCTTGTCTTGCGTAACCGAAGTAGGGCATAACGGCGGTAATGCGTCCGGCGGAAGCGCGACGTAAGGCGTCGGCCAGCAGGATGATTTCCATCAGGTTGCCGTTGGTGGGTGAACAAGTGGGTTGGATGATAAAGACATCCGCACCGCGTACATTTTCATTGATGTCAATTGCGGTTTCACCATCGCTGAACTGAGTAATAGTGGCGTCACCCATGGGAATGCAAAGGCGCTCAACCACTTGATTAGCCAGTTCGGGGTTGGCGTTCCCCGTGAATACCATCATTTTTGACACTTCGAACCACCCTTAACGATTTAAAATCTAACGAGAGACAGATGGTTCGCAACCACCTGGCGTGAATTCGGTGTTGCGATCAGGCGTGTTCGTCCAGTGTTCGTTGCAATGGAGACTGGTTCAGGCCCCTGGCTATAAAGCCGCTGTAGTTCGGATTCTGCTGCTGGATACGATTCAGAATGTGTTGGGCTGTCATATCGCTTTCAGTTTTCAGGAAAATACAGGCTCCGCTACCGCTCAACCTGACTGGCCCGGAATGGGCGGTGCGGAACTGAGCCAATTGCCCGAATGCGTGATCAATTTCAGGGTAGAGCGCTCGGGCAACATGTTCGAAATCATTGCGCCCCGCCCCCCCCAGTGCGGAGCGTATTGTGCTGACTGGGGTATGGCGTGTCAATTGAGGATGACGGAACAATTCAGCGGTACTGACATGGATGCCCGGATGCACAACGACAAACCAGTGTTCAGGCAAATTGACCGGTGTGAGCCGATCGCCAATGCCTTCTGCCCAGGCTGATTGACCCCGTACAAATAAGGGTACATCGGCGCCAAGTGACCGTCCGATTTGTGTTAGTTGGTTTAGGCTGAAGTTAAGTGACCAGAGTCGGTTGAGGCCCAGTAACGCAGTAGCGCAATCTGAGCTGCCACCACCAACGCCGCCGCCGAGCGGCAATCGTTTGTCAAGATAAAGCCTGGCGCCTTGGTCAGTATTGCTGCTGGCTTGCAGTGCCCGGGCTGCTTTAATGACCAGATTGTCTGGAGTCGTCAGCTCAGTGGTTGAGCAATTTAACGTAATGTCCAAGCCGGGTTGGTTTTCGAGCGACAATGTGTCACCGAAATCCAGAATTTGAAACAGTGTTTGCAGATTATGATAGCCGTCAGGTCGTTGACCTACGATGTGCAACATCAAGTTCAGTTTGGCGGGCGCGGGTAAGGTCAGCACCGGTCAGGCTCCTGGGTCGGATTGAGATAATCGGTCTGAGGCGAGTTTACAGGATCACAACCAGGATGACTGCACCGGGGTGTGCCTGAATGTTGGAAACAGGTTGGATGGGTAGGTTTTCACCCAAAAATACAGAATATTTGTGTAAGAGTTGACCCAGTTTAGATGGGCGGGGCGTCGGAAAAGCCCGCAGTTAGCCCTTTTAGTAGGTTGGCTCGACCATTGCTACTAATAATGCCAATAGTACGGTGCAACGAGTGTTTATCAACCCTCAAAGCGGTTGTGATAACACGTGAATAAAAACGATAAAGAACACAACGACAACAACAAAATTGGAGTGTTATATGATGTCCACACGTATGTTTGCCCTGGTAGCGCTGTCTGCCTCTGTTATGACCGCTGGCATTGCCACCGCCGAAGATCGGTCAGACTGGCCATCGAACTTTACCATTGGCACAGCCAGCCAGGGCGGAACCTATTTTGCTTATGGCACCGGCTGGGCGAACTATGTTGCTGATAGCCTGGGTATTAGTGGTGGTTCTGAAATCACTGGTGGCCCGATGCAGAACATGGCACTGGTTCACACTGGTGAGGTAGCGTTTGGTTTGACCACTATGGGTCCTGCCCGGGAATCGATGGACGGCAACAGCCCCCTGGCACCCGGCCTGAAAATGGACAATGTTTGCGCCATGTTCCCGATGTACGAAACTCCCTTCTCGGTCACCGCGTTGTCTGACTCCGGTATCACCAGCATCAGTGACATTCCTGCTGGTTCTCGCATCGGTTTTGGGCCGGCCGGTTCAACATCTGACACATACTTCCCGGCCATGCTCGAAGAGCTGGGCGTTGACTTTGAGCGTCGCAATGGCGGCTGGAGCGATCTGGGCACTCAGTTGCAAGATGGTCTGCTTGACGTCATCGCCTTTGCTGCGGGCATACCGATTCCAGCGGTGAGTCAGTTGGAAGTACAGACTGACGTGAACATCATCGAATTTACTGAAGATGAAATGAAGACTGTGATAGCGGCGTTCCCAGTGGCGGAATTCACAATTCCGGCCAGCACATACTCTACGCTGACTGAAGGTGCTCGTGCGGTGTCTATGTGGAATTTCGCGATTGCCGATTGCACGGTGGCCGACAGCTTTGTTTACGAAGCGACCAAGCTGACCATGGAAAACAATGCTCGGATGGTGTCTATTCATAACGCAGCAAGAAATTCCATTCCTGAAAATTATGCCAAGAACACGGTCATTCCATGGCACCCGGGTGCGGCTCGTTGGTTTAACGAAAATGGTTATACCATTGACGCTAGCATGATCAAATAATTACTCGGCTGATTACCGGACATTGTAGTGGAAATACTGGGTGACCTTCGGGTCACCCGTTTGCCTGTTTGGGTATGGGTTTTATATGACAACTGATAAAAGCAATCCGGAATCGACGAAGGTCGAATCCATAGAAGACGTTCTCGTTGCCGAAGGGGTCGATGACGAGCCGGTTGAGAGTAATCGCCGGCTGTTTGAGGGGCCCTTGCTGTGGTTGGTTATGGGTTTGGCGATTGTTTACTCGTCGTTCCATCTTTACACCCTGAATATCGCGCCACTTGAGACCTGGACCTTTCGAATTGTTCACGTCATGGGTGCTTCAATACTCGGATTTATTCTTTTTTCCGGTGCTCGCTTCAGTGATCAGGAAACCAGAGGCGATGTGGCTCGCTGGACCACCTGGGCTGGCCTGGTATTGTTAGTGCCTGCACTTTATATCCTTGTGCAGACAGCTATTATGCAGAATATTCTGGCCGGAGGTGAATTGCGTTTACCGGTTGCAATGGAGACCTGGCGCTTTGGCTGGCCTTTGATCGCAGTGACTGCTCTGGCCATCGTGTTAAGCTGGTTTCATCGCCGGGAAAGAAGTGTATTTTCTGTGCCGGATCTGGTTTTGGTGGTGTGCGCCATTTCAGTTGCCAGTTACCTGGTTACTGTATTTGCAACCAACATTCGTATGAGTACGGGCACTTCCTTCGCACCTGTTGGTATTTCGTTCGCCGCTGTCGCCGGTACCGCACTGATTTTTGAACTGACCCGGCGCGTGGCAGGTCTTGCTCTGGTGGTCATTTCACTGGTGTTTCTTGGTTATGTTTTCATAGGTCCATATTTACCGGGCTTCCTGGGTTATCCGGGTTTGAGCGTACAGCGCTTTTTCAGCCAGGTGTATACTGATGCAGGGGTATTGGGACCGACGACCGCAGTGTCTTCTACCTATATTATTTTGTTTATTATTTTCGCCTCCTTTTTACAGGCATCCAAAGTCGGCGACTATTTCGTCAACTTTGCCTTTGCACTGGCCGGACGTTCCCGCGGTGGCCCGGCAAAAGTGTCCATTTTCGCCTCAGGCCTGATGGGGATGATCAACGGCACCAGTGCCGGTAACGTGGTATCGACCGGCTCACTGACGATTCCCCTGATGAAAAAGGTGGGTTACAGCAAAACCACTGCCGGTGCGGTTGAAGCGGCTGCCTCGACGGGTGGCCAGATTATGCCGCCCATTATGGGCGCTGGTGCTTTCATTATGGCTGAGATTACCGGCATTCCTTATACCGAAATTGCCATCGCTGCCATTATTCCTGCCATTCTGTATTTTGCATCCGTTTATTTTATGGTGGATCTGGAAGCGGCAAGAACCGGGATGCGGGGTATGCGTGATGATGAATTGCCGTCGTTGCGCCGCATGGTACGCCAGGTCTACTTGTTTATTCCGATCATTATTCTGATCGGTGCCTTATTCATGGGCTATTCGGTCATTAGAGCTGGTACCCTGGCCACCGCGTCTGCGGCAGTGGTCAGTTGGATATCACCTAATAAGATGGGGGTAAAGTCGATTCTTAAGGCGCTTGAGCTGGCAGCCTATATGTCCATCCAGATTATCGTAGTATGTGCCTGTGCGGGTGTTATCGTTGCGGTTATCTCACTTACAGGGGTTGGTGCGCGCTTTAGCTCTCTGCTGTTGGGCGTTGCCGAGGCAAGCCAGTTGCTGGCCATGTTCTTCGCTATGTGCATTTCCATTCTGCTGGGTATGGGCATGCCAACAACAGCGGCTTATGCTGTTGCCGCTTCAGTTGTAGCACCGGGTCTTGTGCAAATGGGTATCCCAACACTGACGGCGCACTTCTTTGTCTTCTATTTTGCGGTTGTCTCAGCGATAACACCGCCTGTTGCCCTGGCTTCCTATGCGGCAGCCGCCATTTCCGGGGCCAAAGCAATGGAAACCTCGATCGCATCGTTCAAGATCGGCCTGGCGGCGTTTATTGTGCCGTTCATGTTTTTCTATAATAGTGCGTTGCTGATGGATGCCAGTGTGCCTGCCATTATCCGGGCGGTTATTACTGCGCTGGTGGGTGTCTATTTATTGTCATCCGGTGTACAAGCCTGGTTCCTGCGCTACGCGGCACCCTGGTATTTACGAATACTGCTGATCTTTGCAGCCTTTCTGATGATTGAAGGTGGGATCTACACTGATTTGGCGGGTATTGCGGCCGGTGTTATCGCCTTTTATGTACAGAAAGCCATCAATGCCCGGATAACTCAAAGCCAGTCCTGAGCAGGTTCGCATGTGTTAGTGCTCAGATCTTCAGGAGCATTCTGATACCAATCCGTAAGTCTCTGGCTTGCGGGTTGTCGTTTTTCTACTGGCTGATACTCTTCAGGCTACAATGGCGTATTGGTTATGGTATGGCGTCGGGGCTCAATCGAAAAACGTGTCAAGAGGCACAGGACCTTGCTATGAAATACTGTACCTTTTAATGACATACCGCACCTGGGGACTATCACTTTTTGTTTTAACCTGCCTGATCTCCTGGTTTATCGGTTCTTGGGCTGGCTATCGTCAGGTCGAGCGAGAAAGTCTGGACGAATCATTTCGATACTATCAACTGGTTGCCAACGAATTGAACCGATACCGTCCAATTCCGGAATTGATGGCACAGCATCCCGTGCTTCTGGATGTGTTGAAAAACCCAGAAGACCCGGATGTGGTGTTGGCTGCCAATGAAGAAATGAAACGAATGGCCACCATCGTTGCCAGTTCCGATGTTTATTTGATGAATACCGACGGTCTCACCATAGCGGCTAACAATTATCAGTTGCCTACCAGTTTTATCGGCCGAAATTTTGCTTTTCGCCCCTATTTTTCCGATGCTATAGAGGCGAATGGCGAGGCTCTTTATTATGCTCTGGGTATAACCTCAAACGAACGGGGTCTGTACTTTTCTCATACCGTTACCTCCGATGATGAGCCCGGCCGACCGTTGGGTGTTATCGCAGTAAAAATCCAGGTCACTGATCTTGAGTCACAATGGCAACGACCCGAGTCATTTTCGGTGTCAGAGATGGTTGTGCTGGACCTGGACGGCGTGAGCTTTCTAGCAAGCATTCCAGACTGGCTGTATCGTGCTTTCGAGCCAATATCTGACCAGCGACTTGAGCAAATTCGCGCTCAGCGACGCTATTTTAATGAGCCATTGACCGCTATGGAGATGGTTGAACGCGGTCGCCCTTGGGGGCTGGGTGCGCAGTCTGAACGTATTGCCATTCGCACCAATGGAACACTTCAGGAGTATCTCAGTGTGGACACACCACTGCCACAACTAGACTGGACACTGCGAGTGTTAATTGGCACAAGACCGGTACTCTGGACACAGGTTCAGTTTCTGATCGCAGGTACCATTCTCTATCTGGGCTGTTTTCTTACCTGGTTGTATTTGCGTGAACGGTATCGCCGGGAAGCAGAGCTTGCTGAACGTGGCGTTCAACTGGAGCAGCGCGTTGCCGAGCGAACGGTTGACCTTGAATCCTCAAACCGGCAATTGAAAGCTGAAATTCATGAGCGGGAACGGGCCGAAAAGGAACTCAAAGAAGCTCAGCAAGAATTAATTCAAGCCGCAAAACTGGCAGTGCTTGGACAAATGTCGGCGGGTTTAAACCATGAAATGAATCAACCACTGACCGCCATTCAGGCCTATGCACGAAACAGTCAGCGCTTTCTTGAGCGAGGCGATCAACAGACTGTGCAGGCTAACCTTGTCGAGATCGTAGGTTTGTGTGACAAAATGGCAGAGCTTACTAGGCAGTTCAAAGTGTTTGCACGCAAATCCGAAGGGCCTCCTTCAACCGTTGATTTACGTTTACCCATTGATGCGGCCTTGAAGATCATTCGCGCCCAGGATCGCAGCGAACAAATTCAGATCGATTGGCGGCGGCCTTCACACGCAGCCTTTGTGCATGGTGATCTGATTCGAATTGAGCAGGTGCTGGTCAACCTGGTTGCCAATGCATTGCATGCCGTCGAGTCCAGTCAATCGCCGATCGTAACCATACAGCTGGTCAGAGAATCAAAACACTGGTCGTGTTGGGTGACTGATAATGGACCCGGATTGCCTGCTAATACGGAACAGTTGTTTGAGCCTTTCTATACAACGAAATCGTTAAAACAGGGATTGGGGTTGGGGTTGTCGATTTCCCGGCAGATCGTAGATGCTCTGGGTGGTCAACTAACCGGCCGTAACCGCACTGATGCTCAGGGTGCCAAGTTTGTTCTGATGCTGATACAAAGGGATACATCCGAATGACCGCTACGGACGTGATATTTATTGATGACGAGTCTGCAATACGCCAAGTCATGCTACAAACGCTTGCGTTGGAAGATTTGCATGCAAGAGGTTACGCAGCAGGAGCTGTAGCGCTTAAAGATATTAAACCGGATTTTCAGGGTGTTGTGTTGTGTGACTATCACATGCCTGGTCTTGATGGTTTGCAGGTGCTGGCAGAAATTCTTGCAATTGATGAATCCATTCCGGTCATTATGTTAACTGGTCAGGGTGATATCAGCACGGCCGTTACCGCTATGCAGCAGGGCGCCTACGATTTCATCGAAAAACCCTTCAATCACGAAGAGCTGATTGAATTATTGAAGCGTGCTATTGAAAAACGGCAGCTGGCGCTTGAAAACCGGATGCTTAAAGCGCGGTTGCGTCAATTCGTTCGACCCGGGCCACGTTTGCTTGGCGGCGAATCGGCCAGTATGAAACGTGTGATGTCATTGCTAGACAGCCTGTTGGATACATCAGCGGACATTCTGTTAAACGGTGAAACCGGTGCCGGTAAAGATGCTATCGCCCGATATATTCACGAAACCAGTCCGCGCAGTCAGTATAACTTTGTTGCAATCAATTGCGGGGCGGTACCGGAAAACCTGATAGAGAGTGAATTATTTGGACATGAATCCGGCGCTTTTACCGGCGCAGACAAGAAGCGTATCGGTAAGTTTGAGCATGCTCACAAAGGCACTATTTTCCTGGACGAAGTAGAAAGCATGCCTTTACCATTGCAGGTCAAATTATTGCGAGTTCTGGAAGAACGTAAAGTTGAACGTTTGGGTAGCAACACCAGTATCGATGTCAACGTTCGTATCATTGCCGCCACCAAAACGGGCCTGAAACAACTCAGTGAGCGCGGCGAATTTCGCGAAGATCTCTATTACCGACTTAATGTGATACAGATAGACATACCACCGTTGCGGGAGCGTAAGGAAGATATACCCATCCTGTTTCATCACTTTGCTCTGATTGCCGCCGCCCGCTACGACCGGGAAAGTATTCCGCTGACTACTCGGCAAGTAGGTCGATTGCTGGGCCACAGCTGGCCAGGTAACGTCCGAGAGCTACGCAATCGTGCCGAGCGTTATGTGTTAATGGGCCCCGGAGCACTTGAGGATAGCCAGGAAGGTTATTCGACAGACGTTGCAGGCCGACAAACGCTGTCAGAGGTTGTCGACGCATTTGAGCGGTCAGTTCTGCAAAACGCATTGCAGGTTTGTCAGGGCAGTATCAAAGATACGATGGTTCACCTCGGACTGGCACGAAAAACGCTCTATGACAAAATGAAAAAGCATGGCCTTGACAAAGCTCAGTTTAAAGATGATATCGATGCTGAGTAGTAACCGCAGCACAGGTTTCTATTTGCTGGTATGGGTGAAGGTACCATCCCAGTCGTCAGGTACACCAGCGAGTTCAAGTTCAGCGATGCGTTCCTGGTAAACACAATAGACTCGTGGCTGGTCACTGATAAGAATAAGTTCATCCAGTTTTTGGCGAGCCTCAAGCCATTCCTGATTCAGGTAGTGCCGATAAGCTGCAGCCCATGTCGCCAACTCGTTTTGCCATGCCGTCGACACGTCTTGGCGCCGGGCGATTGGTTCAAAGACACGAACGGGTTCAAGCTTCCCTTTAACCCGTATGCGATCGATCGGACGAAACGTCCACTCGGTAATGGCGTCATGCGTAGCCGGACCAACCAGGATTTTTACGCCGTAGTACTTGGTTAGTGCCTCCAGTCGCGAACCAAGGTTCACGGCATCACCAAGTACCGTATAGGCACGCCTAAACCGGGATCCCATGTCGCCAACATTCATTGGTCCGGTATTCAGTCCTATTCCGACTTCAATGGTAGGGTAGCCTAACTGGGTTAGTTGCGGATTAAGTACTGCCAGAGTGTCAATCATGTCAACGGCCGCTTCGAGGGCATGTAGGGCATGCTCCGGGTCCTCTAGCGGAGCCCCCCAGAACGCCATCACCATATCCCCTACGTATTTGTCGATGGTCCCCTGATGGTTAAAGATTGATTCGGTGATCGGTGTAAAGTATCGGTTCAGCAGATCCTTCAACTCGGTCGCATCGAGCGACTCCGACATACTGGTGAATGACCGTATATCAGAAAACAAGACCGTCATTTCGCGGTTTTCGCCGGTGAAACTGTAGTCATCGGGGTTGGCCAGCATGTGATCAATGTGAGCTTTGGGCACATATTGTCCAAACACAGAAGTAATGTGTTGTTTGGTATTGCGCTCGCTCAAGAATCCCTGCAACAGATAGAGGGCACTGAGTGCGCTGGTTAGCAACAGGCTACTGGCCAGCGGCAGAGAGACGTTCTGTTGATACCAAAAATAGAAATTGACGACGATGAGTGCTGTAAACAGTGCCAGAGTAGCGGCGACCAGGCCCAGGGGGCCCGTTCTGTTTGAAATTACCGAGTAGAGAATGCCAAGGATGAGCAGTATTAGTGCGGTTAAGCTGTGAGCAAAGTCAGGTGTATAGGGAAACTCCCCGGCCAGTAGGCCGTTGAGGAGGGTAGCGTGTATTTCGACGCCCGGAAACTGGGTTCCTACTGGGGTCGTGCGCAGATCAGCAAGGCCAATGGATGAGGTGCCTACGAACACCAACGCATTTTTGAGCAATGCGGCATCAAAACTGTGACTGAGTACGTCGGTAGCTGACAGGTAAGGAAACTGGCCCTGTTCCCCCAGGTAAGGAATCAGGACCCGGCCAGCACTATCCGTTCGAATGCGCGAATCGGTAAATTGAAGCCAATTGATTAGATCCAGCTTTTCATTGTAGCGAACTGTTTCCAGTTCGATTTCATCGAGAAAATAGTAGGCCATTCCGGTAGCAAGCGACAAAGACGGATAGAGTGCTCCTTCAAACTGAGTCACCAGTGGCGCGCTGCGCAAGGTACCGTCACCGTCTATAGCCGGAACAATAGAGCCAGCACCAACCGCTGCATGTTGCAGCAGGGGAACAGAACCTGTGTAGCCCTGGGCTTGCCCTACAAGCAGCCTCTGGGCTTGCTCGGGCGTTAGCCTGTATACAGGTGGGGGCAACTGCCCGGCGCGATTTGAGGCCTCTTCGTGAAACAGGAAAGGCAAGATCACGTCAATGTCGGAAAAGGTATTGGCAAGTTGTTCATCGTACTCAGTCAGCGCAACAAAAGGCTGCAGTGCATCAGCCATCGCCATATCGCCTGCTTGCAAGGCGCGCTGCTGTAATTTGCGAGTTGGATTTTCCTGAGGTTCGGACATTAAAATATCGAAGGCAATGACCACGGCGCCAGCGTCGGTAAGATTGCGCGTCAGAGTGGCTAGTTTATCGCGAGACCAGGGCCATCGACCTTCGATAAACAAACTGTTTTCATCGATGTCGACGATGACGATATTGGCATCGCTGCGGGAGAAGCGGTCGCCACTGTCCAGCAGATTAAAGCGCCAGTCATAAAGAATATAGTCAAGGCGCTTGATCAGGGAGTTTTGGTCGTAGCGACCCTCAGTCAGCTGATAGCCAGCCAGAGACAGGGTGACTAAAATGCCGAGCACCAGCGCCCCCCAGCGCAGGGCATGAGCAGTAGCACGTTGTGAGATGGGCGTTGCCATAACTGCAATTCACTCGGCAATGGGTTCCTGGCCTGGTATAGAGCCTCGCCAAGGATATGGTAAAGTAGTGACGATGTCCTGTTCTCAGCCTGGGACCCAAAGGGCCTTGTGTGGTGCCTAGCAGCTTGTTGAAAAAAGCTTACTGCCTGTTCCAAAACACGAAAAGCACACATCACGATTTTTACTTTTCTCACACAATCAATGACTTAGACGTTATTGATTGTGCCGGTAGTTATCCATATGTCGATAGCAGGAAGCCGAAATTCTGAGAATTTCAACAGCCTGCTAGCCTAATTCAGGAGTATGTATTGAAGCGCAATGTGCGTTTAATCTTGTCTACTACAACGCTCAAAGGCTTGTTTTGGCTGGTATTCCTAACCATTATTGTGTTGTCTCTGGTGCCGGTGGGGCATCCCGAGTTTTCACCGAATGATAAGATCAATCACTTGCTGGGCTGGGGAGCACTGGGGCTGCTGGGGTGGCTTGGTTGGCCAGGACGCTGGCGGGTCCTGTTGCTGCTCTGGTGTGCCAGCATTGCTATTGAAGGTGCTCAGGGGCTCACTGCGTACCGGTTCTTCAGTTGGGCCGACGCCCTGGCCAATGGTGTTGGCTTACTGATCGGCCTGGTGATCGCTAATATCTGGCATCGTTTGCGTACAGTCCCTGTCCTGAATCGACTCAAAAAGGAGTAACCGTGTCAAAGCCGAATCGAAATGTTGCGCTTGTAGCGCATGATAATAAGAAAAAAGAACTGGTCTCCTGGGCACAGGAAAATCAGTCCCTGTTTGAATCGCTTGGCATCTTTGCCACGGGAACGACGGGCAAACTGATCGAGAAAGGCCTGAATCGGCCTGTGAAGAAATTGCTCAGCGGACCTTTGGGTGGCGACCAGCAGATTGGCGCCAAGATTGCCGAGGGTGATATTGATCTGCTTATTTTTTTCTGGGACCCGCTTGAACCCCAACCTCATGATCCTGATATAAAAGCGTTACTGCGCATTGCGGCGCTATACAACATCCCGGTTGCCTGCAACCTTGCCAGTGCCGATTTCATGATTCAGTCGCCTCTACTGCACAGTGATTACACACCCAGCAAGCCTGATTTTTCAATCTATACCCAGCGCCTCACGCCAGCTGAATGAAGCATATGGCGCATTTATTTACCGGCTGGCCGTCTTTTATGCCAGGCCTTGCCTCCGGCTGACTGGCTGTCGTGCTATACGACAAATCTGGCGCGGGCCAAAACCTGCAAACGTAGTCTACGTTAATCAATCAAACACCGGAGGCTGTCTGTTGAAGCAAAAGCATACTCATTCCAAACTCGAAGACATGCTGGCACTGATCGTTGGTGCCGCCTTTGTCTCCCTGGGGCTTATGTTATTCGAATTTCACGGATTTCTGACCGGAGGCACGGCTGGTCTTGCACTGGTGATGACCAAGGTGACAGACATCGGTTTTGGTCTGTGGTTTTTTGTCATCAACCTGCCATTTTACTGGTTGGCGGTGCGCGGACTAAGCTGGCGATTTGCGGTCAATACCTTTATTTCTGTCGCCAGTGTGTCGTTAATGGTGGAATACCTGCCCATGCTGATCGCAATTGATGCTCTGAACTCTGTTTTTTCGGCGGTGATGGGCGGGTTCCTGATTGGCACGGGAATGTTGATTCTGTTTCGTCACATGTCGAGTCTGGGTGGCGTCGGCATACTTGCGTTTTATCTGCAGCAGCGCTTCGGTATCAGTGCCGGGCGAGTGCAAATGGGGGTTGATGTCTGCATTGTTGCTATTGGCTTCTTTCTGGTGTCACTGCCGGTGCTACTACTGTCGATACTGGGTGCGCTGTCACTTAATCTGGTGATTGCATTGAATCACAAGCCCGGGCGCTATCAGATTACCTGACGCTCTTTTTTTAGCAGTAGAATATAGGCGCGGCTTTCGTCGACCCCGGAGAGAGGGCACAGCGCTTTTGATATTTTACCCAAGCCACTCTATTATTCTCGTTGTTGGAATACCGTGCCAGAGAAACCCAAGGTCGGCCTTGTGTAGCAAGAAAAGGCCTATGTGAATAGTAATCCAGTCAGTCTTGATGTTTTTGATGGGGCAGTGAATAAATGAAGGTACTTGAATGTGCGCGCCGGTTTAATCGACTGCTGTGGGCCTTGTTTATGGTTTCGGCGTCGGTTGTATAGGCAGAGCAAGAACCGACTCGCACTGAAACCGGAGCGCCGCTGCCTGCCGAGGCCTGCACCCACCTTACAGCGACAGGCAATCCTGAGTACCCACCGTATTTATGGCAGGAGCCTGGGTCCAGGCGCGGTTTAATTGGAGCTAACAAGGTTATTATGCAAGCGCTGAGCGAGCGGCTTGATATCCCTATTGACGTTATCTACACGGGCCCCTGGTCAAGAGCCCAGGAAGAAGTGCGTGTTGGTCGCATTGACCTGATTGCCGGCGCTTTTTTTACGCAGCCACGGGCTACCTACATGGATTACATTGAACCTGCCTTTCTGACCACCCGTTCGGTCGTCTGGACGCGGTCACTGGTTGCGTTTGAATACAGTCAATGGAGTGATCTTCAAAGCTATGATGGCGCTACCGTTATTAACAATAGTTTTGGGCAGGAGTTTGACGAGTACGCCAGTGCCGAATTAAGCATCGACAAGGTGACCAGCCTATCCCAGGCATTTCGTATGCTGGCGCAGGGGCGTGTCGACTACGTTCTCTACGAAGAATTTCCTGGTCTGGCCTATGCGGCTGACCTTGAGCTTGATTATGTGATCGAACGAATTGAACCACCGATCAGTGCCGAGGGTTTGTTTCTTACTCTATCGCGGCGCTCCCCGTGTAACACAGAAGCAATGCGTGAACGGCTGACCAGTATTATGGCTGAACTCGTGGCCGACGGTACAGCGCAAAGAGCTCTTATCCAGGGGCTGACAAACTGGTCACTCAGTAGGCGGTGAACAGTAGCCGGTTGTTGAAACAGGGTACTCCCAGGCCAGTTGCTTTCCTTCGAAGGATGAGCGCTCAGCCAGCTCAAGGGTATAGATTAACGCACAAGCGTTGCTCAAGGTGACCGGTGGCTCGGTTCTGGCGGTAATCGCTGTTGCCAGTTCTGTGAAATAATCTCCGTATTGGCCTGCTTCGCAGTAGTCCCGTGGCAGTGTCGGGCCATCTGTCACCCTTGTTTCTTGCTCAGCGGGTAAGTATCTGTGTGCAGTTTGTGCCTGGCCAGCATCCGGGTAACCGGCATGCCAGGGCATCTGGCCAGCTCTGAGTGCTTCTTCCTGTGGATCGAGCCCCCAGCATTGCCAGCTGCCGTTTTCGAAACGAGCATTAAAGCGTTGCATTGGCCCCGCCTCATAGGGAGTGGAGCCCAGCGTTAGTTGACAGTTCGGGTAGTGCAACATCACTTCAAACCAGTCCGGGGTCTGACCGCCTGTTCTCAGTATTTTAAGGCTGGCTGTCAAGGACTCGGGGGTGCCCAATAAATACAGTGCCTGATCGAGCAGGTGTGGACCCAGATCCCAGAAAATACCACTGGCTGGCCCGGGTTGTTCGCGCCATCGGTTCTGTGGCTGGGGCCTGAAGCGATCAAATCGACTACTCAGATGCTTCAGAGCCCCCATTTCTCCGGATTCAACCAGCGCTTTAAGATGCTGAAAATCGCCATCATATCGTCGGTTCTGGTATACCGTTAGCAGTCTGCCCAGATCTTGCGCCAGCCTAGCCAGGTGTTCAATTTCATTTAAAGAAGTGACTGATGGTTTTTCAAGTAAAACATCCTTGCCTGCCCTGAGCGCAGCTTCAGCGAGCGGGAAATGCAGCGCATTCGGAGCGGTAATGATGATCAGGTCCAGCCCGGGATGTTGAATCAGTAAGCTGGCATCAGGCACTACGGTTACGGTCGGATACCGCTCCAAAACGGACTCCGACTGCCGGCTTGACACCGCTGTCAATTCAAACTCAGGCAAATTATGAACAAAGGGAGCATGGAATACCCGACCGGACAGACCGTAGCCGATGATTCCGGTTCTAATCGGTTGCTGAGTCATCGATCTTCCTTATTGTTAGTTGTTCAGTGCGATTTGGCACCGGGTAGGACCCATTTAACCGGTCTGTAGGCCAATGCCACAAGTATCAAACTGTAACAGCCCACTGCATTAGCCTGAGTATTTCTTGGCGCCATAATGATGACGATTTTAACTGACCATATTTATTTTCTTTTTTATGGTCAATAAATTGACATTTAGACGTTCAGTGACGAGTCGTTAAAGTGACGCACTCTACACTATTTGATATTGCCCCCTTTGGCTGCAGCACTTAGTGAACTGTGTCCCAGAATTGAGCGGGTGAATCAGTATGTTAGGTGATCTAACGTCACACTAGGTCGATTCATTATGAACACAGCCAAAGTTACAGACCTACGCCAACACCTCGGCAAGGTCCAGCCAAAAGCCGATACAGTAAGGCTTGAAGCGCTGTCGCGACGGTATGTGGACATGTTGCCAGCGTTACTTAATGAGTTTTTCGTCTCGGCCGATGATTTTCTGTTCCGGCTCGCCGAGAAAACAACGGATGGTTTTGAGTCTGGAGCATACTTTGACAATCTGCGCGCTTTACGCCTGCAAAAGAACGGTATTCAAGAAACTATTATAAATGGGGTAAAAAAATATAATGAACAGATCGTCAAAGGGGAGTGGGTAGCCGAACCAGCAGCGTCTGCCACAGCCGCTAAAGAATTGTCCCTGATGGAAGACGATACACTGGAACGTGGTCTCGCCATTGATAGCTTTACCAATCGTATAGTGGAGCGTTCAGGTGATCAGTGGTTGGCTTTTCGTGAACGGATGATTGTTCTGACTGGTCTTAAAGAGCTTAAGAACGAACAAACCCCATTTAATCCGCGCGATCTGGGGCGTATCGCCATGGACGCTCTGGAAGGCGGCAATTGGTCGTTGAAATCGACACTGATGCTGTTCCGCCTGTTTGATCAAAAAGCAATGTCGAAGTTGCTTGTATTTTACCAGTCCAACAACAGTTGGCTGATCGAGGAGGGCATCTTACCCAAACTCAAATTGCTGAACTCCACCTCTTTTCATCGTACCGAGCCGCTTAATTCGGACACCTTTGAGCAACTGGGTAATATGTTAAACCAGCGCGGGACGGGTCAAGGATCGGGTGTCGGGACTGGCAATCAGGGCTTCCCCGGTGCAGGTGATTTTACCCATGGTGCCGTATCAGGCCAAGGCGCTGGTTATTCTGGAATGTCCGCAGTGGGAGCAGGGAGCGGCGGGGCCGCTGTAATGGTCGGTGCTGATACGTTGCAAGCGCTGATGGGTAATCTCAGCCGCGTGCAGGCTCAAGCCAGCACCGTGCCTGTCTCTCTGGATTTGAGTGAAATGAAACTTTGGGCACAATCACAGGCTCAGCAGGTTAGGGCGCAGGTTCAGGGTACCCAGGAAGCGGGTACGGTGTCTCTGGTGGCCATGTTGTTCGAATACATTCTGGACGATCAAAAACTGTCTGCGCATATGAAGCAGCTGATGGCTCGGATGCAGATTCCGATTATCAAAGTTGCTTTGCTGGATAAAGAGTTCTTCACTGAATCGGAACACCCTGCTCGCTTATTGCTGAACCGGATGGCCCGTGCGGCAAACGGCTGGCAGCCGGATGAACAACTGCAAGATGATGTTTTACTCGATGGGATGGAGCGTATTGTTACCCGGCTGAATCATGATTTTGAAACAGACCTGACCCTGTTCGATGCAGCCCTGAGTGAGTTCGATGACCTGAAAGCTGAGTATGACGCACTTCAGGAAACCCGGCTGTCGCCATTGGTTGAAGCCGAACAAACCCAGTTCAAATTTCATCAGAACCAGGACAGAGCTCGGCTGTTCATAGACACCCTGGTTGAACATGAAAGGCTTCCTGAAGACGCTGAACATCTACTGAAGCGACACTGGTATCGGTTGATGAGAGGCATATATACCAAGCATGGGGAAGGCAAAGCCTGGAAGACCAGTGCCCGTATTGCCCGTGAGCTGGTATGGAGCCTGCAACCTAATATTCAGCTAACTGAGTCGGTACGCTTTGCCAAGTTGATCCCGAATTTACGCTCAGGTATCCAGGACGGGCTGAAAGCACTCGGATTGAATGAAGGTGAGCGTGATCGTCTGTTGTCAGCGATTGATGGCTGGCATCTGCCCAGCCAGCAGCCTTTGTCTGAGAACGTATGGGCTGATCAGGAGCGCCTTGACGCGTTTACCGAGCGCTCTGCCCGGGCCGATGAACTGATTGAACAACCTCAGCCATTGCCAGTTGATGAGCCCGTGGTTAAGCATAAGCCAGCCGACCTGACATACTATATGGACATGGTCGAATCTTTTGAAGCCGGTATCTGGTTTGATATCGAAAATAAGGCGGGGAAGATCGAGCGGGGCAACCTAAGTGCCGTTGTTGGGTCGGGCAGCAAGTACATCTTTACTGATCATCAGGGCATAAAGCTTGCTGAACGGTCAGCCATTGGTCTGGCTATGGCGCTGCGCAATGATACCTTCCGGATACTGGATGATGCCCCCTTGTTTGATCGGGTTATTGATACGCTGGTTTCCGAATTGGGCGAGTCATCTCAGACCCGTCACTGATTGCCTTGACCGGCACATAAAAAACCCGCGCCCTCGTGCGGGTTTTTTATGTGCCGGTATTGGAGATTAGCAGGCTGTTGAAATTCACAGAATTTCGGCCGCCTGCTACTAGGACCTGTAGTCCGACATTTCGGATGTCCTGGCAAAATCGGCGACTGGTAAGTCGTTGATTTTGTGATAAAAGTAAAAATCACATTTTTTGGTTTTCGTGTTTTAAAAAAACAGGAAGCCTTTTTCAACAACCTGTTAATGGATCAAACTGGCTGGGCCAGCTAGGCTGATGTCTTTGCAGCGAGGCCGTATTGAAGACGCTAAGTTACAAATGTTTGTCTAATTTATGTGCAGAGTTCAGCGATGACAGAGAGTACAGTATATCCGTACCCAATTCGCATCCAAGCATCTGAAGGTAACCTGGGTACTAACCTTCAGAATTCCGAGTTCAAGGTGAACATAATGGAGAAGAGAGTAACCGCCAAGCAGTCGTTTCTGGCTTTTTTGGGCGTTGTGATCAAAACCAAGTCCCGTCGTCGTGGAAACCACGTCACGCTGGATCGGTTATCACGTCCTGAAGTGCGAGACGAACTGGCCCTCAAGGGCGTAGCGGTTCTAAGCGACAACTGATCATCGCCCGGTTGCCCAGCTGCCCATTGCAAATGGGTTTAGCCGCATCGAGTTGCTTTTAGAAATACAGTTTGTCTTTTCAGCAATGGCTGGGAATCGGCAGGATGCCATCCGCTAGCTGGTTGTTAAAAAAGGCTCCCTGCCTTTTTTAACACACGGAAAACAAACAGTGTGATGTTTTAATTTCTCCCTAAATCAATGACTTAGCAGTCATCGATTTCGCCAAAACGGCTTTGTTCCGGACGCAAGCTGCTGAAAATCCGGAAAATTTTAACAGCCTGCTATTGTGTATCAAAGTGGCTACTGGTCCCTAAAACTGTCGCTCTTATACCACTGTTTCCTAAACGGCTACACTGATGTCGAAAACTCAAATCATTGGGTACCGATAACTGACAAGCCGGGAGCGTACAATGACAAAATCCCTCGATATCTGGTTAAGCGAGTACGGCGAAAGCCATCAGAACCCAATCAATAAACAGATTCACTGGGTATGTGTACCTGTTATTTTCTGGTGTGTGCTGGCGTTGCTGTGGCATGTGCCCCTTGGTCCGAATCCCGTCATGAACGCGGCGTCTGCGCTTATAGTGCTCAGCATCCTGTTTTACGCCCGTTTGTCTTGGACGCTGACTGTTGGCATGGGCGTTCTGGTTGCACTGTCTGTCGCGCTTATTTTTGGATACGAATCACTGGGTTTGTCGTTACCGCTCTGGGCTTTCGCGTTAATATTGTTTGTTGTGGCCTGGACGGGCCAGTTTTGGGGGCACCGCATTGAAGGTAAGAAACCCAGTTTTTTCCAAGACCTTCAATTTCTGTTGATCGGCCCTGCCTGGTTACTCAGTTTTGTTTTTCAGCGTATGGGTATTCCGCTGCGCTAACGCCTTATTTCAAGGTTGATTAAATGGTTGCCAATAGTCGCTGCTGTCATAAATCGTTACTCTACTGGCCTGATCATTACCCCGTATTCAGTGGAGTGTGTTTCCTTGTCGAAGAAAAAACTTGCCAGACACGAATTGGTCGCACATGACCTGACCTTTCTGAAAACCAAGCATCCGGTGATTCGGACCTTGAGAGACAGCTTTGGTGATGCCAGCTTGCATGGCACCAAAGTCTGGGACTCCAGTTTTGTGCTGATGGACTACCTCTTGCTCGACCCCATTCCTGAAGGCCGGGTAGTGTTTGATATTGGCTGTGGCTGGGGCCCCGCCAGTCTATTTCTGATGAAACGATTCAAGTCAAAGGTTATGTCCATTGACGCGGATGATTCGGTTGAACCTTACTTGCAGTTGCATGGTCAGCTTAACAACCTCAAGCCGGTATTTTGGCAGCGAAAGATCAAGCAGCTTGCCATTGATGACCTGTCCATGGCAGATACCGTGATCGGCGCTGATATCTGCTTCTGGGACAGTCTTGCCAAAGAATGGAAAAGCCTGATCAAGCGAGCGAAAAAAGCCGGAGTCCGTCAGGTGCTGATTGCTGATCCAGGACGCCAGCCATTTCACGATCTGGCCGACTGGGCCGTTAAAAAGTATCAGGCCGAGCTCTGGCAGCACGATATCAACATTCCAGTTAAAGCCTCCAGCTATGTGTTGGACATTCATCTGAACCCCCAATGATTGAGTTTTCAGGCAGTCATTGCAAAGCAGGCAGGTATGACTGCATAGTTCGGAGCCTGCCTGACCGGGTGCTATCGACGCTCGCATGGTATCGATCTGATCAGGCCAGTCGCGCTCAAGAACCGTTTGTTAAACTTTTGCAGGTTCCGGGCGATAACCAGAGGGTCTGTTAACTGGATTATGCCTGCTATGCTTTCCGCAAAATCGAGCCCTTGCCTATGAACGCCGGTTTCCTTCAAGCCCTGATTCTTGGGCTGACTCTGTCTTTTACCCTGTCGGTGCAGGCGGTCGAGTTCAGTATGGATCTCGGACCAGCCAGCAGCGAAAAGGCGGTTGGTTGGGGGGCCGCGAGCCATGCGCAGCTGATGTTCGATTCCCGCTGGGGCCTGGATCTGGGGTTTCGTTATCAAAATGAACTTGAGTACTCAACCGATAATGGGCCGGTCACTCATGAACTGCGACAGTATGAGTTTGGCCTGGTCTGGCAACAGGGCCACCTGGGAGCACGCTTTCAGGGCATTGCCGGGGCTATTGTTGCCGGTGACCGGGTACGGGGTAACAGCAATGAGCGTGTTTTGGATGCCGGAGCACTGGGTTACAGGCTCGATGCTGATATAAGCGTCCCTGTGGTTGAGGGTTTACGCGTTTTTGCCAATGCCGGTTATCAGAATTACTACACCGGTGACATGCCCGCGCAGTGGCGGTGGCGATATGGTGTTCGCTTTACGTTTGGTGAACGGATATCGCCTGCTGAACGCGATGCTAGAGCCCGAGCGCCTGCCGCAGACGACACCGCACCGAGCGATGCCAGCGCACAAGACACCGATACCCCGCGCCAGCGACGGGCGCAACCGATTCCGACTTATCTTTCCCAGTCATTGCCGCCGATCATTGAGCGTTCTGAACTGTGCAAGTGTTTTCCGGCAGGCCCTTATACGCTGCAATTAGGCCAATTCCCCAATATGGAACAAGCGGTCAGGGCGATGGAGTATCGTGGGCTCAGGCAGTTCTTTACCACCGTTGCCTATGATCGTGATCCTCAGCCCGTGTTTTTGGCGCAGGCTAATCCGGATGGCCCGGTGGCCTTGTTTCTTGGAGAGTTTGAGCAACTGTCTGACAGTGAAGTCTGGCGACGCCGGCTGCGCCTCAGTGGTATCGAAGGTCGTATTCGCCAGGTCGTCGGCTCTGAAGGCCGAATTGAGAATCGTACGGTGGATGTCAGTGATCAGGCTAGCGAGCCGCAGTACACAGCCGCCGAAATACGGCGTATGAACTCAGTGGTGGGGTCTGCTGAAACGATCGAAGAGCTTCAAGCGGCCCGTATGAATCAGATGCCGGCAACAACCGCTGGCGAACAGAGTGCAACCTATGAGCCGTCGCAGGATGTGATTTCCGGGACTCTGATACTGGGTCCTGTATCGGCCGGGACATTGGTATCCTGGATGACAGACCCTTCACTGCGTGATGCCTTTTTGACGGATGCAAATCGAAGCATGCCCGGGCGTCATCGCCTGATCTGGGATGCCGCTCGCAGTCAGGCTTGGGTTTACCTCGATCGGTTTAGCTCTGTCCGTCAGTTGGATGAGTGGCAAGCCTGGCTGGAACAGCGTGAATTGGCGGTCAGTGTGCAGCAGTCTGTGCGCCTGCCAGTTGGCGATGTGTACGTCTATCATCTTGGCGATGCGCTGGTTGATTACAGTATCGAGCTGGACCGCCAGGCTGAGGCATCAGTCTTGCTACAGCGTATGGTATCGCCCGAAGTCCTGTGGTTTCAGGCTTACCAGTCGATTAACGATGAGCCGCCAACATTGGTGGTGCAATGGCATTCTGCGGATCAGCGTTTCCATCTGGTCGCCAGTGGCTTCGCTCGCACCAACGACGCCCGGCGAGCCTGGCAAAACCTCAGTAGTGTTGGCTTGATGCCCTCTTTACCGCAATAGGCCCAGCCGTGAATAGTGCATTCGCAGGTATTGACCTGCTCGGACCGTATTGAAGTTGTGATGTTTGGCCTATCGGTTCAGGTGAGTGATAGACTTCATCGCAATGTGCAAAGAGTTCATGATCCATGGAATGGTCATTCACCATTTTATTGCTGTTGTTTGCTGTGGCCATGCTCGCTGGCTGGGTGGATACCCTGGCGGGTGGCGGAGGCCTTATCTCTTTACCTGTCATGTTATTGGTCGGCGTGCCTCCGGTCAGCGCGTTGGCGACCAATAAAAGCCAGGGGGTTGTGGGCACTCTGACAGCGACAATTACCTTGTTGTTAAAAGGGCATTTGCGTGGCAGGGCTCTGTTTCCATTGCTATTGGCCGCAGGGCTGGGATCTGCACTGGGTAGTTTGCTGGTTCAGCGCGTCGAGACCGATTGGCTGCAGTGGGCGGTGCCGCTGCTACTGGTCAGCGTCGCCCTCTATGTCTGGTTTGCCCCGAATCTCGGTGAAACCGATGCCCGGCCGCGCCAGTCCAATCGCCAGTGGGGCCTGACCTGGGCACCGGCAGTCGGCTTTTACGATGGGTTTTTTGGACCGGGAGCTGGATCTTTCTATGCCGCGACCGGTGTTGCCTTTCGCGGTCAGTCGCTATTAACGGCGACGATACGCGCGAAACCTCTTAATTTTGTGTCCAATGTCGCGTCTCTGGCCGTGTTCACCGCTGGCGGTCAGGTTGTCTGGGTGATTGGCATCACCATGATGCTGGGTCAGATAGTGGGTGCCTATGTTGGCAGTCACACCATGCTTAGCGGTGGTGCCCGTCTGATTAGACCCATTGTCATTTGTATGTGTCTGCTGATGTCCGTGAGCCAGATTGCCCAGTCTGTAGGATGGATCAGTTTTGCAGGGTGAGCCCATTGCTGCCCTGGTCGTCTGCCTCCAGATCATATTTCCCGGCCTCGAATGCATCAAAGTAGGACTGATAGCGCCCCGACTCTTTGAATATCCTTAATTGGGCGTTGAACTGCTGAAGTCTTGCAGCACTGTCGGGCAGGGAGCGTGGCAACAGCAGATAACTCTGATTGACCAGCAAGGGTTTGGGGTGGTGAGTGATCAGCGCCGCCTCTGAAGGCGTTGCAGCAGACATTATCGTATAGTATCCGACGCTGATTTCCTGCGGATAGGCGTCGATTCTGCCGGCCAGCAGCATCTGCAGAACTGACTCTTCTGTCGCCACCCATTCGACATTCAGAACGCTCGCATCCATAGCAGCTTCAAAGGCTGCTCCGTAACTGTAACCAATCACTCCGGCCAGTTTCAGATCGGACAGGTCGGATAATGTTTCCCATTCGAATGTCTGGTCGGCACGGTGAAAGAACACGAACCGCTCATCCAGCACAGGGTCACTGTAGAGGAAGTCCTGGTGCCGATCGGGTAAGTCCATCCAGACAGCGGTGCCATCATATTTTCCCGCCACAGTACTCACATAGGCCCGCCGCCAGGGCACCTGCTGATAATCGACGTCAATACCCACTTGTGCAAAGACATCTGAAATCAGATGCGCAATAAAACCAAAATGCTTTTGATCAGATGTGAGAAAAGGAGGCCAGCCACCTGTGCTAATGAGCATCTTTGCGTTGGCTGAAAGCGCGCACAGCATCAATAGAGCCAGAAGGGATTGCTTGAGGGGTCTCATGGCCACGTCCAGTAACTACTACAGGAAGTTAGTATAGTCTAATTGCTGGCAGCATTGGTGTTTGAATCTATTTGATACCCTTATTATTAGGGGTCTAAATATCACACTTTATAAGCATAAAAAGTAACTGGTGCATCCGCTATTTGAGCGCCAGTACAAGATAACAGCACAGGCTTGATTGCGCCTGAAAACTGAGTGTTTTAAAAGGCTACAGAAGTGCGCTAATTACTTGATAATAAACAGGAAAATTGTGATCTTATAGTGTCAAATCCATTCCTTTCGAACAGCGGATAACGTTATGTTTACAGTACCGGTTGAACTGACTGGGAAAAAAACCTTGCAACGGCTCTGGCTAAGAATCTACGGTAGGGTATAGACGGGTCAAAGGGTCTATGGGGATCAAAACATTCAGCCTGATATTCAGGGCAACCCAGGCAGTCCATAGCACAGACAGAGGCGAAGCAAACCGGTGTCAATTCGAAATCAACAGCCCGAAAATAGATCGTGGAATCGTGCGTTGGCTGAGGCGATAGCTTTGCGTCGCGATTTGCATCGTCAACCAGAGCTCAGTTGGTCGGAGCAGCGTACGGCAGCGACCTTGCGCCAAAAGCTGACAGCGCTCGATATCGATTGGCGGGTCTGTGCCGAAACCGGAACGGTTGCGACGTTGGCCCCCAATGCACCGGGCCGTCATATTGCCTTGCGAGCAGACATCGATGCCTTGCCGATCAACGAAAACAGCGGTGTCGACTGGTCGTCGCAGAGTCCCGGATGCATGCACGCTTGTGGGCATGATGGACACGCAGCTACGTTGTTTGCAGCAGCACAGTGGTTAAAGTCCCAGGAGGCAATCTTGCCCGGACCGGTAACCTTGCTGTTTCAGCCAGCTGAAGAAGGCGGCCACGGCGCCAAGCGCATGATCGAAGATGGCGCTCTGCACGATGTTGATGTGATATTCGGTTGGCACAACTGGCCGGCGATAGCCTTTGGACAGGCCGTATGTCCGGATGGTGCGGTAATGGCCGGTAATGGTACCTTTAAATTGGTGGTTCAGGGCCAGGGCGGTCACGCCAGTCAACCAGAGCTGTGCCGGGATCCGGTACTGGCCGGTTCAGCGATCGTTGTCGCGTTGCAACAGGCAGTCAGTCGCCGGTTACCGGCGCAAAATGCTACCGTGCTCAGCGTTACTTCATTCGACGCCCGCAGTGGCGTAACGGTGATACCGGATCAGGCCGTGCTTGAGGGTAGTTTTCGTCTGGCCGACCCAGCCATGCGAGAACCGCTGACTAAGATGATCCGGGACATTGCGACTGCAACTGCACAGGCTTACGGCGTTGATTGCGAAGTGCAGGTATTGCCAAGATATTCGGCGACGGTCAATCATGCTGCAGAAGCATCCTTGTATCGATCTGCCCTGACAGACCAGTTGGGGGAGAATGCGCTCAGTGAGACTACACGTTTGCCCATCATGGCCTCCGAGGATTTCAGCTATTACCTGCAAGCTTGTCCCGGTGCTTTTGCACTGATCGGATCCGGAGACGGTGAGCGGATCCATCAGGTGCCGTGCCACAGCCCGAACTATGACTTCAATGATGCACTTATCGATCCGGTGGCGCGCATTTACGCCAGACTGGCGGGTGTACCCATACCCGATTAACAGGCACCCCAGTGCCACAGACAGATACCTGCCGATATCCGGCCGGTAAACTAACAAAGCCGTTGATCGCAACGGCTGAAAACGTTTAATTAACGCTCAATTTTGGAGGGGCTGATATGGATATGAACGTATTTGAACAGTGGGAATCAGACATTCGCGGCTATAGCCGTTTATACCCGACAGTATTCAAGTCGGCCTCAAACGCTCGTCAGGTTGATGAAGCGGGCAAGTCTTACGTGGACTTCTTTGCCGGTGCCGGGGTACTGAATTTTGGCCATAACAATGAGCGCATGAAGAAAGCGTTGATCGAGTTCATCCAGAATGACGGTATCGCTCACAGTCTGGATATGTACACCACCGTCAAACGTGATTTTATTCAGGCGTTTGCGCAAACCATTCTTGAACCGCGCAAGATGAACTACAAAATGCAGTTCATGGGCCCAACCGGCACCAACGCCGTCGAAGCAGCTATGAAACTGGCCCGCAAAGTAACCGGTCGCCAAACCATAGTTGCCTACAGCCATGGCTTCCACGGTATGACACTGGGTGCACTGGCAGCGACGGCTAACAGCTACTTTCGCAATGCAGCAGGCGTGCCGCTGAACCATGTATTACGCCAGCCATTCGGTTGCGAGACTCTTTGTAAAGGGTGCACCCTGGGTTGTGGTGTCGACTCGGTTGATCGTTTGCGGGCACTCTATGCCGACCCATCCAGTGGCCTGGAACCACCAGCAGCCTTTCTTGTTGAAGCCATTCAAGCGGAAGGCGGTGTGCATGTTGCGTCCAAAGAGTGGCTGCAAGCTGTGCAAACGTTAGCTCATGACCTGGGTGCTTTGTTCATTATTGATGATATTCAGGCCGGTTGTGGCCGGACTGGTAATTATTTCAGTTTTGATGAGATGGGGCTGGATCCGGATATTGTTAATTTGGCCAAGGGCATCGGTGGCTTTGGTACACCGCTGGCCATGAATCTGGTACGCCCTGACCATGACAAACACTGGGGTCCGGGTGAACACACCGGCACCTTCCGTGGTCAGGGCTTCTCCTTTGTTGCCGGTGCCCAGGCAATGTCCTATTTTCAGGACGATTCACTGATGACGGAAGTGAAAACCAAGGGCGAATACATGAAAGAGCACCTTGACGGCATCTGTGCCGAATACAGCAGCCACGCATTTCAGGTGCGAGGAAAAGGCATGATGCAGGCAATTGATTTTGGCGATGGTGCACTGGCCAAGGATGTGGCTCGCCGTTGTTTTGAGTCGGGTTTGTTGATTGGTGCCTGCGGCGTTGGTGGTCGGGTGTTAAAACTGATTCCACCACTGACCATTCCCAGTAGTGATTTGAATGAAGGTCTGGCTACCCTGTCCAGCGCCATCAAGGAAGCGCTGGAGGCGACATGAAGCAACGCGATGACATGACATTTCCATTCGAAGAATATGTGACTCGTTTGCAAAAGTTACGTGAACGTATGGCCAGCCGGCAGCTGGACGCCGTGGTTATTACTGATCCTGAAAATCTGATGTATCTGACGGATTATCAGACCACAGGCTATTCCTTCTTTCAGGCTCTGGTTGTGCCACTGGATGATGAGCCGTTCATGATCACGCGTGCGCTTGAAGAGTCGAACGTTCATGCGCGTACCTGGGTGGAGCTTACGCGCCCCTATCCGGATACTGGCGACGCTATTCAGATGCTGGTTGGCGCTTTGCGCGAGTTTGGCCTGAGTAGGAAAAGTATCGGTTATGAACGCAACAGTTACTTTTTCCCCGCTTACCATCAGGACGCCATTCACACTACCTTTTTCGACGGTACCCTGAACGATTGTTTTGGCATCGTCGAAGAGGGGCGGATCTGCAAGTCAGCGGTTGAACTGGATGTTATGAGAAAAGCCGCCCGGGCAACCGAGGCGGGTATGAAGGCGGGCTTTGAGGCCACGGTTGCCGGTGCCACTGAAAATGATATAGGCGCGGCCATTTCGTCTGCCATGTTCAGAGCCGGAGGCGAGCCACCGGCGGTAATGCCTTACGTCACCTCAGGGCCCAGATCCATGATTGGTCATGCGACCTGGGAAGGACGCACAGTTCAGCCCGGCGAACATGTGTTTCTGGAAGTGGGTGGTTGTTATCGTCGTTATCATACGGCGATGATGCGCACCGTAGTGCTCGGTGATTTGTCTGCTTCCATGCATCATGCTCAGGAACGTATGAAGTATGCGTTGCGTGAAGTTAAGTCCTTGATTCGGCCTGGCCTGACTGTGTCTGATGTCGATAACCTGGTGCGAAATATCATCACCGACAATGATGTCGGTGCCCGTCTGGTAACGCGGTCCGGGTATTCCATTGGCATCGCCTTTCCGCCGAGTTGGGATGAAGGCTACATCATCAGTTTGAAGCAAGGCGACTCTCAAGTGTTGAGAGAGGGCATGACGTTTCACCTTATTCCCTGGATGTGGGGTGTCGATGGCGACAAGAGCGTGGGTATTTCAGACACCATTTATGTGACCGAGCGTGGGTGTCAGTCTTTCTTCAGTATCGATGAGGATTTCGTTGTTAAACCTGAATTTGCTGCACGGGAACTTGACGCCAAAACACCGGCCAAACTGACCGATGTCTCCGGTCAGCCTCTGTCGGCTGACTCGGCCCAGAATGATGAACTGTCGGCTAAAAAGACAAATACCAAAGTAAAGTCGGAGACCAGAGATACGGCCGGTTGATCGGGCGTATTGTCGTTTGCCGGAGTCGGATTTCTAGCCGATCAAATTGAGGAATGTATTAATGTTAACTGTCACAGATCCAACCACAGGCAAGCAACTGCATGAAGTCGCTGCAGCGACGCCTGAACAGGTGGAAGACATATTGGCTCGCGCTGATACTGCTTATAAAAGCTGGCGCACCCGATCGTTCAGCGAACGCGCCAAGGTATTGCTAACTGTTGCTCAAAAGATGCGCGATGACATCGAGCGACTGGCGATCCTGATGACCGAAGAAATGGGTAAGCCGATCAAGGAAGCCCGCGCCGAAGTTCTTAAATCGGCCGTGTGTGCCGAACACTATGCCGAGCATGCTGAGCAGTACCTCGCGTCTGAAACGATCGCATCAGATGCCACACACAGTTACGTGCAGTACCTGCCGGTGGGTGTCATCCTTGGTATATTACCGTGGAATGCGCCGTTCTGGCTGGCTTTTCGTTATGGCGCGCCAACCTTGATGGCCGGTAACACCTGTGTCATGAAGCACGACCCCCATGTGCCTGCCTGCGCCCAGGCTATCGCTGAACTGTTTGAACAGTCAGGCGCTCCAGCAGATATTTTTCAGAACTTGCCACTGGAAACGCCGGCCGTTGAATCGGTGATTCGTGACCGGCGTATACAGGCTGTGTCTTTTACCGGATCTGAGAAAGGGGGCGCGGCTGTAGCCTCAATAGCGGCCTCTGAAATCAAGCATTCGGTGCTCGAACTGGGTGGCTCGGATCCTTGTATCGTTCTGGCCGATGCCAACCTGGATGAAGCCGCAGACATTATTACGTTGTCGCGAACCATCAACGCAGGTCAGAGCTGTATCGCTGCCAAGCGTATCATCGTCGAAGCACCGGTTTACGATGCGCTGGTCGAAAAACTGCATGAGCGGATGGCTCGATTGACGCTGGGCGATCCTCGTGAGGAATCGACGGATATTGGCCCAATCGCGCGGGCCGATTTACGCGACAATCTGCACCAGCAGGTCAGTAACTCGATCAAAGCAGGTGCTCGGTGTCTGCTTGGTGGCGAGTTGCCTAGCGGTCCGGGGTTTTTCTATCCGGTAACCTTGTTGGCGGATGTAACCGAAGACATGACCGTCAGCTGCGAAGAAACCTTTGGCCCTGTGGCTGTCGTGATGAAAGCCGAGAATGAGGAGCAGGCCATCGCCATCGCTAACAACACCCCTTACGGGCTTGCTGCTGGCGTCTGGACCGATGCCAAGCGCGGTGAAACCATGGCGCGGCGTATCGAAGCCGGGCAGATAGCAGTAAACGGTATTGTCAAAACTGACCCGCGTCTGCCTAGTGGTGGCATTAAGCGTTCTGGAATGGGCAGAGAACTCGGCCCGCATGGAATTCGTGAGTTTGTGAATGCGCAGCAAGTCTGGATCGGTCCGAAGCAGGGCAGCTAGCCGGGTTTACTTTGCAAAGCAGTGCCTTTGCCCGGAGGGCACTGCTATTTATTTATAAAGTGCCTACACTGATAAAGTATTCAATATTTGGTGGTCAGATGCGCCTTTTCCCTAAGTCATCGTATTTACTGACATTCGCCGTGATGTGTTGGTCGTGTCAGAGCGTTATGGCGCGCGCTGAGCTTACCTTGCAACTGGGCACAGATGTCATGCCACCTTATATGTATCAATCCGAAAATATGGTGTTGCATGGCGGTGCCAAGCGCACTCTTGACTGTGTATTTGAGCAATTACCGGATTATCAGTATCAAGCAGGCATTGCACCCTGGCCCAGGATCTTTCGCATGGCATATCAGGGCGATTTCGATGGTTGGTTTCTCTATGTCCAAAACGATAACAGCGATGACTTTGCCACCCTGTCGGATCCACTGTTGCTGGAATCCTGGTATTGGTACAGTCTCGACGATATATCCGATGTCACTCTGGAAGATCTGAAGGATGAAACTGTGCTGGTGATGAACGGCACATATCAGGCGATCTGGCTGCAGAGCCAGGGCTTTAACAAATTCTTCAGAGTGCCTTCGACAGACAGCCTGGTGCGAGCCTTTCTGGCTGGTCGGGCACAGCATTTGCTGGTCAGTGAGTCAGTATTCAATGAAGCCGTAGCCCGGTTAAAGGGTGAAGTACAGGGCATTAGCCAACGTTTTGTTGGATTTATTCCGCTGGGACTATACATAACCAATGACTTTTCTGATGACCATCCGAATTTTATGGCTGTCTTCAATGCGGCTGCGTCAGATTGTCGCAGCGAGCAGGCAGTATTAACGGCCGACCACCAACAAGCCTTGTCGGATTTGATTGGACCGATGACCCAATGGCTTGCATCAGACTGGATAAGAGAGCCTTTGTTGATAGCCAATGTCCGCAATGACACGTTAACGGTTGGCGACATTGCGCTGATCGACCAGCAATGGATCGATGAAGTCCGGACCGGAAACTTCGAACTGATCGGTCAGATGCTCAGGCGGGACCTGTCAGTCCGCCTGGCACTGATCCGCCGCGAGTCCCGGGGGGTGTTCAGCGAACTGTTCATAACAGATATCTATGGCACTACGATAGGAACCAGCAACATCACATCGGATTGGTACCAGGGTGATGAAGGTGCCTTTAACGCCATAATGATCGAACACCAGAAAAGCCAGATCGCACCGATCACCTATGACGAGTCAACGCGACAGTACTTGTCCCAGGTTGCGCTGCCCATTCGCGATGAAGCCGGCTTGTTAATCGGTATGCTGGTCGCCGGTGTCAATGTAGAGAATGCACTGCGAGGGCTGCGCTGAAGTCAGCTATGGTATTGGCTGCCGCATTTTATGCCTTCTGAACAGTCGAATGCAGGGCGTTGCTGATGTGTCTGGCAATCCTGAAGAAGGATCTAGCTACCAATCATCCGGTTCAGCAGTGGCGATATCAGATCCGTCTACTTTTGACTTCGCCCCGGTTTCAATTGACCCATTGTCCTCACTGGCTGGTTTCGATCCAAAAAAAAGACGCTCCTGGGTTACCCCAAGAGCGCCAATGCTCGATACGCAAATCACAGTGTAAGGCCATCTCATGTCAGAGTACTGGCAAGCCAGACTCTTAGTGTGATGACTGAGTTTACTAAAGCGAAGGGCGTGCCAACTTTTAAAACCTCGTAAAATCAGGCTTTTAGCCTTATATCACGCTGAAAACCTGCTAATTGTGCACCAGGTTGGCCAGGACTTGATCCGGAGTGTTCTGTGTTGGGGCATTTGAGGCCGGCATTAATCGTTTTCACGAGCCAGATGTATGATGCGATCACCTTCGGTAACAACCACCATGGGCTGGCAGCAGACCTCGCAGTCTTCAACGTATTCCTGGCTGTCTTCTGAAGGGTCGACGATAAGGTGAATACTGGCATCGCAATAGGGGCAATGCAGAGCCACAATTTCAGTGGACAAATGGTCGAGTGACATGGATGCCTCCGAATGATCGAGTGAAGCTATCCCAAAGATAGTGCACTGGGTGCGGGTGTCCACTGGTTTATTCGAAATCGACACTGGTGGGTTCATCGGGTTCGGCAAACAGGCTTTCTTGGGACGCTGATTCTGGCTCCGGTGGGTGGGACTGGCGGGCACGTTGATATCGAAGCTTGCGTAACTGACAGGCATGTAAAATCAGGCGTTTTGTCTCGTCATCGGCCTCGAACCAGTGCTGGCGTTCAGCCCTGGAACGAAAGCATCCCCGGCAGAAACCTCGGGCACCGGATTCGCACACACCGATGCAAGGGCTAGGAATGTCGAAAAACTCGAGCTGTTTCATAGCGCTCCGACAGGTTGTTCCTTGCAGTTCGTGGGTTACCCGTTTTTACTGCCCTGTGGCCAACCCGGTTTTAGATAAATACCGGGCCCGATCAACAGTGCTGCCAGCAACAACATAGTATACGCCGACTGGACCAACGGGTTACTGCCCCCGGGAAGGGGTTTGAGCATCAGCAGTAAGGCCACAATTGAGATGGTTAGCAGGATAGCAGACATGAAGCGGGTAATGGACCTTTGCGTCGAACGGTTTGTAATCTCGTTTGCAGGCTGCTTTGGGAGCCGAAGTAATCCGATATAACTATTGAGGTTTGATGTTCAGCCGGAGAATGGCTTGAGACGAACAAATAGAGGGGTGCTGACCGGTGTAGGTAAATAGCGCACATCCCGACTATGCGCCATTTCACGTATCCGGGTATTAAACCAGATCTGCTTCATCCATCAGAGACGCATGCAAGTGGCCCTGAGAACCAATCAGCAGGCTACCCTGAGTGTCTTCGACCAGAAATTCCAGTGCATCCTCATCATCAACCGAGATGGAACCGTGAAACGCGTCCAGCGCGGCGTCGGCCCAGTGTTCCTTGCCCAGCTTGGCAGAGACATCGACCGAGTAGGATCCGACGACCTCCTGATCCAAGTCAGACAGATCTTCAAACGCGCCTCGTGTACTGACGTGAATGAGAACACGAACGGTATCGACTGTGAAATGGATCATGATAAGGCTCCCGGTATCGCTATGGACAAAAAGGGTTAATAGTAAGCCCTGTTTGGGCGGTGCTTTTGGTATCCGCGTCTGGCCGAACTTTTACGATCGACAAGCGTATGACTTCGATGCGGATATAACTTGGCTACCGGATTATGTGTAAAAGATTCCGGTGCCTACGCTGTTTTACTCTTACAAGGTCTCCCGCCAGCTAATTGACGTCACTGTGTCAATGGCTCTGACCGTAAGCGGGGCGCGCATAATACAGACGAGTCGGGGCGCTGAAAAGAGGGGTTTTGAAGAAAAAACGGAGGTGATGTGGCTATTTTTTATGACGTCTTTCTAAGTCTCTGAATCGGTTGAATTTTCACCATTCAAGTCAGTGTCATCTTTTTGAAAATGATTTTTCGGATATTTGCTTTTACGCCCTGGGGATAAAACTATGTCAGAATTTGGACACTCGGGTCATTCACTGTGAATTCTTTTCCAGAGTTGGTGAGCCTGCGCAGAACCGATACACAAGTGGCCGCATAACCCCCTATCGCTTGGCAAGTCTCATGGCAAGACGTATGGTGTGAGACTAAAGTAGATGCGTGTGGGTCGTAAGTAGTCGTTTATCACCCTGGGAGAGTTCTATGTGGTTGGGAGGATTGAGTCGTTTGGAGCCAATGCCTCAGACCGGTGATCGACATCACCACAGTCACCACCAGATTGTGCTTGGCTTTGAAGGAAATGCTGCGTTTGAGCTCGAAGGTGAAGGTGGTGACCAACTGAGCCTCGGTAACGGGTGCCTGGTTCCGACCCAGAGTGATCATGCCTTTCAGGGGCTGGGCGACAACCGCATGGTGGTACTCGATTTTGCAGTGGATTCGTTGATCAATAGCAGCATTGACCACGAAATGCTGTGCCGGTTGTTTGACCGACCCCATTATTTTCAACTGGACGCACAGTTTGCCAGCCTGCTGACCGCCATGGCACGAGAAATAGATCAATTCGGCTTTGATCCCCACATCCAGCAGCATGTCAGTGCTTTGATTTTGCACAGCCTCTATCAACGCCTGACCGGCAGAGCTTTACCGGGCCAGGAGTCGCTGGGTCGGTTTGATCTGCCTAGAATTGAGAAAATGATCAGCCATCGCCTCCAGGAGAAGGTATCGGTGACAGAAATGGCTGACGTATGTCATATGAGCATCAGTCAGTTTCACCTGCGCTTTCGCCAGGTTACCGGCATGACACCCTATCAATACGTCATGAAACAGCGTCTCGACCAGGCTATCTGGCTGCTGCGGTGTTCTTCCCACTCGATAGCAGACATCGCACTGGAAACCGGTTTCAGCAATCAGAGCGCACTGACTCACGCCGCCAAAAACCGAACCGGCTACTCTCCAGGTCAGATACGCAAGCAAGCCAGCGCGCACTAGCAGGTTGTTGAAAAGACCCCTTCCTTGTCCGGAATACGAAAGAAATTTGGGCTCTTCTCCGGTCCTATGAGTGAAAAAAAGATGCCGACCCCCAATTACCTGCTGAAATATAAGGCTTCTAACAACTTTATATAGAGCAGGTATATGGGCATCGGCATCCC
>Ga0307967_1000182_pt1 | contig 44605 bp, 36 predicted proteins | sample OrgLakmetagen648_FD_201828 | JGI IMG/M metagenome (GOLD analysis project Ga0307967, IMG submission 201828) | Saline water microbial communities from Organic Lake, Antarctica - #648 | ecosystem: Environmental > Aquatic > Non-marine Saline and Alkaline > Saline | place: Antarctica: Organic Lake... | reverse complement strand
AACCCCTGTAGCTGCAATCCCTTGTTTCCCTGGGTGAAAAATGGAGTTATGGAGCTTGATATTAGTGTATAAAGCCCCGTCTGCCCAACATAGCGAAGAAAGAAAGGAAGCCCACCGCGTGCCGATATTTTATCGTTTGTTGAGCTTATTTTTGTTATCTTAGCAGAGATAAAGGAAGGTTTTTGCACACCGATTTGGTGATTCGTACTTTGTTGTTTTGTCACTACTAAAATACACATTATCAATAACGTGTGCTGGCTTTCCTTTATTTTTGTTTATATGAATCGCTCAATTTAAGTTACATCCGCAAAAATTGAAATAAATTATCATACAAGTCTTGTTAATTTTTACACAAATATCAAATGATTACTTAACAGCATTGTAAATTAGCTCAAAATTAAAACATTTATTATGAAACGCATTAGTTTATTATTATCGGCATTTGTTGTTATGGCTTTTTTCTCATGTAAAGACGGTGAGAACAATGACGACGACATGAATGACTCTGATATGAAAGATTCCACAATGATGGATTCGAGTAATAAAGACAGCATGGGTGATATGAAAAATAAAAAAGTCACTTTGACCAAATGGACTGAAGGCCCGCAGTATAAAAATGCAAGCCTGAAGATGACCAAACCCAACAAAATGAAATTGTCTGATGGCTCGGCAAAATTTGCATTTGACGTAAAAAACTATGAATTGGGCACAAAAACCAAAGGCTCAGGAAATGATATGTTGGCAAGCTCTAAAAAAGGCCAGCACATTCATTTCATTGTGGACAACGAACCTTATAGCGCTCATTATAAAAATAATTTTTCTAAGGATTTAGGGAGTGGCGATCATGTTGTTATTGCATTTTTATCCCGTTCCTATCACGAGGCGGTAAAAAATGACAATTCATTTGTCGTTAAAAAATTCCGTGTTGGTGATGTCAAAAAAGAAGATCAGATGAATGCTGATTTGTCTAAACCACATATGTTTTACAGCCGTCCAAAAGGAACTTATTCCGGTGATGGAACTAAAAAAGTTTTACTTGACTTTTTCTTGGTCAACACAAAACTGAGCTCTGACGGGAATAAGGTCAAAGCCATGATCAACGGTCAGAAGTTTATGATCGATGAGTGGGCGCCTTACCTTATGGAAGGATTGCCAATGGGCGAAAACACCGTTAAATTAGAACTCATTGATGGCGATGGAAATACCATCAAGGGACCATTCAATAAAGTTGAACGCACTTTTACTTTAGAGAAATAGTGTTTCCACATATTAAGAAAATAAAAAGTTGCTCATTTCGGGCAACTTTTTTTATGCCTTTCAAAAAAAATGCTTAAATTTCCCAAAAACTAAGCTTTTTATGCAGCCAGATGGCCTCATATCTCAAATGCAAGAAAAAAACCCGAAGGCTTTCGAGCGGATTTACGAGCGGTATTCTGAAAGCCTTTTTGGGATAATCTATAGCATAATCAACGATAAAGTCCTTGCCGAAGAGATCTTGCAAGATGTCTTTATGAAGATTTGGGATAAATCAGACACTTATGATTCCAGCAAAGGCCGGTTTTTTACCTGGACCCTGAATATTGCACGGAATGCCTCTATCGATAAAATGCGTTCCAAGGCATTTAAGAACAAAAAGAAAAACCTCACTGCTGATTATTTCGTAGATATACTAGAGGAAAAGAGCAATTTTGTTGACCGTGTAGATGCGGTCGGGGTAAAAAAATATATCAAAATCTTAAAACCTTATTGCAAAAAGATTATTGATTTGCTTTATTTCAAAGGCTTTACACAGGCTGAAACATCAGAAGAACTCGATATGCCATTGGGAACTGTGAAGACCAGAAATAGAAACTGCATAAAAAAATTAAGGGAAATTTTAGTTGAGTAATGGATATTCAAAAATACATATCATCAGGGGTTTTAGAACTCTACGTTTGCGGCGCTTTGCCTGAAGGGGAAGGACGTGAGGTTAGTAAAGAGCTCAAGAAACACCCAGAAATTAAAAAGGAAGTTGAAGAAATTGAAGCGGCCCTCAGTCAGCTGTCTTCAGCGGCCGCGCCTTACAACCCAAATGAGGTTTTAAAATCCATCCAAGATAAAATCGGGAATAAAAAAGTGCACAGGCTTCCCCAAGAGAAACGCTCACGCAACAATTGGGTAGTTTACATCGGTTGGGCAGCGAGCATAGCATTATTGATTGGATTGTTCAGCTTGATCAAAGATAACAATGACCTGAGAAAAGACCTCAATCAAAGCAATGCAAAGAAAGTGGTTTTAGAAGAAGAGGTCAATGAAGCTGAAAGCAAAGCGGAAGACGCTGAGGGCAATAAACAAGAGGCAGAAAAAATGTTGGCCGCTATCCGGAATGAAAACACGGTCAAAGTTAAGCTAAAAGGTCAAGAAAAAGTAGCGCCAAATTCTTATGCAGCGGCTTTTTTCAACCCAGAAGAAAACAAACTCATCATCGATGCCAAAGGCCTTCCGGAACCACCGGAAGGAAAGGTTTACCAAGTTTGGTCCTTGACATTTGACCCTTTAAAACCTACAAGCGTCGGTTTATTGGATCGGTTCGACCAAAATGAGAAAAAGCTGTTCCAGCTTGCCAATGCCAATAGCTCACAAGGTTTCGGAATTACACTCGAACCCACTGGCGGAAGCAAAACCCCGACAATGAGCCAGCTTTATACGTTAGGGAAAGTAACAGGCTAACATTCAATTTCATTTTAACAGGCTGATTTTGCATTGAATAAGACTTAGAGCTGGACGTAGGATTAAAAAAGAAGCAGAACTCTTAGACCGGCAGGCAAGCTGCTTAGGACGTATGACACTTTTTTATATGAAAAGGCTTTTGAATTAAATTGAACCTGCCTTGATTATTTTTTTTAAGTTCGTTCCTGTTTTTGGTAACTATCGTATATTTCTTTGGATTATTTTTTCAAGCAAAGGTGAGAGCTTTTCCCGACCGGGTGTTGAAGAAAACGTTTCCGGTACAAACATATTTCCAAATCATTGATTTTCGATAAATCTTTTTGGGTCTATGTGGTTTTGAATGGGTTAATTAAAGCTCTTTACTTAATTGGTAAAGTTAAAATTCGTGTTTTAATTTAAAAAAGCCCGGTACCAACTGCATTCTTTAATAACTTCTTTTTGAAACTGCGTGTCGGAATAGTTTTGGTTCAATTGCTCAAAATAGCTTTTGTGAGGGCCGCAGAGTTTTAGTTCATACCGGTTATTCACTTCTGTTCTGATATAATCATAGCAAAAATTTGTTTTGGCAAGCATAAACGTGGCTTTGGCCTTAACGTCTTTATCTTTGCTTTTTTCTAAAACTTTTTTATAGAAATATGTTGCCAATTCTGGGATATGCCAGCCTTTATTTTTTTGGGTTTCGTCAGAATAACCATAATTATAACCCAATAAATTATTCCTGCGGTCATTTGAGAAATAAAATAAATCATTTAAAAACCAGCCATTTCTGCTCATATTATAATACACATTTCCCAGCATATAATAATAATCCCCATCGTTCTCAGGTTCTGTTCCCGCTAAATCCTGCAGGCGCTTGATGGTTTTTGCCAAAGCCAGTTTATTATCGGTATATTCTTCAACATTCCTCGTGTTTTTTAGATCCATCGCTGCTTTCCCATTTTTGTTCAAAATCGATTCATATTTCAAATGAATGGAATCGGACTGCTGCATAAAAGGCGTGTCAAAATACTCGTGTATTGCCCCGGAAAAAATCTGCGGCCGGAATTTTTCTTGATAAAACTGCCGCGGGTTTTCAATCTTTTCAAAATTTGAAATAGCCTTGTCAATATCACCGTTACCCAAATAATAACTGCCACGCATTTCGTGTAAATAATCTTCAGGTGAAACTTTTAATTGCGCTAAAACCACCTGTTCAAAATCGGTTTTTTCAGTATAATTCAACAGACTTTTAAAGCGTTTCAGAACAGTGTCATTTAAAAATTTATACTTGCGGTCAGGCAGCCCATAAGATTGGGGTTTGTCTTTAATATCTTCCCACTTTAGATCAGTTTTTGGACTTCGATATCGTAAAGGCCAATAGCTCAAATTGGCAAATATTTGATTGTTCGTTTTGCTATAAAATAGTGCAACCCGGTTAAAGAAAAACGCGACAAGCGGTTCATATTGAAACAAATCTGGGTTCTTTTTCAGTTCTAAAAACAAACTATTGATATTTTTACGATTGATTTCAGACAATTCAGAAACCGCCGCTGCAAATCTTAAGCGTTGCGCCTGAGCGGAAAGCTTAGAATCTTCAGAAATAGTCTTCATCAACTTCTTGATCTGCACAAAATCCTTTTTTGGGAACAGACTTACCGCCTTCATTATTTTCCAAAAATCAATATCTTTTACCTTGTCATTTTTAAGTTGGGTACGGGCAATTTTTTCAAGGGTTTCGCCCATTGTTTTAATTTCCTTTTCACTTTTTTCAGGACTGTAACGCGAACCGCTCTCAAAATCATCATAAACAACAGGAAACAATTCTTCCTGAATTTGATCTGCCTGGCGAACGGCGAGCAGTTTTAGATAAGTAGAATTCGGTGTTTTTTCCGTGAGTTTCATCATTGCTTTTTTCGCAGGTGCGCCGGTATAAAAAACCCTGTAAAAACTTTTGATATCAAACAAACTGTCTTCTTTTTTAAAGAAGTTTTTAAAGTCAATGCTATGCCATTGAATAGCATTTAAACTCAAGGCACAACTGCGATGCCGATCAGGCAAATTGGCATAAACTTCAATAAAACCTTCGGCAGCTTCTTGTTGTCTATCTAAATTATAAGCCGCGCCAGATCGCTGTTCCAAGGCGCGGTAATACATATAATTTGATTGCCCACTTTTCGAGAGATAACGCTCAAAAAAATTCAAAGCCATTTTGTTTCGCTGTAGGTAATGAGCCAAACGCACCAATTGAAATCCATACCGGTTTTTCAAAAATGAATTTTTTTCGCGCTGCACCTGGTCTAAATACTTTTTCAACAACTCGGGTTTTGGATCTTCACCCTGTTTTTTTTCACCTTGATACCAACCTCTACTACTTCCAGCGTTACTGGTAATTCCCTCGCTTTGTTTGGCCAAAATCATATAGCGCAAAAAGGGGATTGCTTTTTTGCGGGAAACCGAAGAAAGCGGCGAACCGCTAAAATTATCCTTCAAAAACTGTTTATAATCGTCGAGTTCAGTACTATAAATCAAATGACTTACTTGTTGATCCGAAATTTTACCGTCAAAATAATTTGACCAAGCATCAACATTTTGGTTATTGTTATGATCCCCGGCAAAGGCCCCGCAAAAAATATGACGGCAACGTGTGTATGCGTTTAAGTTTTGTTCATCAATGATATTTTGGTTAAGGATTGGATAAAATGAAATATAATCGCCACTAAAGCCGCAAAAACTCAAATGTGGGTCGGGATTGCTTGCTTTCGCGTAAAGCGAACTCAATAAAAAACTAATCAGTAAAAAGCGGACGAAGCGCATCAAAATTCTTGTATTTAATTTGTTGTGAATTTAGGTGGTATAAAATTACAGAATATTCTTCAGGATAATTATCATCGATCAAGTTTTTAAGTTCTTGCAATTTACCACTACTCACAGTTTCCAAACGGATTTTATCGCCTTTATAAATAAATTGCCCATCTAAGTAAGCATCCTTTTTGGCCGTAAACTTGGATTTTGAAGTCTTGGAAAAGACAGTATTCATTTGTTTTTCCGTCAGATCGTGTAAGATACCAGCCAGCTTATTCTTGCGGTAAAGCACGGCCCACTCAAAAAAGGGCAGCGCGATACTGCATTCCAGCGGATAATTTTTCAAGCCTTCTAAATAATTTTTGGTTTTATCGAGGTTTAAAATCGAATTGGTTTCTGAAATATCCCCGAGGTCACCGACGTTATAAAACATTATGGTGCCTTTATCTACTGGCGGAACACCTGTCTTTTCGCTATATTTCACTTGGTGCAACCGGATTGTGGCAGATATTTTTGCATTGGATTTCGTTGTTGTTTTTTGAAATAAGGGATGTTTTTTTATCGCCCTTAAAAACGAAAAATAAGATGCCCGCGTTCCGGTCGTCCAATCGCAATCAATTTGAATTTCAGGGATTTGAACTGAATCGGGAAATTTATTTGTTTTTAACCGCTTTATTTTTCCCAGAGTGTTTTCAATCAGGCGATCAATTTCATCGGCAGTTGTTATCTTTTCAAAAACTTTATTGGTAATATAAATCACCGGCACGATTTCATTTACAGCAACGGAATCGTTTTTGGATTTTTGAAGTGTGGCTTTGGGCAGCACGCGAAAGTTTTCCTCGGAATAATACAGGTCAAAAAAACGGACGTAAAGCCGCGTGGCATTTGCCTGTTTAATAATTTTTGTATCAACCTCAAATTGCGTTTGCCAGTGATAAAAAGAGAGCTTTCCAGCAGGGATTTCCTTTTGTTCAGAATTGCAGGAAAACAGCAAAGCCAAAAGCACAGAATACAAAAGGATTTGGGTTATACGGTATTTTTTAGCGATCAAAAATTTCAATATTGTTAAGGTCTTTAGAAGAATGTATTACGCGTAAGATAAAAACGTAATCCGAAAAAATCCGTTAGAATATAATATGTTTATTTTTTGGAAAACTGTAGAGTCCATTTTTCACTTCAGGCCGGAATTTTCCAATCATTGGATTTTCGCCTAATACATTGCATAAGTTATGAATTTCTTCCAGATATTTGAATGCTTGATCAAAACCAAATTTTTGTTCAGAGAATTCAAAAATATCATCTAAGTCCTTATCCGCTACAGTAGAAAGAGAATATAGGTTATCCATTTTTTTTCTTATTCAAAATATCCAAAATGGAATTTTTACTTTTTGGTGCGTTCCAGCCCTTTTCAATTTCTGCCCTAAGATGAGATAATTTTCGGTTTGAATAATCCGCGTGCAAGTCTAAAGCCTCTCGAACCAACTGATTTGCATTTTTAACCCCTCCGCATTCAATTTGTTCCCGGATATATTTCCTTTGTTTTTTATTTAGATCAAATTCCATAAAATCATTACTTAAAGATAATTTACAGTCGTAAGGTAATCAAAAAAACATTCTAAGAATTGCGCAGGGCTTTAATCAGTTCTGCTTTACTCATCTCGCTGCGACCATCGATGCCCACCTTTTTAGCTTCTGCATAAATATCCTCTTTGGTCCGTTTCTCATACTTTTTGGCCTTGCCCCCTTTTTTGCCAGCATTTTCAGTATTGGCAATCCGCGCAGCTTTGGATTTACTCATCCCTTCGTCGCGCAACTTTTCATATTGCGCGTCGTTCTTGATATGCTTACCGTGATCTTCAGCCATAATTTTAAAATTTACAGTTACTGTTAAAAACTAAATTCAGAAAAAAACCTCTTAAACATTTCAAACCCTTTATAATTGGTAACATCAGTCTTCCAAAAGCCCCAAAGCAAATTTAATTTCGCCGTAAGGCATTTCGCCATCAAAATAATCAAAATAAGGTTTTAACGCGTCGGGGTCTTCTAATTCCGTTTTGGCCGTTTTTACTTTTTCTAAAATTTCATCATCGATATACAGCATCAAATCAATATCTTCACCGCGTTCGTGCAATTTTAAAAGGTGTGATAAAATTGTTGTTTTTGCATAATCCCGTTTTTCGGCAATTTCTTCAATGGATAGGTTTTCATTGAGCATTTGCAGGGTGATTTTATAAGTATCCCCTTTTTGCGGATTTTTATTCAGGAATTTCCTGATTGCGCTGACAAAAGTTTTACCATACACATCGCGTTTTCGCGCCCCTACCCCGCTAATTTTTTCAAAATCTTTGAGGTTCAGGGGCTGTTGGCTCTCCATTTGGAGCAAGGCAGCATCGTTGAAAACGGCAAAGGCCGGGATATTTTCACGCTGGGCAATTTCCAACCTCAATTTGCGCAAATGCTCGAACAATGAATTTTTTCGAGTCCTGGCTTGCGGTTCTTTTGCTGCTTTTTGTTTTGAGAAAACAATGGGTTTTGTGAGGTGAACTTTTTTATTTTCGAATAAAATCCCTTTTGAAAACTCAGTCAATTTTAGGCAGTTGTGTTCGTGAAAGGCAATTTCACAAGCGCCCTGGTTCACGAGTTGGGTGCCATAATGTTGCCAGTCATTCCACGAAATATCTTTCCCGATACCGTAAGTCTTGAGGTTTTGCAAGCCTTTTTCGTGCACATTGGCATTTTGGGCGCCACGCAAAACATCCACAATCGTTGTGAGCGATTCTTTTTCTTTCAGGCGCGCAATTGTAGAAAGGAATTTTTGAGCGATGAGCGTGCCGTCAAAGAATTTAGGTGGATTTTCACAGACATCGCAATTTCCGCAATCTTCTGGCAAATATTCGCCAAAATAACTCAGCAACATTTTCCGTCGGCAAGTGGTCGCTTCGGAAAATTCTTTCATCCGTTCGAGTTTTGCCAGCTGAAACTCTTCATTAGAAGCGCCTTCGGCAAAACGCCTCAACTGCATCACATCGGCATAAGTGTGGAAAAGCAAAGCTGTCGCGGGCAATCCATCACGTCCCGAACGCCCGATTTCTTGATAATAGCTCTCAATATTTTTGGGCAAATTATAATGCACCACAAAGCGCACATTAGGTTTGTCGATGCCCATTCCAAAAGCGATGGTCGCACACACTATCTGAATTTGATCGCCGATAAATTCTTCGTGGATCGTGCTGCGTTCATTGTTTTCCAGCCCGGCGTGATATGCTTTGGCGTCCACACCTTTCTCCCTGAGGTTTTCTGCCAGCTTTTCGGTGGATTTCCGGCTCAGGCAATAAATTATCCCGGGGTCATTGGGATGGTTTTCCACAAAACGGATGATCTGTTGCTTGCGCTTTTGCGCAGGCCGCACATTGAGTTCGATGTTTTTACGGTCAAAAGAGGATATAAATTTTTCAGCTTCTGGAATGTTCAGTTGTTGAACGATATCCTGCCGCGTCGCCTTATCGGCAGTTGCCGTGAGTGCCAAAATGGGCGTCTTTGGAAAATTGCTTTTTAAAACCCCCAATTGTTGATAGGCAGGCCTAAAATCATGACCCCAACTGGAAATGCAGTGCGCTTCATCAATCGCAATGCAGCTGGGTGGATTTAAATCCAATGCTGCTTGAATAATCGGCAAACTCTCTGGCGCGACGTAAAGCAGTTTTAGGTTTTTTTGATCGATTTTCTTGAATATTTCCTGCTTTTCGTCCTGGGTTTGCTGGCTATTGAAAAATGATGCTTCGATTCCATTTGCCTTTAAAGCATCGACCTGATCTTTCATTAGTGCAATGAGCGGCGAAATGACTAAGGTCAACCCGTCAAAAAGTAAAGCTGGCAGTTGGTAACATATTGATTTTCCGCCGCCAGTGGGCATAATCACCAGACTGTCATCGCCTTCCAAGGTGTTTTCAATAACCTGCTGCTGGTGAATGCGAAACTCATCATAACCGAAATAAGTTTTCAGCGTCTCAAAAATAGTGGAAGTTTTCTGCTGAACGGACATAGCTTTTTATTTTGGTTAAAATTACGAAAAATTGTAACTAATCCGTCTTCTGTAAAATCAAGATTTCCAAGGCTTTTGTTTTATCCCGTCAAAAGATAGAACCGAACAATTTTTCGTTTTATAGCATTTTTTTTCGTGGACTTGCGTGAGGGATTGAGGCTTTGTTGAAGCTCATTCTTGGTTGGTTTGCCAAAGCACACTAAAAAAAGCGACTGCCAGAAGCCTGCCCACCGGCAGAGGCAGGCCCGACCTCCAAGTATTTTATGGAAAGTTGTTAAAAACTATAAATGAATTGTGGTAATATGAATTCTCACAAATTTAAGGAACCCTTGGGGGATCCCAAATCATTTTAATACCTCAACATTTCTTCAATTTTCTTACCTACTTTTTCAGCCGATGGGATCATTGTTTCTTCCAAAACCGAGTTGAGCGGAATAGCAGGCATATTTTCTGAGCCTATGGTTTTGACCGGTGCATCGAGATATTGGAAGCATTCTTCCTGAATTTTTCCGGCCAGCGAGCGGGCAAAGGAATTTTCTGAAGGTTCTTCAGTGACGACCAGGCATTTTCCACATTTCTGAACGGATTTCATCACCGTTTCTTCGTCAAGCGGATGCAAACTACGCAGGTCAACTACCTCAACTTGATCATTTAAACCGAGTTCTTCTGAAGCATTCAATGCCCAGTGAACGCCCATTCCATAGGTGATCACGGCAAGTGTTTCTTCCTGCTCCTGTTTCCAGATTTCCTGAACGACATTTGCCTTTCCGATGGGCAACACATAATCTTTGCTTGGCTCAATGGACGTCGCCCGTTTTGTGCCGGGGACTTTACTCCAGTACAAGCCTTTGTGCTCGAAAATCACCACGGGATTTGGATCTTTATAGGCGGCTTTAATCAAGCCTTTAAGGTCTGCGCCGTTGCTGGGATAGACAATTTTGAGTCCGCGGATGTTGTTCACAACGCTTTCCACAGAACCAGAATGATATGGACCACCACTGCCATAAGCGCCGATGGGGACGCGTAAAATCATCGACACCGGCCACTTGCCATCAGACAAATAATTGCTGCGGCTCACTTCAGTAAATAACTGGTTGAGACCTGGCCAGATGTAATCTGCAAATTGCACCTCGACAATGGGTTTGAGACCGGTTGCCGACATCCCAATCGTCGAACCGACGATAAAAGCTTCCTGAATGGGTGTATTAAAAACACGGTTCTGCCCGAATTTATCAGCCAAAGTTGCGGCTTCGCGGAAGACACCGCCCAATCTTCCTCCGACATCCTGGCCATAAAGTAAACTTTCTTTTTCAGCGCCCATTATTTCTTCAATGGCGTGCAATGCACAATCTACCATCACGACTTTTTCAGCATCTTCGGGTTCGCGTTCACCGGTTTCTTCGGTGATTTCCGTGGGTGCAAAGTCATGGGTGAATAAATCTTCAGGCTTTGGGTCTTCTTCTTTGTGAGCTTCTTTGTAATGTTCTTTTACCTCAACACGCGCAAGGGTTTCAATAGCCTCGACCTCGTCCTCTGTGAAGTTATTTTCGAGCAATAACTTTTTCAATTTCGGGAAAGGGTCCCGTTTTTTGGCCTCGTCCAAATCGTCCCTATAAAATTCCATCCGCACGCCCGAAGTGTGGTGGTTCAACAGGGGAACTTTAGCGTGGATCAAAATGGGCCGGCGTTCTTTTCGGATCGTTTCCAGGGTTTTTTGAATGGTTTCATAACTCTGTTTAAAATTTGTCCCATCGATGGAATGCCGCTCAATCCCTTTGAAACCTTGGATAAATTCATAAGCGTTTTGGGCCCGTGTTTCTTCTTCACTGGCAGAAATATCCCAGCCGTTGTCCTGAACGACATAGAGAATGGGAAGCTGTTTTAAAGCCGCCATTTGAAAGGCCTCTGAAACTTCTCCTTCGGTAACACAGGCATCGCCGAGCGAACAGACCACTACTCCATCAGGATTTTTTTTCTTTGATTTATTTTGATCGGGGATCCCTTCGGCTTCTTTATACCACATTCCCATTGCTGTTCCAGTAGCTGGAATGGCTTGCATTCCGGTAGCTGAGCTTTGGTGGGGAATTTTTGGCTTGTCGGTATCGCGCAGGCTCGGGTGTGAATAATAACTCCTTCCACCTGAAAACGGATCGTTCTTTTTAGCGAGCAATTGCATCATCAAATCTTTTGGACTCATCCCAATACTCAATAATATAGAGTCGTCGCGGTAATATGGAAAGACATAATCCTGGGGTTTTAGCTGCATTCCCAATGCGGTTTGAATCACTTCGTGGCCACGGGATGTTGCGTGAACATATTTTGAAACGGTTTTAAAATTTTCTTCGTAAAGCTCTGTCAACGACTTGGCGGTGCAAAGTGTTGAAAAAGCTTGTTTTAGTATCTTTTTTGTTAATTTCATTTAGTTTTTATTTTGCTTTCAAGTAATAGTTTTTTGAAAAGTTGCCGTAAATTTCGCGCAAACCTGCCTGCCGGCATGCAGGAACGCAAAGGCGCTAAGTTCTAAGCACCCGTTTTTTATCTTGTAAAACTGCCGGCAGGCAAGGACGCTGAGTTTAACAATCATAAATTATTTACTATTCTTTTGATTCCATTCTTAATTAAAGCTTCGTTGAAATTTATTAGTAAGCCGAGTTTCATGTCTGTCAACCTCACATAAGTTAAAACTTGTTTTGGGTGAACCGGCGCTATATTTTCCACTGATTTTAATTCAATAATTACCTTGTCATTGACGATCAGATCAGCACGAAAACCCAACTTCATTTTCACATCATTCCAAAGAACAGGTATGGCTTTCTGTCGTGAAATCCTCAGGTTGTGCTTGGATAGTTCATAATACATAACTTATTCATAAACAGCCTCTAACAACCCTGGACCTAATTTCGTATGAATTTCATATGCAGTATTTACTATTATCTTAGAAAGTCTATTTTCTTCCAAAATTAAATATTTTCAACTTCGCAATTTTCAAAATATACTATTCCAGTTTTGCTTCTTTGCGCCTTAGCGGCTTTGCGTGCTGATTTCACATCTTCTTTTTATCTTTTTTTGCGGCCCTGCCTGCCGTGGGCTGATTTATTTTTCAGCTTTATAATCTTCCATATAATCAGCGACGTGCCTTAAAAAACTTCCGCCGAGGAAGCCATCGACGACGCGGTGGTCAAAGGAAAGCGAGAGGTACATCATATTGCGGATTTCAATTTTATCACCATCTTCATATTCCATCACTTCTGCCCGTTTTTTGATGATGCCCGTGGCGAGAATGCCGACTTCAGGCTGATTTATAATGGGTGTGCCCATCAAACTGCCAAAGGTCCCGACATTTGAAATAGTGAAGGTCCCACCACTCGTTTCATCGTGTTTCAGTTTATTATCGCGTGCTTTTTGCGCCAAATCATTCACACCGGCAGCCAATTCTGGAAGGTCTTTTTTTCCAGCATTTTTCACCACTGGAACGATAAGGTTTCCAGAGGGCAATGCTGTTGCCATCCCGACGTTGAGTTCATCCTTAACGATGATATTCTTTCCGTCCAAGGATGAATTCATATTCGGAAAATCCTTGAGGGCTTTTGTGACAGCTTGAATGAAAAGCGGCGTGAAGGTCAGTTTCTCGCTATGTTTTTCTTGAAATTCTTTTTTGTGGGTGTTCCGCCAATTGACCATATTGGTTAGATCGGCTTCAACATAGGCGGTGACGTGGGGCGAAGTGTGTTTCGAAAACACCATATGATCGGCGATCATTTGTCGCATACGGTCCATTTCCACGATCTTGCCCTTACCTTTGTCAAATTTCAGGTCAGGAAGTTTAAAGCCACTTTCAGCTTTCGAAACAGGAGCTTCCACAACTCCAGCGGAAGGTCTTCCCTGTGCGATATAGTTGAATAAATCTGTTTTTCGCAAACGCCCTTCCTTTCCAGAAGCAGAGATGCGCATCAATTCAGAAAACGGAATATCATAATCCTTTGCAATGGTTTTGATGAGTGGCGAAATGTTCAGGTTATTATTTCTGGGCACTTTCAGTTCGCGGCTTTCCCCATTGGTCGAATGTTGCTGACCCGCTTGTTGTTTTTGGGGCTGCTTTTTAAGCTGTTTTGATTTGGGCGGTTTTTCTTTTTGGGATTTTTTCGGGGAAGAAGTGCCGGTCGTTTTTTCAGAATTTTTCGTCACTTCCTGCACTTCCAATTTAGCAATGGGATCGCCAATTTTCACGACATCACCTGTATGGACCAGAAAATCTTTGATTATTCCGCTTGCGGGTGCGGGAACTTCAGAATCGACTTTGTCGGTGGCGACTTCCAGTATAACCTGATCTTTTTCAACTTGATCGCCTTCTTGAACTTGCCAAGTTATGATCGTAGCTTCCGAAATGCTCTCGCCCATCTTGGGCAAACTCACGTCAATTTCTTCACCCGTTTTCAGCTTTGTTTCTTTGCTCATAATATCCTACTCTAATTGGTTCTCAAAAATAAGGGAATTTTATGGCTTTCACTGAAATTTAAAGTTTTTTCGGGTTTTGGGTTTTGGGTTAAAAATGAAAAAAGTTAACAGTTATTGGTTAATTGGTCATTGGGTTGAAAACACTATCTAACTTCGGTATTCAATATTCAGTATTAGATATTCGATATTCTCAATCGTATTTCCCACTTCGCAAATCGTACTTCTTTTTTAGGTTTCCCCCCTTCGCTGTGCTACGACGGGCAGGCGGGTTTCGGGTTTCGGGTGTTTCGGGTGTTTCGGGTTAAAAATGAAAAAAGTTAACAGTTATTGGTTAATTGGTTATTGGGTTGAAAACACTAGCTAACTTCGGTATTCAATATTCGATATTCGATATTCTCAATCGTATTTCCCACTTCGCAAATCGTACTTCTTTTTCGGGTTTCCCTCCTTCGCTGCGCTACGGCGGGCAGGCGGGTTTCGGTTGTTTGGGTTTTGGGTTAAAAATGAAAAAAGTTAACAGTTATTGGTTAATTGGTTAATGGGTTAATTGGTTAATTGGTTAATTGGTTATTGGGTTGAAAACACTATCTAACTTCGGTATTCAATATTCAGTATTAGATATTCGATATTCTCAATCGTATTTCTTTTTTGGGTTTCCCCCCTTCGCTATGCTACGACGGGCAGGCGGGTTTCGGTTGTTCGGGTTTCGGGTTTCGAGTTTCGGGTTAAAAATGAAAAAAGTTAACAGTTATTGGTTATTGGGTTGAAAACACTAGGTAACTTCGGTATTCAATATTCAGTATTCGATATTCTCAATCGTATTTTCCACCTCGTAAATCGTACTTCTTTTTTGGGTTTAATCAAAAATCTTCTTTTTCCGCAACTCAAAGTTTTGACCGAGATAGACTTTCCTAACGGTTTCATCTTCGGCGAGTTCTTCTGGCACGCCGTGTTTTAAAATGCCACCTTCAAACATCAAGTAAGTCCTGTCTGTAATGGCAAGGGTTTCCTGTACGTTATGATCGGTGATCAGGATGCCGATATCTTTCTCTTTCAGCTGGGCAACAATGCGCTGAATATCTTCCACCGCCACGGGATCGACGCCGGCAAAAGGTTCATCGAGCAAGATAAATTTGGGATCGGTGGCCAGGGCGCGGGCAATTTCAGTTCGCCGGCGCTCACCACCCGAAAGAAGGTCGCCGCGGTTTTTACGGATGTGGCTCAAGCCAAATTCATCAATGAGCTTTTCCATTTTATCTTTGCGCTCCTTTTTGGACAATTTGGTCATTTCCAACACGGCCATCAAATTGTCTTCAATGTTTAATTTTCTAAAAACAGATGCTTCCTGTGCGAGGTAACCGATGCCATTTTGGGCACGTTTATACATCGCATACTTTGTTATATTGGTCTGATCTAAAAAAATCTGGCCTTTGTTAGGTTTGATCAAACCCACGATCATATAAAAAGAAGTGGTTTTTCCAGCGCCGTTTGGCCCCAGTAAACCGACAATTTCACCTTGGCTTACTTCAATATCAATTCCTTTCACAACCTCCCGGCCTCGATAGGATTTGATTAAGTTTTTGGCCATTAGTTTCATAAGCGTTCTGCTGATTTTTCACCTGATTTTTTCTCTAAGGTTTCCCAGTATTCGTGGGCGCGTCTCAAATGAGGTATCACAATTGTTCCCCCAATTAAAGTGCCAATACTCAAAGTCTCAACAATTTGCTCGTGTGAAACGCCTTGTTTATGACTTGATTCCAAATGATAACGCACGCAGTCATCACAGCGCAAAACAAGGGAAGCGATCAGACCGAGCAATTCTTTTGTGCGTTTATCCAAAGCCCCTTCTGCAAAAGCATTTGTGTCAAGGTTAAAGATGCGTTTCAATACCCGGTTATTTTCCCCGAGTATTTTATCGTTCATCAGACTTCGGTATTCATTAAATTCATCAACTTGATCCATAAAATCGCTCTATTGAAAATTTCTTATTCTTTATCTTCCTTCAATTTTAGCTTCAATTCTTTTTTCCGTTGCTTTCTCAAAACATAACCACAGATTTTTATGCTCACCTCATAGAGGATCATTACGGGAATTGCCACGATAATTTGACTGGCAATATCCGGTGGCGTGATGACCGCTGAAATGATCAAGACGCCCACGAATGCATATTTGCGGTATTGTTTTAAAATTTCGGGGGTTACTAGACCTAATTTAGTTAAGATGTAAATAATTATGGGCAATTCAAAGATAATCCCACTGGAAAGTGCAGCGGCCCTGACCAAAGAAATATAACTGGCCAAATCAATATTATTAGAAACCTCACTGCTCACAAAATAACTTCCCAGAAAATTGATGGAAAGCGGACAGATCACATAATAGCCAAACAACACGCCGATAAAGAACAGGAGTGAAGCGATAAAAATAAACCCTTTTGAGGCGTTTTTTTCCTTTGCTTGCAGGGCTGGCGAAATAAAGCGCCACATTTCATATAAAATATAAGGGAAAGCTGCAATAAAGCCAGCTGTGATCGCGGTCCACATATGTGCGCTGAACTGACCTGACATTTTCCGGCTAATGATTTGAAAGGGTATTTCAGTAAAGCAAAAACTTTCATCCATACCGATAGCCTTCGCCGCGCTGCACAAATATTGATAAGTTATGAAATCCGGTTCTTTGGGGCCAAAGAGAATAACGTCAAAAATGAAGCTTTTCATTATAAAAGCTAGGATCGCAGCCACCATAACTGCTAATATCGATCGGATGAGGTGCCACCTCAAGTCTTCGAGGTGGTCTAAAAAAGACATTTCACTGTGGTCTTTTTTTGCTTTTGTTTTAGTTTTTGCCATATTTAAAGGATACCTTCTTTTATTAAATCATGTATATGTACGATACCTTTATACGTTCCGTTTTCTTCGGCGATCAATTGTGAAACCTGATGGACTTCCATCATTTCCATAGCGTCCACCGCCAAGGTGTCGATTGAAATGGTTTTAGGGCTTTCACCCATAATATCCCTAGCTTTGAGAACCGTAAAATCCTGATCTTCTTCCAGCATTCTTCTCAAATCACCATCGGTAATGATTCCAATTATTTTTCCATTATCTATAACCGCCGCGGCGCCTAGCATTTTTTTTGAAATTTCCACTATAACCTCTTTTACTGAGGTTTCGGGGCCCACTTGTGGTTGTTCATTTCGTTGTGTAAGTTCGCCAACCCTGAGATATAATTTTTTTCCCAAGGCCCCACCTGGGTGATAACGCGCAAAATCATTTTTTGAAAACCCGCGCAGTTCCAGTAAACATACAGCCAGGGCATCGCCGATAACAAGTTGTGCAGTTGTGCTGGTCGTCGGTGCGAGATTATTGGGACAAGCCTCTTCTTCAATAAAGGAGTTGAGGAAAAAGTCTGCATTTTGACCAAGAAAAGAATTCTTGCTGCCCGTGATAGCTATAATTTTATTGTCAAAGTTTTTGATAAGTGGAACCAGAACTTTTATTTCTGGTGTATTTCCACTTTTGGAAATACAAATAACAATATCATCCTTTAAAATTGTGCCAAGGTCGCCGTGGATGGCATCGGCAGCGTGCATAAAAACAGCAGGTGTACCGGTGGAATTTAAGGTGGCCACAATTTTATTCCCAATTAAAGCACTCTTTCCAATCCCAGTAATAATGACCCGTCCATCAGCTTTGTAAATGTGCTGGACCGCCTGGGCAAAAGATTTATCAATAAAACCGCCCAAGTCTTTGATGGCTCGGGCTTCTATGGCAATTGTCTTACGCGCAAGCGATAAAATTTCTTCCGTTTGCATTAAAATTATCAACTTAATATTTGTCGGTAATTAAGAATTGATTACCTTTAAAAACAAAGGTAAATAAAATAAGAATAGTACAGTTCGGTTTGGGAAAAATTGATTTGCAGAAAGAATTGAAGCACTATTTTGGCTTTGACCAATTTAAAGGACTTCAAAAGAAAGTTATAGAAAGTATTGTTGGTAATGAAGATACATTCGTCATTATGCCAACTGGCGGCGGAAAATCACTCTGCTATCAACTACCAGCGTTGTTCAAAGAAGGGACTGCGATCGTGGTTTCACCTTTGATCGCGCTGATGAAAAACCAGGTTGACGCTATCCGGGCAATTTCTTCGGAAGAAGGCGTGGCCCATGTGTTAAACTCTTCGCTCAATAAAACACAGGTGCGCCAAGTGAAACAGGATATCTCTGACGGGGTGACTAAATTGCTTTATGTCGCGCCGGAATCCTTGACCAAAGAGGAATACATCGAATTTTTGAGAGAACAAACCATTTCGTTTTTAGCCATTGACGAGGCTCACTGCATAAGTGAATGGGGGCACGATTTTAGGCCTGAATACCGCAACTTGCGGAAAATTATCAACCGCCTTGACGAGACTATTCCAATTATAGCTTTGACAGCAACAGCAACACCTAAAGTTCAAGAGGATATCCTCAAAAACCTTAACTGCCCTGATGCCAATACATTCAAAGCCTCATTCAACCGGCCAAATTTATATTATGAAATCCGTCCGAAAACCGCTCAGGTTATTCCAGATATTACAAAATTTGTAAAGGGCAATAGCGGAAAAAGCGGGATTATTTATTGTTTGAGCCGAAAGAAAGTAGAGCAGCTCGCACAGACCTTGCAGGTTAATGGCATCGCTGCCGTTCCTTATCACGCCGGACTTGAAGCTAAAAAAAGGGTGAAGCACCAAGACGATTTCTTGAAAGAAGAAATCGACGTTGTAGTAGCCACTATTGCTTTTGGGATGGGAATTGACAAACCCGATGTGCGTTTTGTCGTTCACCACGATATTCCAAAGAGTATCGAAAGTTATTATCAAGAAACCGGGCGCGCTGGGCGCGATGGCGGTGAGGGGCACTGCTTGGCATTTTATGCCTATAAGGACATTGAAAAGCTCGAGAAATTTATGAGCGGGAAACCGGTCGCCGAGCAAGAAGTGGGGCACGCACTTTTGCAAGATGTGGTGGCGTTTGCCGAAACCTCGATGTCACGGCGCAAATTTATCCTGCATTATTTTGGGGAAGAGTTTGATAATGAAACCGGTGGCGGTGGCGATATGGATGACAATGTGCGTTATCCAAAAGAAAAGATCGAAGCCCAAGAGGATGTTGAATTATTATTGAAAGCAGTCTTACAGACCAATGAGCTTTTCAAGACCAAAGACGTGGTCAACACAATAATTGGTCGGAAAAATGCCGTGATTAAATCCCATAAAATCAGTGAAGTCGACGTTTTTGGGAAAGGAAAAAATCAAGAAGCTGCATACTGGCGGGCACTTTCCCGCCAAGTAACCGTTGCTGGCTTGATTAAAAAAGAAATTGAAAGTTATGGTGTCTTAAGACTATCAGAAACGGGAAAAGAGTTTTTGGAAAACCCCTATTCCTTTAAAATGACCAAAGATCACGATTATAGCGATGAAAAAATCGGGTCGGCCGAAACGCCTAAAGGTGGTGCCGATGATCGGCTTTTGAAAATGCTAGAGGAACTCCGCAAAAAAGTCGCTAAAGATAAAGACCTTCCCCCTTTTGTTGTTTTTCAAGACGCGTCCTTAGAGGATATGAGTATAAAATATCCAGTCGATAAAGATGAAATGCAAAATATTTATGGCGTCGGCCGCGGAAAAGCCCGGAAATTTGGCAGCAAATTTCTAAGCCTTATCCAGCGTTATGTTGAAGATAATGACATCACCCGTCCTGATGACTTAATTGTAAAGTCCACTGGGGCAAACAGCAGTTTGAAACTTTTTATAATTCAAAGTGTGGATAAAAAAATTCCATTGATAGATATTGCCAGTTCAAAAGGTATCTCAATGACCGAATTTATCGAAGAAATGGAAGCTATTGTTTTCAGCGGGACCAAGCTCAATATAAAGTATCATCTCGATGATATCATTGATGAAGAACTGCAGGAAGAACTTCACGATTATTTTATGGAAGAAGCGGAAACTGAATCGATTGAAGATGCGCTTAAGGAATTTGAAGATGATATTGATGAAGAGGAATTGAAACTCTACAGAATACAGTTTATCAGTGAAGTGGCAAATTAAAATTTATATTTTGAAGGGCGTGAAAATAGGTTTAAATGCTGATATCCCATTTATTGTCTGAAATCTTTTTCTAATTTTTAAGTATTTTAAAAACAAACTTGCACGCAATTTTTCTTGAAATAAACTGCCTCGATGCAAGCATACGAGGTATTTAGTGGAAGAAAGTTTTTTCAATGAAAACCTAAAATCTTCAAACTTTCCTCTTCGTACGAGGCAAGCCTCGGGGAATTCAACCCTAAGAGATTAAAAAGTTTGGGTCTATGGTGTTTTGAATGGGTTAATTAAAGCTCTTTTTGCTTTAACATTAAGTTCCTTAGCTTAAAAAGAAAGAGCCTGCACTGAGTTTATCGAAGTGTGGCATTCCTGTTCCGATCCCGGTACTCGGGGGGAATTGGAATGATCGAAGGGCTGTAATTTTAATCATCAGTTGCTTTTTTTATCATTCCTAAATTATCATTTTTTTAATTCTAAACGAGCAGGCCATTTTTGATAAAAGTTATTTACCCACTATATTTAACGTAAACCCCTACTCTTTTATAGTCTCTGAGTATTATAAAACTAATTTTTAGGCAATTTTAGGATTTAATTCTTCAAGCTTATTATCAGTTCACTGGGAACAAACAAAATATTTTATCCAAGTGCAATTTATTTATTGACATACCAGCTGTAATAATTTTCAACGGTGTTCAATTCAAAACCTGTTTTGGGATATAAATTATTGCCGGCGGTGTTAGGTTTTTCAGTTTCCAAAAACATTCCACAGGCATTAGAATTGATCACCAGTTTTTTGACTTTTTCAATTAAACCAATTGAAATCCCTTTTTGCCTAAATTCTGTGTGGCCAAATAAATCATTCAACATCCATAATTTTGACATTTGGAATGAAGAAAACAATGGATATAACTGAACAAAACCTGACAGTTCAAGACGTTCAACTTCAGCTACAAAAATTTCAGAATCCTTATTGTAAAAGCGCTCTGACAAAAAATCTTTTGCCCCTTCTTTATCTGGTTTTTGATTGTAAAAAAACCCTGTATCCGTCAAATAATTCAACCAAAGCCCCTAAATCTGATTTTATAGCCGGACGGTAAATCATAAATCAGTTTTTTCCATGCTGATAAACCCTTGATCAGGCCTGGCCCGTTGGACCAAAATTCATCGGGATTGAAGGTTTGTCATAATCCTTGATTTCACCGTGATCGCGTTCAAAGCGTTTAATATTGTCCCCTAAAGCTTTATACAAGCGCTTTGCGTGCTGGGGGTTTAAAATAATCCGGGACTTCACTTTACTTTTTGGGGCACCGGGCATAATACTCACAAAATCCACTACAAATTCAGAAGCGGAATGATTTATTACAGCAAGGTTGCTATATGTTCCCTGAGCCGTTTCCTCATCAATTTCAATGTTCAGTTTTTTTTGATTTTCATTTTGCGGCTTTTGCTCTTTACCTTTTTTATGGTCACTCATTTTTATTAATTTTAAAATTATTATTAGCTAAAAATAAGAAACCCCGACTAAAAAGCCGGGGTTCTTTATTGAAAACTTGAGGGATCAATTATAATTCACCTCTTGTTTCTCTTCCATTACTTCGTCAAATTCTTCCTTAGAACCAACGATAATACTGTCGTATTTTCGCATCCCGGTTCCTGCAGGAATTTTATGACCAACAATCACATTTTCCTTCAATCCTTCAAGTTTATCAACTTTACCACTCACGGCGGCTTCGTTGAGAACTTTTGTTGTTTCTTGGAAGGACGCGGCAGAAATATATGATTTCGTCTGCAATGATGCGCGGGTAATTCCTTGCAACAACGGTGTCGCCGTTGCCTGTTCAACTTCCCTTGCCGAAACAAGCGTTTTATCTTCACGTCGCAAGCCAGAATTTTCATCCCGAAGCTCACGGGTAGTGACGATTTGACCAGGTTTCAAGCTTTGACTATCACCAGCATCTTCCACTACTTTTTTACCGAACATATTATCGTTTTCTTCGATGAAATCGATTTTATGCACTTTTTGGTTTTCCAAGAAAATGGTATCACCTGGATCCTGAATTTGGACCTTCTGCATCATTTGACGAACGACCACTTCAAAGTGCTTGTCATTGATTTTTACCCCTTGAAGACGGTAAACTTCTTGTACTTCATTCACGAGATATTGTTGAACGGCACTTGGGCCTTTAATATTCAAAATATCTATTGGTGTGACTGCTCCGTCAGAAAGTGGCATTCCAGCACGAACGTAATCATTTTCCTGCACGAGAATTTGATTGGACAATTTCACGAGGTATTTTTTAACCTCACCCAATTTAGATTCTACGATAATCTCGCGGTTACCCCGTTTGATTTTACCAAAGGAAATAACGCCGTCAATTTCACTGACTACAGCAGGATTTGATGGGTTCCGTGCTTCAAACAATTCGGTAACACGCGGAAGGCCACCGGTAATATCTCCAGCTTTTGAAGATTTACGCGGTATTTTGACCAAAATTTTACCGACATTGATTTCCTGTTCATCGTTCACCATCAAGTGTGCACCCACCGGTAAATTATAAGACCGGATGGTTTCACCTTCTTTACCCTCAATTAAAAGACTTGGGATCTTTTTCTTATTTCGGGATTCAGTAATCACTTTTTCTTGGAATCCGGTCTGCTCATCAGTTTCTACTGCATAAGTCAGCCCTTCTTCCAGATTTTCAAATTTGATTTCTCCACCAAATTCAGAAATAATCACTCCGTTATAAGGATCCCATTGACAAGCCACTTCACCTTCTTTAATTTTATCACCAGGTTTCACAAATAATTGAGAACCATAAGGGATGACATTATTACTGAGCGTCAAGCCAGTTTTTGGATCAATAATTTTCACCTCTGAAGTTCTTGAAATCACGATTTCAGCTTTTTCACCTTGATCGTTTTCACCTGTAACCGTTTTCAGGTCTTCAATTTCAACCTTACCGTCAAATTTAGCTTTGACTTTGTTTTCTTCTGAAATGTTTCCGGCAATACCACCCACGTGAAAGGTCCTCAACGTAAGCTGGGTTCCTGGTTCACCAATGGATTGCGCGGCAACCACACCAACAGCTTCACCATATTGAACGGCTTTTCCAGTAGCGAGGTTTCTTCCATAGCAGTTTGCACAAATTCCACGTTTCGTTTCGCAAGTCAAAGCCGAGCGAACTTCCACACTGTCAATTGCGCTTGCTTCAATTTTATCAGCGAGGTCTTCATCAATCTCATTTCCTGCTTCAACAATTGTGTTTTGAGAAATTGGATCGATCACATCATCTAAAGCAGTACGCCCAACAATGCGCTCCCTGAGTGTTTCAACAACCTCTTCATTCTTTTTCAAGGCTTGGACTTCCACACCACGCAAGGTTCCACAATCCTGTTCGTTGACGATAACATCCTGTGATACATCTACGAGACGACGGGTCAAGTAACCTGCATCGGCTGTTTTCAAGGCCGTGTCGGCAAGTCCTTTACGGGCTCCGTGAGTCGAAATAAAATACTCAAGAATTGAAAGGCCTTCTTTAAAGTTTGAAAGAATTGGATTTTCAATAATTTCACCACCACCAGAATTTGATTTTTTAGGCTTGGCCATCAAACCACGCATTCCAGTAAGCTGTCGGATTTGTTCTTTTGAACCACGTGCTCCAGAATCGAGCATCATAAATACAGAATTAAATCCTTGATTATCTTCCCGAATGCGCTTCATTGCAAGTTCTGTCAAGTCTGCATTTGTGGCGGTCCAAATATCGATAACCTGGTTATAGCGTTCATTATTTGTGATGAGGCCCATATTATAATTACTCATGATCCCCTCGACCTGCTCATTGGCACTGTCGATCATACTTTGCTTTTCTTTAGGAATGATAATATCACCAAGTGAGAAAGAAAGCCCTCCAGAAAAAGACCTTCCATAACCCAAGGATTTGATTTCATCCAGGAATTGACCTGTTCGTGGAACGCTGGTTGCCTTGAGAATATCAGCAATAATACCGCGCAATGCTTTTTTGTTGAGCAATTGGTTGATAAATCCAGCTTCTTCAGGCACAACTTCGTTGACGAGAACCCGGCCGACGGTAGTCTCAATAATTTGAGGGACCAGTTCACCTTCATCGTTGAAATCGTTAGCACGGACTTTTATTTTACTGTTCAAAGAAACGCGTTTCTCATTGTGGGCAATGATCACTTCCTCAGAAGAATAAAATGTCAAGCCTTCACCCTTCAATGGATTTTTTTTAGTGGACTCGCGTTCTTTTGTCATATAGTAAAGCCCGAGCACCATATCCTGTGAGGGCACCGTAATTGGCGACCCGTTTGCTGGGTTTAAAATATTATGGGAAGCCAGCATCAACATTTGTGCTTCCAAGATAGCTTCTGGTCCAAGTGGCAAGTGCACGGCCATCTGGTCACCATCAAAATCGGCGTTAAAAGCTGTACAGGCCAATGGGTGCAAGCGGATGGCTTTCCCTTCGATCAATTTCGGTTGAAAAGCCTGAATTCCCAAACGGTGCAAGGTTGGTGCCCTGTTGAGCAAAACAGGGTGCCCTTTCAATACATTTTCAAGAATATCCCAGACGACAGGTTCTTTTCTGTCGATGATCTTTTTGGCCGATTTGACTGTTTTTACAATTCCGCGTTCGATCAATTTCCTGATCACGAAAGGTTTGTATAACTCAGCAGCCATATTTTTTGGAAGGCCACATTCGTGCATACTCATTTCCGGGCCGACGACAATCACAGAACGACCGGAATAGTCAACACGTTTACCGAGCAAGTTTTGACGGAAACGCCCCTGTTTACCTTTCAATGAATCAGAAAGGGATTTCAATGGGCGGTTGCTGTCTGTTTTTACTGCTGAAGATTTACGTGTGTTGTCAAAGAGGGAATCCACAGACTCCTGAAGCATACGTTTTTCATTACGCAAAATAACCTCTGGGGCTTTGATTTCGACCAAACGCTTCAAGCGGTTGTTTCGGATAATGACGCGACGGTAAAGATCGTTCAAATCTGATGTCGCAAAACGTCCACCATCAAGTGGCACAAGAGGGCGCAATTCTGGTGGGATCACCGGAACCACTTTTTGAATCATCCACTCAGGGCGGTTTTCACGTCTTTCATTTGCATCGCGGAAAGCTTCAACAACTTGAAGACGTTTTAGCGCTTCGGTTTTACGTTGCTTTGAAGTTTCGTTATTTGCCTTGTGGCGCAAGTCATAAGAAAGTTCATCGAGATCCAGGCGTTGCAAAATATCGATTAGACATTCTGCACCCATTTTCGCGATGAATTTATTGGGGTCATCTTCATCGAGGTAAGCGTTTTCCTGTGGAAGGCGCTCCAATACATCGAGGTATTCTTCTTCCGTCAAGAAATCCATTTTATTCAATGGCTCGCCTTCTTCATCTTTAGCTTCACCAGACTGAACGACAACATAGCGCTCATAATAAATGATCATATCTAATTTCTTGGACGGTATTCCGAGCAAGTAACCAATTTTATTTGGCAAAGAGCGGAAATACCAGATATGAGCAACTGGCACAACTAAATTAATATGTCCCACACGGTCGCGGCGCACTTTCTTTTCGGTGACTTCCACACCACAGCGGTCACAAACAATCCCTTTATAACGGATCCGTTTGTATTTTCCACAAGCACATTCATAATCTTTTACTGGACCAAATATACGTTCACAGAAAAGACCATCACGCTCAGGTTTATGTGTTCGGTAGTTTATCGTTTCAGGCTTGAGGACTTCACCCCTCGAATCGGCCAAAATGGCTTCCGGGGAAGCCAGACCGATTGAAATTTTATTAAACCTTTTTTGTGTTATCTTCTCACTATTATTTCTAGCCATAATAACTGGTGCTACGTGTTTTTAAATCATTAAAATATTTTCCAAAAGGGAAAATGGTTTTATTCTTCCAACCGAATATCAAGGGCAAGGCCTCTCAATTCGTGCATTAAAACATTGAAAGATTCTGGCAATCCAGGTTCAGGCATTGGTTCACCTTTCACAATGGATTCATAAGTTTTAGCACGACCGATCACATCATCAGATTTAACGGTCAAGACTTCACGAAGCGTGCTGGACGCGCCATAAGCCTCAAGTGCCCAAACTTCCATCTCACCAAAACGCTGACCACCAAACTGGGCTTTACCACCAAGGGGTTGCTGCGTAATCAATGAATATGGCCCGATTGAACGTGCGTGCATTTTATCCTCAATCATATGACCGAGTTTCAACATATAAATCACGCCGACCGTTGCTGGTTGATCAAAACGATCTCCAGTTCCACCATCGAAAAGATAAGTATGACCAAACTTTGGAATACCTGCTTTTTCGGTGAGCTCGTTGATTTGATCCAAACTTGCGCCATCAAAAATTGGTGTCGCATACTTTTGGTTCAATTTCTCACCCGCCCAGCCGAGAACGGTTTCATAAATCTGACCTATATTCATCCTGGATGGTACACCCAGTGGGTTGAGGACGATATCAACAGGCGATCCATCATCGAGGAAAGGCATATCTTCTGCACGCACAATTCGCGCTATAATACCTTTGTTTCCGTGACGTCCGGCCATTTTATCACCAACTTTCAGTTTCCGTTTTTTAGCCACGTAAATTTTGGCCAATTTGATAATTCCAGAAGGCAACTCATCCCCAACAGTGATTGTAAATTTCTCACGGCGAAGGTTTCCTTGCAGGTCGTTTTCTTTAATTTTATAATTGTGCAGTAGATCAGCGATCAACTGATTCATATGTTTATCAGTAGTCCAAGTGCCCTGTGTCAAATGCGTGAAGTCCTCAACAGAATTCAACATTTTTAAGGTGAATTTTTTACCCTTTGGCAAAACAACTTCCCCGAGATCATTTTTAACACCTTGAGCAGTTTTTCCACCGACCAGGTTAAAGAGTTTATCGACGAGTTCAGATTTCAACTCCTCAAACTTGACGAAAAATTGATCTTCAAGTGTAGCGATTTTCTCTTTATCCTTTGCACGTTTACGCTTGTCTTTAATAGCGCGTTCAAAGAGTTTTTTCTTGATCACGACACCTTCCAGAGATGGCGAAGCCTTCAAAGACGCATCCTTTACATCACCGGCTTTGTCACCAAAGATGGCACGCAAGAGTTTTTCTTCGGGCGTTGGATCGCTTTCCCCTTTCGGGGTGATTTTTCCAATCAGGATATCTCCAGGATTCACTTCAGCACCCACGCGGATCATTCCGTTTTCATCGAGTTCACGCGTCGAATCTTCAGAAACATTGGGAATATCGTTTGTCAATTCCTCGTTTCCTAATTTAGTATCCCGCACTTGAAGGGAATATTCATCAACGTGAATGGATGTGAAAAGATCTTCACGCACCACGCGTTCTGAAATCACAATCGCATCCTCAAAGTTATATCCTTTCCAAGGCATAAAGGCAACCTTCATATTTCGGCCCAAAGCGAGTTCACCATCTTCAGTGGCATAACCCTCACAGAGTACCTGCCCTTTCTTCACTCGGTCGCCCACGCGAACAATTGGTTTCAGATTGACTGAAGTCCCTTGGTTTGTTTTTCTAAATTTAATCAGATCATAAGTTATTGAATTTGAATCAAAACTCACGAGCTCTTCCTCCTCAGTGCGATCATATTTAATAATCACTTTTTGAGAATCGACATATTCGACTTCACCATCAGATTCAGCATTCATCAATACGCGGCTATCTGAAGCGACTTGACGTTCAAGGCCTGTTCCAACGATTGGCGAATCAACGCGCAATAGCGGCACGGCTTGACGCATCATATTTGATCCCATCAACGCACGGTTTGCATCATCATGCTCCAAGAAAGGAATTAGAGATGCAGAAATTGATGAAATTTGATTTGGTGCAACGTCGGTATAATGCAGCTCTTTTGGCTCGACAACCGGGAAGTCACCTTCCATTCTGGCAATCACCCGATCGGTATCAATAGATCCTTTTTTATCCAAAGGAACATTGGCCTGACCGATGAGCTTGCCTTCTTCCTCTTCAGCAGAAAAATATCTGGCTTCAGCTTTTTCGTCAATTTTTCCATCTTCCACTTTTCTATATGGCGTCTCGATAAAGCCCATACTATTGACTTTAGCGTAAACAGAAAGTGACGAAATCAATCCAATATTTGGACCTTCCGGTGTTTCAATGGGACACAAGCGTCCATAGTGTGTGTAGTGAACATCACGGACTTCAAATCCTGCGCGCTCCCTTGACAGACCACCGGGACCCAGGGCAGAAAGACGCCGTTTATGGGTGATTTCTGAAAGTGGATTGGTCTGATCCATAAATTGGGAAAGTTGATTTGTCCCAAAAAATGAATTGATAACCGATGATAATGTTTTTGCATTAATAAGGTCAATCGGCGTAAAAACTTCATTGTCCCGAACGTTCATTCGCTCGCGGATTGTTCTTGCCATTCTGGCCAAACCAACACCAAATTGCTGTGAAAGCTGCTCGCCAACCGTTTTAACACGACGGTTTGACAAGTGGTCAATATCATCAACCTCTGTTTTTGAGTTGATAAGTTCGATCAAATATTTGATAATGGTAATGATATCCTCCCTTGTAAGGATTTGTTTTTCCATATCAATATCGAGACCGAGTTTTTTGTTCATGCGGTAACGTCCCACTTCCCCGAGTTTGTAACGTTGATCAGAGAAAAATAATTTATCAATGATCCCGCGGGCAGTTTCCTCGTCTGGTGGCTCGGCATTACGCAATTGACGGTAAATGTGTTCAACAGCTTCTTTTTCAGAGTTTGTTGGGTCCTTCTGAAGCGTATTGTAAATAATGGCGTAATCACTATTGGAATTATCTTCCTTGTGAAGGAGGATAGTTTTGCTACCGGTTTCCATTATTTCCTCGATATGACCTTTTTCAAGTTCAGTATCACGGTCGAGCACGATTTCATTTCGCTCGATAGAAACCACTTCCCCAGTATCTTCATCCACAAAGTCTTCATACCAAGTGTTGAGAACACGGGCCGCCAGTTTTCTTCCTAAGACACGTTTTAGACCAGCCTTGCTCACTTTTATTTCTTCTGCAAGATCAAAAATTCCAAGGATATCCTTATCGCGTTCATATCCAATCGCACGGAAAAGGGTTGTCACCGGTAATTTTTTCTTCCGATCAATATAAGCATACATCACGCTATTGATATCGGTTGCAAACTCAATCCAAGAACCTTTAAAAGGAATGACGCGGGCGGAATAAAGTTTAGTTCCATTGGCGTGGAAACTCTGCCCGAAAAAGACCCCTGGTGAACGGTGAAGTTGTGAAACAACAACACGTTCAGCGCCATTGACAACAAAAGTTCCACTGGAAGTCATATAAGGAATTGTCCCGAGATAAACATCCTGAACAATTGTTTCAAAGTCCTCGTGTTCTGGATCGGTGCAATAAAGTTTTAAACGTGCTTTTAGAGGCACGCTGTATGTCAATCCACGTTCGATACATTCCTGAATGGAATACCGGGGGGGATCGACGAAATAATCCAAAAATTCAAGTACGAAATTATTCCGGGTGTCAGTAATTGGAAAATTTTCTAAAAAAGTATTGTAAAGACCTTCATTACCACGTTCCTCAGATTTTGTTTCCAATTGGAAAAAATCTTGAAAAGATTTGATTTGTAGATCTAAGAAATCGGGATAATCCGGTTTATTTTTTACAGAAGTAAAATTTACTCGTTCAGTTTTCTGTTCAGCCATCGATGAGGGAATTTAGTCTTGTTGAAAGTTACGACAACTTCCAAGCTAAAAAAATTAATTAAGAAAAGCTTACGCTTTATACAAACAAGTTTAGACCTACAGGGTTATTGTACCCTGAGGTCTAAACAAAACTACAAAGTCCTTGTTGGACCTGTTATTTAAGTTCAACCTCTCCTCCTACTTCTTCTATTTGAGATTTAAGGGATTCAGCTTCGTCTTTAGGGATACCTTCTTTGACTGGTGAAGGGGCTCCGTCAACCAATGCTTTAGCATCTTTAAGACCTTGACCTGTAAGTTCTTTAACAAGTTTTACAACTTTTAGTTTAGAACCACCCGGCGCTGTGAGGATGACATCAAATTCACTTTGTTCCTCAGCTTCTTCACCGCCTCCAGCGGCTCCACCGGCTACTGCAACTGGTGCTGCTGAAGCAGGCTCGATATCATATTCTTCTTTCAAGATATCAGCTAATTCATTAACTTCTTTCACGGTCAAATTGACCAACTGTTCTGCAAAATCTTTCAAATCTGCCATTTCTATCGTTTTTAAAAATTAAATATTAAATAATTAGAGTGTGTGCGTGTTATTCTTCTTTTTCTGAAAGTGTCTTCACGATACCAGCAATTTTTCCGCCGCCAGACTGCAATGCAGAGACAACGTTTTTCGCTGGTGATTGAAGTGCGCTTATGATATCACCCACAACCTCTTCTTTTGATTTGAGGCTGGCAAGTTTATCGAGGTTTTCATCCCCGACATAAATCGCTTCTTCAACGTAAGCTCCTTTCAACAAAGGTTTTTCAAACTTTTTTCGGAAGTCTTTGATAACTTTAGCTGGGGCGTTGCCAATATTTGCAACCATAATGGAAGTATTGCCTTGCAAAACTGATGGCAAATCTCCATAATCAGTTTCCGTGGCTTCCATTGCCTTAGCTAAAAGTGTATTTTTAACAACCCGAAGTTTGATATCTGACTTAAAGCAGGCCCGACGTAAATTTGAAGTTGCCTTAGCATTAAGTCCTGATATATCAGCCAAATAGATAATTGTATTATCATTGAGCTGAGTGGTCAGTTCTTTTATTACTTGTGATTTTTCTTCTCTTGTCATAATCCCGCTTATTAATCCTGCGTGTAACGTTTAGTATCAATTTCTATGCTAGGGCTCATCGTGCTTGATAAGTGGATACTTTGAATGTAAACACCTTTAGAAGTTTGAGGTTTTAACTTAACCAAGGTGTTCAATAACTCCTTAGCATTCCCTGCGATTTTATCGGCTTCAAAGGAAGCTTTTCCAATGGAAGCGTGCACGTTTCCGTTTTTATCTACCCGAAAGTCGATTTTACCGGCTTTCACGTCAGCGACAGCTTTTCCAATATCCATCGTTACCGTGCCAGTTTTTGGGTTCGGCATTAAGCCCCGTGGTCCGAGAATCCGGCCGAGAGGTCCCAATTTCCCCATTACACTTGGCATCGTTACAATCACATCGACATCAGTCCAACCCCCTTTGATTTTCTCGAGGTATTCATCCATTCCGACATAATCGGCACCAGCTTCCTTAGCTTCTTCCTCTTTGTCAGCACTAACCAATGCAAGGACTTTTACATCTTTACCTGTTCCGTGGGGAAGTCGCACAACACCGCGGACCATCTGATTTGCTTTTCGGGGATCGACATTTAGTCGAACCGCCAAATCAACAGCTGGATCAAAATTGACATTCGTTATTTCTTTTACTAAAGAGGAAGCTTCTTTCACGGTATAATGTTTACCGGTCTCAATTTTAGCTTTTGCCTCTTGTTGTTTTTTAGCTTGTTTGGCCATTGTTAATATATTTTTAGTTAAATGGCGATTTGCCTTTTACATTAACACCCATTGAACGCGCTGTACCAGCAACCATTTTCATAGCCGAGTCAACTGTAAACGCATTTAAATCTTGCATTTTATCCTCTGCGATTGCCTTTATTTGATCCCAAGTTACAGAACCAACCTTTTTGATATTAGGCTCGCCAGAACCTTTTTTTTGCTTTGCAGCTTCCATCAATTGAACAGCCGCCGGTGGTGTTTTAACAACAAAATCGAAAGACTTGTCCTTAAACACCGTAATATCCACCGGAAGGACTTTCCCAGATTTGTCCTGTGTTCTGGCATTGAATTGCTTACAGAAATCCATAATATTCACCCCGGCAGCACCTAATGCTGGACCAACAGGTGGTGAAGGATTTGCAGCGCCCCCGCGGACTTGCAATTTTACTATCTTACTAACTTCTTTTGCCATTGTTTTAATTTTAAAATAAATTAATCATTAAATTGGAAGCATTTAAGGATTATTCTCTATCTCCGTAACAGATTACATTTTTTCTACTTGCATATAGCTCAATTCAACTGGTGTTTTTCTTCCGAAAATTTTAACCATCACCTCGAGCTTTCTTTTATCTTCATTCACTTTGTTAACCGATCCAGTAAATCCGTTGAAAGGACCGTCAATAACTTTGATCGTTTCCCCTTCAGAGTAAGGAATTGCCACAGTCTCAGCTTCAACCGCCATTTCATCCACTTTACCGAGCATACGGTTAACTTCAGACTTTCTCAAAGGAATGGGATCACCACCTTTTGTTTCACCTAAAAAACCGATAACACCATTAATACCTTTAATTATTGGGGGGATTTCACCGCCCAAATAGGCATTGATCATTATATAGCCGGGAAAGTAAACCCGCTCCTTATTGACCTTTTTTCCATTTCGGATTTGCATCACGTTTTCTGTGGGTACAAGCACATCCTCAATATAATCTTCAAGACCTTGGTAATTGATCTCTTTCTCTATATAACTTTTGATTTTATTCTCCTGACCACTTACGGACCGGACGACATACCATCGCTTTGTTTTTTCTACTGCCATTTTCAATCTATGATTTTACCCATTCGAAATACTGCTCGATAATAGAGTTGAAAACAGTGTCAACCCCCCAGACCATCAAAGCTAAAGTCACTGAAAACACTAAAACTACAAGAGCCAATTGCTGCGCTTCGGCATAAGAAGGCCACGAGACGTGGTTTTTCAGTTCGTCATACGAATTAGATACATAATTAACGATTCCTGCCATAGTGATTTATTTTGTTTAGTCTCATTTCCTCAACTTATAAAAACCAAGAAACCATAGGACTTTATTATTTTTCTACACGCGTTGAGAGGCTTGCTTCGACTTCGCTTACGCTTCGCTCAGTATAAACTTCTCGCCTCATCAGTGCAATTAATACTTCAACTTAAGCACGGGTTGAGAGGCTCGAACTCCCGACACCTGGTTTTGGAGACCAGTGCTCTACCAACTGAGCTAAACCCGTAATTCAAATAGTTTAACTTGTTTAGCCAAACCCGTCATTCTATTATTCCAAGTTCTATTTCTTTTAAGGATATTTAGAAATTTAACAAACTAAAACCCTAAATACAAGGCAAGGCATTCCACTTTCGCGGAACACCTTACCTGAATTTTTAACAGAATTCTTTAATTATAAGATTTCTGTTACCTGACCAGCGCCAACTGTTCGCCCTCCTTCACGGATTGCAAAACGAAGTCCTTGGTTTACTGCTACTGGGCTAATCAATTCAACTTCAATAGTCAAGTTATCACCAGGCATTACCATTTCGCGATCTTCAGGCAATTTAATTGTTCCTGTAACATCAGTTGTTCTAATATAGAACTGAGGACGGTAATTGTTTCCAAATGGAGTGTGACGTCCACCTTCTTCTTTCTTCAAGATATAAACCTCAGCTTTAAATTTATCGTGTGGAGTAACCGTTTTAGGCTTGGCGATTACCATTCCACGTGTAATTTGTTTTTTCTCAATACCACGAAGAAGAATACCAACATTATCGCCAGCTTCTCCTCTGTCAAGTATTTTTCGGAACATTTCTACACCTGTGATTGTTGAGTTCAACTTTGCACCCATACCGATAATTTCAACTGCATCATTCGTGTTAGCCACACCAGACTCAATTCGTCCAGTTGCAACTGTACCACGGCCAGTAATTGAGAAAATATCTTCAATAGGCATCAAGAAATCTTTATCAATATCGCGCTCTGGCATTTCGATCCACTCATCAACAGCTTCCATCAATTCAATGATTTTACCTGTCCATTTTTCATCACCTTCCAAAGCTCCTAATGCAGATCCAGAAATAATTGGTGCATCATCTCCTTCATATTCATAGAAAGAAAGCAAATCACGAACCTCCATTTCAACAAGTTCAAGAAGCTCCTCATCGTCAACTAAGTCAACTTTATTTAAGAAAGTCACAATTCTTGGGATACCAACTTGACGGCCAAGCAAAATGTGCTCGCGAGTTTGTGGCATCGGGCCATCAGTAGCCGCAACTACAAGAATAGCTCCATCCATTTGTGCAGCACCAGTTACCATATTTTTTACATAATCAGCGTGCCCTGGGCAGTCAACGTGAGCGTAGTGACGCTTCTCTGTTGCATATTCAATGTGGGAAGAGTTGATAGTGATCCCGCGGTCTTTTTCTTCCGGGGCATTATCAATTTGATCGAAAGCACTGGCTTCTGAGTAACCAGCATCTGCCATTACTTTTGTAATAGCAGCAGTCAATGTCGTTTTTCCGTGATCGACGTGCCCAATCGTACCAATGTTAAGGTGCGGTTTGGAACGATCGTAAGTTTCCTTAGCCATAATCAGTGTTTATTTAATCTTAGTTATTAATTAGTGTTCAAAAATTACTACTTCAAAATGTAAGTTCCCGAGCTTTAGAGCCAACGACGAGATTTGAACTCGTGACCTCTTCCTTACCAAGGAAACGCTCTACCCCTGAGCTACGTCGGCATTATCGGTTATTACCTTAATAAGCGAAATGTTAGCTTCGCAATGCTCAGGCTTCTCACCCTCAATTTTTCTTACCACAGCATTTTTAAAGTCATACTCAACTTCATCCTGTGCTTGAAAAAGTGAGCGGAAGACCGGGTTCGAACCGGCGACATTCAGCTTGGAAGGCTGACGCTCTACCAACTGAGCTACTTCCGCATTTTAAACCTCACAAAAGGTTTTAATCATTATTTTAAAGAACCAGCGATATCCAACTTGGAATCCGCCACGGCGGACTAGCCAACAGAGCTCATTTCGCGTTTGCATTGAAAATTTGCAACTAACTGATTTCGAATTGCAAAAAAAACATATTCAAAGCACTTATGCAAATCTATTTCATTTGCATTTGCAAATTTCAGTGGGGAGAACAGGATTCGAACCTGTGAAGGCATATGCCAACAGATTTACAGTCTGTCCTCGTTGGCCGCTTGAGTATCTCCCCTAATCAATTTTTCACAGAACCAAGAGCCGACAGAGGGACTCGAACCCACGACCTGCTGATTACAAATCAGCTGCTCTAGCCAGCTGAGCTATGTCGGCTGTTAACGGTAAAAAAAACACCGTTTAAAAAATGGATTGCAAATATATAATTGTTTCGCTTCTTCCCAAAGCCATTTTAATTTTTTTTTGCGATTTCTTCCAATACTTTGAAATTGACATTGAAAAGCTAACGTAACCTATTATTGGTCAAATATTTATACTACTTATTTCGTGGATGTGATTTTTTATAGACTTTTTTTAATTCACCTAAATTGAACTGCGTATAAATTTGGGTTGAACTCAAACTACTGTGCCCGAGAAGTTCTTTTACTGAGTTGAGATCGGCGCCGCGATTTAAAATATGGGTAGCGAAGGAATGCCTTATAATGTGTGGACTGCATTTTAATTTTGAAGAAACCCGGGAGAAATAATTTTTCACAAGTCGGTAAAGCCATTTAGGGTAAAGTGGTTTACCTTTGTCAGTAATAAAAAAATTGTCTGTTTTTTCCTTTGACAAAAAACTATCCCGCTCCTGTTTCCAAACCTGCAAAATTTCCATTGTTTTTGAACTCAAAGGAAGGATGCGCTCTTTATCCCTTTTTCCACGTATTTTGACCTGTTTGCCGGCCCAATCAATTTGGTTTAGCTTCAACTCTATCAATTCTGCCCGACGCATTCCCGTGGAATACATCAAGCTAATAATAGCCTGTTCACGGTGGGTTTCAAAAAATTCATCCTGCAAAAGTTCCATCGCAGCATTCATTTCATTTTCTGAAAAAGGCAATTGACGTTTTTGCTTTACTTTCAAAGAAGAATGGGACTGCAAGGGCGATGATTTGAGAACATCAATCTTGACTAGAAACTTAAAATAGGTTTTGAGGGATGATAGCTTGCGGTTTATGGTTTTGTTGGAAATTCCTTTCTCAACCAAGCTTACAATCCAAGACCGTATCAAACTGTAGTTGACGTCGTCGGCAGCGGTTTGATCGAATTCCCCATTTAAAAAAATTTGAAATTGGTTTAAATCGCGGTTATAGGCCGTGATTGTATGTTTGGAAACGTTTTTTTCCAATTTCAGGTATTCAATAAATTCGGTGCTGTGGTTCATAAAAAAAGCTTGCCTAAATTTAAATAAATTAGACAAGCTGCATTTTTTTTAACCGTAAATTTATTTTGTAGCCGGTTTATATTCTTTCTTATCGATCACAATTTTAGCGATGATTTCCTTCAAGATTTCTGAAGTTCCACCACCAATCGGGCCTAAACGACTATCACGCAACATCCTGGCGAGCGGATAATCTTCAATATAACCATAACCACCCAACATTTGCAGGCAGTCATAAATGGTTTCGTCGGCAATTTTTGTGGACAGCAATTTTGACATACTGGCTTCTTTCACGACATAACCGCCTTCACCCAGATTTTTAGCAATACTGTAATTAAAGGATTTTGCCATTTCAACTTCGCTCAACCGATCAACCATTTTGTGGCGCAGGGCTTGAAATTTATCAATGGTCTGTCCGAAAGCTTCGCGTTCGCCCATATAACCTAAAGTATAACTGAGTGCATGTTCAGCGCGGGCGTGGGCATTAATCCCCATAATCAAACGTTCCAAGGCAAAATGTTGCATAATATAAGAGAAGCCTTTTCCTTCATCACCCATTAAATTTTCAGCCGGGATTTTGACATCTGTAAAAGAAAGCTCAGCTGTGTCGGAAGCACGCCAACCGAGTTTATTCAATTTTGTAGCTTCGATCCCATCGGTGTCGTTATCTATCACAAACATGCTCATTCCTTTATTTCCTTTATCGGGAGCGGTTTTAGCTGCTACCACTAAATAATCGGAATAAACACCGTTAGTAATAAAGGTCTTTGAACCATTTAATATATAATGATCGCCGTCTTTTTTTGCCGTAGATTTCATTCCCGCGACATCAGAGCCGCCAAAAGGTTCTGAAATACAAAGGCAACCGATTTTATCACCAGAAATTGAAGGTGTGAGATATTTTTTCTTTATGGCATCATCACCTTCTTTGTTCAAGTGAGTCATTGCAAGGTAAGCATGAGCCCACATGGCGGCGGCAAAACCCCCGGAATTGATCTTCTGTAGCTCTTCCAAAAAGATTACTGTATAAAAAATATCGAGGTTCATCCCCCCATATTCCTCCGGATAATTGAGGCCAAAAAAACCCATATCGCCAAATTTTTTCCAAATAAAGCGTTCAATTGTCCCGTTTTCTTCCCATTTATCAATGTGTGGAACAACTTCTTTTTTTAAGAAATCGCGAAGGCTTTCCCTAAATAACTGATGCTCTTCGGTTAAAAATGATTGATTCATATATTATTCTTTGATTTTTATGTGAGTAAATTGGTTAGGGCTTTCGTCATTTTTCAGTCGTAAAAGATACAAATTAATTTCACTAATTAATTTAAAGTAAAATATATTTTAAGGCGGTCCTTGCGGTAGCTCGGAAAACCTTCAATTGAACCGAGTTCTTCAAAGTTTTCTATGCGTTCATGAAGCCGTCGGTAAAGTACAATTTTTCGAGCCAATTCATAATCTATATACCTGTTTTCAGTAATCTCGGCAACTGAAGCCTTATTGATATTTACCTTCTCAAAAGCACCTTTTTTTACATAAAACGCAGCCATGATGTTCTTTTCAGTTTCTGGTGGGATTCCATAGACGTCTTTAATCTGAATGATGGAATCAAACTTTTTAAACTTTCGCCTCAATTTAATAATGCGGTCAGCAAAAGCTTCACCAATTCCACTGACTTTCATCAGTTCTTCCCTATTTGCCAAATTTAAATCACGCTTTTCAGTAAAAGGGCTTTTAGTGGATTTTTCATTTTTTCGCTTAATATTCTGTGTGCGGGCCCTTCGTTCAATCACCCAATCGGGAAATTTAAAATAAGGACTAATGGCATTTAACATACTGTCGGAAACTTGAGTTACCCTTTGAAAATCGGTTTTTGAATTGACCCACTTTCCTTTCTTCCGAAAAACGTGTAAACGGTCTATTTCATTTGGCGAAAGCCCCAAACGGTATCCTTTTTCGTCAGAAATAAAATTTGGGTTGAACGGGTAAATTTTATATTTCTTTTCTGCTTTAGGCTCTATACTTTTAGCCATCGAATCCAGATACCGCCTTTGTTGCTGTAAGCTTAAATTGACTTTTTCAGAATTTTCCCTGGGGTTTTTATCATAATAATGCACACCTATCATTCCTGCAAGAAGCACTGCAAAAACCAATGCCAATAAAAAAGCCCCGCGCTGCTGAGATTTACTCAGTGATGCACGGGACGGTTTTTTTTTATGCTTGGGCATAAGGTTTAAAGATTATTCAGCTGCTTCTTTCCGGGCTTCTTTATATTCCCGATAAAGTTCACCACTTTTGACTTTTTTGAAGTATTCTTTCAAATCTTCCCTCACTTCCCCACTTAAGATATAGAGACCGATAATATTAGGGAATGACATTGACAAAATCATCATATCAGAGAAATCGAGGACTGCCCCGAGGCTTATGGATGCGCCAATGACAACAAAAACCAAAAACAGTACCTTATAGATCATCTCAGATTTTGTGCTTCTGCCAAAAAGATAAGTCCAGGCGCGCATTCCGTAATAACTCCAAGAAATCATTGTTGAAAACGCAAAGAGAAATACTGCCGCCGCCAACACGTAAGGGAACCAAGAAACAACGCTGGCAAAAGCATCTGAAGTTAACTGAACACCGGCAACACCATCAACTTCGTGCATTCCGGCAAAAATCAAAACCAATGCTGTGAGCGTGCAGACCACAACCGTGTCGATAAAAGGTTCGAGCAAAGCGACAAAACCTTCAGATACAGGATGGTTCGTTTTAGCAGCCGAGTGAGCAATGGCCGCTGAACCGACACCGGCTTCGTTTGAGAAGGCTGCGCGACGGAAACCCATAATCAAAACCCCGATAAAACCACCTTTCAAGGCCGGTGCATTAAACGCACCATTGTAGATAGCTGCAAAAGCAGTATCTATATTCTCAATATTTGCCCCAATAACTACAAAAGCGCCGATCACATAAAGGACCGCCATAAAAGGAACAACTTTACCTGTTACTTTAGCAATGCTGTCAATTCCGCCGATAATTACAATACCGACAAGGACAGCGACAACAAGTCCAAAGTAAAAGCCCCCACCTTCCAAAAATGGGAATTGACCAGCGAGCACTTGAAAAGATTGATTGGCCTGGAACATATTTCCACCACCAAACGAAGCACCAACAGCTAATATAGCGAAAAAGGCAGCAAGGAATTTCCCCAGGCCTTTCATATTTCTTTTTTCCAATCCATAACGCAGATAATTCATCGGGCCGCCAAAAATCTTTCCGGCCTCACTGATGAACCTGTATTTTACGCCAAGGGTGCATTCCACAAATTTTGATGACATTCCCAGCAATCCGGCTAAAATCATCCAAAATGTTGCCCCGGCACCACCGAGGGAAATAGCAACGGCAACGCCGGCAATATTTCCAAGCCCAACGGTTGCCGAAACGGCTGTTGCCAAAGCCTGAAAGTGTGTGATTTTTCCCGGTGCGTTCGGGTCGTCATATTTTCCCTTTGCCAGACCAATTGAATGGCTAAAGCCGCGAAAATTGATAAAGCCCATGCGAAATGTGAAGAATGTCGCCCCGGCAATTAGCCAAACCACAATAAAAGGAATACCGTTTTTTTGTGGGTCGCCGTTTGGATAAGTCAGCACCTCTGGTTCATTTAAATCTATTCTTGCGAAGTAATGTGCCCCGGTCTTGGTTTTAGCTTCTTTATTTTTATGATCGTAAATAACTTCGCCTTCCTCAATGACATTGCCTTTAATCTCCTTGTTGTCATTGAGATAATTCAATTTCCCGGAACCAGCGGCACGGACTTCGATCTCGCCTTTGTTTTCTGAGGAAACAATTGCTATCAAATCGCCCTTTTCCACAGATTCCCCTGACGGGACAATCTTCTCTTTTAGTGTAAATTTATCTTCAACATCTGGCGACCAACCTGGAATGGCCACGTTTTTTTCATTGAGTTTGATAATGGGATCGTGAATACCAACTGCTGCAAATGGGTCCCAGAAAAGGACTGTGGTCATTCCTTGCACGACAGGTGTAAACAAACCGTTGAAGCTTTCTGTGATAGCATCGGTTTTTACACGTACACTTTTAGTAACACTGTTTCCCCCAGCATCTGTAACAATTACATTATAATCAATACCTTCCGTGAGTCCTTCTGAAGTGTTTGAATTTTGCGGCGTGGATTGATTGTCCCATTTATATGAGTAAGGTGCTTTTCCGCCGGTAACGGTCAACTTGACAATCCCGTTGTTAATTTGGGAAACCCGCTCGCCTGCTGTAAATACACTATTGTTCTCAATAAAGTTATTCAGCTTTTCCTCACTAAACTTCTTTTCATCCTTTAAGGTATATTCAGTGAATACAAATTGACCACCTTCTTTGCCTTTATAAACCAGATCAAATTCTTTGTCACGGTCAATGATCACGATATTCATATCCTTCTTCATTTGTGAAGGATCGCTGATTTTTTCCCCGCGTTGCGGCACCATCGGGTTCATAACTTCAGTATCCACCTCGAGGGTCGAACTATTGGATTGATTTTCAGTTTGGGCAAAGACATTTAAACTGGCCAATAGCAAAAAGACCGACAGTATATAACTCTTCATAAAATGTTTTGGTTTATTAAAATGAAATTAGGCATAAAATTTTGACGCCACAATATCCGAAAAAATTCCGCACTGTCAAAAAATTAATCTAACAAATGTGAAAACGAAGTTAAAAGTTACTGTCTAAAGATCGAAAACCGAAGTGCGTTTAGTGTAAACCAAATCTTTGAGCCTCAGCCAAAAAGCAACGGTCAAATAAAACGCGAAACCTATCCCGAAAGTCGCAAATGAAAGATATATAAAAAACAACCGAACACTTTTCACACGCATTCCCAAGCGGTCAGCCAGCCTTGTGCTCACATAATATCCATTGCGCTCAAAAAAATAGCGGATTTGAGAAACATAGCGTTTGAAGCTCTTCATGTTACTGATTTTTTATTCAACAATTCTAAACCGAGGTTACATTCCAAACACCGGTTTTTGTCACAATAATTTGGTTTCAACTGAATCAAAGCTTGGCTGGCCATAGCATTATCGGCTACACCTTTTCTCAATTCCTCAAACCCGTTTGTTATGCGGTTTTTTTCACCTGGAAGTTCGCGCATTAAACCGAAAAGTTTATCGACATCAGCCTTTCCCTGATTTCTATCGAAAGCAAATTTCAAGGGAATCACCGTATTGATCAAAATCAAATCGACGAACTTTTTGGTCAGTATTTTAGGTTTGGCTTTACTTTCCTTTTCAAATGTATAATGACTTTTCCAGAATTCAGTCGCCTCAGTTGAAAAAATAGCGTAAAACCTGTCGCGTTCCCACTCTTTGATGACTTCCGAAAAAAGGTTTTTTGACGAGGCATATAGCTGCGCGAGTTGCGAGAGCCTAATGGTGGGAAAATTAGTGGGCCGTAACCTAAAAAATTGCGGCTTCAGCAATATGGGCTTTAAGTTGTATTTAGATTTTAGAAATTTATACTCTTGGATCAACTCCTTTTCAAAATAAATTTCAGAATTTTTATCCAGCATATTCAGTTGTCCAAAAAACAAAGCTTCTAATTGATGGGAAGAATCACTTTGCCTAATTTTTGAAAATGGAAGTGATTGTGCCATTTTTAAAAAGACTTCGCCATTTTTATTCAACCCAAAATTTTTTGCAAGGAGCTGAAAAAGCACGGCTTCCCAGTCATTTTTAGATCTATTTAGCAAATCTTGAATTAAAATGGATTTTTTCTCAAGACGCTCAACATAGAGACGTTCCAACCAATTTTCCAGCTTGAATTCAGAAAAGGAATTGAAATCAGTAGCGCAGTTGATCCATTTTTTATTGACGGCCAGCAGGTTTTTATAGTTCTTCCAAGCATAATCAGGAGTCAATTTTTTTAGTTCCAAACAAGGAATGGCAGAATTGTCTTTTCTAAAAATCTCAACATCGTGTTCCCAAACGACGTGCAGGATTACATTATCAAAAGCCGGATCTGTCTCATGCTTGTGTGCATACCAATCACTGGAGTTAATATGGATTTCCACATTGCCGGCCCACACCTGTTCGCCAATTTTGAGCCGCGCATTAAAAAAATCAGGGCCTGAAGATGAGGTGTTGTGCATTCCCACAGCCTGCAATTCAATAGTCTCTCCACCGCAGGTTTTTGCCGAAAGAAAATTAAATTTCTTAAACTTCCATAAATAGTGAAGAAAATCCTCTTTCATTTAATTTTTTAATTTTCTAAAAACCCGACCTTTAATATGTTCTATCCAAAGTCGGTACATTTTCACACTGGGGTGAAGCCCATCTGAAGCCACGAGGGAATTATCGTTTTTAGCGCGAAGGGAAATGGGCGTTATATTATAAAAGGACACCTCCATTTCTTTACAAATCTTACGGCAAATTGAATTGTACTGTTTCAGTTCCCGGGTTATTTTCTCAGGATTTTTGGATTGCCCGAAAGGCGTAACCCCATAATTTGGAATACTCACAACAAAAACGCGCTGCTTTCCTTTCTTCGACCGGGCAATGGCTGTATTGAGTAAAGTCTTAAAATCCTTTTTGAAAACAGCAGTAGGTTTTCCCTGATATTGATTGTTGACCCCGATTGATAATGAGACTAAATCATACTTTTGACCAACCCGTAACTTGTCTTTCATTGCTTCTAAAAGCTCATCAGAACGCCAGCCGGTTTTTGCTATTATTTTTACGGGTTTTAAAGGCCTTCCCTTTTCGCCCAATTCTTCTGCCAATTGATTTGGCCAGGCGTTTTCAAGCTTCACTTTTTCACCAATGGTATAAGAGTCCCCGAGTGCCAAATAAGAACTGCTTTCACCTGTGGATTTTTGGGCTTCCCTTGCCATTTTTTCTGTAGGTTTACAAGATAGCATTAAGCATAAAGCAAAACAACCGATCAAAATAGTCCGCATCAATTCATATTTTAAAAGTGAAGGTATAAAATAATTCTTAATTTTTCAAAATCCAAAGCTTTTAAAATGGATTAGACAATTTTATTTTTAACTCGAACTATTCAATAAAACCCTGCTCGCGCATCCAGTCATCGTTATAAATTTTTCCGACATAACGGCTTCCGTGATCGTGAAAAAGAACCACCACCACGTCGTCTTCGGTAAAATGTTCTTTTAGTTGCAAGACCCCTTTTATAGCAGCACCGGCTGAATTCCCTAAAAACATCCCCTCTTCTTGCGCCAAGCGGCGCGTATAAACCGCGGCATCTTTATCGGTCACTTTTGTAAAGCCGTCAATGATATCAAAGTTGACATTTTTTGGTAAAATATCTTCACCAATGCCTTCAGTGGTATAAGAATAAATTTCATCCTTATCAAATTCCCCGGTTTCGTGGTATTTTTTAAACACTGAACCATAAGCATCTACGCCCCAAATTTTTACATCTGGATTTTGCTCCTTCAAGTATTTACCAACACCTGAAATTGTTCCGCCGGTTCCGACGCCCACTATAAAATGTGTTATTTTTCCATCGGTTTGTTCCCAAATTTCTGGACCCGTGCTTTCATAATGCGCCTGTGTGTTTCCTAAATTATCATATTGATTGACATACCAGGAATTTGGTGTTTCCTCAGCGATACGTTCAGCCACTGAATAATAAGACCGCGGGTCGTCTGCCTCCACATTTGTTGGACATACTTCAACGCGACAGCCCATGGCTTTGAGGATGTCAATCTTTTCCTTGGACTGTTTTTCGGCAAGGGTGCAGACCATTTTATAGCCTTTTTGGATGGCGCCCAGGGCAAGGCCGAGACCAGTATTCCCAGAGGTTCCTTCCACAATTGTCCCGCCGGGCTTGATCAAACCTTCTTTTTCAGCCATTTCAATCATTTTAATGGCCATCCGGTCTTTTACGGAATTTCCTGGATTAAAGGTTTCATATTTTGCAAGAACCAGACCCTGCACATCTTGCGTCAGCCTGTTAATTTTAACCAAGGGCGTATTCCCAATAGTCTCGAGGATATTTTTTTTGTAGTCCATAGTCATTTTTGCTTGTGCAAAATTACAAAACTTACGGCTTAAATGGATTGCACAGATTAACTTTTGATAATTTATTAGCTGTGACAATTTTTACCAATTAATACCAATATAGTTTTATATGCCGTAATAGAATTCCTGTAAAGGTATTTTGCCGAGGTAGATTTAATACCAATTAATTTTTATAATATCGTAGTGAATTTTCTTTAAAGGTATGGCTCTATGTTGAATATAGTGGGTAAATCCTTCTACCAAAAAAGTAAGTTGGTTTACATTGTTAAAAAACCATAGTTGAGGAATAACAAAACAGCGGTTGTTTA
>Ga0307967_1000180_pt1 | contig 44762 bp, 40 predicted proteins | sample OrgLakmetagen648_FD_201828 | JGI IMG/M metagenome (GOLD analysis project Ga0307967, IMG submission 201828) | Saline water microbial communities from Organic Lake, Antarctica - #648 | ecosystem: Environmental > Aquatic > Non-marine Saline and Alkaline > Saline | place: Antarctica: Organic Lake... | reverse complement strand
AAGCGCAAAAAGAGCCATTTTGGGGAGAGCATCCGATGACGATTAAGAGCCTGGGAAATCCGTTCGACGGGGATCAGACGCTGATTCATTCCAAACAGTGCGGTTGTCCGGAGTGCAAAGCACCGGGCACCAACGCTGTTTCAATGGAGAGAAGAGCGCCTGCGCCGACTTACACCGCCCTCGACGATTCATTAGCCAGCAGCGGTGATTCTGAAGAAATACTCGATCGTGCCATCGAAAGCGCCGTGGTGCGCTCGGTTTTCGGCCACAACGATCACAGCCGTCGCAGCTTTATGAAGATGATGGGGGCCGGCAGTGCAGCCGCGTTGCTGGGCAGTGTGTTCCCGATGGACAAGGCCAAGGCGGCGGTTAAAGAGTCCATGGGCAAGCTGGAAAAAACCAAACTCAACATTGGCTTTGTTCCGATTACCTGTGCCACGCCCATCATCATGGCGTCTCCGCTGGGTTTTTATGAAAAGTATGGACTGGACGTCACCGTGACCAAGACGGCCGGTTGGGCCGTGGCACGGGACAAGTCCCTCGCCGGTGAATACGACGCATCGCACATGTTGACGCCAATGCCACTGGCCATGTCGATGGGCGCGGGTTCCACCCCGGAGCCGTACATCATGCCGGCGGTCGAAAACATCAACGGCCAGGCAATTGTTCTGCACGTCGATCACAAAGACAAGCGCGACCCCAAGGAGTGGAAAGGCTTCAAGTTCGGTGTTCCGTTTGAATACTCCATGCACAACTTCCTGTTGCGCTATTACCTGGCCGAGAACGGCATTGATCCGGACAAAGATGTGCAGATCCGGGTTGTTCCGCCACCCGAGATGGTTGCGAACCTGCGTGCCGGTAACCTGGACGGCTACCTGTCGCCAGATCCGTTCAACCAGCGTGCGGTGTGGGAGAAAGTCGGCTTTATTCACATGCTCACCAAGGAAATCTGGGAAGGCCACCCCTGCTGCGCTTTCGCCTGTAGCCAGAAGTTTGCCACCCAGAACCCGAATACCTACGGCGCGCTGCTGCGCTCCATTCTGGATGCGACCCAGTACTCCAACAATCATGACAACCGTAAGGAAATCTCGGCAGCCATCGCACCGACGAACTATCTCAACCAGCCGGTTGCGGTGATTGAGCAGGTGCTGACCGGGCGTTATGCGGATGGTCTGGGCGAAATCAAGAATGTTCCGGATCGCATCGACTTTGACCCGTTCCCCTGGCACTCAATGGGTGTATGGATCCTGACGCAGATGAAACGTTGGGGGTACATCGAGGGCGATGTCGACTACAAGGCGATCGCCGAGCAGGTCTATCTGGCGGGCGAGACCGGCAAGATGATGGCCGATATGGGTATGGACGTGCCGGACACCACCTACAAAAAGCACGTCATCATGGGTAAGACCTTTGATGCAGATAAGGCCGAAGAGTACACCCGTAGCTTCGCCATCGGGAGGGTCTAACATGGCTTCGCTGAACGTGAGAGCGGCCCTTCTGTCGATTTCGTTTCTCATTCTGGCGCTGGGTCTGTGGGAAATGTCCACCCAGCCGCCGGAAGCTCAGGAAAATTTGACCGAGTACGAAATGCTGATGGGTGGCGTGGAACAGGAATCCCGGGTTCCGCCGCCTTCAGCGGTCATCAAGCTGGCCTGGGCCGAGCTGTCCGATCCCTTCTACGACGCCGGTGCCAATGACAAAGGCATTGGTATCCAGCTGGCCTATTCGGTCTACCGGGTACTGGCTGGATACGTAGCGGCGATGGCGATTGCTCTGCCCCTTGGCTTTCTGATTGGCATGTCACCGCTAATGTACAAAGCGCTGAACCCCTATATCCAGGTGTTGAGGCCGATCTCGCCCCTGGCGTGGATGCCTCTGGCCCTGTTTATCATCCAGGACTCCAATGCCTCTGCGATCTTTGTCATCTTCATCTGCTCGATCTGGCCGATGCTGCTGAATACCGCGTTCGGCGTGGCCAACGTCCGACAGGACTGGATCAACGTGGCGCGCACCCATGAACTGGGTCATATACGCACCGCACTGACAGTCATCTTGCCCGCTGCAGCACCGACCATCCTGACCGGCATGCGGATTTCAATCGGCATCGCCTGGCTGGTCATCGTCGCCGCCGAAATGCTGGTGGGTGGCACGGGTATTGGCTACTACGTCTGGAACGAGTGGAACAACCTGGACCTGACGGCCGTCATCTTTTCGATCCTGATGATCGGCGTTGTCGGCATGATTCTGGACATGGCACTCGCCAAAGCCCAGAAACTAGTGGAATACACGGAGTGAGGAGCGCGTTATGACTAAGTCATTCCTGGAAGTAGACGGCCTGTCGAAAGTCTATCCGGACGGGCAGGGCGGTGAATTGACTGTCTTCGAAGACATCCGGTTCGCCCTCGATAAGGGCGAGTTTGTGTGCATCATCGGCCACTCCGGCTGTGGTAAATCCACCATCCTCAACGTCCTGGCGGGGCTGGATGAAGCAACGTCCGGCAACATGGTGATGAATGGCAAGGAAGTAAGAGGTCCGAGTCTGGAGCGGGGGGTAGTGTTTCAGAACTACTCCCTGTTGCCCTGGAAAACCACGCTTAACAACATCGTGTTTGCCGTTCAGGCTCGCTGGCCGTCCTGGTCAAAGGAAGAGGTGCGTGAGCACAGCGAGCGTTACCTGAAAATGGTGGGTTTGGACCACGCCCTGCAGCGCAAGCCGTCACAGTTGTCCGGCGGCATGCGCCAGCGGGTGAGTATTGCCCGGGCGTTTGCCACCCAGCCCGAGCTGCTGTTGCTGGACGAGCCGTTCGGCGCACTGGACGCACTGACGCGTGGCGTGATCCAGGACGAGCTGGTAAAAATATGGGAAGAAACCCGCCAGACCGTGTTCATGATCACTCACGACGTCGACGAAGCGATTCTGCTGTCTGACCGCATTTTCCTGATGTCCAACGGCCCCAATGCCCGCATCGCCGAGAGCGTAAAGGTGGACATCCCGCACCCGCGGGCCCGCGCCACCATTTTCCAGAATACCCACTATCACAAAACCCGTGATTATCTGGTGGATTACCTGATCAATCGCAGTGACTCCGCGCTGCCGGATGAGAACGGCAGCCCGAGGTTTATTGAGCCTGCCAAAGTCGGCGGCAAGTCGGCTGATGGGAAAACCGATTCTGAAAATGCCGCCCATGCGGCGAATGCTTGATCGCAACTGACACAAGAGGAAATGATTATGATGAGCAAAGAACTGATGACCGCCAAAATCCTGGAAGCGAAAGCAACCAAAGGTATTTCCTGGGAATCCCTGTCCGAGGCCATTGGCCTGTCGCCGGTGTTCACCACGTCGGCTTGTCTGGGTATGAACAGCATGACCGAAGACAAGGCCTTCGCAGCCTGTGAGTTCCTGGGCCTGGATAAAACCGTCGCGGAGACGCTTCAGCTTTGCCCCAAAAAAGCCTGGGGTGACTCGGTCCCGCAGGATCCGCTGATCTACCGTCTTTATGAGGTTGTGGGTGTCTATGGCGATACCCTGAAAGAACTGATCCATGAGAAGTTCGGCGACGGCATTATGAGCGCCATCGATTTCACCATGCACGTGGACAAGGAAGAGAATCCCAAGGGTGACCGTGTGGTGGTTACCATGAACGGCAAATTCCTACCTTATAAGTCTTGGTAAGGGCTTGGAGTTGGCCCGCCTTGGTAGCCTGCGGGTCGTGGGGCGGGCCTTCTGTAGCCTGCCGGGTATGGGGCGGGCTTGCGTGGAGGCTTTTGGATTTTTTTGGAAAAAGAACTCGCTGCGCTCAGACACCTTTTTCCGGCAAAAACCCAAAAGCCTCCCCGCGCCGTGAAAACTTACGGACATCGCTTGTTAAAGATACGAACTTAAAAAGAAACGAAAGCAGAACTTTCCTGTAATCGTTGATAAGAACCGGAAACCTTCCAAGCTGCACCCGGAGATACCTCATTAGTTTTGTGGAAGGGGGTGGGGGTACCTTTTCTGCCGGGAACAACGGTGTCTGAGCGCAGCGAGTTCTTTTTCCCAGAAGAAAAGGTACCCCCACCCCCGACCCGCACAAAACCAGCAGGCTACATAGGCCCCCGCCCCAAGGTCACCCGGCCCGAGACCGAACCTCCGATCTGCCACCGAGAGCAACCTCAACAACGGTGTGCAGCTTCTCCAGCTGCGACTGCAACATCGCAATAGGCCTTGTGCCTTCAAGGGTTAACTGGATATCGATGTGCTCGCCCATACTTTCCACCGCCATGCTGGCAACCCTAAAACCGCGAATGCGAACGACCTGGCAAAGCCGCTCCAGTGCCGCCGGCTCGAAGGCCATTCGACAGTTGAGGGTGTGGCTGGGTAACGGCTGTGGGAACTGGGTGCTCATGCGATATGCTCCTCGTTTTTTCGGTTGGCGTGCTGAGATTCGTTGATCATGTTGCGGTTGCTGCCGCCGGGCTGGACGATCGGCCAGACGTTTTCTTCGCGTGAGATGGCCACGTGCAAAAGCATCGGGCCGTTGAATGCCAGGATGGTTTCAATGCCCCGTCGGACCTGGTCCGTGCGGTCTATGTGCAGGGCCGGAATGTCGAAGGCGCGGGCCATGGCGACGAAGTCCGGGTTGTCGTCCAGGTTGATCTGGCTTTCGCGGTTGTTGTAGAACAGCTCCTGCTGCTGGCGGACCATGCCCAGGCACTGGTTGTCCAGCACGATGATTTTCAGGGGCAGGCCATAGCGCCGGATGGTCGCCAGTTCCTGGGCGTTCATCATGAACGAACCGTCGCCGGTGACGTTGATGACCGTGCTTTGCCGGTTCGCAAACTGGGCGCCGATGGCGGCCGGCAGGCCGAAGCCCATGGTGCCCAGGCCGCCGCTGGTAAGGTGGTGCCGGGGGTGGTCGAATTCGTAGTGCTGGGCCACCCACATCTGGTGCTGGCCAACGTCGCAGGCGACAACGGTATCGTCCGGGGCAATGCGGGACAGTTGGTGGATGAACGCCGGTCCGGTGATGGGCGCCAGGGGTGCTTCATTGTCCGCCGCCGAGAATCCGCCAGTAGTCCGCCACTGACGGCACTGAGACTGCCATTCGTCGATCATCAGCGGCTGCTTCGTAACCGCCTCAAACAGGCCGTCGAGAATCTGTTCCAGCGGGCCGCGCAATGAAACGTCAGCTGAACGGAGCTTGTTGATTTCGGCCTGGTCGGTATCGATGTGAATCATCCGAGCGTTGGGCGCAAATTCATCCAGTTTGCCGGTGGCGCGGTCGTCCAGCCTCGCCCCGATTACCAGCAAAAGGTCACATTCGTCGACCGCCCGGTTGGCCGCCAGTGATCCGTGCATGCCCAGCATGCCGAGGTTGTGGGGATTGTGTTTGCCGGCGTTGCCGATGCCTTTGAGGGTAACAACCGCGGGCAGGGCGGAGGCGTTGGCGAACCGCCGGAAAGCAGTCTCGCAATGGGCCAGGCTGACGCCGCCACCGCTGTAAAGCAGCGGGCGCCTGGCGTCGCGGATCATCGCGATTGCCTGGGTCAGGTCCGGACAGATTGAACGCTGCCCGTGGCGGTTAAAGGCAATCCCGGCATCCGCTCGCTCGAGCAGGACGTCTTTTGGAATGTCAATCCATACCGGCCCCGGGCGGCCTGAATTTGCCAGTTCAATGGCCTCTTCCATGACTGCAGGGATGTCGCTGGCGTCGGTGACCAGATAACTGTGTTTAACGATGCCCAGCGTCATACCGAGCACGTCCGTTTCCTGAAACGCATCGGTCCCGATCAGGTCGGACGGGACCTGGCCGGTGATGACCAGCATGGGTACCGAGTCCCGGTGAGCGTTGGCCACGCCGGTGATCAGATTGGTCGCACCCGGGCCGGAGGTGGCGATGCAGACGCCCAGACGACCGCTCGCTCTGGCGTATCCATCGGCGGCCAGCGCACAGCCCTGTTCGTGCCGACAAAGCACGTGTTCCACGGTCACATCGTCCACCAGCGCGTCGTAGAGCGGCATGATGCAGCCGCCGGGATAGCCGAAAACCGTGTCGATACTGTGACGATGAAACGCATCCAGAATATGCTGCGCGCCGTTCATGGGTTGGGTATCCTTTTTTTCGGTGTATTTGTCAGGGCAAAAAAAAGCCCCCGGGACCTGTCGGTGCCGGGGGCTTTGGTGTTTCGTCGAGTTGTTGTCGCTATCTCACTCGGCTGTCCACGCAAAAGCCCCCGGATGGCACTACCACCACCAGGACAAGCTTTACTAGGACAATCACTGAAATGCGATTCATAAAATAATCAACGACTCTGAATCTGTTTGGAATACTTGTGTAGAATCTACCCCACGTTTTTAGCCGGTTGCAACCATTTTTTATTGTCCTGTCTGTGAGTATTTAATGACCAAAGCAAAACTGAGATCCATCGGATTGTCGCTTTTCCTGTTCATCGCACTGGTCGTGTGGATGGCGACGGGAGATGTCCGCGTGGCGGAAAAGGAAGCACCAGCCGTTCAGCAGGTTGATGAAAAATTGTTGCCAGCGGTTCAGGTAGAGCTGCGTGAAACCCGTTTGTATCAGCCAAACCTTTTGTTGCAGGGTCAAATCGAGCCCTGGCAATCGGTGTCCATCGCCGCACGCGTGTCCGGAACGGTGGAATCGATCAACGTGACCCTCGGGGATCAGGTAGCGGTGGGCGATATTATGGCCAGGTTGTCGGAAGACGGCCGCCAGACAGCCGTATCGCGCTGGCAGTCCCGGTTGCAGAAGGTCGAAGCCGATCTGGCGGCGGCCCGCCGGCTTCGTAAGCGGGATCTGGCCTCGGAATCGGAAATTCTCACCCTGCAGAGTGAGTTGGCAACCGCGAAAGCCGAGCTGGCGGAAGCACAGCTTGTGATAGACCATCTGACCCCCAGAGCACCTTTTGCCGGCACGATCAATCAAAAATCCGTGGACGAAGGGGACCTGGTGCAAGTTGGCTCCCCCATGTTCGAGTTGGTGCGGATTGACCGCCTGAAAGCGGTTGGTCAGGTGCCCCAGCAGTCCGTCAGCCAGGTGGAGGCCGGGCAGTCGGTTAACATTGAAACGATTGCTGGTGAGACGCTAAGGGGTGAGGTGCGCTTTGTTGCCAGTGCTGCAAACGCCCAGACCCGAAGCTTTGCAGTGGAGATCGCCGTCGATAACCCGGATCGGAAGCGGGTTGCGGGCGGCAGCGCCACACTGCGCATCGCGTTACCGGAAGTGCAGGCCATGTTTGTGTCGCCGGCTTTTCTGAGTCTGGGCGACGATGGCCGCCCGGGCGTCCGGCATGTTGATGACAGTAACGAAGTGGTTTTCACCACGGTCAGCCTGCTCAGTATCACCACAGAAGGCGCCTGGGTGGCCGGGCTGCCGTCCGAGATTCGCCTCATCACCCGGGGTGCCGGGTTTGTGTCACTGGGCCAGAAAGTGCGCCCGGTCAGTGCTGATACCGAGCGGGGCTGATCCGGATGCGCACACTGATTTTTGCGGCGATGAATCGCAGCCGAACCACCATTCTGACGCTGATTTTTCTCATCATCGGCGGCATTGCCGCCTTTCAGGCGATTCCTAAGGAGGCCAACCCGGACATCACCATTCCGATGATTTACATCTCCATGACCCTGGACGGCATCAGCCCGGAAGACTCCGAGCGCTTGCTGATTCGTCCCCTGGAGCAGGAGCTGCGATCGCTGGAGGGCGTCAAGGAAATGCGGTCGACCGCCTCCGAAGGTCATGCGTCAGTGATGCTGGAATTCGACGCCGGTTTCGATCCGGATACGGCTCTGCAGGACGTTCGTGAAAATGTTGACACTGCCCGTAGCAAGCTGCCCCAGGAAGCTGACGAGCCCCGTGTAAACGAGATCAACGTATCGCTCTTCCCAGTGCTGTCGATTGGTCTGTCCGGGCCACTGTCAGAGCGCGAACTGGTCACTATTGCGCGGAGCTTGCAGGATGCCATAGAGGGCATTCCCGAAGTACTGGAAGTGGAAATCGGTGGCGACCGGGAGGACTTGCTGGAAGTGGTGGTGGATCCCCAGGTGCTGGAAAGCTACGGCGTCGATTACAACACTCTGGGCCAGTTAGTCGCCCGTAATAATCAACTGGTTGCGGCAGGCAGCCTGGACACTGGCGCCGGCCGCATGACCATGAAAGTACCCGGCGTCATCGAAACCATCGAAGACGTGATGGCTATGCCAATCAAGGTGGATGGCGATACGGTGATCACCTTCAGCGACGTGGCCATGTTGCAGCGCACCTTCAAGGACCCACTTGGTTTTGCCCGGATCAACGGCGAGCCTGCGCTGGTACTTGAGGTGTCCAAACGCACCGGTGCAAACATCATCGAAACCGTCGAGCAGGTAAAAGGTCTCATCAAGGCTGCCGAGGATCAGCTTCCGGCAGAACTGGAAGTGCGCTACATCATGGACCAGTCCGGCGAGGTCCGGGACATACTGGGTGACTTGCTGAATAACGTGCTGACGGCCATTGTGCTGGTCATCGTACTGATTATCGCCGCCATGGGCCCGCGTTCGGCGTTACTAGTCGGTCTGACGATTCCCGGCGCCTTCCTCACCGGCATTCTGGTGATCTGGGGTATGGGGCTGACCCTCAATATCGTGGTGCTGTTCAGCCTGATTCTGGTCGCCGGCATGCTGGTGGACGGGGCGATTGTGGTGTCGGAGCTGGCGGACCGCAATATGTCCGACGGGCAGACGGCCACTTCGGCCTGGGGCGAGGCCGCGACGCGCATGGCCTGGCCGATTATCGCGTCGACCACGACCACGCTGGTGGTGTTTCTGCCGCTGTTATTCTGGCCCGGAGTGGTCGGGGAGTTCATGAAATTCCTGCCGATGACGGTGATTATCTGCCTGATCGCCTCTCTGGCAATGGCCCTGGTGTTTCTCCCGGTCCTTGGCAGCCTTAGCGGTGGCAAGCGTGCCCGTCAGTCCCAGGAAACCGGTCGTATGGGGCTGGCTTACCGGTCCGTGCTGGCCAGGCTGTTGTCTTCGCCGGCGCTGACGCTGTTCGGTGTGCTCGGGGTTGTGGCGGTGATCTACGGTGGCTACGCCAAGTTCAATTATGGCGTTGAATTCTTTCCCAGCGTTGAGCCCGATTCGGCCCAGGTTCAGGTCCGGGCCCGGGGTGGTCTATCGGTCTGGGAGCGGGATGAAATCGTGCGGGACGTGGAGCAGCGGCTTGAGGGCATGCCCGAAGTCAAAGCGCTCTACGCGAGGTCCATGGTATCCGCCGGCAACCGTATGGCGCCGGATGTGATCGGCGTGTTGCAGTTCCAGTTTACCGACTGGAACGAACGCCGCCCGGCCACTCTGATTCTGGAGGAACTGCGCGAACGCACCGCCGACATTCCTGGTATTGAGCTGGAATTCCGTAAACAGGAGGGTGGCCCGGCGGATGGCAAGCCCATCGAGTTACAGGTCAGCAGCCTGGATAGCAGCAAGCTCAACCGTTACGTTGACGAAATCCGTGCAGAAATGGAGGCGCTGGGTGGTTTTGTGGATGTGGAGGACGACCGCAGCCTGCCCGGCATCGAATGGCGTCTGAACGTTGATCGCGAAGCCGCGGCCCGTTTTGGGACCGACGTGCTTGGGGTTGGCAGTGCGGTGCGGCTGGTCACCAACGGTCTGGTGCTGGCGACCTATCGCCCGGAAGATGTGCGGGACGAAGTGGATATCGTGGTGCGGGTGCCCAACAACTGGCGGGAACTGGACCAGTTCCTGCGCCAGACCATCAATACTGCCCGGGGCCAGGTGCCGCTGTCCCAGTTCGTCGAGCTGCAGCCCGGCGACAAGGTGGGCAGTATTGTGCGTGTGGACGGCCAGCGCACGGTAACGATCAAATCCGACGTCGACTCGGGCCAACAGGTAGACGCACTGCTGAATTCCCTCCAGCAGCGGATGCCGGAAACACCCCAAGGTGTGTCTATCAGTTTTGCCGGGGAAAACGCCGATCAGAAGCAGGCCTCGGATTTTCTGGCGTCGGCGTTTCTGGTGGCCATCGGTTTGATGCTGCTGATACTGGTGACCCAGTTCAATTCCCTGTATCAGACCCTGCTGATTCTGTCGGCCATTGTGCTGTCGACGGCCGGCGTTCTGCTGGGGTTGCTGCTTAACGGCCAGTCATTCGGCATCGTGATGGTGGGCATGGGCATCATTGCGCTGGCTGGCATTGTTGTGAACAACAACATCATTCTGATCGATACTTACAATCAGATGCGCAAGGACGGTATGAGCGCCTACGACGCCGCGCTGGAAACAGGTTGCCTGCGCCTGCGCCCGGTGCTGCTGACCGCGGTCACCACCATCCTGGGGCTGATGCCCATGGTGTTCGGCATCAACGTAGATTTGCTGACACCGTCACTGGGTATCGGCGCGCCTTCAACCCAGTGGTGGACCCAGCTTTCCAGCGCCATTGCCGGTGGTCTGGCCTTTGCGACTGTCCTGACTCTGCTGCTGACACCGGCGCTGTTGGTGCTGGGCAACCGGGCAGGGCAGCGTCTGATTCGGAAGCCATAAGTCAGGCGTTCTGGCGGGCGCCCTTGATGACGTCATAGGCGTGGCTGATCTCCCGGGTCCGCTGCTCCGCCATTTCCCGCATGCTGTCCGGCATCCCGCGCCCCGCCAGCTTGTCCGGATGGTTTTCGCTCATCAGTTTGCGGTACACCTTCTTGATGTGGGCGTCGCTGTCGGAAGACGATACCCCAAGGGCCTTGTACGCATCTTCGAGCTGGCTGGCGGATGAAGGCTGCCCGGCAGCGCCGCCTTTGGCCCCACGCAGCATGGCTTCAAGCTGGTCCACCTGGGCTTCTGGCAGGCCAAGGCCACGGGCAATGCGTACCAGCATTTCGTGTTCGGCAGGGTGAACCACGCCGTCTGCTGCCACGGCGGATACCTGCACCTGCAGAAACATCTGTAACAGCGATGCCTGCCTGCCGCTGATTTTCAGGAAATGCTCAAGCTCGGCGTCCAGGTCAAAGTCATCAGCCTTGCCTCGGTTAAAGGCCGCCTTTGCACGCTCCCGGTTCTCGCCCGACAGGCGAAACTGGGTGAACAGTTTTTCCGCAACCTCAATCTCATCCCGGGTCACTACGCCATCGGCTTTGCAAAGTGCGCCCATTACTGCAAATACCGATTCCAGAAAACGGGTTTGTACATGGCTGATTTTCTGAAACAGGCGCCGCCGGATGTATTGCGCCAGAAAAGCACCAGCTGCCGCGCCTATCAGTAAGCCGGGGAAGCGCCCGAACATATAGCCGATCAAACCGCCGATAAACAGGCCGAACATGGGAGGTTCCTTATCAATGGGTAGAGTGTTGGTGAAATAACCTCATAGCATAGCGCTGATCGGGATAAGACTGAATGGTCGTATGGTTGAAAGACGACTCAACTTCAGTGATTTTTCCGAAAGGTCCCGGAAAGGTTAAGGTAATGACATGACATCCGATCTTTTTGACGCTATGGAACAACTTTGGACGGAACAACCCTGGACGGAACCGCTCGAAGAGGGCGCAATCGTGCTTCGGCGTTTCGCTTCCGAACAGGCGCCGACGTTGCTGGAGGCAATCGGCCGCGTGACCGAGCAGGCTCCCCTGCGCCAGATGAAAACACCGGGTGGCCATACCATGTCGGCCGCCATGGCCTGCTGCGGCACCTGGGGGTGGGTGACGGACCGCAAGGGGTACCGTTACCAGCAGACGGACCCCCTGACGGATTTACCCTGGCCAGGCATCCCGCCCGAGTTCCTGGAACTTGCAGCAAGCGCGGCTGCCCGGGCCGGTTATCCGGATTTTAAACCGGATGCCTGCCTGATCAACCGGTACCTGCCCGGCGCAAAAATGGGGCTGCATCAGGACAAGGACGAGGCGGATTTCAGCCAGCCTATTGTGTCGGTATCACTGGGCGCGCCGATCGTGTTTCAGTTCGGCGGCAACCGGCGCAGCGACCGGCCGCAAAAAGTGCCTCTGGCGCATGGCGATGTCGTGGTCTGGGGTGGGGCGTCGCGGCTCCGGTATCACGGTGTACTGACGCTTAAATCGGTGGAACATCCGTTAACCGGCGCTTGCCGGTATAACCTTACCTTCCGCAAAGCGGGCTAGCCGGCTTACAGATGGCTCGATAATATCCACCCACCGACGGCGATCAGCGTAAGGCCGCCAAAGATTTCGGCCCGGTGCCCCAGCACAGAACCCACGACTCGACCCAGCATGACGCCCAGGGTCACCATGACCGTGGTGGCAAGACCAATCAGCGCCGCGGCCAGCCAGATATTAACGTCGATGAACGCCAGGCCGACGCCCACGGCCATGGCGTCAATGCTGGTGCCGACGGCGGTCAGACAAAGTTTGAAGAGAGACCGGGTATTGGGTTTTTCAACGTCTGTTTCGTCCGGTTTCAGGCCTTCGTAAATCATGTGGAAGCCGAGCGCCAGCAACAGCGAAAACGCGATCCAGTGGTCCCAGGCTTCTACATAGGATGATGCGGATTTGCCAATCACCCAGCCGATCAGGGGCGTGATCGTTTCTACCAGGCCAAAGATCAGGCCGATCCGAAGAGCTTCGGGGAAGCGTGGGTTCTTGAGGCTTGCGCCTTTACCGATCGCGGCGGCAAAGGCATCGGTAGACATGGCAAACGCCAACAGAAGGAGGGCGATTGGGTTCATGACATAGCTCCGGTCGGGCATTTCGAGTCAACGACACATCCACACGCCCGACTGCAGGCATGGATATATCGATGGTCTCGCCAACCGAGAGGTGTTCGTACCATGGCATGTGGCCAAGTATGTTGATACGGACTCTTCCGACTTCCGGAAGCAGGCTACTCCCCAACGAAGCGGTAATTTAGCAATGATTTTCGCAGATCACAAATCGGTTTGCGGCATTTCCCGGTAGCTTTGGCTCAATTCAGGAGGTACAGATGCTGACAAGTTATTTAACGGGCCTGATCGTGTGCGGTGGCATTATCATTGCGATTGGTGCGCAGAATGCTTATATCCTGGGACAGGCCATTCGCCGTGAACATCACTGGAAATGCGCTGGCATCTGTATGAGCGCGGATATCCTGTTATTCACCGCCGGCATGTTTGGCGTCAACGCGGCATTGATGGCGGTGCCGGAAGCGCTGGGTATTCTAAGGTGGATGGGTGTGGTGTTTCTCGGTTGGCTGGCGGCCCTAGCGTTTTTCCGGGTGGCGAAAGGCCGGGCCGCACTGGACGCCACGTCGAAGTCGGTTTCCAGTTCCCGGGCTGTAATTCTCACGACCTTGGCGGTCACACTGCTTAATCCGCAGGTCTATCTGGATACCTTGCTTCTGATCCCGGCCATTGGCGCCCAGCAGTCGAGCAGCGTCGGTTTTGTCGCGGGCGCCAGCAGTGCGTCGGTACTCTGGTTCGGTTTGTTGGCCTTCACCGGCGCCACGCTTTCGCCCTGGTTGGCAAAGCCTGCAGCCTGGCGGTTTATTGATGGCATCATCGGCGCGATGATGGCGGCGATTGCCATTCACCTGGCCGCGAACGGCCTCTAACCCCAGAGCTCTTCCTTCATTTCCGACCACAACTGCCGGTAACTCGCCGCAGGCGCGGATCGGGGGCTGAGCACCTCAAGCGGCAGGCCTTCTTCGCCCATGCGTTCAACCAGACTTGAATAGGGAATCATGGCTTTCGAGGGCCGCTCAAACAGCTCGGCGTTGTCTTCCGTAATCTCCCGGTGCAGCTTTTTGCGCCGGTCTACCAGCGTAAAAAACGGCCGCAGTTTTTTCAGACCCAGCTTTTTATCCTTGACCAGTTCCCGGAACTGTTTCCAGCTGTTTAAAGATAGCCAGGTCGGCACCAGCGGCACATACACAAGGTCTGCCACTTTCAAGACCTGCTCCGTCAGGCGGGATTGGCCCGGCGGGCAGTCCAGAATCACCAGGCTGGTGTCTTCGGACAGTGGCGCAAGAATCTGTTTCAGGGGATTGTTCCGTTCATCGTCTTCGAGCTTGATGTCGAAATTGCGGAAACTGGGATGAGAGGGCAGAAGGTCCAGGTTGGGGTAGATATTTTCTTCCACGAAATCGGCAATCGGAAGGCGCCCGTCCAACAGCTTGGAGATTTTCTTCCCTTTCGTGCGTGACGCGCCGGCAAGATAAAAGCTGGCGGCTCCCTGCGGATCCAGATCCCACAACAAGGTGGAGTAATGGTCGGCACTGGCCAGATAGGCCATATTGACGGCGGAAGCTGTTTTCCCGACTCCGCCTTTCGGGCTGTAAAACGCGACGGTTCTCATACAGTGCTCCATGTGTACGGCCGCCAATTGAATCACACTTCAAATTGCCGAACATGACAGTTGTGTGAAACATGAGTATCGGCTGATGCTCTCAGGACGGGACCGGGCTTTGTTTGCCGAACTTTCTGACCTGAGACACGAAATCACTGAACCGGGTTCCCTGAATCAATACATGTTCTTTAAGGCACTGTTCGGCCTCTGTTTCGTTTCCGAGTTTGATCGCTTCGAAGATTCTACGATGTTCGGCGGCCGAGTTTCTTACCCGATTGCGAGTCTGAAGCTGTATACGTCGATAGGGCTTCAGGCGCTGCTTGAGCTGCCTTGTTTCAGTCGCCAGAAAGCTATTGTGACTGGCCTCGTAAATGCAGTTGTGGAATTCTTCATTTTCATAGTAATACTCGTCCGGATCGCCAATAACGTCCGGGTCTTCGCAGCGTAAAAGTGCGGTTTCCAGGGCGGCGAGCTCCGGCCTCTGGATCCGGCGGGCTGCAAGACGCCCACACATACCTTCCAGCTCGGCCATGACTTCGAACATCTCGATAAGCTGATCAATACTCACCGTTGCCACAAATGTCCCGGTTTTCGGTTTTACCGTGACCAAACCACTCATAACCAGCTGTTGTACGGCCTCGCGAATCGGGGTTCGCGAGACATCATACTTTTTCGCCAACGCATCGTGATCCAGTTTTTCGCCCGGTAGCAACCGACCGTTGATGATGTCTTCCTCGAGGGCATCCTTGAGCTTTGCAGCGCTTGATCGTTTCATAATTTTTTACGCCATGACCAAAAGTGACCTTGTTCTACATTTTGCGAGTGCGTGTTGACAAGAATATACAACAGGACTATTGATATATACATCAGATTTATCTGATCAATAATACAACAATAAATACGGAGACTATCACAATGAAAATACCCTTCACCAAGTTGGCCATTGCGGCCTCCCTGTCTGTATTTTTTGCCAGTGCTGCTGCGGCCGACACCACGCTGCGCGTTTCTCATCAGTTCCCGGGCGGAAAAGGGGATGTGCGCGACGAGATGGTCCAGTTGATGGCTCGTGAAGTCGCGGCCGCCAATGTCGGACTCGAGCTTCAAGTTTACCCGGGTCAGTCGTTGTTCAAAGCCAAAGAGCAATGGGGTGCCCTGGTACGCGGCCGACTGGACATGACCTCCCTCCCGCTTGACTACGCCAGTGGCCGACATCCCGAGTTTTCCGCGACTCTGATGCCAGGACTGGTTCGCAGTCACGAACGTGCCCAGCGCCTCAATGATTCCGAATTCATGGATATGATCAAGAAAGTCATCAACGATGCGGGTGCCCGGGTTCTTGCGGATGCCTGGTTGGCCGGTGGCTTTGCGTCGAACCAGCGGTGCATCACTTCACCGGACACGGTTCAGGGACAGACCATGCGGGCGGCCGGCCCTGCCTTTGATGAAATGTTGGCCACGGCCGGTGCATCCATCGCGTCCATGCCGTCTTCCGAGATATATACCGCCATGCAGACGGGCGTGCTTGATGGCGCCAACACCTCTTCCGGATCGTTCGTGTCCTATCGCATTTACGAGCAGGTCACCTGTTTGACGGCGCCGGGCGCAAATGCGCTCTGGTTCATGTATGAGCCGGTGCTGATTTCTGAGCGCAGCTGGAACAGTCTGAATGAAGAGCAGCAGGCAGCGCTCATGGCGGCGGGCGAAAAGGCAGAAGTTTACTTTGCCAAGGAAGCGGCCGGTCTTGACCAGAAGATGGCTGATGTCTTCGCCGAGAACGGCGTAGAAGTCGTTAATCTGTCACCGGAAGACTACCAGGCCTGGCTGGAAATCGCGCAAAAGAGTTCTTACAAAACCTTTTCGGAGAATGTGCCAAACGGACAGGCTCTGATCGATGCCGCGTTGGCGGTCGAGTAAGAATATCGCCTGACGTTAGATCCAGTCTCGCCATGCCCGGCGCTCTGCCGGGCATGGCGAGCCAACCACTTTCCGGGTTTAAGTTATGTCCCAATCCACGAGTTCCGAACGAGCCGCTCAGCGGGGTGTGCTTGGTGGTTATATCCGCGTGATAGATAAGGCGTCCATTGCAACGGCGATTGTCGGGGGCATCCTGCTTGCGCTTGGTGTTCTGGCGGTTGTTCACATGGTGTTTGTGCGCTATGCCATGGGGGAAAGTACCGTCTGGCAAACCGAGTTCACCACCTTTGCAATCACGGCTTCGATGCTGTTGGGCGCCCCCTACGTGCTCAAGACCGGCGGCCATGTGGCTGTCACGGTTTTGCCCGATGCCTTAAGCGGGCTTCCCCAGTTTCTGATGCGGCTTTCGGCCTCGCTGGTGGGCCTGGCTTTCTGTCTGGCTCTGAGTTACGGCTGCTGGTACTACGTCTATGAGGCGTACGCGTTCGAATGGACCACCGGTACTGTCTGGAACCCGCCATTATGGCCAGCGGTCTTCCCCGTTGCTTTTGGTGCCTCCCTTATGTCACTGCAATACGTGGCAGAGATACTCCGAGGAGAACCCTAACCATGGATCCGGTAACGAGCGGTATTCTTGTTGTTATTGTGCTGTTGGTGCTGATGGCGATTGGCACTCCTATTGCGTTTGCCCTGGGCTCGGTTGCTCTGGGGGCTCTGGTTCTCGATCAGGGTGTTGGCGAACTGATCTATTTTGGCGAGACGTTTTTTGGAAACATGGCCTCGTTCGGCTTTGTCGCCATTCCTATGTTTATTCTGATGGGCGCTGCTGTCGCATCATCGCCCACAGGGCGTGACCTGTATCGCTCTCTTGATTTGTGGATGGGTAAACTGCCGGGCGGGCTGGCGATTTCAAACATCGCGGCCTGCTCAATTTTTGCGGCTCTGTCGGGCTCATCGCCTGCCACCAGCGCCGCAATCGGTAAACTGGGCATCCCGGAAATGCGTAAACGGGGCTACCCGGACGGCGTCGCAGCCGGTTGTATTGCCGCAGGTGGCACCCTCGGAATTCTGATCCCCCCCTCCGTCACCATGATCGTCTACGGCATTTCAACCGAAACGTCGATCGGCCGTCTGTTTATTGCAGGGGCAATGCCCGGTCTGATGCTGGCGGGACTGTTCATGGTCTGGACGTTGATAGCCTGCAAAATGTCAGGGGGTTACGGCACCCCCAGCCCACTGAGCCAAGCGGCAAATCAGATCAAAGAGAATGTTGAAGGCAACATGAAGGCACTGGTGCGTGTACTGCCGTTCCTGGTTGTTGTCATCGGCATCCTGTTTGCGCTTTACGGTGGCGTCGCAACGCCTTCCGAGGCGGCTGGTGTGGGCGCGTTCCTGTGCATTGCCCTGGCGGTTGTGGTCTATCGCATGTGGCAGGCAAAGCCGATCAATACCATCATGCGTGATGCCCTGCGTGAGAGCGTCATGATCATGTTGATAATTGCGACGGCAGAAATTTTCGCTTTCGCGCTGTCCTCGCTGTTTATCACCCAAACGGTTGCCGGCGCCATTGCCGATCTTGAAGTCAATCGCTGGGTACTGATGGGGATAATCAACCTCTTCCTTCTGGTCGCCGGTTTTTTCCTGCCGCCAGTGGCGGTCATCGTAATGGCAGCGCCAATCTTGCTGCCGATCATTCTGGCGGCGAATTTTGATCCTTACTGGTTTGCTGTGATTCTCACCATCAACCTGGAGATTGGACTGATAACGCCGCCGGTTGGTCTCAATCTGTTCATCATAAGGGGCATAGCTCCGGATATCGCGCTGCGAGACATACTGCTGGGTAGCTTGCCCTACGCCCTGTGCATGGTCCTGGGAATCGTTTTGCTCTGCCTGTTCCCGCAAATCGTTCTCTGGCTTCCGGATCTGCTTATGGGTGCCGGCTCTTGATGCGGATGCAAAAGGTAGAGTCATGAATATGAGTTTTTTGCAGGAGCTTTTCAGCAATATTACCCAGCGGGACGCATTGCAGCGGAAGTTCCGCGCTAAAAAAGCGAACTACACGCACAGCGATCTTGTGGCGGCATGCCAGCTGTTGCTGTACAGCGACGGCGAGGCCGCCAGTATTGTTCTGGCGAGCCGGGCTCTGGATGTTTATCACTCGCTCAGCGATGACGAAAAGCACGCATATTTCGATTCGTTGGCTACCAACTTTGCCGCTGACCCGCTGAAAATTGATAACGCTTACGAAGTCTACAAGGCAGACCGGTCGAACAAGCATCTCGCGGAGCTGTTCGATGTCTCCGAACCCCAGAGACAGGAACTGCTGAGGCGACTCAACCTGGCCCAGGGTGCCACCTACGAGCTGGTCAGGATGCGTCAGGATTTTTTGAGATTGATGAAGGGGCACAAGGATTTTGAACCGTTAAATGCCGACTTCATCCATCTGTTTGCGTCCTGGTTCAATCGGGGATTTCTGGTGCTCAAGCAGATCGACTGGACCACACCTGCGTCTATCCTGGAGAAAATCATCCGGTATGAGGCCGTGCATAAAATCGAAGGCTGGGATGATTTGCGGCGTCGCCTTGATAACAGAGATCGTCGATGTTTCGGGTTCTTTCACCCCGCGATCGGCGATGAACCGCTGATCTTCGTTGAAGTAGCACTGACCAAAGGCATTCCGGACCGGATTCAGCCCATTCTTGCGAACGAACAGTATGACATTGACGCTCCGGAGCTCGCCGATTCTGCGGCCTTCTTCGGAATCAGCAACTGTCAGGTGGGGCTCAGAGGCATTTCGTTTGGCAATTTTCTGATCAAACAGGTGGTTCAGGAGCTCAAGCAGGAACTGCCCAATCTCAAGAATTTTGTCACCCTGTCGCCGCTTCCAATGTTCCGGAGCTGGTTGGAAAAAACCTATCACCCGGATTCAGGACTGCTCACGGAAGAGGCGCAATCAGCGCTGGCGAATCTCGACAACCCGGATTGGGCTCATGACAGCGAGATGGCCAACCTTCTGAATGAGGTCATCCGACCGCTAGCTGCGCGATATCTGTTGAAAGAAAAGAACCCGGATAACCGGCCGCTGAATCCGGTGGCGCGTTTTCACCTGGGTAATGGTGCTGAACTGCATCGCATCAACTGGTTGGGTGATATCTCGGAGAACGGCATGAATCAGTCCGCTGGCCTGATGGTGAACTACCTGTACGTTCTCGATCACATCGAGCGAAACAATGAAAAATACATCACAAACGGCGAGATTGCCTGTTCCACAAGCGTAAGGGACTTGGCCAAGTCAGGTCGAAAATTGCTTCAAGGAGAGCATGAAAAATGAACCATAACCTGTTCGACACGTTCGCCGGAACAATGCAGGCTCGCGGCTCAGCGAATTTTATCACCACGCCAGAGGGACTTGAATATTCTTACGCAGGGGCCCTGTCCAGGACTGAGCAAATTGCCGGTGCCTTGAAAGCTCTGGGCGTGACCCCGGGTGACCGGGTGGCTGCGCAGGTCGATAAAAGCCCTGAAGCCATTCTTTTGTACCTGGCAACCCTGCGCATCGGCGGCGTTTACCTGCCGTTGAACACCGGCTATACCGCCGATGAAATTGGCTATTTTCTGGGTGACGCAGAGCCCGCGCTGTTTGTGTGCCAGCCCAATGCCCTGGAATCAGCCCGGGAAGTCGCTGCGAAAACCGGGTGTCCGAACGTTGAAACCCTGGGCACGAAAGCCGATGGCTCGCTGATGGAGGCCGTAGCCGCAGCGGATGCGTTCACGGGCATTGAACCCCGCAGCGAGGATGATCTGGCCGCCATTCTGTATACCTCTGGCACAACCGGCCGCTCGAAAGGCGCCATGCTGACCCACAAAAACCTCGGCTCCAACGCCAGAAGCCTGGTCGAGGCCTGGCGCTTCACCGAAAAAGACCGGCTGATACACGCCCTGCCTATTTTCCACACCCACGGTCTGTTTGTGGCCTGCAACGTCATCCTTATTTCCGGCGCCAGCCTGTATTTCATGTCGAAGTTTGATGTCGACACCATTATTGCGGCCATGCCAGAGGGCACCTCTCTGATGGGTGTGCCGACATTTTATACCCGGCTGCTGCAGGATGACCGCCTGACACCTGAGCTGACCGCCAACATGCGTTTGTTTACCTCCGGGTCGGCGCCGCTGACGGCGGAGACTCATCAGCAGTTCGAGGAGCGCACCGGGCACGCCATTCTTGAACGCTATGGCATGACCGAAACCAACATGAACACGTCGAATCCCTACGACGGCGACCGGATCGCCGGCACCGTGGGTAGGCCTCTGCCGGGCGTCGAAATTCGCATTACCAATCCGGAGACAGATACCCACGAGCCGTTATCCCAGGGCGAGATTGGCATGCTTGAGGTGCGCGGTCCCAACGTATTCCTGGGCTACTGGCGGATGCCCGAGAAGACCAAAGCAGAACTGCTTGATGACGGCTTTTTCATTACCGGCGATCTGGCCCTGATCGACGAGCGCGGCTACGTCCAGATTGTAGGTCGTGACAAGGACCTTGTGATTTCCGGTGGCTTTAACGTCTACCCGAAAGAAGTGGAGCAGGTCATAGACGACATGCCGGAAGTGATGGAGTCCGCCGTCATCGGCGTCTCGCATCCGGATTTTGGTGAAGGCGTTACCGCCGTTGTGGTACTGCAGCAGGGCCAGAAACTGGAAGAAGCCGATGTGGTCAAGGCCCTGGCGGGTCACCTTGCCAAGTACAAGCAACCGAAGCGGGTCTTCTTTGTGGATGCCTTGCCGCGTAACACCATGGGCAAGGTTCAAAAGAAGCAGCTTCGTGATGAATACAAAGATATCTATTCAGGAGCCCGAGCATGACCCGCAGTTTTCGAATCGGCCAGATAGTGCCCAGTTCCAACACCACCATGGAGACCGAGATCCCGGCCATGCTGCGGGCTCGCGAGGCCGTGGAACCCGAGCGGTTCACCTTCCACTCCAGCCGTATGCGCATGAGAAAAGTCACCCGGGAAGAACTGGCCGCCATGGACGACGAATCCGATCGCTGCGCGCTGGAACTGTCCGATGCGGCAGTCGACGTGATGGGCTACGCCTGCCTGGTCGCCATTATGAGCCGGGGTGCCGGGTATCATCGGGAATCCCAGTCGCGCCTGCACGGAGTGACGGTGGATAACGGCCACCCAACGCCGGTCGTCAGCAGTGCCGGCGCGCTGACCGAAGGCCTTGAGTGCCTGGGCGCAAAACGGGTCGCGATTATTACCCCCTACGTGAAACCACTGACCCGGATGGTAATCGACTACATCGAGGCGGAAGGTATTCAGGTCGTTGACAGTATTGCGCTGGAAATTCCTGACAATCTCGAAGTAGGGCGACGGGACCCGCTGGTCTTACAGGAGATCGTCAAACGGCTTGATATCAGCAACGCCGATGCCGTTGTACTGTCAGCCTGCGTGCAGATGCCCTCGCTGGCATCCATTCAGGCCGTCGAAGACGCCCTGGGCATTCCGGTGGTGTCGGCGGCAACCTGCACCACCTATCAGATCCTGAAAGCGCTGAATCTGAAACCGCTGGTGCCCAACGCGGGCAGGTTGTTAAGCGGCCACTAAAAAGCCTGCGCAGGGCAGGCTTTTATCTACAGTCATATCCACGGTGAGGTTTGTGTACGGGTTCAGGCCGCATTCCCTGCCGCCACGCCCGACGCCCAGGCCCACTGAAAATTGTGCCCGCCCAGGTGGCCGGTAACATCGACCACTTCGCCAATGAAATACAGACTGGGCTGTTCCAGTACGGCCATGGTTTTGGAGGAAAGCTGGCGGGTGTCTACGCCACCAAGGGTGACTTCTGCGGTTCGATAGCCTTCGGTTCCGGAGGGCTTGATCTGCCAGCGGCTGAGGCGGTCGCTCAGGTCGTCCAGATCGCTGTTTTTGTAGCCCTGCAAGGGGCCTTCCCAGCCGTTTATATCCCTGAATGCCTGGGCAAACCGTTTCGGCAAATGCTGCATCAGATACTGGAAAATCGTTGACTGTGGTTTGTTTTTCCGCAAACCGTAAAGGTCTTCTCGGGCATTCTGCCCTGGCAGCAGATTGACCGAAAGGGAGTCCCCCGGTGACCAGTAACTGGAGATCTGCAACATGGATGGCCCGCTCAGGCCGCGGTGCGTCACCAGCATGGGCTCCCGGAAGTGGGTTTGACCGCAGTGGGCATCCACCGGGCAGCTGACACCGGAAAGCGGCGCCAGTTGCTCTTTCAACTGCGGCTGCAGGGTAAATGGCACCAGTCCCGCACGGGTTGGCAGAACTGTCAGCCCGAACTGTCTGGCAATGTCATAGCCGAAGCCGGACGCGCCCATCGTCGGGATAGACAGCCCACCGCTGGCGATCACCAGTGACTCGCAGTGCAGCTCGCCGGCTGTGGTCTTCAGCCGATACCCGGTGTCATCTGCGGATACGGTTTCTATACTGGTTTTCATGCGGATCTCGGCGCCTGCCCAGTCGCATTCGGTCATCAGAAGATTCAGAATCTCTTTGGCGCTGTCTTTGCAGAAGAGCTGGCCTGCCGCTTTCTCCTCGTGTTCGATGCCGTGCCGGTCTACCAGTTCCAGAAAATCCTGTGGGGTGTATCGCTTGAGGGCGGAAATGCAGTAACGGGGATTGTCCGACAAAAAGTTGGAAGGCGTGCTGTTCATATTCGTAAAGTTGCAGCGCCCACCGCCGGACATCAGGATTTTTTTACCCGGTTTGTTGGCGTGGTCCAGAACCAGCACCCGCCGCCCACGGTAGCCGGCTGTGGCTGCGCACATCAGGCCGGCTGCGCCTGCGCCAATAATAATGACATCGTATTGGTTTGAAGACTGGCTCTGGCTCATGGCAGGTAAACAGTGCCCTCCATGTAAAGCACCGCCTGGCCAGCAATGGCGACCCGGTCGCCTTTCAGTTCGCAGCGCAGTCTGCCACCGCGCCTGGAAAGCTGGCGTGCGTCAAAGCGGGTTTTGCCCAGCTTTTCCGCCCAATAGGGCACCAGTACGCTGTGGATGGAACCGGTCACCGGGTCTTCCGCAATACCGGCGCCGGGCGCGAAGTATCGACTGACAAAATCACAGTGTTGCCCTCGTGAGGTGATGATCAGGCCCTGGCCCCCCAGAGTTTTGAGGATTTGCGAATCCGGTTCAGCGGCGATCACAGACGCCTCATCCGGCATCTCCACCATGTAATTGGTGTCGTTGGGCACGAAATAAGCCCGATCCGGGGCACCGGAGAGCGCTGCTTTGATGACGGCCGGGGTTGGCCGTTCTTCAAAGGGCAGGTTGGGGAAGTCCATTGTGAGCCAATCAACGTCTTCCTCACTCTCACTCTCACTCTCACTCTCAACCTCGCTCTCAATCTCACCGCGGCTGACCCCCAGCAAACCGCTTTTCGACTGAAAATACACCCTGTCTTCGGACCAGCCCATTTTATTAAACAGAACCCAGGCGGTGGCCAGGGTGGCGTGACCGCAGAGCGGTACCTCAATTGTCGGTGTGAACCAGCGAATGCGGAAGTCTGCTTCGTTGTTTTCCGGCAATCGAATGATAAAGGCCGTTTCCGCCAGATTGTTTTCTGCCGCCAACGCCTGCAGTGTTTCGTCTGGAAGTTCGGTCTCCAGCGGCATCACTGCAGCAGGGTTGCCGCCAAACAACTGGTCGGTAAAGGCATCAACCTGGTAGATCGGATAGCGCATGCAAGGGCTCGTTGATTGAGTAGAGTCGTCTATTGTGAACAAAGACATCATCAAGTGACAAACTTTCCGGCGAAATCGATAACGCGTTCTACTTCTACAGAAAACAGCTGTAAGCTGAACGTCGTCAACACAGCAAATTTTGGATGCAGATTATGACCAAGGCCGGCACCGAACTCGCTGACGCGCTGCTTGAACAACATGTGAAGCACGAATTGTCCTCTTTAAAAGGGGCGAAGCTTCGCCGCTTTCTGGCCCAGGAAGTGGAGGAGCTGTTTGGTTATGCCAGTCACGTGACGCTCGGGCGTCTTACGTCGCCCGATCAGGTAATGGGCCTGATCAAACGCGTTGTCATCAACATGGAGCTGGACCCGGGCATCCCCGAACTGGCCGCAGAGATGGCCACTGAAGTTCTGAATGCGCCGATCCAGAAAACCACGAAGCTCAGCCAGATGATTACCCGCGAGCAGGCCACCGGCTTCTTGGAGGAAGCGTTGGAACTGAAAAAGCAGCGCGAGCGCGTGATCAGCGAGATCATGACGCACCCGGTGTATCAGGAACTGGTCTCCAACATCGTGTATCAGGGGGTGGTGAACTACCTCTACGAGGACAATATGCTCACCAAGAGCGTCCCGGGCGTCGGTTCGTTGATGAAGTTCGGTAAGCGCATGGCGAACAAGGCGGTGCCGGGGCTGGACGAGTCCTTCGAGAAGCGTTTCAAATCCTGGCTGTCAGACAGCCTGCCGGGCCTGATCAGCCGCAGCGAGCAGTTCCTTCACAAGTCCCTGACCGACGACGAACTGCGAGACAGCGTTATGGCGGTCTGGGTGTCGCTGGAAGATCACACCATTGATGAGCTCAAGGAAGGCCTCGGCGATGTCCAGCTGCAGGAGTTCGTGGTTCTGGGGTATGAGTTCTGGCTGCAGTTTCGCAAAACACCCTATTTTGAGGGCTGCGTCGAGGCCGTCGTGACCCATCTGTTCGAACTCTATGGTGACCGGCCCCTGCTCGACCTGCTCAAGGATATGGGTGTGAACCAGGACCTGGTGATGGCTGAGGTCGATGGCTACGCGCTACCCGTGATAGACGTGCTGCGCGAGGAAGGCTACCTTGAAGCACTGGTGCGTCGCCGGTTGACGCCTTTTTACTCGTCAGCGGCGGCCAAAAAGCTTCTCTCGCAGGACGCCTGATCCGGCCTGCGGGCTTTTGAGAATTAGCAGGCGAGTATGTGGATACCGGTTGAATTGCTGTGGGCCTATATCGCGGCCATCACGTTGCTGACCCTGACGCCGGGTGTCGATACGCTGCTGGTCATGCGCAACACCGGGCGCGGCGGCTTTGGTGACGGGGCAGTGACCAGTTTCGGTATCTGCTGCGGGCTGTTCATTCACGCAACCTTGTCAGCCCTGGGTATCTCGATTTTGCTGGTGGAGACCGCCTGGGCCTTTACCGCCGTCAAGTGGGCGGGGGCGTGTTATCTGATCTGGCTGGGGATTATGTCGCTGCGAAAGGCTCTGGCCAGGCAGCAACCCGACAATACAGCGCAGATGGCAGCCCCGACGCCACAAAGTGCGCGCGTGTCCCGTCTTGCCTCCTTTCGTGAGGGCGTTCTGTCGAATCTCCTCAACCCCAAAACCGCGCTTTTCTATATGGCGCTGCTGCCGCAGTTTATCGACCCGGCAGGACCTGCGCTTGCGCAATCGATGTTTTTGGCGGGGCTTCACTTCGTGCTGGCGATGATCTGGCAGTGCGCGGTGGCGGCGCTGGTGCTCAAGTCACGGGAGTTTGCGGTGGGTCAGGGGGTCAGGCGCGCCCTCAACGGGTTGACGGGCGGCCTTTTCATGGCAATCGGGGTCAAGCTGGGGCTCGAATGAGCCCTGTTACTGTTCCAGGTACTGCAGTTTGTCCGGTTTGCCATCCCACTCTTCGGCGTCCGGCAGCGGGTCTTTCTTTTCGGTGATGTTTTCCCACTTGCCCGCCAGGTCAGCGTTAAGTTCAATAAACTTCTCCTGACCTGCCGGTAATTCGTCATCCGAGAAGATGGCCTCAGCCGGACATTCCGGTTCGCACAGGGCGCAGTCAATGCACTCGTCCGGGTCGATGACCAAAAAGTTCGGACCTTCGTAGAAGCAGTCTACGGGGCAGACTTCCACGCAGTCCGTGTATTTACACTTAATGCAGTTATCAGTAACGACAAAAGTCATGGGCAGTCCCCTGGTACGGTAGTCGGTCTCATCAATGTAGTGATAATTGCGCGATATTGTAGGGAGGCCCCCGCAGGGGCGCAAGCACTGGAGGGGCTTATCTTCCGGTCATCAAATCTCGCAATTCGTAGAGCCGGTTCAGCGCCTCTCTCGGGCTCAGGTCATCCAGCTCCATGTCAGACAACGCTTCCTCCACTTTACTCGGTTCCGCTGCGGCAAACATATCCCCCTGAAAGGCAGTGTTAACCAGTTCTGCTGCCCTCGCCGGTGGTTCCCGCCTGGCGTTCAGCATTGGCGCGACCGGTTTGGCGTTACCCTCCAGGTGGGCAAGCTGTTCCTTTGCATGGCGAATCACATCCTGGGGCACCCCGGCCAGCTTGGCGACCTGCAGGCCATAACTCTGGCTGGCAGGGCCGTCATGCACATTGTGCAGAAACACGATGGTGTCGTCGTGTTCGGTGGCAGTCAGGTGAACGTTGACGGCGTGGGTGAGCTCATCCGCCAGTTGGGTCAGCTCGAAATAGTGGGTGGCGAACAGCGTGTAGCAGCGGATGTGCTTGGCCAGATGTTCGGCCGTTGCCCAGGCCAGTGATAAACCGTCAAAGGTGCTGGTGCCTCGACCGACTTCGTCCATCAGTACCAGGCTGTGTTCGGTGGCGTTGTGCAGAATGTTGGCGGTTTCTGTCATCTCCACCATAAAGGTCGAGCGGCCACCGGCAATGTCGTCCGATGACCCCATGCGGGTGAATATCCGGTCCACAGGCCCGATCACTACGCGGTTGGCGGGTACGAAACTGCCGGTATACGCCAGCAGGGCGATCAACGCCGCCTGACGCATATAGGTGGACTTGCCGCCCATATTGGGGCCAGTGATTACCAGCATCCGGCGTTGATCGTCCATCAACAGGTCGTTGGGCACGTACGGGTCGCTCAACAGCTGCTCCACCACCGGGTGACGTCCCTGTTCGATGTCGAAGCCGGGGGAGTCACTGAACTCCGGCGGATTGAAACGCAGGCTGGTGGCCCGTTCGGCGAAATTGCTCAGCACATCCAGCTCGGCCAGCGCCTGCGCGGCATCCTGAAGCGGCGCCAGTTCGGCGGCCACGGTTTCCAGCACCTCGTCGTACAGCGCTTTTTCCCTGGCCAGCGAGCGGCTTTTGGCGCTCAGGGCCTTGTCTTCGAATTCTTTCAGTTCCGGGGTGATGAAGCGCTCGGCGTTTTTCAGGGTCTGGCGGCGAATGTAGTCTACCGGCGCCTGGTCGGACTGGGCCCGGCTGATCTCGATGTAGTAGCCGTGAATCCGGTTATAGCCCACTTTCAGGGTGCTGATGCCGGTGCGTTCTTTTTCACGGGTTTCTACGTCGAGCAGGAACTGCCCGGCGTTCTCGCTGATATTGCGCAGGTCGTCCAGTTCCGCATCAAAGCCTTCCTTGATAACGCCACCTTCCCGAATCACCACCGGCGGGTTATCAATGATCGAGCCTTCCAGCAGGTCCGCCAGCTCCGGATATTCGCCAATAATGGTGGCCAGTTTTACGATCAGGTGGGAATTGACCGGGGTCAGGGCTTTCTGAAGGTCTGGCAGCACATGAAAAGCATCCCGCAGCCGCGCCAGATCCCGGGGCCGCGCCGAACGCAGTGCCACACGCGCCAGCACCCGCTCGATATCGCCCACCGCTTTGAGCAGGTCGTGGACCGGCTCGTAATGAAAGCCGTCCAGCAGTGCCGACACTGCCTGTTGGCGCTGCCCGACAACACTGACATCCCGCAACGGCCGGTTAAGCCAGCGACGCAGCTGTCGCCCGCCCATGGATGTGGCGGTGCGGTCCATCACCCAGGCCAGGGTGTGCTGGGTGCCGCCCATCAGGTTGATGTCGATTTCCAGGTTGCGGCGGCTGGCCGCGTCCATGATGACGGCTTCTTCCCGGCGTTCGCGGCTGAGCTTGCGAATATGGGGCAGGGCGGTGCGCTGGGTTTCCTTGGCGTACTGAAGCAGGCAACCGGCGGCGCAGATGGCCAGCGCCATATCCTCGCAGCCGAAACCGGTGAGATCCCGTACCTGAAGTTGCTGCGTCAGCACCCGATGGGCTGTATCGAATTCAAACAGCCAGGGGCCCTGTCGGCGGATGCCGGTGTAGCCTTCGAGTATTTCCTGAAACGGAAAATCCTCACTGATCAGAATTTCGGCAGGACGAAGTCTCTGCAGTTCGCCCTGAAGGCTCTCCAGGTTATCGAGCTCGGCCACGGAAAAACGGCCGCTGGAAATGTCCAGAGACGAGAAACCGAAGGTTTCCTGGCGGTTGTAGATCGCAACCAAAAGGTTGTCCCGTCGGTCTTCCAGAAGGGCATCATCGCTGAGTGTGCCAGGGGTGACAATACGCACCACCTGGCGGTCCACCGGCCCTTTACTGGTAGCCGGGTCGCCAATCTGCTCACAGATGGCGATGGATTGACCAGCCCTGACCAGACGTGCAATGTAACCTTCAGCAGAATGGTAGGGAATACCGGCCATGGGAATCGGGCTGCCACCGGATTGGCCGCGTGCCGTGAGCGTGATATCCATCAGCTCGGCGGCTTTGCGGGCATCGTCGTAAAACAGCTCGTAGAAATCCCCCATGCGATAAAACACCAGCTCGTTCGGGTGCTCGCCTTTGATTCTGAGGTACTGCCTCATCATTGGCGTGTGCTGGGAAAGATCGCTCGTTGCTGCTGGCATGAAGAATTCCGGTTCCATGGCAATGGTTGAAGGCGAGGATTGTAAGAAAATACACGTCAGGATGAAACGAAGGGGCCATTATGTCATTAAATGAAAATGCATTGGACGGTGCACTTGATAGTGCGTTGAGCGCAGCGGGTGATCAGCTTGCTGAGGTGCTGCTCAAACATAAGGTCAGCATGGCCACCGCCGAAAGCTGCACCGGGGGCTGGGTAGCGAAGATTCTGACAGATCGAGCCGGGTCGTCGGCTTATCTGCTGGCCGGCATCGTCACCTACAGCAACGATGCCAAAAAAGAATTACTTGGCGTAACAGAGACGTCGCTTGAGGCTCACGGTGCCGTCAGCGAACCGGTCGTGCGTGAAATGGTCGCAGGCGCGCTGGCAACGACAAAAGCTAACGTGGCCGTTGCAATCAGCGGTGTTGCCGGCCCGGGCGGCGGCTCTGATGACAAGCCCGTGGGCACCGTATGGTTTGCCTGGGGCCGCTCACGTGCCGATACCGTGGCGGTTGCGGAGCACTTTAGTGGCAACCGAGATTCGGTTCGTCGGAAGGCCGTCTTGTTTGCCTTGCAGGGCGTGAAGGCCTATCTGGAAAACGGATGAAAAGCAGGGGTTGGTCTTGGGTTCTGCTTGTGTTTTAATACTGTTCAAATATACAGGAAACCAGATTATCGCGTTTCCTGATGACTTACCCAGCCGTGGCTTAAAACTGCGGCAATACCGGTGACAGAGGCGTGAAATAATGGAAGACAACCGCAAAAAAGCATTGGGCGCAGCACTCAGCCAGATTGAACGTCAGTTCGGCAAAGGTGCCGTAATGAAAATGGGCGATAAGCCCCGGGAAGCTATCCCCGCGGTGTCGACCGGTTCTCTGGGCCTGGACGTCGCACTGGGTATAGGCGGCCTTCCATATGGACGTATCTGTGAAATTTACGGCCCTGAAAGCTCCGGTAAAACCACACTGACACTGCAGGTTATTGCCGAAGCGCAAAAAGCCGGTAAGACCTGTGCGTTTGTGGACGCCGAGCACGCGCTTGATCCGGTGTACGCTGAGAAACTGGGCGTTGATGTCGATGAACTGCTGGTCTCCCAGCCCGATACCGGCGAGCAGGCACTGGAAATCTGCGACATGCTGGTCCGGTCCAACGCGGTTGACGTCATTGTAGTTGACTCGGTTGCCGCGCTGACTCCGAAAGCCGAAATTGAAGGCGAAATGGGCGACAGCCACGTTGGCTTGCAGGCTCGCCTGATGTCACAGGCTCTGCGTAAGCTGACCGGTAATGTCAAACACGCCAACTGCCTGCTGGTGTTTATCAACCAGATCCGCATGAAAATCGGCGTTATGTTCGGTAGTCCGGAAACCACGACCGGTGGTAACGCGCTCAAGTTCTATTGTTCCGTACGTCTGGATATCCGTCGTATCGGTGCGGTGAAAGACGGCGACGAAGTCATCGGCAACGAAACCCGCGTGAAGGTGGTCAAGAACAAGGTGGCGCCGCCGTTCAAGCAGGCCGAGTTCCAGATCATGTATGGCAAGGGCATCTATCATATGGCCGAAGTGGTCGATATGGGCGTCAAAGAAGGGTTCGTGGACAAGGCCGGCGCCTGGTACGCCTATAAGGGCGACAAGATCGGCCAGGGCAAAGCCAATGCCTGCAAGTTCCTGGAAGAAAATCCGAAGATTGCCACTGAAATTGAAACCGCTGTGCGGGACAAGCTGATGCCCAAGCCCGCCAAGAAAGAGGCAGCGGAAGAGAAGGCGGAAGAAGCCAATGGAGAGCTTCTCTAAAAAGTTACTGATCGTTGCTCATGCACCCTCTGCCAACACGCTGAAACTTCGTGAAGCGGTGGCGCGGGGGGCAGGCCATGAGGATATCGAGAATGTCGACGTCAGGGTTCTGGCACCTCTGGATGCCGGGCCTGACGACGTCCTTGCCTGCGACGCCATCATCCTGGGAACGACAGAAAACCTGGGATACATGAGTGGCGCCCTGAAAGACTTTTTTGACCGCAGTTATTACCCTATTCTGGAAAAAACTCAGGGCCTTCCCTTCAGTTTTTACATCCGTGCCGGGCTCGACGGTACCGGTACTCACCGCGCGATTGAATCCATTACCACTGGCCTGCGTTGGCGCCTGGTTCAGGAGCCGCTGTTGTGTCACGGGGAATACCGGGATGAATTCGAAAGCCAGTGTCAGGAACTTGGCATGTACATCGCCGCCGGGCTGGACGCTGGCCTGTTCTGATGGTCTTGCCCAAGGGTTATCTGTTGCGCTCTGAAAGCGCCGCCAACACCTTCGCCAGCGCCCGGTCATAGAATGGTTGAACCCCTTTCAGGATTTCCGGTTCGGCGCTTGAAGGATGCCCGCCGGGAAACGGAGGGGCGGGATTGTATTCCATGCGTAACTGGATCGACTTTGCCAGGGTTTCTCCCCAAATCCTCGCAATAACTGCCAGGCTGAAGTCTATTCCGGACGTGACTCCCCCGGCGGTTATCAGGTTGCCGTCCACAACTATTCTGCCCGCGGCTAATGTTGCACCACAGTTTTCAAGGGCGTCGGTATAGCCCCAGTGCGTCGTGGCGTGCCTGCCTTCCAGGTATCCCGCCGCTCCCAGAATGAACGCGCCGGTACAAACGGACGTCAGGTACTGCGCGCCTTCGCATTGGCGGGCCACGAAGTCCACCAGGGTTTCATCGTTGATCGCCTCAAAGACGCCGGGACCACCGGGAATGCAGATCATATCCGCACTCGGGCAGTTCGCAAACTCGTAACCCGGTACAACGCTGAACCCGGAATCTGTCTGTATAGGGGTTTTTGATGCGGCCACGACACAGATCGTGGCATCCGGTACCTGTGCAAACATCTGAGCAGGGCCGGTGAAGTCCAGCTGGGTAACGCCAGGGAACAGGGGAATAACGATGTTGAATGCCATAACCGACTGACCTTAAAGGATTGGAAGGTGTGGTCAGTATAGTGGATGCAGTAAACCCGGGCTGTTCCTTTCCGATCGATCCATTTCACGACACAAAACCCGTTTTCTTTGGCGCCGGGCGCGACAGGGCGAGCCCCAGATTCTACAATGGGCGCCCTATACCTCTTGGTTTTCTATCGCTACAGGACCCTATCTTGAAGTCACTGTCTCTGAACCAGTTATACAAAGTCTGCGTGTTGAAAGACTTGCCGTTCAAAACCACCCGACAGCTTGAGCCCTTGGCCGAAATTGTGGGGCAAAATCGTGCCCAGTCAGCCGTGCGCTTTGCGCTCGCGATGCCTCACGGAGGCTATAACGTATACGCGGTTGGCCGCCCGGGGCTGGGTAAACGAACCATGATGCTCCGGTACCTTGAGCATCATGCGGACCTTGAACATCAGATACACGACTGGTGCTATGTCGCCAATTTCGAAGAGCCCCGGGTACCGAAAGTGCTCAAGTTGCCGGCCGGAAAGGGCAATGAACTGAAGCAGGACATGGACAAACTGATGACCCGTCTGATGAAGATGGTGCCTCAGACGTTTGACAGCGATGCCTTCCTGGAACGTGCCGAGCAGCTGAAAAACGGCTTTGCGAAGAAGCAGGAAGACGAACTGGAAAAAGTGGCCGCCCAGGCCAAGCGTAAAAAAGTCAGCCTGAACATCACCACGCCCGGCGGCTACCGACTGGTGGCTATGAATGGTGCTGAAGCCCACACAGCGGAATCCTTTCAGGCGCTGACAGACACCCAGCGGGAAAAGTTCGAAGAAGAAATTAACAAGCTTGAGAAAAAACTGCGCCAGGCACTGCGCAAAGTTGCGGACTGGGAACAGGAATACGCCGACGCCCAACAGGCGCTGAACGAGGAAACGCTGGAAAGCATTTCCGGCGAACGGATTGAAGACCTGATTGCCAAATACGCGGATCAGTCAGACGTGGTCGATTATCTGAAAGCCATGCGCAGCGATCTTTCTGAAAGCCTGGATATCTTCCTGGAAGAAAACGATGAGCAGGCGGCCATTGCCTATGCGTCTCTGGACAAAAAGACACCACGCCGCTATCTGGTGAATGTGCTGGTTCACCAGAAGACCGATGAAGTGCCGGTCGTGGTTGAGGATAACCCGACCTATCACAACCTGTTCGGCTACGTTGAAAGCGTGACGTTCAAAGGCTCGGTGTTCACCGACTTTTCCCTGATCCGGCCCGGCAGCATTCACCGCGCCAATGGTGGCTATCTGTTGATGGATGCCATCAAAGTGCTTGAACAGCCGTTTGTCTGGGACGGCATCAAGCGGGCGCTGCGTGCCCGCTCCCTGCAGATTAATTCACTGGAGCGTGAATTGACGTTGTCTGGCACCATTTCCCTGGAACCGGAAGAAATCCCGCTGGACGTGAAAATCGTGCTGTTCGGGGACCGGGAAACCTGGATGCTGCTACAGGAATACGATTCCGAGTTTGCCGAGCTGTTCCGGGTAACGGCGGATTTTGAAAACGAAATGATGCGCACCGACGACAGTCAGCTGCTGTACGCCAAATTCATTGCCAGCCTGGTGGAAGAAAAGAAGCTGCTGCATTGCTCTAATAAAGCCGTCGCGCGAATCATCGAGCACAGTGCCCGCATGGCCGAACATCAGGACCGGCTGTCATTGCACGCGGCTGATATCGCCAACCTGCTGCGGGAGTCCGACTTCTGGGCCCGCCAGGCAGGCGCCAAGCTGATCGGCAACAACCATGTGGATCAGGCCCTGGAAAGCGCGGAATACCGCGGCAGCCGGATTCGTGACCAGTTCTACGATTCCATCCGCGACGGCACCACGCTGGTAACCACAACCGGAACCTGTGTCGGGCAGGTAAACGCCTTGTCGGTGTTGTCTACCGGTGGCTATGAGTTTGGCCTATCCAACCGAATCACAGCGACCTGCTATTATGGAGATGGTGCGGTGATGGATATCGAGCGGGACGTCAAACTTGGCGGTAACCTGCACTCCAAAGGCGTGATGATTCTCAGTTCCTGGCTGTCGGCGCATTTTGCGGTTACCGATCCGATGCACCTGTCGGCCAGCCTGACCATGGAGCAGAACTACGGTGAAGTGGATGGCGACAGCGCTTCACTGGCGGAGCTTTGCGCTCTGGTCTCTGCGCTTTCGGAGTTGCCGGTTCGCCAGGACCTGGCCCTGACCGGCTCCGTCAACCAGTTTGGTGAGGTTCAGCCAATCGGTGGTGTGAACGAAAAGGTTGAGGGGTTTTTCGCAACCTGTAAGCTGACCGGAGGGCTGACGGGTTCGCAAGGCGTGATTGTGCCTGCGACCAACGTGCAGAATCTGATGCTGAATCAGGAACTTTTGCAGGCGGTTCGCAGCGGTCAGTTTGCGGTTTACTCGGTGACCCGTGCGGAAGAGGCCATTACTTTGTTGCTGGGCAAGCCTGCGGGCAGGGCCGACGACAAGGGCCGGTATCCCAAGCAGAGCGTGTTCGGCATGATTCAGCAACGGCTTGAAAAAATGCGCGAGCACGAGCGGCAGGAACATGCCCGGGACGATTCCAAGGATCCATCTATCCACTAAAAGGACCCGTCCATTCATTAATCGATGTTTTGGCGTTAATCGACAGGAGAGGCAGAACCCATGGCGGACAGTCAGCAAACAGTTTACGTGGTAGAAGACGACGAAGCAGTGCGGGATTCCCTCGAGCTGCTGCTGAAATCCGATGGCAAGCCCGTCAAAACCTACGATAACGCCAATGCGTTTTTGAAAGATTACGCAGAAAGCATGGCCGGCTGCATCGTGCTGGATATTCGCATGCCCGGAATGGACGGTATGGAACTTCAGAAAAAGCTGAACGAGAAGCACTCCATCCTGCCTATCATCTTTGTGACGGGCCACGGCGATGTGCCCATGGCAGTCGATGCCATGAAAGAAGGCGCCATAGATTTTATTCAGAAGCCCTATCGCGAAGAGGCCCTGCTGGAAAAGATCGACGCCGCGCTGGCCCAGGATGTCGAGCAACGCAAGACCCTGGGAGAAAAGCAGGAAATTCTGCGCCGGGTAAAAAGCCTGACGCCGCGCGAGCACGAAATCATGGACCGCATGATCGAAGGCCAGGCCAATAAAGTCATCGCCATTGAGCTGGAAATCAGCCAGCGAACGGTGGAAATTCACCGTTCCCGGGTGATGCACAAAATGGGAACCCATTCCCTTGCCCACCTTGTTCGAATGATTCTGTCCGTAAAGGACCTTATCGACGCGCGGTAAAGCCGGCGCCATGATAGGAGGATCTAAGCAACCGGTCAGGCTTTTATGACAGACGATGTTCAGGAGACAACGGGCGCAACAGTTCTTCTTGTTGACGACAACCCCCAGAATCTCAAAGTGCTGTATGAAACCCTGAAGGACAAGGGTTACCGACTTCTCATTGCCAATGAGGGCGAGAAGGCGCTGGAGCTGGCGCATCGCCATACCCCGGAAGTGATTCTGCTGGACATCATGATGCCGGAACTGGACGGCTATCAGGTGTGCGAGCGGCTGAAAGCCGACCCGGTCACGGCAGATTGCGCGGTGATGTTCCTGTCTGCACTGGACGACGTAGACGCCAAAGTGCGGGGCTTTTCGCTCGGCGGCGCAGATTACATCTCCAAGCCTTTTCAGGCACAGGAAGTGATTGCACGGGTAAAAACTCACGCCCGGGTGATTCGTCTGGAACGACAACTTCAGGCCCGCAATCGTCAGTTGGAGAGCGACCAGGCGCGGATCCTGAACTCCATTAGCGAAGGTATTTACGGCCTGGACAAAGATGGCCGCATTGTTTACGCCAACCCCGCCGCGGCGATGACGGTTGGAAGTGCAGCGGAAGAACTGGTTGGCCAAAATTTCTTTGCGCTGCACTTCGGTATGCCCGACCAGAATCTTGAGGACCTGCCCGCCCACGCCACCTGTTGCCAGGGTTTGTCTGAAAATCAGCGCGGTGTCGATTTGTTCCGTGCCGACGGGACCCGTTTCCCGGCTCAATACTGTTCCACACCAAAATGGGACGGGGACGAGTTGCAGGGTGCCGTGGTGGTTTTTCGCGACATCACCGCCGAGCTTGAGAACGAACAGGCGCTGGGTGAAGCCAGAAACCTGGTTCAGGAGCAGCGGGATCAGCTGGCCCACGTGTCCCGCATGACAACCATGGGCGAGATGGCCGCCGGTGTCGCCCACGAAGTCAACCAGCCTTTGACGGCGATCACCAACTACGCCCGCGTTGCCAAGCGCGTCATGATGAAAGACGAACCAGATCTGGTACTGCTTTCGGAAACCCTGGAAAAAATCGAAGCCCAGTCCCACCGCGCCAGCGAAGTAATCCGTCGCATTCGTGGCTTTATGAAAAAGCCCGCGTCCGGGAAAGAAGTGCTCTCACTGGCGACCTTGCTGGAAGACACCCGACAGTTTGCCGAGGTGGATATCCGCAATAATGACGGTGGCATTGAAGTGACGGTTGCCGGAGATGTTCAGGACGTCTGCGCCGATCCGGTCCAGGTGCAGCAGGTCGCACTCAACCTGATCCGCAACGCTCTGGAATCCACCCGCAGCGCAGAGTCGTCCGAGCCCGTAAAAGTGGACGTGACCATGTTCGGCACTGGGTTTGTGCGGGTAGGCGTGACGGACGCGGGTGCCGGCGTGTCCGAAGAAAACGAGGCCAGCCTGTTCCTGCCGTTTTTCACCACCAAAAAGGAAGGTATGGGCATCGGCCTGCCAACCTGCCGCACCCTGATTCAGTCTCAGGGCGGCGAGATCGGGTATCTACGCCCCGACGGTCCGGGCGCCTGCTTCTATTTCACCTTACCGGTTGCCCAGCAAACCGCAGAGGCCCAACCGGAGGGCGCGGGCTCCTCTGACGCCTGAGTCAGGCCTGCCAGTCGACGCGGCCGCTCAGATGCGGTGCGTCGCCTTTTCCATTCAGTAACTGGTAGTCCAGCCCGTCGCCGTTGGCCTGCCAGTTAAGTAATACGTTGCCGGGCAGGAACAGGGGTTTCTTGAAATCACAGCTGATCGTGAAGGCGCTGTCTTTCCACTCGCTCTGCTGTTCCAGCAGGCTCAACACTCTTGCCTTACTCCACATGCCGTGGGCAATTGCCCGCGGAAACCCGAAAAGCCGGGCGGTCAGCGGGTATAGGTGAATCGGGTTCCGGTCGCCAGAGGCCTTCGCATACTGCCTTCCAGTGGACTCCGGCACCTCCAGGTCACAGGTATTGGCAAATTGTTCCAGTTGCGGCGGCTGCTTCCGGGTACTGCCGCTGCCACCATCGGGCTGTCTGAACAGCGTGGTGCTGTTTTCTTCCCACACCAGCCGGCCGGCAGAACTTGCTTCGGTAATCAGATCGAATTCCAGGCCTTTTGACGTCTTGGTGGCCTGTCCCAGGCGCACGTTCAGGTCGAGATTTTCCCCCTCGCCAATGGGGCGGTGCTGAACAATCCGGTTACGCAGATGCACCAGCCCGAGCAAGGGAAAGGGTACGCTCGAATCCGTCAGGACTTTCAGGTGAAGCGGAAAGGCCAGCACGTGCGGCCAGGTGGCCGGCAGGGTTCTGCGTCGCTCGAACCCGCACACCTTGCGATAGCGGTTAAGTCTGGCGCCGCCCGTCGCCGCACCGATCAGTTGCGCGGACAGGTCCGGCAGGGTGGTGTTGTCCTGCTGCTTGCCTTTGGGCAGCAGCGCCCGGCCATACATGGAAAGCAGTCCGGGTGGCTGGTTCTGGTATCTAGTGGTATTGCTCATGTTGTTTCGGTTGCTCCTACACCTGTGCGGTCCTGGTCTGACCCGCCGGAATTTTGAGAAAAATCGTTGACATGCCGGGCCGCCTCTTTATAATGCGCCCTCGTTGTCACTGAGCATTCACACCCTTGAATGTGCCCGAGGTGGCGACCTACGCGGAGCGGTAGTTCAGCTGGTTAGAATACCGGCCTGTCACGCCGGGGGTCGCGGGTTCGAGTCCCGTCCGCTCCGCCATTTTTTTCTCCTTCGATTATTCCCCGGGTGGTTAGCTCAGCTGGGAGAGCATCGCCCTTACAAGGCGAGGGTCACTGGTTCGATCCCAGTACCACCCACCATTTTTTGTTCCGTTATTTCCCGATCAGCGATTGCCCGCACACGCGTACCACGTTGCCGTTAACGCCGTTTGACGCCGGGTTGCAGTACCACGCAATTGCTTCTGCCACGTCTACCGGCAAACCACCCTGCGACAGACTGTTCATGCGTCGGCCCGCTTCGCGAATGGTCAAAGGCATGGCGGCGGTCATCTGGGTTTCAATGAAACCGGGCGCAATGGCGTTGATCGTAACGCCGTTCTTCACCTGTTTGGCCATGGCTTCTACATACCCGATCACGCCGCTTTTCGCAGTGGAATAGTTGGTCTGGCCGAAATTGCCGGCAATGCCGCTGATGGACGAAATACAGACAATGCGGCCATTTTCCTTGAGCAGCGACTGCTTCATGAGTTCTTCATCGATGTGCTCTTCCGCCGTCAGATTCACTGCAATGGTCATATCCCAGAAATGCTCCGGCATGTTGCCCAGGGTTTTGTCCCGGGTGATGCCGGCGTTGTGAATCACCAGGTCCACGCCGTCGAAATGCGCTTTGATGAAATCCGCGATTTGCGTGGGGGCATTCGCATCCGTGATATCACAGCCCAGAGCCTTGCCGCCGATGGCATCGGTTACGCTCTTCAGGTCTTCCATGGCCTGGGGAATGTCCAGGCCAATCACCGTGGCGCCATCCCGGGTCAGGGTTTCGGCAATGGACGCGCCGATACCTCGGGACGCGCCGGTCACCAGCGCCACTTTTCCGGCCAGCGGTTTGGCAGGGTCAACCGGCGTGATTCCGGCCGTTTTGCCGATTTTAGTCACCTGGCCGGACACATAGGCTGAACGCGCCGACAGGAAGAAGCGCACGCTCGAGTCCAGCGCCTGCTCTGCGCCGTTCGCCTGCCACACCAGGTTCGCGGTCGCGCCTCTTTTACCCACTTCTTTGGCCACGCTGCGCACAAAGCCTTCCAGCGCCTGATGGGCCGCCGCCTTGGCCGGTGCCCGGCAGCTGGCCGGGGAAAGGCCAATCACCAGCACCCGACCGTGGGCCGCGAGCTTTTTAATGGTGGGATGGAAGAAGTCGTAAACGGCCCGCAGGTCCTCGGTGCTTTTCATGCCGGTGGCATCAAACACCAGGGCTGAAAAACGTTCCTCGATTTCACCGTCCAGGGGCAGGGCCGACGCCTTGTTGCCGACTTTCGCCGAATCCGTCAGAGTGGAGATGTTGCTGGCATGAAACACCTTTGCCGGGCTTGCGCCCAGAGTCTGGCCCAGATGGCTGACAGCTTTGCCGCCGGCGGCCGCGCCCACCAGGATATTGCCCTCAACAAAGGGCTGGTCGCCGCGCTTCCAGCGCTTCAGTGGCAGGGGCGCTGGCAGGCCGAGTGATTGGGCCGCGGTTTTGCCGAAGGGCGTATTCACGAATCTGAGATAAACATCCGACATAGCGCTTTCCTTTACATTGATAGACAGGACGACATCATGGCACAGGCTCCGAAAAGCACCCAAAAGAAAACCCCCGGCGTTCGTCGCGTCGCCATTATCGGTGGCAACCGCCTGCCGTTCGCCCGCTCAAACACTGTCTACAGCAAAATCAGCAACCAGGAGCTGCTGACTTCCAACCTGCGTGGGCTGGTGGATCGCTTCGGGTTGCAGGGCCAGAAAATGGGCGAAGTGGTCGCCGGGGCCGTGATCAAACATTCCCGGGACTTTAACCTCACCCGCGAATCCGTGCTCAGCAGCGGCCTGGCGCCGGAAACCCCGGCCTACGATATCCAGCAGGCCTGCGGAACCGGCCTGGAAGCCGCCATATTAGTCGCCAACAAAATCGCCCTGCGGCAGATCGACGTTGGCATCGCCGGTGGCACCGACACCACCTCAGACGCACCCATCGGCGTCAGCGAAGGCCTGCGGGACATCCTGCTGGACCTAAATCGTGCCAAATCCCTCGGGGAGCGATTGAAAGTACTGTCACGCTTCCGCCCCCATCACCTGGCACCGTCTATCCCGACAAACGGCGAGCCCAGAACCGGCCTGTCCATGGGCGCGCATTGCCAGATCACCGCCAAAGAATGGGACATCCCGCGGGACGAGCAGGACAAACTCGCCTACGAAAGCCATCAGAAACTGGCGGCGGCCTTTGACGAAGGCTTCTTTGACGACCTGATAACCCCGCTGGCCGGCCTGACCCGTGACAACATCCTGCGCCCGGACACCACTTTGGAGAAACTGGCAACGCTGAAACCGGCGTTCGACCGGGAAAGCGGCACCATGACCGCCGCCAACAGCACCGCACTGACCGATGGCGCGTCCTGCGTGTTGCTGGCCAGCGAAGAATGGGCCAAAGCCAACAACCATGACATCAAAGCCTACCTGACCTTCTCCGAAGTGGCCGCCGTGGACTTTGTCGACAAGAAAGAAGGCCTGTTGATGGCCCCGGCCTACGCTGTACCGAGAATGCTGGAGAAAGCCGGGCTGACCCTGCAGGATTTCGATTACTACGAAATTCACGAAGCCTTTGCCGCGCAGGTGTTGTCCACTCTCGAGGCCTGGGAAGACCCCGCATTCTGCAAAGACAAACTGGGCCTGAGCAAACCTCTGGGCAGCATCGACCGCAGCAAGATGAACATCAAGGGCAGCAGCCTGGCCACCGGCCACCCGTTCGCCGCCACCGGTGGTCGGATTCTGGCCACCCTGGCCAAGATCCTGGAACAAAAAGGCAGTGGCCGCGGCCTGATATCCATCTGTGCCGCAGGCGGGCAGGGCGTAACCGCCATCGTGGAACGATAAGTCTGAACAGCGGAGCGGTAAGTTTCCGGAAAACTGGAAAATTTCAGGAAAGTCCTTTGACAGAGGCTGCGCTGGTCCCTATCATGCGCAGCACGTTGATGCGGGGTGGAGCAGTCTGGTAGCTCGTCGGGCTCATAACCCGGAGGTCGTTGGTTCGAATCCAGCCCCCGCTACCATATTTAGAGAAAGGCAGATCAGTGAAACCTGGTATGCTTTTTTTGCGTTAGGGTCGGCAAAAATCCCTGTGACATATATGTGCCAATATTGTGACGGCCCTATTTGTGGGGAGGTGAGGAACGACCGTCAGTTTTTTTATGTCGCATAGCGTGTTGCGTTGATCAGTTCAGTGCCTGATTCTACTCCGGCTCGCTTGATAGCAATTCGAACACATGGCCCGGTAATTTCTGGTTAAGTTCATCCCGGGCCCGCTGTTGCAATAAACCGGGTTCGGCAGCGGATATCTTCACCGGCCAGCGTTTCTTCGCCATCACAGTCTCCTGGTACTGCAGCATGAGCTCGTAGGAGCCACGCAACCAGAACCAGCTCTGCTGTTCACTGACCGGCGCCAGATCGGAAAACCCGCGTAGTACATAATCTGACTGCGCCACAGTCTTCACGCCAAGCCTGGTCAGGGCACGCTGTAGCTCTGCTTTCACCGATGGATCATCGGCCTGAACCGTGATCGGCAGGGTGCCCAACGCATCGCGAATCAGGGTGTCCACCGCAGCCTGGTCGTACTGACCGGTAACCCCCTGGCCGTCGGCTACAATCATCAAATTTTCGTTGAGCTGATCTCGCTGAATCTGGGCGCTGCGGGCACGTTTCAAGGCGTTGAGGGCGGATATCGGATTGTTAGCGGTAACACGGGCGTAGCGAAACAGGTCCTTGATCTCGCGGTCGGAAGTCAATATGGACTGGCGGAAGCGGCTGGCGGCAGGTTGTTTGGCCAGCACAGCCAGGGCGTGAACCCGTTCTGGATTATTGTTATCGTCCCAGTACTCAACAACCCGCGCACCTTGAAGCACCTGTCGGGTCTCAGTGCTCACCGCGCGGGTAACCCTTTGTTCGTTGGTAATCTGCAACTGCCCCGGCCCGGAATTCACCTGAGCACTGCTAAAGTCTGTCGAGCGTTCCTGGACGCTTACTTCAAATATCTTGGCCAGGTTGCTGATAGCCCGATCCGATGCCCTTTGCCGGTCATCGGCTGATCCCGTCGCCGAAAGATGCGTGGCCGCCGGATAGGCCGATTCAGGGTTATTCAGCCACTCCGGTCTATCAGGTGTGGAGCTACAGGCAGTCATAGCCAGAACACTCAACACAACCAGCAAACCGGCCAGGGTTTTTGGCTGAATCAAAGATGAACTGAATGCAGGTTTATTGTTCATTAGGCTGTCCTTCGATAGATTCCAGGCCCTCATAGGGCGGATAACTGAGCAGGCGATTATTCAGACTGGTTACTAACACGACACCGTAATGGCGTGAGCCAAGCTTGTTCAGCGCTGGCAACTCGACGTTCTTGGCTACAATCCCGACCGAGGCATCCAGAGGCGTCACCAGCCGCGCCAACTGGATAGATGAGGGCAGCATATTCCAGCTACGCACATCGGCCTGCTCTGAAAGCAAACCGGCAATATTGGCAAGGAAACCGCCAAGTTCTCCACTTTCTCTCGCTTTCCTGACCATCTGGTATTTGGTAATTGCCCGAACTGTCGCCGCAGCCATGGTTTTTGCACTCTGATCCGCAAGGTCTTCACGCGCCCGTTGTTCGATCATTTCTATCACTTCGGTATTTCTGATGTCTCCGACTTTGATCGAAAGATGCCTAGTCTGGTAACGCGATGGCGGATAATTGGGCATGACGACGCTGATCTGCGCCTCCAGATTCGGATCAAACACCAAAAGGCGGGTTTCGGTTTTATTGGTAACCACACCATCGTGGTAAAACACAATCCATTCGCCTTCATGAGCCCCGGGCAATGAGGCCTCGCGGCCAAACTCACTGACGTATCGCTGATACTCTGCATCGTTACGGTTTTCATTGTTTCGGCGCAAGCTGACATTCAACAGGCTGCTAGCCAGGGCCTCAGGAACCTTTTCTTTACGAGCCCTGATGATCTGGTGCGCCCGGCGATAGCTGATCATGGCGTCATCCAGTTCACCGTTCATTTCGTAGACCAGCCCTGCTAAAAAGCGCACGCTTGCCAGTTGCCCGCTGACAGACTCCGTGTCTCCCAGCTGACTCATGGTGACATCCGCCTGCAGCATTTCGACCCGCGCGCCGTCCCGGTCGCCACTGAACAGATAACCCATGGCCAGCATGGCATGCACCAGCACCTGTTCACTTGGCGTTCCGCCATAGCTGCGAAGCGTCTCGTTGGTCGTCAGGGCACCAAAGTTTTCGGAGAGACTGACCGCCTTCAGGGACATCATGATCGCCTTGGCCTGCTCAAGATCCTGTCGGCTACCGGCCAGGTCTCCGGTGTAGAACTTCAGCAGGCCCCGATTCAGCAAATACTTGCTTCTGTCACGGTCTGGCGGATCAATGTCTTCCAGTTTTTCCAGGGTCTTTTCAGGGCCGACCGCCGGCAGCTCTGCCGAAAGCTGATTGATTTGCCAGGCGGTGCATCCCTGCAGATACAACAAGCACAGCATCACCATTGGAGTCGCCAGAAACCGGAACAAATGCATCTCGCCAATCACGGTCTATCTGTCATCCCAAAGCAGACTAATAGCGGATGGACGGGTTTTTAATCAGCTTCTTGATTTTCTTCTGACCCAGCCAGACCTTGCGGTTATCGGCCATGCTGATCAGGGTAAGGTCGACCTGATAGAAACGCACCTGTTGTTTGCCCTCGGCATCAATGATGGTGTTGATCTGTCCGCTCAGCATGAAATCCGCGCCCAGTTCCTGACCTGCAGCGTTGCGGGTATCATCCCGGGCATTCAGATCCTGATCGAGGCGCTCATCACGTATTTCGCCACGCTCGTCTTTCGACGCGACAAAATCCACGCGCCCGGAATTGACCAGTTCACGCTCCATATCGGCGACAAAGGTTTTCAGGTTGATGTGTTCATGGCTCAGGTTACGAACCGTGCCCACAATCACCGCAGGCCGCTCGCCGCTTCGGGTCGTAAAATCAGTGATCCAGGGTCGGGACAGGACATCCTGAATCATCTCTTGGGCCACCAGCCGTGAATCGCTGTCATTCCAGGCGCCGCTCAGATCAATTGTGCTGTCACTGTCTACCCGCTCAACTGATGTTCCGCAGCCGCTGAACAGCAGGACTGCAAAAATAACTACCCAGATTTTCATTACTCTTGTCCTTGCACGAATCGTTCGAAGTTGGCGTTGGCCTTGCCAGAATAAAACGCCTTGAAATTATCAGACAGCTTGCTGGCCGTCTGGATAGAGTCGTCCAGCGCCTCCATATCCATTTCTGCGAAGGAATAGACATTGCCAGTGTTGCTGTCTTTCCAGCGCGCCTTGATTCTGGCGCCGTTTAAGGCCGTTCTGGTTGAACTGATCAGGGTCTGTTCGATACTGCTGACGCCCGAATCTCCTGCGCTGGACGAATAGTCGCTCAGGGTGTTGTCGACATAGCTGGAGACTACCCGCGCAACTTCTGCTCGGGCCCTGCTGTCTGCCGTAGAGATCTGCAACGACTGATCGTTCAGGGGCGGTGCATAGGCAACCCCCTGAATATAGCGACCGTCGTCGTCGTCAACAGCCTGGGTGCCTTCATTAACCCAGTCAGGGGCACCTGATATTCCCATATCACTTTCAAGGGTTTCTCTGCTGCTGCAAGCAGCCAGGCCGGCCAGAACGGTCAGGACCATGGCAGCCGATAGTGAACGCTTCAACATATGAGTTTTACTCCTGACGCATTTGTCGCAAATACTTTCTATTCAGAATAACCTAAGTTCTGGTTTCAATCATCAGAGCTAGCGCTGTGGCGGTGATCTGCTATTCAGTGATTGAGCCAGTCACCGCTTAGCAATGTCGGCTAATTTAGGCAAGTTACCAGCCGATTCCGGCTTTGCAAAAAGGTCCGCTTTCCAATGGTTTCGACGCTATGACCACAAAGCGGACCTTTCTGCTGAGTTGCTTGAACCCGCC
>Ga0307967_1000173_pt1 | contig 45427 bp, 37 predicted proteins | sample OrgLakmetagen648_FD_201828 | JGI IMG/M metagenome (GOLD analysis project Ga0307967, IMG submission 201828) | Saline water microbial communities from Organic Lake, Antarctica - #648 | ecosystem: Environmental > Aquatic > Non-marine Saline and Alkaline > Saline | place: Antarctica: Organic Lake... | reverse complement strand
AAAGCGCGCATGCCATAGCCATTTATCAAGCCGCATGCCTTTTCCGCCTGCGCCCGGCTCCGCCATGGCCCCTTAACCTTTCGTCCTGCGCCGCGCGCGCGGGCCGGGTTTCGGGCCAGGTTTCGGGTCAGGTTTCAGGCTGGGCGTTGGCGTCACGAGGGTTTGCAGCACCGCAAAGGGGGACTGCGGATTGGGCGCCTGCGCGGGCGGTGCTGTCGCCTTTTTCGCAAGGTCGGCCTTCTTTGGGCGCGATTGCTTTTTCTTAGAATGCTGGGCCTTTGAAGAGGGTTCGGCTGGATTAGACGGCGTCCGGCGTTTCCAAGACCCCTTGCCGGGGGGATCGAATAGCGCGGGCGCACCATCCTCCGCTTGGGGCCCAGGTGGGGCCCCCGGTCGGGCGCGGAAGCCAAGGGCGCGTAAGACGGCTGCCGCCTGATCGGTCTCGCCTGCGCTGAGGCCAATGGCGGTGCACAAGCCCGCGTCGGCGGCGATGGGGCCGGCTTTCATGCGTTGGCGCAGGTCGGCGCTGACCCGCTCCCACCGATCCAGGCGCAATAGCACCGGCCCGCAGGGGCGATAGCCAAGCGCCGCCCACCCTTCCGCATTTGCCCCATCCGCCGGCAGAATGGGGGCCGGGCTGTTCGGCACCAGCGGGGTGGGCTGGCCATGCCACGCCGCCCATAGAATGGCCTTCGCCCGCATCGCCTTGGGCGACAGGGTGCTGTTCAGATAAATCGCATCCAAACCGAAGCGCACGCCAGCCGTGTTTAACGCTTTGCGCCCTTCTACGGATAGCGAATCGGCTTGCGTCTTTGCCTGTTTCGCATCGACCCAGCCCAAGCTTTCACGCAGACGATAGAGCAGCCCGCGCGCGGGCGGGTCGCCGGCGGTTAAAAGCGCCTCTTGGGTCCCGTCCGGGTTTTCGATCAAGGCACCTAGACGGCGCACCAGGAAGTGATTAAGGAAGCTTTGCAGGCGCGCCTGCACCCGCTCCTCCAGCGCGCGATCGTTCAAATCGGTTGGCAAAAGCTGCACCCGGGGGCGGGTTAGCGACCCGCCGCGCGCGACGCGTGCGATCGGCCGGCCCCCCCAGGTGATACGACCGTCCGGCGACATGCCAAAGGCGCTATCGTCGCTGGCGACAAGGCGGGCGACGCGCGGGCCCGCCTCCTGGCGCAGCGCCCGGTGGGCGGCGGCGGCCAGCGCGCGGGCTTCGCGCATGTCAGCGGCATCATGGGGGGTGAAGCTCAACCCCTCCATCCGGCCCACGACATGGCCTTCGACGACGACGTCGCCTTTCGCGGTGACGGCGGACAGCATATCTTCGCCCGCGTCGCGCCCGCGGCTCAGGCTGGCGGCGCGGCGGTCGACGAAGCGATCTTGCAGGCGCGCATGCAGCGCATCGGACAGATCATCTTCGATCTGGCGGGCACGCGCCTGCCAATGGGCGCTTTCACGCACCCAATCAGCGCGGTGGGTGACATAGGTCCAGGTCCTGACATGGGCGAGGCGCGCGGTCAGCGTGTCGATATCGCCTTCATTGCGCGCCAAACGCTCGATTTGGCCGCGCACCCACTCTTCCGGCAGCCGCCCGTCGCGGTCGATCAGATGGGAAAAGATTTGCCCCAACAATTGGGCGTGATGTTCCGGCATCACCTTTCGGAAATCTGGGATCTGGCAGACATCCCACAGCAGGCGTACCCGGTCGCGGCTTTGGCAGCGATGCTCGACGCCCTCTTCGCGCATCAAGGCGGCCAGCGCCAATTGGTCGTCGGCATCGCGGGCGCGGACAAGCTCGGGCCGGGGGGGCCGCATATTCAGGCTTTGCATCAGCCGTCCGGGGCTGGCGAAATCCAGGTCGCGATTGCGCCAACTGATCTTTGTGATGGCGGGGAAGCTGTGGCCTTCGATTTGTCGGATAAGCTCTTCATCCGGTGCGCGCACGTCCGCTGTCACCCCGAAGGTGCCGTCATTCATATGCCGCCCGGCGCGCCCGGCGATCTGGCCCATCTCAGGCGCGCTCAACGGACGGCGGCGCATGCCGTCGAACTTCGTCAGGCTGGCGAAGGCGACATGGTCGACATCCATATTCAGCCCCATGCCAATCGCATCGGTCGCGACCAGATAATCAACCTCACCCTCTTGATACATCTGCACCTGGGCGTTGCGGGTGCGCGGGCTCAACGCGCCCAGCACAACCGCGGTGCCGCCACGCTGGCGGCGGATCGCTTCGGCCATGCGATAGACCTGGTCGACGGAAAAGGCGACGACGGCGCTGCGGCGCGGCAGACGGCCCAGCTTTTTCGCCCCCGCCCAGGTCAATGTCGACAGGCGCGGGCGGGTTTCAAGCCGCGCTTCGGGGGCCAGCGCGCGCACGATGCCGGCCATGGTCTCGCTGCCCAAAAACATGGTCTCTTCCCGGCCCCTTGCATGCATCAGCCGGTCGGTGAAGACATGACCACGGTCGGGATCGGCGCAAAGTTGGATTTCATCGATCGCCAGAAAATCGACGGGTGTTTCCAGCGGCATCGCCTCGACCGTGCACACCCACCAGCGGGGGCGGTGGGGCACGATCTTTTCCTCGCCCGTGATCAAGGCGACGCTGGCGCGACCTTCTAACTGGACGAGGCGGTCGTAATTCTCCCGCGCTAGAAGGCGTAACGGGAATCCGATCATGCCGGTGGCGTGGGCGCGCAAACGCTCCATCGCCAGATAGGTTTTGCCGGTATTGGTCGGCCCCAGAACCGCGCGGACATCGCCGCGTGACGGGTCGAATTCAGGCATTGAAAAGGCGTCGCTGCGCGGCGTCATAAGATTTCGACTGTGGCGGTTCATGGGCCGCGCTGCAAGGGGGCGTTTGGCGGCGTTTTACGTGACTTGTTTGAGATCAAGGCCGGCCTTGAGCCGATGATGCTAAAACCGCGATCATGTTGCCCCCGTCTGTGAGGTTACCCGATGTCGAAAATCGCCGACCCGCTTCCCCGCTCCCTGCTGCATCAATCCGGAGGTTTGCGGAAATTATTGCGCGAGCGTCTGTGGCTTCAGGTGATGATCGGCATGGTGCTGGGCATCGCCGTGGGCACCGCGTTGGATCCCGATAGCGGGTTGGTCCTGCCCCAAACCTCTGCCGTGATGGTGCGGTGGTTGGCCTTGCCGGGGGACCTATTCTTGGCCGCCATTGGGATGGTGGTCGTGCCCTTGGTGCTGGCCTCCGTCGTGCGCGGGATCGCGGCGGGTGATCGCCAGGAAAGTTTGGGGCGCATCGGGACGGAAACCATCGTCTTTTTCTTAGGCACCACGATCGCAGCCTGTTTGATCGGCTTTTTAATCGGCTGGGTTATCCAGCCGGGCGCTTTGATTGATGGCGCGCATTTGTTGGGCGCCGCCGACCCATCCGCCCGCGCCGTCGCCAGCGCGGCGGAAGAAGCCGCCCGGCAAGCCGGTGCGGCAAGCCCGCCCATGACGGAACGCATTGTCGCCTTCTTGCCCGCCAACCCGCACCGCGCCCTGGCCGAAGGCGACACGCTTCAGGTGGTGATCGTGGCCGCGATCTTAGGGCTGGCCCTGCTGCGGGTGGATCGCAAGACGGCGGCTCCGCTGTTGGATCTGATGGCCGGCTTGCAGGCGGTTGCGATGGTGGTGGTTCAGGTGGCGATGCGCGTCGCGCCGATAGCGGTTTTCGGGCTGATGGTGCGTTTGGCCGCCGACTTGGGCGTGCAGGCGGTTGCGGGTTTGGCGGTTTATGTCGGCTGCGTGTTGTTGGGGCTGGCGTTGTTGCTATGTCTTTATCTGGCCCTTGCTTGGTCGATGGCCGGATGGGGGCCGCTGCGGTTTTTAAAGACCGCGCGTGAAGCGATGCTGTTAGCCTTCTCCACCTCCTCCTCCGCCGCCGTGATGCCGGTATCGCTGCGCACGGCAGAAACCGGTTTTCGCATTCGCAATGGTGTCGCGCGTTTCGTCATTCCCTTAGGCGCGACGGTCAATATGGGCGGCACCGCGCTCTATCAGGCGGTGGCGACGCTGTTTCTGGCGCAAATATTTGGGATTGAGTTGGGGCTGGGTGAGCTTGGCATGATCCTGGTCATGGCCGTCGGTGCGGCGATCGGATCGCCGGGTGCGCCGGGGGTGGGGATCGTGATCCTGGCCACAATTTTGGAAAGCGTCGGCATCCCGGCTGCCGGTATCGCGCTGGTGATCGGCGTCGACCGCCTGCTGGATATGTGCCGTACCGTCGCCAACGTTGCGGGCGATTTAACGGCGGCCCTGGTGATTGATGCGCGCACGCGCCCCGCGCCGGATGCCCCCGTTTTCGACGCCCACGCACCGGCCTAAGGGGCCCGTTTTGTGAAAGCTGTTTGATCCGCTGGTCACGGCGCACGGGCGGCATTAGGATGGGCCCTATGAACATACGCACCCTCCCTTCCGCGCCGTTGGCGACGCTTATGGCGGCTTTCCTATTTCTGGTGGGGTGTTACCTGCCGGATGATTTCCGCGTCGATATGCAAATCGCCGCCGATGGGCGCTATGCCTTCGTCTATGAAGGGGATTTGACCCAGCTTCAATTCCTGCAACGCATTGGAACGGGTGAGCTGGAGGGCGAGGCCTTAGCCGATTACGTCGGCATCTATGAACGCGATTTGAAGCGCGATAGCGGCTTTCTGAAAGTCGATTATCAGGGCAATGCGCGCTACACCGTGCGCTATGAACGCACCGGCAATTTGAGGGATCACCGCCAATTCAGCTTCCCACGCCGCAATGGCCTGTTTTTGGCGCTGCGGATCGGGGAGAACGGGTTGATCGAGCTGTTTGGCGATAAGCTGCCCGAACAGCATCGCGATGAGCTTCTGGCGCGCGGTTTCAACGTGCGCGGCACGATCCGGGTTTGGGTGCAGGGCGAGGTTTTGAACCACAATGCCGAAAGCGTCACACCCGGCGCCCCGCCGCTTTATCAGTGGACCATCCAATCGCTCAACGATGAGACGCCCTCCCTGCTGCTGGCACAAACGCCTTAAAGGTCGCCCGGTTTATGGATTTCAGCGATCTGGCGATCATGTTCGCCTCAAGCTTTCTGGCGGCGACCATCCTGCCGGTGGTTTCGGAAGCGGTTTTAGCCGGATTTTCAAGTGTTGAGGGCGCCAATATCGTGTTGCTGGTCACTGTCGCGACCGTGGGCAATGTTTTGGGCGCGGTGGTCAATTGGTGGATCGGCGGGTGGCTGACCCATTGGCAGGAAAAAAAGTGGTTTCCGATCAAAGCCAAAAACCTGGAACATGCCAGCCGCGTCTTCAATAAATGGGGCCAGCCCTCGCTTTTGCTGGCCTGGACGCCGTTCTTGGGCGATCCGCTGACCTTCGTCGCCGGGCTGTTGCGGGTGCCGATAATTCCCTTCCTGATCTATGTGACGATCGGTAAATCGGTGCGCTATATTTTGGTGGCAGCCGGAGCGGCAGCGTGGCTATAAGGCGAGCGGCAGCGTGGTTATAAGGCGAGCGGCAGCGTGGCTATAAGGCGAGCGGCAGCGTGGTTATAAGGCGAGCGGCAGCGTGGCTATAAGGCGAGCGGCAGCGTGGCTATAAGGCGGGCGGCAGCGTGGCTATAAGGCGGGCGGATTGCGGCGTCTCTAGCCCTTTTGCTTGCGGCGCAGGGGTTTAATGATTAAGTCGAGGGTAGAGAAAACGCTGACGCGCCTGGATATATTTTGTTCGGGCTCATCGCGTTAGCACAGCATTTCATACAAGAGGGGTTCCAACCACATCATGACCCAAGTTGGCCAGGACAGCATGAAGACCCGCAAAACGTTAGACGTTGACGGGCAGAGCTATGAATATTTCTCCATCGCCGAGGCGGAAAAACAGATCGGGTCGGTGGCAAAGCTGCCGTTCTCGCTGAAAATCTTGCTGGAAAATCTGCTGCGCTTTGAAGATGGCCGGTCGGTGACCACCGAAGACATCCAGGCGATGGCCGATTGGCTGAAGGAAAAGAAATCCACACGCGAAATCGCCTATCGCCCGGCCCGCGTTCTGATGCAGGATTTCACCGGCGTGCCGGCGGTCGTGGATTTGGCCGCGATGCGCGATGCGATGGTCAATCTTAAGGGCGATGCCCAGAAGATTAACCCGCTCTCGCCGGTCGATCTGGTTATCGACCACTCGGTCATGGTAGATTATTTCGGGGGCCCGGACGCCTTCAAGAAAAACGTCGAGAAAGAGTTTGAGCGTAATCAGGAACGCTATGAATTCCTGCGTTGGGGTCAGACCGCGTTCGATAATTTCCGGGTCGTGCCGCCGGGTACGGGGATTTGCCATCAGGTGAACCTAGAATATCTCGCCCGCACCGTTTGGTCGAGCGAGGATAAGCGCGACGGCACACGCTATGCCTATCCCGACACGCTGGTAGGCACCGATAGCCACACGACGATGATCAACGGCCTGGGCGTGCTCGGCTGGGGCGTCGGCGGGATAGAGGCGGAGGCGGCCATGTTGGGCCAGCCTGTCTCAATGCTGATCCCGGAAGTGGTCGGCTTCAAGCTTTCCGGTCGCTTGGCTGAAGGCATGACGGCCACCGATTTGGTGCTGACCGTCACCCAGATGCTGCGCAAGAAGGGCGTTGTCGGTAAGTTCGTCGAATTCTTTGGCGATGGGCTAGCCGATCTGACGCTGGCCGACCGCGCGACGATCGCCAATATGGCCCCGGAATACGGCGCCACCTGCGGCATCTTCCCGATCGACGAAGAAACCATCGATTACTTGCGCTTCACGGGCCGCGATGAGGCCGACGTCAAGCTGGCCGAAGCCTATGCCAAGGCGCAGGGCATGTGGCATGAAAAGGGTCAGGCCGACCCTGAATGCAGCGATATGATGGAGCTTGATCTGGCAACGGTTGAGCCGTCCTTGGCCGGGCCGAAGCGCCCGCAGGACCGCATTGGGCTCAGCCAAGCCTCGGTCGCTTTTGATCGCTTGTTGGCGGAAAGCCTGGGCGACCCGTCGGATGATGAGGAAAGCCGCCTCGCCTCCGAAGGCGGGCCGGTTAAGGCCGCGCCCAATGGCTATTCGACGGAAGTTGAGGTGAAGGGCGCAGATTTCACGCTAGCCCACGGCGACGTCGTGATCGCCGCGATCACAAGCTGCACCAACACCTCCAACCCCAGCGTTTTGATCGCCGCCGGTTTGGTGGCGCGCAAGGCGTCCGAAAAGGGGTTGAGCGTTAAGCCCTGGGTGAAAACCTCCCTGGCGCCGGGCAGTCAGGTTGTGACCGATTATCTGGAGGCCGCCGGCTTGCAGGAAGACCTCGACAATCTGGGCTTCAACTTGGTCGGCTACGGCTGCACGACCTGTATCGGGAATTCCGGCCCGCTGCCGGAGAATATCTCAAAAGCGGTTGAGGATGGCGATCTGGTCGTCACCTCCGTCCTGTCGGGCAACCGCAACTTCGAAGGCCGGGTTAATCCGCAGACGCGGGGCAACTATCTCGCCTCCCCGCCGCTGGTTGTCGCCTATGCCTTGGCTGGCAATATGTCGATCGACATCACGACCGATTCGCTGGGCAAGGATAAGGACGGCGCCGACGTCTATCTCAAGGATATCTGGCCGTCGAACCATGAAATCCAGCAGTTGATGCGCGAAAGCCTGTCGCCGGAGATGTATCGCTCGCGCTATGCGAACGTCTTCGAAGGGCCGAAGGAATGGCAGGATATCGCCATCACGGAAGGTGAGACCTACCAGTGGAACTCGGGCTCCACCTACGTGCAGAACCCGCCCTATTTCACAGACATGGAGCTGGAGCCGGGCGAGGTCACGGACGTGCATAACGCCCGTCCGCTGCTGATGCTGGGCGATTCGGTCACCACCGATCACATCTCGCCCGCCGGTGCGTTCAAGCCTGATACGCCCGCCGGTGAATATCTGACCGAACGTCAGGTGCGCCCGCAGGACTTCAACTCCTACGGCTCGCGTCGCGGCAACCACGAAGTCATGATGCGCGGCACCTTCGCCAATATCCGCATCCGCAACGAAATGGTGCCGGGCGTCGAAGGCGGCTTCACCAAGCACCAGCCGTCGGGCGAACAGATGCCGGTCTATGATGCGGCCATGCGCTATCAGACGGACGGCGTGCCGCTGATCGTCTTCGGCGGTAAGGAATACGGCACCGGCTCGTCCCGCGATTGGGCGGCGAAGGGCACGACATTGTTGGGCGTGAAGGCCGTCATTGCGGAAAGCTTTGAGCGTATTCACCGCTCGAACCTCGTCGGCATGGGCGTGCTGCCGCTGCAGTTCAAAGACGGCGAAAGCCGGTCAGGCTTGGGCATTGATGGCAGCGAAACCTTCGACATCGAAGGCATCGCCGGCGACCCCAAACCCGGCCAGGACATCAAGATGACGATCACGCGCGCGGACGGCTCAACCCAAGAAGTGACCCTGAAAAGCCGGATCGATACGGTGACGGAAGTTGACTATTACCGCCATGGCGGTGTGTTGAACTACGTGCTGCGTGGCTTGGCGAAAGACGAAGCGGCGTAATTCGCCGCGCGTCACGCCGCGCCGTCGCCACCCCTGTCGCCGTCCCCTAGCCACCCACTCGTCATCCCCGGGCTTGACCCGGGGATCTTTTGGGTTGCGCGCACGCCTCGCGCAGATGGCCGGATCAAGTCCGGCCATGACGGCGACTTTTGGGGGCTTTTATGGGGGTGATGCGGGTGCGGTCCTGTGCCGGCGCTCTCCCGCTACTTCCGCGAGGGAATCCGTAAAAGCGGCTCGCCGCCGTCATTCAGCCATTGTTCGATATAAAGATCAGGATCGCTCAGCCCCGCTTCGGACACGATGCGACCGCGCGCGGAAATACCGGCTTCGTGCACGCTCTCAGGGTTGCCGGAGACCAGCGGGTGCCACCAAGCCAAGCCTCGGCCTTCCGCGATCCGGCGGTAGCCACAGCTTTTCGGCAACCAATAAATCTCAGCCAATGTTTCCGGCGTTAGCTGGACGCAGTCGGGTACGTGGCGCTTGCGGTTTTCGTAGTCGCTGCACAGGCAGCTATCGCAATCCATCAGCCGGCAGGCGACGTTGCTGAAGGCGACCTCGCCGCTATCGATATCTTCCAGCTTGTGAAGACAGCACAGCCCGCAGCCATCGCACAGGCTTTCCCATTGCGCGTTGCTCATCTCGGCCAGCGGCGTGGTTTGCCAAAAGGGCGGGTGCGGTGGGGAGCGTTTCGGCATAACTCAAACGGCTCCCTCAGCCCTTCACGGCAGGGGTCGGGGTTTGCGTCTTTTTCGGCGCCGCTTTCTTCAGCGGTGTTTTTTTCGACGGCTGGCGCCCCGCCGCTTTGGCCTTTGCTGCGCGTGCTTTTGACGCGGATTTTCGGGCCTTGCCGGCCGGTAACTTCGGCGCACCGCCAGGAATTGGTGTCGCCGGCCCGGCGGGCGCGTCTTCGTTGGCCGCCCGGTCGATCAAAACCCTCATCAGGCTGCGGCGCAGCTCTTCCAGTTTGGTTTTGTGGTCGACCTTCATGCCGAAGATGTCTTTGACGTAGAAAACATCGACCACATGCTCGCCGTAGGTAGAAATCTTGGCGGTCGATATCTGTAAGCCCAATCCGGTCAGGGCGTAGGTCAGCCGGTGCAAAAGACCCGGTCGATCGCGCCCATCGACCTCAACCACCGTGTGGGTGTTGGAGGCTTTGTTGTCGATGATGACCTGCGGCGGCACGGAGAAGACCCGCGTGCGCTTCGCCGCCCCGTCGATGCGCCGCCCGGCCAGCTCTTCCGCCGGCCTCAAAGATCCGCTCAGCGCCTGATCGATCAACACCGATAGCCGTGCCAAGCGGTCGGAGCGCGCAAAAGCGCCCCCTTGGGTGTCCTGGATCAAAAAGGTGTCCAGCGCCATGCCGTTATTCATCGTCGCGATCTTCGCATCCACGACGCTGGCGCCCGCCACCGCCAAGGCCCCCGTCAGGCGCGAGAACAGCCCCGGATGATCGACGCAATAGATCGTCACCTCGGTGATATCCCGGCCCTGATCGATGCGGGTATCCAGCGTCAGTTCCGCATCGCGGCCCGTCGCCTCATTCACGATTTTAGCCTGCCGAACCAGCATGTCGTGGTCGACGGATAGGAAATAGCCGTCCGGGCCACGCTCCAAATGCGCGTCGATGGCAGGCTGCGCCCACCCGGCTGCTGCAAGCGCATCTGCCAGCTTGCCCCGCGCCACCGTTGCGCGCTTGCGCCGGCCTTCCTTATAGGAGGCGCCGGTCATCACCTCCTCTGCCCGGTAATAAAGATCGCGCAGCAGGGTGGCCTTCCAATTGTTCCAAACATTGGGGCCGACCGCGCGGATATCGCACACCGTCAGGCACAGCAGCAGACGAAGCCGTTCCGGCGATTTCACCAGATCGACGAAATCGAACAGGGTTTTGATATCTTCCAAGTCGCGCTTAAAGGCGGTCATCGACATGGCCAGATGTTGCAGCACCAGCCAGGAGACGGTTTCCGTCTCCGCCTCATTCAGGCCAAGGCGTGGGCAGACCTGTTTCGCGACTTTCGCACCCAATTCCGAATGATCCCCGCCGCGCCCCTTGGCGATGTCATGCAGCAAGAGGGCGACATACAAAACCCGGCGCGATTCCAACTGATGGATCACTTCGCTGGACAGCGGGTGGTCTTCTTTCAGCAGGCCGTTATCGATGCGGTTCAAAATCCCGATCGCGCGAATGGTATGCTCGTCGGTGGTGTAGACATGGTACATGTCGTATTGCATCTGGGCGACGACACGCCCGAAATCCGGCAGGAACTTCCCGAACAGATCGCATTCGTTCATCAGCCGCAGGGTCGCTTCCGGGTCACGCTGGTGGGTTAGGATATTCAGGAAAATCTCGTTGGCTTGGGGCTCGCTGCGCAGCTTGGCCACCCGGCGCAGATTGCGTGTCACTTGCGCCAACGCATCCGGATGGATGGGGGCCTCATGCTCATGCGCCACCAGGAACAGACGCAACATATCAACCGGTGCGTCGGCGAAATGATGCCGCCCGGTGGTGGTCAGCCGACCGCTTTCCAAGGGGAAGCCATCGATCTCGCGCTTGAACAGATTGCCGGGCAGGCGGAACAGGCTTTTGCGCTTATGCTGGGCTTCAAAAGCGGCTAGGAAGATGCGCGTCAGGTCGCCCACTTCCTTGGCGATCAGGAAGTAATGCTTCATGAACCGCTCAACCCCCGACGCGCCGGCATGGTCGGTATAAAGCATGCGGCGCGCCAGCTCGGGCTGGACGTCGAAGGTCAGGCGCTCCTCCGCCCGATTCGACATGAAATGCAGGTGGCAGCGCAGGGTCCAAAGGAATTGTTGGGCCTTGCGGAAGCGCTCCACCTCCGCGCTGGTCAGCACACCAAGCGGGGCCAGCTCTTCAATTTCTTCGACCTTGTAGAGGAATTTGGCCGACCAAAACAGCGTGTGCAAATCGCGCAAGCCGCCTTTGCCGTCCTTAATATTGGGCTCCATCACATAGCGGGAATCGCCCAGGCGCGCATGGCGCTCATCGCGCTCTTTTAGCTTCGCATCCAGGAATTCCGGCCCCGCCCCCTCGACCATCTGCTTACGGAATTTGCCCTTCAAATCGGTGAAGAAGCGCTTTTCACCCCAGATATAGCGCGCCTCAAGCAGCGCGGTGGCGATCGTCCAATCGCCTTTCGCCTGGCGCACGCATTCATCGATGGAGCGTGTCGACTGCCCGACCTGTAGCCCCAAATCCCACAGCATATACAGCATCTCTTCGACAAGCTGCTCCACCCGGGCGGAGGGCTTGTAGTGATGCAAAAATAGGATATCGACGTCTGAAAACGGCGCCAGCTCGCCGCGCCCATAGCCACCGACGGCGACGAGGCACAGCTTCTCCGCCTCCGTCGGGTTGGCGGCGGGATAGAGATGCTGGGCTGTCGCGTCATATAAAATGCGCAGCAGCTGATCGATCAAAAAACAGTTGCCGGCCACGGCCGCCGCGCCGTCCTGGTCTTCGAAAAAGCGCCGCTCAACTTCGCTTCGCCCTTTTTTTAGCGCATCTTTCAGGTGGCCCAGCCATTGGCTGCGGCGATCATCGGGGTTCTTGGCCTGTTCAAAGGCACGGTCCAGCGCCTCATGCAGCGCGACACGGTTGATGATGCCGCGCCGGTTCGGCACCTGCGCATGCGCCACAATGGGCGCCGCCTTCACGGTCTTTGCGCCCGTGGTCAGAATTTTGTCACTCTCAGCCATGGGGGTGAATGTAGCGCGCCGACCGCGACATGGCGAGGCCTGTGGGCCGAGGCCTGTGGGGCGAGGCCTGTGGGCACAGGTGTCCGGCAGATGGCCGGATCAAGTCCGGCCATGACGGTGGGTGATGGGCGACCCTGCCAGACCCCAAGCCAACCGCTCGTCATCCCCGGGCTTGACCCGGGGATCTTTTGGGGCGGGCACAGGCGTCCGGCCATGACGGCGTTTTTTGTGGGGCATTTGGGACATTTGGGGCAGTTACGAATCCCCGACCCTCACGCCGCCTTCAACGACCCCTCACGCACCAGCTTATCCGTCACCCCATCCACCGCCTTGACGGTAAGCGCGACGATTTGGTCGACATCGGCACGGGTAACGATCAACGGCGGGGCGAAGCCTAGGATGTCGCCGTGGGGCATGGCGCGGGCGATCAGGCCTTCGTTGATGCAGGCCGCCGCCAATTGGGCGCCCACCTTCATCGACGGGTCGAAGCGGGTTTTTTGTGCCGGGTCGGCCACGAATTCGATGGCGCCCAGCAAGCCCTCACCGCGCACTTCGCCGACCATCGGATGGCCGTCAAAGGCTTCATGCAGCTTCTGTTGGAAATAGGCGCCTGTGGTTTTGGCGTTTTCCACCAGACCCTCGCGCTCAATAATCGCCAGATTGGCCAGGCCCGCCGCCGCGCCGCAAGGGTGGGCGGAATAGGTCAGACCATGGGCGAAGGGGCCGTAGATGTCGGAGCCTTCTTCCAGCACCTTCCAAACCTTATCGCCGACGATGGAGCCCGACAGCGGTTGATAGGCGCTGGTCAGGCCCTTGGCGATGGTCATCAGGTCCGGCTTCATGCCGTAGTGAAGGGCGCCGAATTCGCTGCCCAAGCGCCCGAAGCCGCAGACCACCTCGTCAGAGATCAACAGCACATCATGGCGGTCGAGGACCTTCTGAATTTCCTGCCAATAGCCCTCAGGCGGGGGGATGATGCCGCCGGTGCCCAGCACAGGCTCGCCGATGAAGGCCCCGACGGTGTCTGGCCCTTCTTCTTCGATCATGCGGTTCAGGTCTTCGGCGCAGCGCTTGGAAAAATCGCGCTCACTCTCGCCCGCTTCCGCGTGCCAGTAATGATGCGGCGTCGTGGTGTGCAGCACCTGGGGCACGGGCAGGTTGAAGGCGGTGTGGAAGATCTCAAGCCCCGTCAGGCTGCCGGAAAAGACCGTACCGCCGTGATAGCCGCGCTTGCGCGCGATGATCTTGGTCTTCCGCGGCATGCCGCGTACATTGTTATAGTACCAAACGATCTTGGTGTTGGTCTCGTTCGCATCCGACCCGCCCAGGCCGTAGAAGATCTTCGACATATTCGACGGCGTCTTGCGCAGGATCTTGTCGGAAAGACGGATCGTCGGCTCGTTCGAATGGCCGGCATAGGCGTGGTAATAGGCCAGCGTCTTGGCCTGCTCATAGATCGCCTCGGCAATCTCGGTCCGGCCATAGCCGACATTAACGCAATAAAGACCGGCAAAGCCGTCGATCAGCTCATTGCCCTTGGTGTCTGTGATGCGGATGCCCTGCCCGCCATTGACGATGCGCGGGCCGCCCAGGTCGCCGGCGGCGAACTGCTTAAGTTGCGTGAAGGGGTGCAGCACGGATTGCCGATCCATCTCCTCGAGGGAGAGGTTATGCGTGGCGTCAGCCATTGTGGTCGCTCCTGATTGCTCTTTTTATGCGCACTATTTTAAGCCGGGCCTGCCTACTCGGCGACGCCGCCGAAGCAGACATACTTGATCTCGCTGTATTCATCCAGACCGTGGCGGGAGCCTTCGCGACCCAGCCCCGATTCCTTCACGCCGCCGAACGGCACGGGCGGGCCGGTCATCTTCGGCGTATTGACCGCAACCATGCCATATTCCAACGCTTCCGAGACCCGGTGGGCGCGGTTCAGCCCTTCGGTATAAAGATAAGCCGCCAGCCCGTAATCGCTGTCGTTCGCCAAATCGATGGCTTCGTTCTCTTCATCGAAGGCCATGACGGCGGCGACGGGGCCGAAGGTTTCTTCCTTCCAGATCGCCATATTTTTGGTCAGGTCTGCAATTAGGGTTGGTTGGAAGAACAGCGCGCCCGCCTCATGCCGACCGCCGCCGGTCAGGATGCGCCCGCCCTTGGCCTTGGCGTCTTGCACGTGGGCCACGCATTTTTCCACCGCAGCCGCATTCATCAGGGGCCCAAGCTCCACCCCCTCTTCAAAGCCGGAGCCGACCTTCATCGCGCTGATCGCCTCGCCAAAGCGCGTGCAGAATTCTTCGTAAAGCCCGCGCTGCACCAGGATGCGGTTAACCGCCAGACAATCCTGGCCGGTCGTCGCCATCTTGGCCTTCACCGCCCCATCGACGGCGCGGTCCAGATCGGCATCATCGAAGACGACGAAGGGGGCGTGGCCGCCAAGCTCCATCGATACTTTCTTAACCGTCCGGGCCGCCTGCTCGCTCAGCATTTTGCCAACCCGGGTGGATCCGGTGAAGCTGATCGCGCGCACGGCCTTCGCATCCATCAGGGCCGCCCCGATGGGCTCCGGATCGCCGGTGACGATTTGGAAGACGCCCGGCGGTACGCCCGCTTCCTCCGCCAATTTCGCCAGCACGGTCGCGCTGAACGGGGTTTCGTCCGCCGGGCGCACGATCATCGGGCAACCAGCGGCCAGCGCTGCTGCCGCCTTGCGGGTGATCATGGCGCTGGGGAAATTCCAGGGCGTGATCGCGGCGCTCACGCCGATCGGCTCGCGGGTGACCTGCATGCGACTGCCTTGCAGGTGGGTCGGGATCATCTCGCCATACTGGCGTTTGCCTTCTTCGGCGAACCAATGCAGGAAGCTGCGGGCGTAATCGATCTCGCCCTTGGCTTCATCCAGGGGTTTGCCCTGTTCCAACACCATGATGGCGGCCAGATCGTCTTTATGCCGGCCCATCAAATCGCCCCAGCGGTTCAGGATATCCGCGCGCGCCCAGGCGGTGGTGGCCCGCCATTTGGGCAATGCGCGCGTCGCGGCCGCAATCGCGCGCATAGTTTCGCCTGCGCCCATATTGGGGATGGAGCCTAAGGGCCGATCCGTCGCCGCATCAATGACGGTGCGCCGGCGGCCATCCTCCGCCTCCACCCATTCGCCGTCGATATAGGCGTCCTGCACGAACAGGGACGGATCCCCGATCCGCTTCAAGACATCCTCGGCCAAGGTCCGCGCCGTGGTGCCGTTGGCTTTACGATCGCCGCTCATGATGGAAGCTCCTTCAAAAAAACTTGAGACATCTCTGCCACGTGGGGTGGGGATTTCCCCCGTCAAGGCATCGCGGCGGGCCCGAATCTCGCCAAACTCAACGCCAGCGCACCATGACAGCTTCGCCACCGAATTGCCTATCGAAGGCACCCCCCAAACCCCGATTTTCTACTGCACAGATGCGGCCCCACAGGAAAATCCACGGTTTTATTTCGCATTCCGAAGGGCGGGGCCGCAACGTGACAGGCGCATGTCGCATCAAGGCTAGGCAGGGGCGGTTCGATCGGGCTAGGGTGCGGGCATCATGACGATGCGCACCCTTTTCCCCCCCAGTTTTTCGCCGCCTGAGTTTCAGGCTGGCTGGGTGTGGCTTGTCGGGGCCGGGCCGGGCGATCCGGGGCTTTTGACCCTGAACGCCGCCCATGCCTTGGGCCACGCCGATGTCATCGTCTATGACGCGCTGGTGGATGAGCGGATTTTGGAGCTGGCCGGTCCCAAGGTGGAGCTGGTCTTTGCGGGCAAGCGCGGCGGGCGGCCCAGTCCGAAACAACGCTCCATCTCGCTGAAACTGGTCGAGCTTGCGCGCGCCGGTCATCGCGTATTGCGCCTGAAAGGCGGCGATCCCTTTGTCTTTGGGCGCGGTGGGGAAGAGGCACTGACGCTGGTGGAGCATGCCATTCCCTTCCGCGTGGTGCCGGGCATCACAGCGGGAATCGGCGGTTTGGCCTATGCCGGTATTCCGGCGACCCACCGCGATACCAATTCCGCCGTCACCTTCATCACGGGCCATTCGGTGACGGGGGAGGTGCCGGACAACCTGGATTGGGACGCGCTGGCGCGCGGTGCGCCGGTGATCATCCTTTATATGGCGGTCAAACATATGGGCCGGATCGCGGGCAAGTTGATGGCAGGCGGGCGCAGTGCGGATGAGCCGGTGGCCTTCGTCTCCAGCGCCGCGACAGACCATCAGCAGGTGATCGAAACCACCCTGGGCGAGGCGGAGGCCGTGGCCGCCACCGTCACCCCACCCGCCGTCATTGCGATCGGCCCGGTGGTCAGCCTGCGCCCGTCTTTGGATTGGTTGGGCGCGGCGACGCAAGGCCGCCAGCTGATCCCCAATCCGCTGGGCCATCAGACGGACGAGGCGATGTGACGCCTGCCTCCTCAACGCCCCCCTCAACGATACCCGGCGTCATTCTGGCCGCCCCGGCGTCGGGCAGCGGCAAGACGGTTTTAACCTTAGGCCTGATGCGCGCCTTGACCCGCGCCGGCGTGCGCGTGGCACCGGCGAAGGTGGGGCCGGATTACATCGACCCCGCTTTCCACGCGGCGGCCTGCGGGCGCGCGTCGATCAATCTGGACCCCTGGGCGATGCGGGTGGACAGCCTGGCCGGGCTTGTCGCCGGCCTATCAATTGATGCCGATATCGCCCTGATTGAAGGGGTGATGGGCCTGTTCGACGGGGCCGCCGATGGGCGCGGCGCGACCGCCGATTTGGCGGCGGCCAGCGGATGGCCGGTTATCCTGATCCTGGACGTCACCGGCCAAGGGGCCAGCGCGGTCGCCGTGCTGCAAGGGCTGGCCGCCCACCGCGAGGACGTGGCCGTGGCGGGTGTGATCTTGAACCGTGTGGGAAGCGACCGCCATGCCGACTTGATTGCCAACGCCCTTCAGCACCATTGCCCGGATATCCCGTTATTGGGCGCGGTGCCGCGCGATGCGCGCCTGGACCTGCCCAGCCGCCATCTGGGGCTGGTGCAGGCGGGGGAACATGGGGGGCTGTCCGCCTTTTTGGACGGTGCGGCGGATGTGGTGGGCGAAGCGCTTGATCTGGATGCGCTGGTCGCGCTGGCGCGGCCATCGGGTCTTACGTCGGATAAACCCGTCCCCTTCTTCCCCCCACCCGGCGAACGGATTGCCGTGGCGCGCGATGATGCCTTCGCCTTTTGCTATCCCCATTTGATGGACGCGTGGCGCGCGGCGGGCGCGGAGCTTCATTTTTTCAGCCCGCTTGCGGGCCAAGGGCCTGATGCGCAGGCAGATGCGATTTATTTGCCCGGCGGCTATCCCGAATTGCATGGACCCACGCTGGCCGGGAGTGCCGATTTCCTGGAGGGATTGCGGCACGCGGCCACGCGCGGGGTTAAGATCTTTGGTGAATGCGGCGGCTATATGGTGTTGGGCCAACAGATCCTGGATGCGCAAGGCCGCGCCCATGCGATGGCGGGGCTATTGCCGCTGGTGACAAGCTTTCAGGACCGCCGCCTGCATCTGGGCTATCGCCGGGCGGAGGTTTTGGCCGATTGCGCCCTGGCCCCGCGCGGCGCGGCGCTGAGGGCCCATGAATTTCATTACGCAAGCGTCGTGACGGAGGGGCCGGGCGCGCCCCTATTCCATCTGCGTGATGCGCGAAATACGGATTTGGGCGCGGTGGGGCTGGTCGACGGGTCGGTTGCGGGGTCGTTCCTGCACCTGATTGATCGGGCGCCGGAAGAGGGAGAGACACAATGAGCGAGCGGCGCAGCGATCAGGTGTTGGAGCGTTTGATGGCGCTGCATCCCAAATTGATCGACCTGTCGTTGGATCGCACGGTGGATTTGCTGGACCGGTTGGGCCGCCCGCAGGATCGCCTGCCGCCGGTGGTGCATGTGGCCGGCACCAACGGCAAGGGATCGCTGATCGCGGTTCTGCGCGCGATTGCGGAGGCTGCGGGCCTGCGCGTTCACGTCTACACCTCCCCCCATCTGGTGCGCTTTGCGGAGCGTATTCGCCTGAGCGGCCAGATCATCGACGAGGCCGCGCTGACCGCCCTGTTGGAACAGTGCGAACAGGTGAACGACAACCGCCCGATCACGTTTTTCGAAATCACCACCTGCGCGGCTTTCAAGGCATTTAGCGAGGCGCCGGCGGATTTGTTATTGTTGGAGGTGGGCCTGGGCGGTCGCCTTGATTCCACCAATGTCGTCGATGCCCCGGCGGTGACCGCCATCACGCCCGTCAGCCTGGATCACGAGCAGTTTTTGGGAACCGGCCTGGCCGCGATTGCGGGGGAGAAGGCGGCGATCCAAAAGCCGCACGTCCCCACCATCATCGGGCCGCAGGAACCGGAGGCCTTGAAGGTGATTGAGGATAGGGCGGAGGCTGTGGGTGCGCCGCTTGCGCGCTGGGGCAAGGAATGGTCGGCGGTGCCGCTGCCCGATGGCGGGTTCCGCTTCACCTCTGCCGCCTGGAGCGGCGATTTGCCGAAGCCGGGGCTGCCGGGGCGCCATCAGATCGATAATGCGGCCAATGCCGTGGCGGTGGCGCTGGCGCTGGCGGATCAGGGGTTGGCGATTGATGCGAAAGCCCTGGTCGCCGGTGTGCGCGACGCCACCTGGCCTGCGCGCCTGCAACACCTCACGCGCGGGCCTACGGTCGCGGCCCTGCCCGGATGGGATATCCGTCTGGACGGCGGGCATAATCCCTCTGCCGGGGCGGCGTTGGCGGCCCAAGCGGTGGCCTGGGCGACAGCAGAGGATGGCGCGACGGTGGAAGATGGGGCGGAGGCGGGGCCCGCGCGCCCCTTGCACCTGATTTGCGGCATGCTGAACAGCAAGGCGGCGGAGGATTTCCTGCGCCCCTTGGCCGATCACGCGGCCAGCCTGACCGCCATCCCCATTCCGGGGGAGGAGAATAGCCTAAGCGCCGACGCCCTCGCTGATATGGCGCGCGCGGCGGGCCACGCCCAGGTATCGTGCGCCGAGTCGCTGGCCGATGCGACGCGCGCTTTGGGCCAGGCATTTCCCGGCCCGGCGCGGCTTTTGATCTGTGGCTCGCTGTACCTTGCCGGGACGGTGCTGGTGGATCACGGCTAGGGACGCCAAGCCTGTTGCGCCGCACAAATGGCCGGATTCCCTGGCATCCAGGCAGGGCGATTGCGCCTGTCATCGGGGCTGTTAGACTTTTAATCGGATTTAAGGATGGTATGCCCCGGCAGGGCCGAATCGGAGGGTGTCTATGACGCTTGAGGATGAAAATGGGAACGGATCGGGCGCACCCTCGGATGGGGGCGCCGGATCGGGCGCGAGCGAGCAGGCCCTGAACACCCCGCGTACCTTCTTGGTGGTCGTGGATGACAGCGATGAAATGCAGATCGCGCTGCACTTCGCCTGCCTGCGCGCCAAAAATACCGGCGGCGTCGTGGCCTTGCTTTATGTGCAAGAACCCGCCGAATTCCAGCACTGGCTGGGGGTCGGCGAACTGATGCAGCAAGAACGCCGGGAAGAGGCGGAAAAGCGCCTGCAGGATCTGGCCGCCAACGCCAACAAACTCTCCGGCGCCGTGCCCATTCTTTATGTGCGCGAAGGCGAGCGGGCGGAAGAATTGATGACGCTTCTGGAGGAGGATGAAAGCATCTCCATCGTCGTCCTGGCCGCAAGTGCGAAGGGCGAGGGGCCCGGTCCCCTGGTCAGCCATTTGATGAGCAAGGGGCGCACGCGCATCTCTTTGCCCGTTACCATCGTGCCGGGAAGCCTAACCTTGGAAGAGGTTGAGCAATTGGCCTGATAGGCGGCGGGTTTGCATAGACGGCGGGTCGTAGGGCTTGATTGCGCGGGCGTTCTAGCCCATCTAACGGCTAGAAACACGGCGTCGAGATAGGCTGTTAAGGCTGTCTGCGGCGCCTGCAACGCGGGAATGATGAGGAAAAGACGCCAATGTTCATTCAAACAGAACAGACGCCCAACCCGGCAACCCTGAAATTCTTACCCGGTCGGGCTGTGCTCGGCGATGGCGGGGCGGAAGATTTTCAGAAGGCTGAAGACGCGGCTGGACGCTCGCCCCTGGCAGAAGCGTTGTTCGATGTGGACGGTGTCACCGGTGTTTTCCTAGGTTCCGATTTCGTGTCGGTCAGCAAGTCGGACGAGCTGGAATGGTATGTGCTAAAGCCCGCCGTTCTCGGCGCGATCATGCAACATTTCACGGCGGGTCGCGACGTGATGACCGGCGGTGCTGACGCTGCCGACGCATCGGGCGATGAGACCCGGTTTGCCGAAGAAGACGCCGAAGTGGTCGGCCAGATCAAAGAATTGTTAGAGACCCGCGTGCGCCCCGCCGTGGCCCAGGATGGCGGCGATATCGTCTTCCACGGGTTCGAGCAGGGCGTGGTTTATCTGTCGATGCGCGGTGCTTGCGCTGGCTGCCCAAGCTCTACCGCGACGTTGAAGATGGGCATCGAGAATATGTTACGACACTATATCCCGGAAGTGACGGAAGTCCGCGCTGCGGGCTGATGCGAGTTTTTGGGACGGCTGAAACCCTGCGTTTAATGACGGGGTTCGGCCAGACAGGTGGTTAACTTAAGAAAACCCTGGCAGGGCGTGCCTGTGGCCAAATCGGCCCCGAGCCTAGGATGCGATAACCGACCTTGGATCCCCGGCGCATAGCCTGTGGGTGATGGCGTTGCTCGCGAAGCTGGCTTTGGGACCCGTGGCCCACAGCGCCGACGGTAATCCGACCGTCGGGTCTGATGTGAAGGCGAAAAGACCGAGGGGCGAGGACTGGCCGAAGGATGGAATGGCCAAGCTTCGACGCATAGCATGACGGACAAAAACGACACGAATCGCCCGACGACCGGTGTGTTTTCGGTGGTTCGGGAAAAATGGCTGGCCGGCTCGATGCTGGGCTTGGGGCTATTCACGGCAGCGTTGTGGGCCTTTCAGCCCGGTGATGAAGGCGCGTCGATCACGGCCACATTGCGCAAGCAGGCGGAGGTCGCATCGCTGCCCGTCGTCGGTGTCGGACCGGCACAGGCAGGCACCCGACAATCATCCGCTGAGACAGATCCCACTGATACGCAAGTTGCCCGCTTTGCCAGCGCGACGGTCGATCAGTTGGAAAGCCGGTTTGAGCGTCACAACTACACCCTCGAAACCGTGCGCGCTGACCAGGCCGAGGTGCCCCGCATTGTGCCGCAAACCGTGCCCAGCGACCTGAAAGAAATCCAGCAAGTCGACCGCAAGAAGCAGGTTTTCCTGCAGATGGTCCTGCCGCTGGTCTTGATGGTCAACGAACGCCTGACGGAACAGCGCGATCGGCTGCAGGAACTGTCCGCGATGATCAATCGCGGCGAGGCGCCGGCGCCGACGCAGCAGGCTTGGCTGGATGAAATGTATGCCAGCTATAAGGTGGATGCGGGGGAAATCGGCGCCTTGATCAAGCGCGTGGATGTCGTGCCGCCGTCGCTGGCTTTGGCCCAGGCGGCTATCGAAAGCGGCTGGGGCACCTCGCGCTTCGCCCGCGAAGGCAATGCGCTGTTCGGGCAATGGGTGTGGGGCGATGATGCGAAGGGCATCGTGCCCGAAGGCCGGGAAAGCGGCAAAACCCATAAGGTCCGCGCGTTCGACACGCCGCTTGAAGCGGTCGCGGCCTATATCAAAAATCTGAACACCCACCGGGCCTATCGCAAGCTGCGGACGATGCGTAGCGACTTGCGCGATCAAGGCGCCGGCATCAACGGCCTGACCTTGGCGGGTGGCTTGGAAGCCTATTCGGAAAAAGGCATGGCGTATGTGAAGTTGGTGCGCGGCATCATCTCCGCCAACGAATTGCGCCCGCTAGACCGGGCGCGCCTTGCGGGTTCGCGACCGCCTGCGTCGAATGTCTGAGCGTTCCGGAATCGGGGCCTGAAAGCCGTCTAGCGCTTAAGGCGCCAAATAATACTGCATCCCAAACCAGCGCCACCGCCCTTCGGGGGTCGGTACCGTGCAGTTGATGCGGGTGCGCCCGGTCGGGAAGGGCTTGTCGAAGCGCAGCTCAAGCCGCGGGCCCAAACGCTCCATCTGCGCAACCTTGCCCGTATCGGAATGATAGCAGGCGATATCCGCGTCCCACGCCACGTCGGCGGCCAGCGTAAAGCCGAAGGCAGGCGGGTTTTCCATTTCCGGTGCGCCCAGGTTGGGATTGTCCGGCGTCACATCGGTCGCATGCAGCGGCAGCATATTAATTACGCGGGTGAAGCGCTCGATCCCGCCGAAGCTCTCATTAACCGGAAAACGCGGCAGGTAATAGCGATCCCCATGCGGGCTGATGCCACCGGAATGCTGACCGAAGGCCGCCGAATAACCGGCTTCTTTCGCAATATCTTTCAGCGCGTTACTGGCCTCCCCGTAGGGATAGGCGAAAAGCGTCGGTGCCTGGCCCAACTCCTCACTCAACCGTTCTTTCGCACGCATCACTTCACGTCGATTGCGCACGTTGGACAGCGTCGGCATATGGGCGTGGGAGACCGTGTGGTTTCCAATCTCCACCCCGGCGGTCTGCAATTCGCGAATTTGATCCCACGTCATATAGCCCGGGATGCCGTCGTCCACCGCCTGCGTCGAGACGAACAAGGTGAAGGGCAGTCCGGCTGCCTTCAGGCGCGGCCACGCCTCGCGATAGACCGACAGGAATGCATCATCTATCGTCAGCGCGACGGTTCGGGGCGGCAAGTCGCGGTTCGCTTCCAGCGCTTGTGTAATCACGGACAGCGTGACGACGTTGTAGCGCGACTTGGAAAGCTCCGCGATATGGGCCTCGAACTGTTCCAAGCGGATGTTGGTCGTCGGATACTCGTTCTCGCCAAACCGATGGTAGATCAGCCCGATGGCAGAGCGCGCATCGGAGGATGCGATATCCCGATCCGGCGTTTGGGCGTGCGCTTGGGGCGCACCGCCGACCATCAGCGCGAAGGGCACGGCAAGAAGCATCGTAGCCAGCGCGGCGCGACGGGCGAATTGGTTCGGCAAGCTTTTGCGTAGCAATCGGTTTATCATGCGCGCACTTTAAACTTATATTTCATGGAAAAACAATGGGTAAGCGCGCAAGTAAGCGGTGGTGAGGGGGATAAAGGAACCCGATGGGCAAGTCGACAGACGAGGCAACACAGCCAGACGCACCGGAAGACGGTGCCGCGCTGAGGGTGAAACCCGTGGGCGTGGAGGCCTTCAAGGTCATCGCGGCCCTTTATGCAGGGGCCTTTGACGATCCCTGGCCGGAGCCGTCGGTGCGCGAATTGATGGCGACGCCGGGTGTTTGGGCGCTAATTGCCCTGGATGGCGATCAGCCGGTTGGCTTCGTTCTGGCCCGTGTAGTGGCCCGTGAGGGCGAGGTTTTGGCGATTGGTGTGCCGCCCGTCCATCGCCGCGGCGGGATCGCGCGCACGCTGATGACGCGGGCATTGGACGTTGCAAAGACGCATGCGGACGCCTTCTTTCTGGAGGTGGGAGAGGATAATCCGGGTGCGCTTGGTCTTTACTTGGATTTGTCTTTTAAACCGGTGGGCGTGCGTCGCGGCTATTACCGTCGCGCTGACGGAACGCGTGTGGATGCAAAAATTATGCGCTACGATTTTTTGCCGTGAGTCATAAATAGGGTTATTTTTAGTAAAAATAATTGACTGCATGTATTGAATTCTTGCCGTTGCAATCAGATGTAACCGTTGCTATCTTCCAAGCGCATTGTTTCTTGGTTTTAGTCTGCGTGTAGGGTTGAATTCGACATTTGAAGGGCGATAGCAAAGAATTAGCAAAGAAGTTAAGTTGATTCTTTGGCGGCTCTTCGCCACCAGATAGCCCCAAGATACAATTCGGGGGACGGTTCAATAAAGACAAGCGCTTAATCTCGCCCTCAAAAGGGTAACAGAAGCGCGAAAAACAGGGCTTTAAGCACTTAGTTGCCCCCGCGGACCCACAACATTCGGTTGATGGTGTGCCGCGCTAGAGGGCGTTGAAAGACAGAAAGGCAGCAATCCAATGGCCGACACACCGGAGAGTGAAATCTCCCCGACTGAAATTCTGGGCCTTACGTCCGAAATCGTCGCCGCGCATGTTTCCAACAACACCGTGGCGACCGCCGACCTGCCGCAATTGATTGAGCAGGTCTACAAGACGCTGGCCCATGTCGGCAAAGGCGCGGATGTCGCGCCGGAAAAGCCGACGCCTGCCGTGCCGATCAAGCGGTCGATCACGCCCGATTACATCATCTGCCTGGAAGACGGCAAACAGCTGAAAATGTTGAAGCGCCATCTGAAAACCGCCTACGACATGAGCCCGGAAGAGTATCGGGAGCGTTGGGGTTTACCGGCAGATTACCCGATGGTGGCCCCGAACTACGCCAAGCAGCGTTCTAAGCTGGCGAAGAAAATCGGCCTCGGCACCCGCCCGCGTAAGGCCTAAAACCGCCGGCGTGCGGCGCCTTGATGAGGTGTGCGTACGATGGGCAGGTTGTTTGATATCCGCGTCCCGCCGCCTGTTGGCGCGGGGCGCGGTCGTCTTTATACTCCGCGCGTATTATAATCCGGTCCCGCCCCCCTTCGTGGGGGAAGGTAGGGCCAAAAGCAGGGGGCGCATATGACCGACACACCGCACCGCGACCCCGGCCGGATTGAACGGTCGTGCCAGGAAAAAGGCCTGAAGATGACCGGCCAGCGCCGTGTCATCGCGCGTGTTTTATCCGAAAGTGAGGATCACCCGGATGTCGAGATGCTGCATACCCGCGCGACCGCGATTGATCCGCGCATCAGCATCGCGACCGTCTACCGCACGGTGCGCCTGTTCGAGGATGAGGATATTCTGACGCGCCACGACTTCGGCGATGGGCGCGCGCGCTATGAAGAGGTCTCGGACGAGCATCATGACCATCTGATCGACATCGATTCCGGCGAGGTGATTGAGTTCACCAATGAGGAAATCGAAGCGTTGCAGGAGCATGTGGCCCGCACACTCGGCTTTCGATTGGTCGATCACCGCTTAGAACTATACGGCGTTCGGCTGGACAAGCCGGGGCGTGAGAAGAAATAACCTGGACTCTCTGGGTGGCCAGAGGGTCCCCTGGGGGCGCCCCCTGGGGACACCCACTTTGGGACACCCACTTTGGGGCACCACATAAAGACCCCGCGCGAAGCCCTTGTCACCGATTGGCGGGGCAGCGCCCTAAAAGGCGAGGCGAATTGTGAGCGATAGCGAGACAAGTCCGACCCAGGGCGGCGCCGACGACGCGCGCAGCCCGACCAGCCCGGACATGAACCCCGCAACCCAGGTCGGTCGCGATAAGCTGGATGACTATCTGGCGCAGCTGACGGAGAACACCCTTCATATTCGGCTCGCCGCCACCGCAGCCGACCTCGCGGCCTCCCAAGAACTGCGCTACAGCGTCTTCTATGAAGAGATGACGGCCAATCCGAGCGAGGAGATGGCGGCCAGCAAACGCGATTTTGACGCCTTCGATCCGTGGGCCGATCACCTTCTGGTTTGTGACAGCACGAAGGGGCAGGGCGCGGATGGCGTAGTCGGCACCTATCGCTTGTTCCGGGGTCAACAGGCGAAGGCTTTTGGCCGGTTCTACACGGTTGATGAATATGATATCGCCCCGCTGCTAGGCGGTGAGGGTGAGGTGTTGGAGCTTGGCCGATCCTGCGTTGCCACCGATTACCGCACCCGCCATGTGATGGATCTTCTGTGGCGCGGAATCGCGGCCTATGTGTTCCATTACGGCATTGATGTCATGTTTGGCTGCGCCAGCATTCCCGGCACCGATGTCGATAAGTTGGCGGTGCCGCTCAGCTATCTCTACCATCATCATTTGGCCCCCGAAGATCGCCGCCCGGTCGCGATCCCAGAGCGTTTCGTGGATATGAACCGGATCGCGGCGGATGATTTGGACCGCAAGCACGGCCTGTCTGCCTTACCCCCCCTGATTAAGGGCTATCTGCGCTTGGGCGGCTATGTTGGCGACGGGGCCGTCGTCGACCCGCAATTCGGCACTACGGATGTTTGTATCGTTGTTGAAACGAAGCGTGTGACAGATCGCTATTTCAAGCACTACGCCCGCCACACCGGCGAGGGGTAAGGCCATGGATGAGGCCAGGTATGAAGCCAGGGATGAGGCCGCAGGTGCGGTCGGGGGTTTGCGCGCCTCGTCCGGTTTGGCGCTATTGCGCACGCTTGGAATCCTGGGCTGGACGCTGTGGGTGTCACTCCGCCACCTGCCCACTGTCGCCAGCGGGCGGGGGGTTCCCCCGAAGGTTTCGCTGAAATGGCATGGCCGTGTGTCGCGGATTTGCGGCATGGATATTCGGGTGCATGGGCAGCCGGTGAAGCAGCGTGCGGTGCTGTATGTTGCCAATCATGCCTCTTATTTGGACATCATCGCGCTCTCCTCGGTGCTGCCCTGTTGTTTTGTCTCCAAGGCGGAGGTGAATGATTGGCCGGTTTTCGGATGGCTGGCGCGTCAGCAACGCACGGTCTTTATCGAGCGGCGTGCCCGGCGCGCGGGCGAACAGCTTGATGCCTTGCGCCAGCGGTTGGAAGAGGGCGATCACATGGTCGTCTTCCCCGAAGGCACCAGCACCGACGGTAATCGGGTTTTGCCCTTCAAAAGCTCGCTGTTCGAAGCCGCGAAAGCCGGCAGCCATGAAACCGATATGCAGGCGGATGATACGGTCGCGATCCAACCGGTCTCCATCGTCTATAATGATTTAGATGGCATTCCCTTAGGCCGCGCCTTCCGGTCCTATTACACATGGTACGGCGACATGGAATTGCCCGGGCATTTGTGGACCATGCTGGGGCTTGGCCGGGTTGGCGTGGACTTGGTGTTTCACGATCCGGTGCGCCTCAGCGACTTTAAGGGCCGCAAGGAATTGTCGGCCCGCTGCTGGGCTGATGTGAATGACGGCCTGCAACGCGCGCTCAGGGGTCGGTTGCAAGGGGAGGCGAGCGATCAACAAGCCCCCGACGGCAAACCTTGAACCGGGCGCGCGCCTAGTGATATCTTGACTCCCTACCCAGGGTATGATGTCGGAGCAGCCTATTTAATGCGAAGTGATAGCGCGACTGGTACGCTCATGCGGCAACAGGGCCGATATGATCCGGTCCGCCCGCGTTTATCCTTCCAAAATCAGGCGCGAGGCCCCGAGTGACAGATCGTCCAACACCCTTCTCTTCTGATGGCCACCCGACCGGCCCGTCTCACGCTGGCCCGTCTCAAGCTGGCCCGTCTCAAGCTGGGCCGCGCACGCTGTTCATCAAAACCTATGGCTGTCAGATGAATGTTTATGACAGCGAGCGGATGACGGACGCCTTGGCGGGCATCGGCTTTGCCGCCGTCGATCGCCCGGAGGGCGCGGATATGGTGATCCTGAACACCTGTCATATCCGCGAAAAGGCGGCGGAGAAGGTCTATTCGGATCTCGGCCGTCTGCGGGAGTTCAAGCAGGCTAAGGAAGCCGGTGGCGGGCGCATGATCGTCGCGGTCGCCGGCTGCGTCGCCCAGGCGGAGGGTGAGGAAATCCAGCGCCGCGCGCCGATGGTGGATATGGTCTTCGGGCCGCAAACCTATCACCGCCTGCCGGAAATGGTGGCCAAGGCCGACCGCGCCACCGGGGCGAAGTTGATCGACACCGATTTCCCGGCGGAAGACAAATTCGACTTCCTGCCAGAAGCCCGTGGGCCCCAAGGGGTATCCGCCTTCCTGACGGTCCAGGAAGGCTGCGACAAGTTCTGCACCTTTTGCGTGGTGCCCTATACCCGGGGCGCGGAGGCGTCCCGCCCGGTGCGCGCGGTTCTGGACGAAGCGCGGCGTCTGGCGGCGGCTGGCGTGCGCGAAATCACGCTGCTGGGCCAGAATGTGAACGCCTATCACGGGGAAGGCCCGGATGGACGCGAATGGGGCTTGGGCGGTTTGATCCGCGCGCTCGCGGAAATCGATGGCATCGCCCGCATCCGCTACACCACCAGCCATCCGCGTGATTTGGACGATGATCTGATCGCCGCCCACCGCGATGTGCCGGAACTGATGGCCTATCTGCATCTGCCCGTGCAAAGCGGCTCCGACCGCATGTTGCAGGCGATGAATCGCAAGCACACGGCGGACGACTATCGCCGCTTGGTCGATAAGCTGCGCACCGCGCGCCCCGATATCGCGATGACCAGCGATTTCATCGTCGGCTTCCCGGGCGAAAGCGATCAGGATTTCGCCGACACCCTAAAGCTGGTGGATGATATCGGCTATGCGGGCGCCTATTCCTTCAAATATTCGCCCCGCCCCGGCACACCCGCCGCGCTGATCGAGAAATCGGTGGAGGAAGCCGTGAAAGACGAGCGTTTGGCCGGCCTGCAGCAGCTGATTGATGCGCAGCAGGAAGCCTTCAACCGGGCCTGCGTCGGCAAAACCCTGCCGGTCTTGATCGAAAAGCCGGGCCGCAAGGAGGGCCAGCTGGTCGGACGCTCCCCCTATCTGCAGCCAGTTCACTTCGACGGACCAGAAAGCCTGATCGGCAGCGTGGTCGCTTGTCGGATCGATGATTTGAAGCGCTATAGCCTGTTCGCCACGCCTGTGCCCACCGCCACCAGCTCACATCAAAGGAAGATCGCTTGACCTCCATGCCCCCGACGCCTGCCGGCAGCGCCGGCGCCCCGATTTTCCTACAATTCGACGATAATCGTCTGTTGCCGGAACTTTTTGGCGAGCATGACAAGCATCTGGTGCGGATTGAACAGTCGGTGGGGGTGTCGCTCATCAATCGCGGCAATCGGTTGGCGATTGAAGGGCCGGAGGACGCGTCGGATGTCGCGAAAGAGGCGCTATCGCGCCTGTATCAGCGCTTAAAAGGTGGACAGGGCATCGATCCGGCGGATGTCGACGCCGCCGTTCGTATGGCCAGCCAGCCGACCAACCTGTTCGGCGAGCAGGAGCCCATCATCCGCACTCGGCGCAAACAGATAAGCGCGCGCACCCCCACCCAAAGCGCCTATATCGAAGCGATCCGCCAGAATGATTTGGTCTTTGGCCTGGGCCCGGCCGGCACGGGCAAAACCTATCTGGCGGTGTGCCTTGGGGTGGCGATGTACCTGAATAATCAGGTGGAGCGGATCGTCTTCACCCGCCCCGCAGTTGAGGCGGGGGAGCGTTTGGGCTTCCTGCCAGGCGACGTGAAGGAAAAGGTCGATCCCTATCTGCGCCCCATTTATGACGCGCTCTATGACACGCTGCCCGCCGATCAGGTGGCCCGGAAAATAGATTCCGGCGAGATTGAGATCGCGCCCTTGGCCTTCATGCGCGGTCGAACGCTGAAAAATGCCTTCGTGCTGCTGGATGAAGGGCAGAATACCTCGCTGATGCAGATGAAGATGTTCCTGACGCGCTTGGGCGAGAATAGCCGCATGGTAATCACCGGCGATTTAAGCCAAGTGGATCTGCCGCCGGGCCAAAAATCCGGCCTGCGCGACGCGGTGGAGACGTTGCGGGGCCTGCCCGGCATCGATTTTGTGCGCTTCAATGAAACCGACGTGGTGCGCCATCCGCTGGTCGCGCGCATTGTGAAGGCCTATGATGATCGCCGCCCGCCGGTCGATCCGCTGGAGGGCGATCCCTTCGCCGATGATGTTGGGGCGGGGTCGTGAGCGCGGAGATTTCCGTTGATGTGGCGGTTGAGGGGCCGGACTGGCCCGAGGGTTCGGAAGAACTCGCCGTGCGCGCAGCACAGGCCGCGTATCGTGATCAGGCGGACCCAAAGGCCCCGACACCAATCGGCGTTGCGATTCTGCTGAGCGATGACGCCACCGTTCAGGCCATGAACAAGGAATTTCGCGCCCAGGATAAACCGACAAATGTGTTATCCTTTCCTAATGACGATTCCCCACTACCCGGTGAGGTCGCGCATTTGGGGGACATGGCCTTGGCGCTTGAAACGCTTCAACGCGAAGCGCGGAGCCAAGAAAAAAATGTCAATGATCACCTGACGCACCTTGTCGTGCACGCTATGTTGCACTTAATGGGGATGGACCACGAAGCGGATCACGAGGCCGAGGTGATGGAAGCCTGCGAAATCGCGATCCTTAAAACCCATTTCGGGATAGAAAACCCCTATCGGGAGGAGACGGCGTAACGCCGATGGCTGATACCTCGACGAACAGTTCGACCCACGGGTCGGGCAATGGATCGACCCAAACGTCTGGAAACGGATCCGGGTCGATACAATCAGGACTGGACCCTAGTTCTCGCAAGCCGGGCACGATGCGGAGTTTTCTGCGTCAGTTGCTCGGCCGAAATGGGGACTCAAACCTGCGCGACAGTTTCGAGGAGCTCTTAGAGGAGCATGACGATCGGGCCACCCCGATCGACCCCGACGAACGCGCGCTTATCAACAACATTTTGAATGTTGGCGAAATGACGGCCTATGACGTCATGGTGCCCCGCGCCGATATCGTCTCGGTCGGCGTGGATACCGTGCGCGAAGAGGTCATCCGCCTGATGTCGCGCCAGCCGCATTCGCGCTATCCCATCCACCGCGAAAGCTTGGATGACGTGATCGGTATGGTTCACATCAAGGACGTGCTGGCCGCGACCGTTGATCCCAACCCTGACAGCTTTTCGCTGCGCGACGTGATGCGCAAAGTGTTGTTCGTGGCCCCCAGCATGCGGGTTTTGGACCTGTTGCTGCAGATGCGCATGGATCGGCTGCATATGGCGCTTGTGGTGGATGAATATGGCGGCATCGACGGTTTGGTGACGATCGAAGATCTGGTCGAGGAAATCGTCGGCGAGATTGAGGACGAACATGATGTCGACGCTGGCCCGCGCATCGAGCGAAAACCCGACGGCTCCTACATCGCCGATGCGCGCATGGCGATTGAGGATGTTGAGGAACGCTTTGGCGAGCTGTTGAGTGAGGAAGAGCGCGAGGAGGATATCGACACCCTCGGCGGCTTGGTCTTCACGCTGGCCGGGCGCGTGCCGGTGCGCGGTGAATTGATCGCGCACCCTGAATCGGGTGTTGAGTTCGAAGTGCTGGAAGCCGACCCGCGGCGCATTAAACGGCTTAGATTGCGTCACCTGCCGCAACCGCCCAGCGAAGACGACGGCTGATCGCGCGCGCATGGCCGGGACCGGGCAGGGGCTTTCAACACGCACGGCGCAAGCGCTTGCACAATGCGGGGCAGCCCTCGGCGCCCTGACGGGCTGGCGTCGGCGCGTTATTCTGTTCGCCTTGGGGGGATGTGCGACCCTGGCCCTGCCTCCGGTTGGTGCCTGGCCGATCCTTTATCCCCTCTTCTGGGCCCTTAGCCATATCGCCGATGGATCGGCGCGGCAGGCCGGCTGGCGCGGGCGGCGGTCCAGCTTCGGTGTCGGCTGGTGGTTTGCCTTCGGGTATTTTGCACTTGGGTGGTATTGGATCGCGAACGCGCTGTTGGTGTTTTCCGACCGGCTTTGGTGGATGGTGCCGTTCGCGGCCCTCGGCCTGCCGGCGGTGATGGCGGTTTATTACGGGCTAGCGGCGCTGGCCGTGCGACCGCTGAAGGCCGGCCTGCCGCGCGCTTTGGGGCTGGCGATGGCCTTCGTCATGGCCGACTGGCTGCGCGGGCATCTGTTCACCGGATTTCCGTGGAATGTGTGGGGCTATGCCTGGGCGGATAGCGCGTGGCTGAGCCAAGGCGCGGCGCTGGTGGGTGTTTATGGTTTGGGGGCGATCGCCCTGACCTCTGCGGCACTGGTGGCGGCGGGGGATCGCCTAAGCCCGCGCGCAGGCGCCGCCGTGTTGGTGGGGGGGCTGTTGCTTCCGCTGGCGGTCGGGGGCTATGGCGCGCTGCGCTTGAATGATGCGCCGGATATCTGGGGTGGATCGCAAGCCTCTGGGAGCGCACCGGGTCTGCGCATCGTACAGGCTGGCATCCCGCAGCGGGAAAAATGGCCGCGCCGTTTCGCCCAACGCAATTTCGAGCGCCATATGCGCCTTAGCCAAGAAGATCGCCCGCCCTGGGTTCGCACCATCATCTGGCCCGAAACCGCCGCCGCCTTCTTCATTGAACAGGCCGAACCGGCCCGCCTTGCCATCGCGGATATGCTGCCGACCGGTGGCTGGCTGCTGAGCGGGGCCCCGCGACATGCGGGTACGCCGAAGCGTCTGCGCAACGCGCTGGTCGCGATTGATGATACCGGCGTCGTGGCCGCCCATTACGATAAACATCACCTTGTGCCGTTCGGAGAATATGTGCCGCTGAAGGGGCTGCTGCCTTTTGCGAAGGTTACCGAAGGTGCCAGCGATTACGCCCCAGGGCCCGGTCCGCAGACACTCAACCTGCGGGGCCTGCCTGCATTTTCCCCGCTGATTTGTTATGAGGTTATTTTTCCCGGCGCGGTGGTGTCTCAAGCCGCGCCGCCGGCCTGGCTGTTGAACCTCACCAATGATGCTTGGTATGGCCAGACCGCCGGTCCGCATCAGCATTTGCAGCACGCCCGATTGCGCGCGCTTGAGCAGGGACTTCCCATGGTGCGTGCTGCAAACACCGGGATAACGGCGGTTTTTGACGGGTGGGGCCGGACCGTTGCCGCCCTTCCCCTGGGGGAGAGTGGCTATCTGGATGTGCGCTTGCCGCGCCCTTTGGTCGCGACGCCGCTTTACGCAAAAGCTGGTGAATGGTTATTTTTTATACTACTATTGGCGGGCTGTATTGGTATTATAGGGGCCCACTTGCGTTGTGGTGATCGGGCGCGCTTGCGACCGCGCGTTGAGACGAACGCTTGACCGACATACGAACGTATGTCTAATTATGGGTTGAGGGTAGGGGGTCCGCGCCCGCGCAACATAGCGTGCGGTCGCCGGATCTTTCGCAATCGTGACGCCAACATAGGCGCAATCGTGACGCCAACATAGGCTTGCGCCGATCGGCTTCATTTGTCCTGGGTGACTGGTGCTTTTGCGGTGCGATAGGGCAGGTGGAGGGAACGTATATGGCCAAGGGTGAGCCGCGCGCGCAGAAAGCTGTCGGGACTGGAAAGACGTCTAAAGGCAAAAAGACGTCTGCTGCCTTACCCGAAAAGGCTGTACCCACAAAGGCTGCACCCACAAAGGCCGCCCCCCCAAAGGCTGGCGCAAAGATGACCGGGAAGATCCCGGCAGGCCGTCCCGGTATTCCCAACCCCATCGATATCCACGTAGGCGGGCGCGTTCGGTTACGTCGGACCATCCTTGGCATGAGCCAGGAGCGTCTGGGCGAAGCGCTCGGTCTTACCTTCCAACAGGTTCAAAAGTACGAGCGGGGCACCAACCGCATCGGCGCCAGCCGGCTTTATGATCTAAGCCGCGTTTTGGACGTGTCGATCAGCTTCTTTTACGAGGATATGCAGGCCGAAGTTGCCGGCCAGTCGCCGCGTTTGCGCGCCGGTTTGTCCGAGGCCCCGCCGGAGCCTTATCGCGAAACCGACCCCATGGCCCGCCGGGAAACGTTGGAATTGGTGCGTGCCTATTACAAGGTTCGCGAGCCGCAGGTGCGCAAGCGGATCCTTGATTTGTGCAAATCGATGGCCCATTCCGACGACGGTAGTTAATCGGCCGAGAAGTAGGGGCCCAGAAGCAGAGGCCCAGAAGCAGAGGCCCCTCTATTTCCTTAAATTTTGTGTAGATAGTGCGCCCCTTGCTTGACGGGGCGGGAAAAGCTTGTCAAAAACCGGCGCTTTAATGGCCCTCAGTTCTGGGCGTGACGAGGTCTATGGGGGACGTTTATGTCTGATTCCTATCTTTTCACCAGCGAGTCGGTGTCCGAAGGGCACCCCGATAAGGTTTGCGACCGCATTTCGGACGAAGTGGTCGACCTTTTCCTGGGCGCGGACGAAAACGCGCGGGTCGCCTGTGAAACCTTGACCACGACCAACCGCATCGTCATCGCCGGTGAGGTTCGCGGCCCCGAAGGCTTGGTCACCGATGGCCAAGTTAATCGTGAAAAGATCGAAGCGTTGGCGCGCAAGGCGGTCAAAGACATCGGCTATGAGCAACATGGCTTCCACTGGGAAACGGCGGAAGTTGAAGTTTTGCTGCATGCGCAAAGCTCCGACATTGCCCAAGGCGTTGATGCCGCAGGCAATAAGGACGAAGGCGCGGGCGATCAGGGCATTATGTTCGGCTATGCCTGCCGCGAAACCGATGTGTTGATGCCGGCCCCCATTCACTTTTCGCACCGCATTCTGAAAGGCTTGGCGGAATCGCGCCATGCGGACCGCTCGCTCGGCCTCGGCCCCGATTCAAAAAGCCAAGTTACCCTGCAATACGAAAACGGTCGCCCGGTGAGGACCAGCTCCATCGTCGTCTCCACCCAGCATGATGAGGGCGTGGAGCAGGATCGCATACGCCAGATCGTGCGCGATCATGTTGAGCAAGTGCTGCCCCAAGGCTGGATGTGCCCGGAAGAAGAATTCTACGTCAATCCGACCGGTCGCTTCGTCATCGGCGGGCCGGACGGCGATTGTGGTCTGACGGGCCGCAAGATCATCGTCGATACCTATGGCGGTATGGCACCGCACGGGGGCGGCGCGTTCTCGGGCAAGGATCCGACGAAGGTCGATCGCTCGGCCGCCTATGCTGCGCGCTATGTGGCGAAAAATATCGTGGCCGCGGAGCTGGCGGAAAAATGCACGATCCAGGTCGCCTATGCCATCGGTGTATCGAAGCCACTGTCGATTTTCGTCGACACCTTCGGCACCGGCACGGTCGATAGCGATAAGCTGATTGGCGCCATTCGGGAGGTCATCGACCTTTCCCCGCGCGGCATTCGCGAGCATCTCAACCTCTCCCGCCCGATCTACGCCCCCAGCGCCGCCTACGGCCATTTTGGGCGCACGGCCACCGATGAAGGCCACTTCACCTGGGAGCGCACGGATCTGGTCGACGCCCTGAAAGCGGCGCTGACCTGAGGGAGGCTTTGGGTCTGATGGAAGAAGAGCCCGAAGCGCTACAAGCGCGTGGCTCCAAATTCTTTGGCCGGCGCAAGGGCAAGGGGTTAAAGCCCAACCAGCAACGCCTGCTGGATGAGGCCTTGCCGGCGTCGAGCGTCTCCCTCGACCAACCGATCAGCGATCCCGACACCCTGTTCGACCAGAGCGTGTCTGCGACCTGGCTGGAAATCGGCTTCGGTGCGGGTGAACATTTGATCAATCAGGCGCGCAGCCACCCCGATATCGGTCTGATCGGGTGTGAGCCCTTCATTAACGGTGTCGCCAAGGTGTTGCAGGCGATTGAGGCGGAGCCGGTGCTGGGCGCGCGCATCCGCCTTTACGCCGATGACGCGCGGTTGCTGCTGGCCGCCCTGCCGGCGGCCTCAATCGACCGGCTTTTCGTGCTGTTCCCCGACCCCTGGCCAAAGCGCCGCCACTGGGCGCGCCGCATCGTCGGGCCGGAGACGATCCCGCTTTTCGCCCGTGTGCTAAAGCCGGGCGCCGTGATGCGCTTGGCCACCGACCATCCGGGCTATTTGCGCTGGATGCTCTATCACCTAACGTGCCAGGCGGACGCCCGCGCGGCCTTCGATTGGCTGGATGAGGGACCCAGCGATTGGGCCCAGCGCGACCCCGATTGGCCTGAGACCCGCTACGAAACCAAACGCCTCGCCGGCACCCCAACCTATTTGCGGTTTCGTCGGCGGTAGAGGTTACCTGGATAGCCGGCGATACGGGATCTTGCTTTGAACCAGATATAAAGTGCTTAGTCTGACCGTGCCCGCGCTTAGCCGCTATTCATCGGCAGACGATGGGTCTCTAGCCCCATCGTGGCCCACCAGTAGTGTTACATCCTCAGGCTTGGGTAAGGGGCAATCCATGGGCCCATAATCTTCGAGATTGAGCCTGATGAGCCGGATGGCTGCGGGTGAGAAAAAGAGAATTCTTGTTTTCCCATTATTTTCGCGCGCTTCGTACATAGCGGCGTTCGAGGGAGCGCCTGAATTTATGAACGCCGTTTCAAAGGCGTCTTGAAGGCTTGCGGCTCGCTTATGGTTTTCCGCTTCTTCCTTAAGAATGATTTTTTTCCACACTGGCTAATTCTCCTTCAAAAGATAATTTAGAGTAGGGTTTTCGAAGACTTTCAAAAAGCCGCATGCATGTTTCTAATCAATTATTGCTTCCTGGTTTGTTGTTTTGGGGTTCCTGCACGACCGGCACGGCATTGCGCGGCTCGGCCGGCAAGATCCGACCGAAGCCGTCCTGGCGTGCGGCCTTGTTGTCGAAGCGATACCCGTGCCAGAGGGCAACCCGGTCGGTGTGGATGTCCCGGGTGTTGCGATCCGGGCTGGTATAGCCGGGCCCCGCCAGGATGCGCCGCATGTCCGCCTCCGACCATCGGTCGACCGGCCGCAGCAGGATCGCTTCCGTCTCGTCAAAGTCGGTGAGCTGCTTTTCGGTCTTCGCAGCAACACGTGAGGCCACCGCGTCGGCATCCGTGTCGGCATCTGTGTCGGCATCTGTGGCGTCGGGCCCACCGGCATCGACGGACCCGCCTTTCTGATCGCCACTTGACCCGCCGCGCAAGCCGTCGTCGGGCGCGCCCGGTCCTGGCTTAGCGTCAGCGCCATCTTTTCCCTGTGGTGCCGTAGACTGTGGCTTTCCGGGACGGGCTGGCGTCGCGCCGTCATTAACCATGCCCTCAAAGGCATCCCCAATTCGTTCAAGCAGCCCCCTCGGCTCCCGCGTGCCGTCGTCGGGGGCCTCACCTTCGCCCGGCAGTCGGGACGGGAAGCCGTATTGGTCGAGGATGTTTTGACCCGCTTCTATTGCGGCTGCGTCCCCTCTATCATCTCTGGTCGCTTTGATCAGAGATGCATTTCCTGCGTTGATAAGTGCCTGAGCTTCTTCGGGGATTAACTCGCGACCAATTTCTCGCTCAATCTCTTTTTTCAACCGGTCGCGTTGTATCTCGACCCGGTCAATCATGGCACCTCGCGCCAAGATTTTGTCAATCTCCTCCAGAGATTGAATTGATTGGGTAGCGCCCTCTCCGATCCTCTTTAAAGCGTCGAAAATTGGCAGACCCGTTTGAGGGTCGGCATGCGCTTGCGCTCCTCGTCCGGTTCGCGCTTGCTCCTTGAGGAAATCTCGGAATATTCGACGTATATTGTGCGTGCTGATATTAGACTCGGTCATGATTCAACTCCATTTCTTGGCTATCGCCGTGATTATTGGTCGCACCTAAGCGCCCCGTCGGCGTAGATTTCATAAGCGCGACGCCCGCGCGGGCCGCCGCGACAGAAGATGTCGGCGGCGTAATCTTGATCTTGAGGGACGACGGTGCCGTACCAATAAGCGCTCCCCAGGCTGACGATGGCACGGAAATAGCCGGCCTTGCTAAGGTCTTCCAAGGTTTCGATCGCTTGATTTATGGTAAGGCCCGTGTGTTCGCTCCCTGCTGTCGTCCAGTCCGCCAACATCCAACGGGCGAGTTCATGCCCTTGCGCCGCTGCCCGAGCGATCAGCGCATTTCCCCTTTGCCGATCACGCGGTAATTCCGCTTGGCCGCGTACATGCATCATGCCGAGCGCGGTCAACGCTTCCGGCACGTCGCGCGTGGCAGCCTTGCGATAAAGATTGCGCGCGCGGACAAGATTCTGCGTAACCTGCTGGCCTAGAAAATATTGATTAGCCAACATTAGTTGGGCGTGCGCATGTCCGAGATCGGCTGCACGCTGGAGGTAGTCCAATGATTGCGTTGGCTGCATCGCGACCAAAGCCCGCCCATCAAGGATCAGCCCCTCTGCTGTCCAGCGGCCAAAGGCATAGAGTGCTTCTGGGTCACCGGCCAAAGCCGCTTCGCGAACCAACGGCACGCCATTCGCGTCGCCGGATGCGACCATGGCAAGCCCAAGAGCAGCTTGACCCTGTACGTCCGATTGTCCGTCTCGGCATCCTGAAACAGCGTGTGTTGCCCACTCGGGTTGCCCGGCAAGGCCTTCAACCGTCATGCCATTGTTGCGAACGGCTTCTATATACGCCGCGCAGGCTTCCGTCGGGCTGGGTGCTGAGGGTTCTTTTTCGGTCGCCCCCGTGGGCAGGGCGACGGACACTGTCAGGCTGGTGGCCAGCAGCAGGGCGCGGAACAACGCGTTGAGGTGGGTTTTGCTTATCATGCTCGCAAGGATAGCAAAAAACAAAGGGCGATAAATTTTGTTTTTTAATATCTTTTAATTAGGTGAAAAAACCTATTTGTGGCGTGACGCCCTGCCCCGTCGGGCTTGTGCCGCGCCGCCATCTGGTTCGCTTTGTAATGGGCTTGAGTTTCGGGGGCTTTTGCCTTACATACACGAAATACTTACTGTTTCCGTGGGTCATAACGGATGACGGGGGTGGGCTGCGGCCCGCCTTTTTTTGTTTCCGCATTCGGGCCCTGGTTCGCGAAAGCCAAACGGAAAAGAAGCGGCGATAAAGACGCGGCGATAAAGACGGGACGTTAAGGAGTTTTCATGGCGGTCGAGCATCGCATCCGCAGCCTGATTGAGCCCTCCATCGAGGAGATGGGCTTTGATCTTGTGCGTGTGCGTTATTCCGGGGCGAAGCGTCCGACCTTGCAGATCATGGCTGATCGCAAGGACGAGACCCCCATCAGCGTCACGGATTGCGCGAATATCAGCCGCGCGGTCTCGGCGATTATGGATGTGGATGACCCGATAACTGAGGCCTATGCGTTGGAAGTCAGCTCGCCCGGCATCGACCGGCCCCTGGTACGCCCGCGCGATTATGAGCGCTTCGCGGGCTTCGAGGCCAAGTTTGAGACGACGCGATTGATCGACGGGCAGAAGCGCTATCGCGGCACCATCATCGGCATCACCGATGGCGTGGTGGAAGTGGAGCAGACCGAAGGCGGTCGCGTGAGGCTTACGATTGATGAGATTGCGACCGCTAAGCTGCTGCTAACGGATGCCCTGATCGCGTGGGCGGAGGCGCAGCAGGCAGAGCATGCGCCCTATGACGACGAAGATATCGAGTTTGAGGAGGGCGACGACGGGACCTTCTTCGACGAAGACGACGACCCCGATGGCGAAAACGACGAAAACAACGAAAACGATGAGACCCGAGATGTCGAGGATCCGGCCGTGGGCCGCGCCTAACGGCGTTAAGGCTTGAAGCCGCGTCAAGGATCGACCAACCGCCGTGCACAGCACGGCCTAGAGACGATGAGAGATTAGGGATATGGAAGGCGTAACGATCACCCGGACCGATATGCTGGCCGTCGCCGATGCGGTGGCGCGCGAGAAGTCCATCGAGCGCGAACTGGTGCTGGAAGCCATGGAACAGGCAATCCAGAAAGCCGGTCGTTCGAAATACGGTCACGAGCATGACATCCGCGCGACGATTGACCGGAAGACCGGTGAGATCGTGCTGGCCCGCTATATTGAGGTCGTGGCGCCTGAGGATCTTGAAAACGAGATCACACAAATGACTCCCGATCGGGCCAAGAAGATGAAGCCGGACGCAGCCGTGGGCGAGTTCATCGTCGACCGCCTGCCGCCGATCGACTTCGGCCGTATCGCCGCCCAGACCGCCAAGCAGGTCATCGTCCAAAAGGTCCGCGAAGCCGAGCGTCAGCGTCAGTTCGCCGAGTACAAGGATCGCATCGGCGAGATCGTCAACGGCATCGTCAAGCGCGTCGAATTCGGCAATGTCACCATCGATTTGGGCCGCGCCGAAGCCGTCATGCGCCGCGACGAGGTTATCCCGCGTGAGCATTTCAAGCGCGGCGATCGGGTGCGCTGCTTTATCTATGACGTGCGCGAAGAAGTGCGCGGGCCGCAGATTTTCATCTCCCGCACGCGGCCCGAATTCATGGCCCAGCTGTTCGCGCAGGAAGTGCCGGAAATCTATGACGGCATCATCGAAATTCGCCGCGTTGCCCGCGATCCGGGCAGCCGGGCAAAGATCGCCGTCATCTCCAACGATGGCTCGATCGACCCCGTGGGCGCCTGCGTCGGCATGCGCGGCAGTCGCGTCCAGGCCGTCGTCGCCGAATTGCAGGGTGAAAAGATCGATATTATTCCCTGGTCTGAAGAAGATGCGTCCTTCGTCGTCAACGCCCTGGCCCCGGCTGAGGTCAGCAAGGTGGTGATGGACGAAGAAAGCAACACCATCGAAGTGGTGGTGCCGGACGATCAGCTCTCGCTCGCCATCGGGCGGCGGGGCCAGAATGTGCGGCTGGCGTCGATGTTGACCGGTTGGAACATCGATATCATGACCGAGGATCAGGAAAGCGAGAAGCGCCAGCGCGAGTTTAATGAACGCTCCGACAGCTTCATGACCGCGCTTGATGTCGATGACGTCATCGCCCGTCTGTTGGTCACCGAAGGCTTCACCTCGGTTGAGGAAATCGCCTATGTGCCGATGGATGAGTTGGCCGTGATCGAAGGCTTCGACGAAGACATCGCCGAAGAGCTGCGCGCGCGGGCCGCCACCTATTTGGAGGCGGAAGCCAAGCGGCTTGAAGATCGCCGCCGTGAGCTCGGTGTCACGGACGAACTGGCCACGATGGAGGGTTTGACCGCGCCGATGTTGGTCGCGCTGGGCGAGAGTGAGGTGCAGTCGCTGGAAGACTTCGCCGGCTTGGCCTCCGATGAGCTGACCAGCCCGGATGACGGCATCTTGAAAGAGTTCGACTTGGATGAGGATCGCGCGACCGAAATGGTCATGAATGCGCGCTTCGCCGCCGGGTGGATCACGGAAGAGGACTTGGCGACCTTACGGGCCCAAATGGCGGGCGAAGAGGCCCCCGGTGAGGGTGATGATGAGGCCGCCGACGCGCCGGAGGCTTAAGGCCGGCGCGGACTTAAGATGAACGGGAGCTGGGTTTAAGCGTGGGTAATCCGCCAGATAGTGATCTTCCATCGGACGATATGGCAGAGGAAGATTTGGCAGAGAGCCTGGACGCCGGCCCCACCCGGAAACGCGGTGGGTTTGATGCCGACCCCGGGCCCGATGGTCCGGTCCGTCGGTGCCTTGCGACCGGAGAACGCCGGCCCCAAGCGGAGATGATCCGCTTCGTTCTGGGGCCTGATGGAACGGTGACACCGGACCTGGCGGGTAAGTTGCCCGGTCGTGGAATGTGGTTGAGCGCGGATGCGCGAAGCATTAAGACGGCAAGCGCACGCAAGCTGTTCTCCAAGGCAGCACGCGCGCGGGTGGTCGTCTCGGACGATTTGGTGGCCCAAGTGGCCGGCCTTTTGGTCCGGCGGTGTGTGGAGACCCTGTCGCTGGCGCGGCGCGCCGGCGAGGCCGTGACCGGCTTCGAGAAGGTTCGTGCCGGTCTGCAACGCGGCGATGTGGCCGTTCTTGTGGCGGCGGCGGATGCGGCAGAAGACGGGCGCCGGAAGTTGGCGCAAGCGCTGGCCGCCGCACAGGCGGCGGGCAAAACCCGAAAGCCGCGCAGTGTGATGCTGCTGACGGGTTCGGAAATTGGCGAAGCCTTCGGGCGGGAGCGCGCGGTCCATGTCGCGCTAACGTCCGGTGGGTTGGCGGAGAAGTTGGTGCGCGACGCGCATCGATTGAGCGGTTTCAGACCGGCGGCCCAGGACGGGTAACGTCGGCAGTTTAGTCGGCGTTCTATACCGACGACGAAGGAAGATGATGAGTAACGAGAACGAAGGCGGCGGCAAGAAACTCACCCTCGGCAAGGACAAGCTTGAACTCAGCAAGCGTGTCGAGGCGGGACAGGTGAGCCAAAAATTCAGCCACGGCCGTTCCAAGCAGGTTCAGGTAGAGGTTAAGCGCAAGCGCAGCTTCGATCGCACGCCAACCGGCGGCGCGGCGGGCGCCAGTGCGGCTGACATCGGTCCGATGAAGCGGCCTGAGGTGAAGAAGGCCGCGCCTGCGTCCAAGCCAGCCCCCTCCACGGCGGCACCAAAGCAGGAAAGCAAGGCGAATGTCGCCAGCGGCTCGGCGATGAAGGGCTTGAGCGAGCAGGAACGCGCCACGCGCCTGCGCGCCATCCAAAGCGCCCAGGCCGACGAAGAGCGCCGCAAGCGCGACGCCCAAGAGGCCGATCGCCGCGCTGAAGAGCGTAAAGCGGCCCGCGCCGAAGAAGAGGCTGAGCGCGAGCGCCTTGAAGAAGAGGCGGCGCGTCGCGTCGAGGAAGAAGCCGAAGCGGCGAGTGAAAAAGAAGCCGTTGAGGAGGCTGAAGCCGAATCCGCCCCGATGGCACCGACGCTTAGCCCCGCCGATCTTGAGGCGCAGGAGCAGGCCGCCGCCAAGTCGGCCGAGCAGAAATCAGGCCGTGAAAAAGCCGATGAACTGATCGAGAGAGAGCAGAAGAAACGCCCGACGATGCGCCTGAAAAGTGGCGAGAAGCGGCGTCAGGGCAAGCTGTCGATCTATCAGGTCGGCGAAGACGGCGATCCCGAAAGCGAGGCGCGCCGGGGCCAGTCCATGGCCGCATTGCAGCGTCAGCGCCAGCGTGAAAAGGAAAAGAACCGGCAGGCCTTGGCCCGCGGTGAAAAGGTCGTGCGCGACGTCGTCGTGCCGGAAGCGATTACGGTCGGCGATCTTGCCAACCGCATGGCGGTCCGGGCCGCGGACGTTATCAAAAGCCTGATGAAAATCGGCGTGATGGCGACCGTGAATCAGACCATCGACCAGGATACGGCTGAGCTGGTGGTTGAGGAATTCGGCCACCGCATGCGCCGGGTGTCGGAAGCGGACGTCGAAGACAGCCTGATCGAAGAGGTTGAGGACGAAAATGCGACCGTGACCCGGGCCCCGGTTGTCACCGTCATGGGCCATGTCGATCATGGTAAGACGTCGCTGTTGGATGCGTTGCGCCGGACCGACGTGGCCGGTGGCGAAGCCGGCGGCATTACCCAGCATATTGGGGCCTATCAGGTCACCTTGGCGGGCGGTGATTCGATCACCTTCCTGGATACGCCGGGTCACGAGGCCTTTACCTCCATGCGCAATCGCGGCGCCCAGGTCACCGATATCGTGATCTTGGTCGTGGCCGGCGATGATGGTCTGCGACCCCAGACGATTGAGGCGATCAACCACGCCAAGGCCGCCGGGGTGCCGATCATCGTTGCCGTCAATAAGATGGACAAAGAAGGCGCAGATTCGACCAAGGTAAAGAACCAGCTGCTTGAACATGAACTGGTGCCGGAAGAAATGGGCGGCGACGTCCAGGTGCTTGAAGTCTCCGCCACCAAGCGGATGGGTCTTGAAGCGCTGGAAGAATCCATTCTGCTGCAGGCCGAAGTGCTGGAGCTGAAGGCCGATCCGGATCGCATGGCGCGCGGTGCCGTTGTCGAAGCGAAGCTGGAAAAAGGCCGGGGTTCGGTCGCCAGCGTCTTGGTGCAAACCGGTACGCTGCGGGTTGGGGACATCTTCGTCGCCGGCAGCGAGTGGGGCCGTGTGCGCGCGCTGATCGACGATAAGGGCCGCCAGGTTCCCGAGGCCGGCCCGTCCGTCCCGGTTGAGGTGTTGGGCCTGCAAGGCACGCCGCAAGCCGGTGACGAGTTCGTGGTGCTGGGCGATGAGGCGAAGGCCCGTGAGATTTCCGAATACCGCCAGCGCAAACATCGCGAACAGTATTTCGCTGTCTCCGGTCGCGCCGGTCGCAGCTCGCTTGAGCAGATGTTCGACCAGATCAAGGCCGGCGAAGTCGAAGAAATGCCGGTCGTGGTTAAGGCCGACGTGCAGGGCTCGTTGGAAGCGATCATCGGCTCGCTCAACAAATTGGCGACGGACGAGGTTAAGGTCCGCATCATCCACGGCGCAGTCGGCGGCATCACCGAAAGCGATGTCAGCTTGGCGGCGTCAACGGGTGGCGTGATCATCGGCTTCAACGTGCGGGCCAATCCGCAGGCGCGTGAAGCCGCCCGGCGCGATTCGATCGATATCCGCTACTACTCGATCATCTATGATGTGATCGATGACGTGAAATCGGTCCTCAGCGGCATGCTGTCGCCGGAGCGTCGCGAGAACTTCCTGGGCTACGCGCAAATTCGTGAAATCTTCAACATGTCCAAGCACGGCAAGGTCGCGGGTTGCATGGTTACCGAAGGCACCGTCAAGCGCGGCGCCAAGGTTCGCCTGCTGCGCGACGACACGGTCATTCATGAGGGCGCGTTGAAGACCCTGAAGCGCTTCAAGGACGATGTCCGCGAAGTGCAGCATGGCTACGAATGCGGCATGGCCTTTGAGAATTACGAAGATATCAAGGAAGGCGATATGATCGAGTGTTTCGAGATCGAGGAAGTGGCGCGCGTTCTTTAACGCGTCGCCGACCCTTGCGCCCTAAGCGCCGCCTTGGCCCCTTAAATCTGATACGGGTGATGTGATATGAAGGCCCGCCAACCAACGCAGCGTCAGCTTCGCGTCGGCGAAGAGGTGCGCCACGCGCTGGCGCAGGTTCTGCAACGCGGCGATTTGCGCGACCCGGCGCTGGTCGGCGTGTCGGTCACCGTGTCCGAAGTGCGCCTTAGCCCCGACCTGAAAAACGCGACCTGCTATGTGACACCGCTCGGCGCCTCCACCCAGGCTGCGCCGGCGGCCGATCAGATGGAAAAAGAAGTCGTCGATGCCCTGCGTCGCGCCTCTGCCTTCCTGCGCGGCCAAGTCGCGCGCGATGTGCGGTTGCGCTACATGCCGGCGCTGCGCTTCAAGATCGATGAGACCTTCGATGAGGCCGCGCGCATCGACGACCTTCTGAATAAGCCGGAAGTGCGCCGCGACCTCGAAGCCGCAGCCTATGACGACGACGAAGATGGCCCCGACGAAGATGGCCCCGACGAAGATGGCCCTGATGAAGCCGCCCCCAAAAGCGGCGACGCCTGAGCGGAACCCCCATGGCACGCAAACGAAAAGGCCAGCCGGTGCACGGTTGGTTGGCGCTTGATAAACCTGCCGGGCTTGGATCGACCGAGGCGGTTAATCGCGTGCGCCGTCTTTTCGATGCCGCCAAGGCCGGGCATGGCGGCACGTTGGACCCCTTTGCCACCGGCCTCTTGCCGATCGCCTTCGGGGAGGCGACGAAGACCGTGCAATATGTCATGGACGGCAGCAAAACCTACCAATTCACAGTGCGCTTCGGTGAAGCGACCGACACGCTGGATACCGAAGGCACGATCGTCGCGCGCAGCGATATCCTGCCCGATCGGGCCGCGATTGAAGCCGCCCTTCCCGC
>Ga0307967_1000172_pt1 | contig 45433 bp, 42 predicted proteins | sample OrgLakmetagen648_FD_201828 | JGI IMG/M metagenome (GOLD analysis project Ga0307967, IMG submission 201828) | Saline water microbial communities from Organic Lake, Antarctica - #648 | ecosystem: Environmental > Aquatic > Non-marine Saline and Alkaline > Saline | place: Antarctica: Organic Lake... | reverse complement strand
CGGCTTAAAACTATTCCTTTTTACACCTTTTTTACAATGAACATCCCGCTGAAACGGACGGCAAAATTAACACTTTCCCCCACACCGGCAAGGGGTTTTTTAATATTTTTAAAGCTTTTTTTTGGGCCCAGCCCCAAGGGACTGGAAATTAAGGCCTAGCGGCTTGGAAACCTATAAATATCCTTTTATCCTCAGCACGCCCTTACTATACTTACCAGTCGCAAGTGGGCATAGCAAATGAAATTGGAATTGGTGGTTGCGGTTTGGAAAAGGGTTGATAACAATAGTCTATATTATACCTGGAAATCATCCAAATTTAAAAATATGATCCTAGGCTTCGCTAGGGTAAGATAGTTGAAACGCAACACGTGAAAAATCATTACTATCAATTTCAAAAGGTAAACCCTAATTAACTTTATCGATCATTACTTTATAATTAGGATCTTCAATGATATTGACATCTATAATCTTATCCGCATTATCGAGTAATTTTTTGCAATCTGGACTCAGATGTTGCAAATGAATGCCCTTTCCAGCTTTGAGGTAGCGTTTAGTCAATTTGTTTAGAGCTTCGATTCCCGATTGATCGACTACACGGCTTTCAGAAAAATCCAGTACAACTTCCTTCGGGTCATTTTGCGGATCAAATTTACTCTGAAAGGTGCTTACAGAACCAAAAAATAATGGGCCATAAAGCTCATAGTGCTTAACACCGTTTTCGTCGATATGTTTTCGCGCGCGGATGCGTTTGGCATTGTCCCAAGCAAAAACCAGCGCGGAAATAATAACACCAACCAACACAGCGAGCGCTAAATTGTGCAGCACAATGGTTACGGCAGTTACAGCAACCATCACAAAAACGTCAGACTTTGGCATTTTATTGATAGTGCGCAAGCTGGCCCACTCAAAGGTTCCGACAGCGACCATCACCATAACGCCAGTGAGTGCAGCCATTGGGACTAGTGAAATCACATCGGCACCAAACATAATAAAGACAAGCAACATTAGAGCAGCGGTAATTCCCGAAAGGCGGGCGCGGGCGCCAGAAGAGACGTTGATCAAACTTTGCCCGAGCATCGCACAGCCCCCCATTCCAGAAAAAAGACCTGAAAGCATGTTTGCCGATCCTTGCGCAATACATTCGCGGTTTCCGTTTCCACGGGTTTCGGTGATTTCATCCAGGATATTGAGTGTCAATAAACTTTCAATCAAGCCCACACCAGCCATAATCAACGCATAGGGAAAAATAATTTGTAGGGTTTCCCAATCAACAGGAACTGTAGGAATGTGGAATGGCGGAAAACCACCTTCGATAGAGGCAATATCACCAACCGTTCGTGTATCAATTCCAAAAAAATAAGTCAGTCCAAAAACCACGAGGATCGCCGCTAAAGAAGATGGAAAAACCTTGGTTAATTTTGGTAGGCCCCATACGATGAGCATAGTCAATAAAACTAAACCGAGGATCACATATAAGGCTTGTCCAGAAAGCCAATCGCCACTTTCCGTTTGAAATTGACCGAGCTGCGAGGTGAAGATAATAACGGCCAGTCCATTGACGAACCCATAAATCACGGGCTGTGGTATGAGCCGCATCAATTTCCCGAGTCTGAATATCCCCGCAAAAATTTGAATGGCACCGGCCAAAACAACCGTGGCAAAAACATATTCTGGCCCATGAGTGATCGAAAGTGCAACAATCACAACGGCGACAGCCCCGGTGGCCCCAGAAATCTGACCAGGACGTCCACCAAAAATCGCGGTGATCAAACCCACCACAAAAGCAGCATAAAGTCCAGTCAAGGGTGAGAGTTCGGCGACAAAAGAAAAAGCAATCGCTTCCGGAATAAGTGCCAAAGCAACTGTGATCCCCGCTAAAATTTCATTTTTATAATTGACCTTTTGTTTGAAGTCGAAGAGATTAATAATTTTTTTCATGGTTTAGCTCAGGCTTTAATTTTGAGCGCGCAAAAGTAGGTAAAAGCTTGGAGGTTAAAAAAATTAATCTACTTTTAATCAGCACTGTGTGATTGAATGTATCAGTCCGCCAAACTTATGGATAAAGGACTTGAAATAGGGTATAAAAAACTGAGTTGAAATCGGCGGTTAGCCAGCGGTTTTAGTTTAAACTGAACTCTCTTAGATTTCTTCCCCAAACGTTTCCAAGTATCTTCGGAAGAACCCACATAAAATAAATCAGAGCTTTGTGAATATAAAATGTAAAGGTAAAACATAAAAAAACCGGCATTTAATTGCCGGTTTTGCTCCTCAGGTAGGACTCGAACCTACGACCCTCTGATTAACAGTCAGATGCTCTAACCAACTGAGCTACTGAGGAATAAATTTTAAAAAAGTTTTTCGCTTCAAAAGCGGTTGCAAATATAAGTCTTTTTCACAAATCAGAAAATTTTTCAAAACTTTCTTTAGTGAAAATTTTTAATGCTTGGTTAGCCCTTTTTGCAAAAATGTGCCTTTTATAAAATTAAGTGTTTTTACAACCCAACATTTTATTCTGTTGGCCAAAGTCAATAAATCCTGCTCTTGGTTTTGTCTTCAGTTAATTCCCTTAAATTTGAAGTTTTAAATTATAATTATTTTCCTTTAAATTTTAAAACCCCCATTTTATGTTCCGCCTTAAAAACACTTTAGTTTCAGAAGAACTCTTGGAAAACGAGTTCAGCTGTAATCTTTCTGCCTGCAAAGGTGCTTGCTGCGTGGCTGGCGAAGCTGGTGCTCCAGTGGATCGCGATGAACTTCCAAAACTCGAAAAAATCCAGAAAGACATCCGTCCATTTTTGAGGGAAGAAGGAATCAAAGCTATTGAAAACCAAGGGGTGGCCGTGAAAAATGATTTTGATGAGTATGAAACCCCGCTTGTGAATGGCAAAGAGTGCGCTTATGCTATATTTACCGATAATGGCACGGCGCTTTGCGGAATCGAAGCGGCTTACCGCGAAAATAAAATCGACTGGAAAAAACCTGTTTCCTGTGAACTCTATCCAGTGCGTGCCCAAAAAATGGGAAAAATGACCGCCTTAAATTATCACGAATGGGATATTTGCGATCCAGCTTGCGAGCTTGGAAAACAGCTCGACCTTCCCGTTTATAAATTTGTGAAAAATGCTTTGGTCAAAAAATATGGTAAAGAATGGTATGAAGAATTAGAAGAAGTTGCTGAAAATTACTTGTCCAATAAAAACAAATAAACCCTTAATTGCTTAGGCTCAAAAAACTAAACTCACTTTATGAACTGGCCACAACTGCTTTCCCTCAATAAACATGGCGACAAAGAAAACCGCTTGAGAAAAGATCAAAACGAAACCCGGCTGGGTTTTGAGGTCGATTATGACCGGATTACTTTTTCTTCTGCTTTCCGAAGTCTTCAGGACAAAACCCAGGTCATCCCCTTTTCAAAAACAGATTTTGTGCACACACGCTTAACGCATAGTTTAGAAGTTTCGGTTGTTGGCCGAAGCCTGGGACGACGTGTTGGCGGTGCGATTTTAAAAAAATATCCAGAGCTTGAAAATGCGGATTATAAAATGAATGATTTTGGCGCTATTGTTGCCGCAGCCTGTTTATCTCACGACATTGGAAATCCGCCATTTGGCCATTCTGGGGAAAAAGCCATTGGGGCTTATTTTGAAACCGGAAATGGGAAGCGTTTTCAAAAAAATTTGACGGCTGAACAATTCCACGATTTGACGCACTTTGAAGGAAATGCAAATGGTTTTAAATTGTTGACCAAAACCAAAGATGGCAGTAAGGACGGCCTTCGATTGTCCTTTGCTACTCTCGGGGCTTTCACAAAATACCCAAAAGAGTCACTTCCCCATAAACCCACAAAAGAAGTCAGCGACAAGAAGTTTGGTTTTTTTCAAAGCGAAAAAGAAATTTTCAAAAACCTGGCCACAGATTTAGGGCTGACCAAAAAAGAAAGTGATTCCCTTCGCTATCAGCGCCATCCCCTCGCCTTTTTAGTGGAAGCTGCCGATGATATTTGTTACAATATTATAGATTTTGAAGATGGCATAAACCTGGGATGGATTGACGAATCTTATGCCGAATCATTTCTAAATAAATTAGTTGAACAAAAAATTATTCAAAAAAACTACAAGCAGCTTCAGACTAAAAAAGCCCGCGTGGGTTATTTGCGTTCGCTTGCTATTAGCACCTTGATCGAAGATGCTACTCGAATTTTCCTGGAAAATGAAAATAAAATCCTGACTGGCGATTTTCACCATTCTTTAATGGACCTCTCTAAATTTAAACATGAACTCGATCAAATTATTGATTTGAGTATCAATCAAATATATAAAAGCCCGGAAGTCACTGAAAAAGAAATTCTAGGGCATCAGGTGATCACGGGTCTGTTGGATTGTTTTTCCAATGCGATTGAACGCAAGCGCAACGGACAAGCCACGCATCACGACGGTCTTATTTTGCGGCAATATTTATCAGATTTTGATATAAAAACTGAAGGGGAATACTATTGGCTGATTGATCTGTGCAGCTATATCGCCGATTTTTCAGACAGCAAAGCAAAAGAGGTTTTTCGTAAATTGAAAGGTTTGGAAAGTTTGTAGGTCCAATTTTAATGATTGAAATCAAATATCTCACACCAATTTAGTTTTACACTGCCTTAATAGAACTTATTCAAAGGTCTAATGCCGAGCTAGATTTTAATACCGAATCGACTATACTATTACGCTTATTATTTTTTAACTCTTTTATAGTCTCCAAGCATTCTACCACTCATTTTCAAATAATTTTAGAGCTGAATTGGTATAAGAAGCATTTATGCGACATTACAAATCACGTTCGGTATCAATTCAAATTAAAAAAGGGAAAAGCATCAACTTTTCCCTTTTTATATACTTAAAAATAATGGTATTATTTAATAACCACCTTTTCGGTCTGCGTTATTTTACCACTATTAAATTTTAATAAATACAATCCTGCCTGCAGTTTTTTGACATTTATATCGGCTTCAAAATTGTTTTGGGCTTGATAATTTTTGTCAAAAACTTTTCTGCCCTGCAAATCAAATAACTGGATGGTAAATTCTTTGCTTTGTGGTTTAGAATTTTTTAAACTCAATTTAAAACTTCCGCTATTCGGATTAGGGTAAACCCTCAATATTATCTCATCATTATTCATGGAATTTTCAACATTCAAATCATCGAAAACTTCAACGGTATAATCTTCAACTTCGCCATCAAAATCTTCTTCACAAGCTTCAGGAAAAGCCAAGTATTTAGTAGAAACCCGCATTGTTGTTTCACCGAGAACAGCGTCTTCCGGAACAACGACCGTTAGTGGTGACTCAGAAGTTGGCCCGTCAGAAACATTTTGGGCTGCTCCCATAGTATAAAGTTCCGTCTCTTCAAAACTACAATTCTGATTCCAATCGATCCAGACCCTTGTGCCTATTATAAAATTCCCGCCGGTGTTGACGTTAACACTCAAATCATAATTTTCACCGAGTTCCACTTGAGTGAAAATATCTGTGTAATCACCATACCCCGAAGGTTTTTCTGAACTGTTATTGATGTCCCCAAAGATTACCTGAGTAATAGCTGTATCATATTGTGTCGTTCCTGATGAGGGACAAACTGAACATGTGCCTGTTGTAAAGCTCGCTTCTGTAAAATCATTAGTACCACAGGGGTTTTCACCTTTCACGCGCCAAAAATAGGTTGTGTTCTCATCCAATATCATATTTAAAGTAAAAGAATTTTCGGTCAATTCTTCGCCTACAATTAAATTTTCAAAATTTTCATCGGATGCCAGTTCAAACTGATAGTCTTGAACATTGATATCTGAACTCCATGAAAAAACAGGTTCAAGATCAACATCTTCAGCCTCGTCCATGGGTTGTCCTAATTGAATGGGGATCACCGTTGCGTTATAAATGCTAAAATTTAAATCAGAACTAACCTCGCTATCCCCAGAACTTCCTATGACTTGAAAGTCATAATCACCAAGGTCAGCCATATCAAAATTACTTAAGGTCAAACTCACCCCTGCCCCGTCTTCTGAGACCGTATTATTATCAAAACTTGCCGAAATTTCTGAAGGCAAATTTTCTGTTGAAAGTTCAACAGTGCCGTCAAAATTGTCATTTGTAAAATTAACGTTGAAGTCAATACTCAAATCTTCATCTTGGCAAACTTCATAAGTCAGTTGAGTAAAATTCAGGACGAAATCCGTTTCGACTATACTAAATTCTGAAGAATTGACCGCATAAAAAAGATTTTCGCTGGCCATCACCATAATCCGTGCATTTTCAGTACTGGCCCCTTCTGGAACACTTATGATTTGTTCACCGTCGTTTGGTGTATTTTCAGCTAATACAATGTCAAAGTTTTCTCCGCCATCAGTTGAAAGTTTGATATCTAGGTTTTCAGCATCTACCGGGGCAACATCCGTTCCGGCAACATCCCATTCAATCTGCCTGTTTTCCCCTGTATACCAAGAGTCGCCTTCGTTTTGAGAAAGAACAGTAAAAGGGCCAGACCCACCATCGACCGTTATGCTCATCAAATCAGAATCTGTTTGCCCAATTCCGTTGGCAAAATCATTTCCATTATCCCTTACTATAAAAGAAAAACTCATTTCCCTGTCCACAGACGGCGTGACTTCCCACGTGTTTGACAAGCTTCCGCCCAAAACAGTATTTATATTTGGCAAGTAACGGTCAGGGCTTTCCAAGGGTGATATTGCGCGATAGAGCGGGCCGGTTTCCCAAGTGGATTCTGGTGAGCCACTGCCTGGGGCTGCTTCTGGATCGTCTTGTGCCCAATTGTATGTGAGCGACTCTGTGCCATCTGGATCTGTTGCATTCCCTTGCAATACAAAAGCCGTGGATTTTGGAATTGTGACATCCTCACCCGCATCAGCCACTGGTGGTTGGTTAGTTAAATCTGTATTATCTGAACAATTTACCGAATTAGTTTGCACATAATTAGTAATATTCCTCACACTCACAAAACTGAAATGAGCGTCACTATTGCCTTGGACATTAACCGGACAAATCCCGGCATAACCCATTATTGAACTTCCGCTGGCGGGCTCTACTTCTGTCTCTCCATTTCCACTGCGGCTACAGGTATTCATCGTGTGAAAAGCACCAAATTGATGCCCCATTTCATGGGCGACAAAATCAATATAAAAAGAATCCCCAACAGGATCTGAGCTGCCAGTAAACCCCCTTCCTTTGCTTCCTGATTCACAAACGCAGCCAATGCAACCAGCACTACCACCTCCTGAAGTATTAAAACTGTGGCCAATGTCATAATTTGCATCACCAATAATATTATCAATAGCAGTTTGCGTTGAAGCATTATAATTAAATCCCTCGAAAGGGTCAGTTCCAGATCCAAAGAAAATCAGTTCGTCGTTGTTTGGCACAAATTCCAATGTGATGGCGAGGTCGCGCTCATAAATTTCATTGACCCGGTTGATAGTAATCACCATCTGGGCCATAATATTTTCAACAGCCGAACTATCGGGATCTGAATTTGCAAAAATATTCCCATAAGCTGCAGTACAGCCCAAAGCCAATTCATAAGTCCTCAACGTGCTATCATCAGTATCTGTAAAAGTTGTATTGGGAAAAGTTGTGCCCGTTGCTTTTTCAATATCTTCCTCTAAAGTGCAGTTGAACCCATCAAAACCACCGACAGAAGATTTTCCATAGACCATATAAAAATCACGGTCCTTAGAATATGGATCGATCATATTTTGACCTCGGCTTGATAATTCCATTCCGTGAAAACCAAACTGGGTCAGGCTAAACCGCATCGTCGCTGTGGGGTCATCCACACCCATAGCTTTATAAGTTTTTATCATTTGATATTTATCGGCCAGTTCTAACGGCATGATCGGTGATTTTACGACCCGGAAGTCTTCTAACTTTCCATTGGCCGAAGGAAATTTTATGATCACATCAGATATTTCTGTACTTGAACGCAAGGGTGCGTTGTCCAAAACACTTTTTAAAGCAGTTCGGTTAAGTTTAAAAACTTCAAATCCCTTTGGATCGTTCGCACGCTCTAAGGTTTGATCTGAAGACACCTTATTTTTAGATACCTTTTGCCAAATGGGATTTTGAGCCTGAAGGGAAAAAGATAAGCTCAAAATGATTACTATAAAAACATGGGGTAATTTTGTAAACATAATGTCTATTTTTGTGAATGCTCAAGATACAGCTTTAATAAATAATTATTAAGAAATCCCAAACTATTTTGAAATACCCAGAAATAAATAAATCCACAGATCCGGCGGTCATTACCATTGGCACTTATGACGGGGTGCATATTGGTCACCGGAAAATAATCAAACGCCTCGTGGAAACTGCTGAAGAGAAAAACCTGACGTCAAAACTGTTGACCTTCTTTCCACATCCCAGAATGGTCCTTCAACAAGACGTTGATATCAAACTCATCAACACTATTACCGAACGTAAAAAAATACTTTCAAAAACAGGCATTGAAGAATTGGTGATTTATCCATTCACGAAAGAATTTTCAAGGCTCAAGGCCGAAGAATATGTCGAAGAAATCCTGGTTAAAAAACTCAATGCCAAACACGTGATTATCGGATATGATCATCGCTTTGGCCGAAACCGGCGTGCCGATATTAATGACTTGCGTGAATTTGGTGAAAAATTTGATTTTAATGTCGAGGAAATCACCAAGGAAGAAATGAATGAAGTCGCCGTGAGCTCAACAAAAATAAGGGAAGCAGTTCAGGAAGGTAATTTAGAACAAGCGCATCATTATCTCGGCGATCCTTTTATCTTGACCGGAACTGTCGAACGCGGCAAAGGTATGGGCAAAAAATTTGGATATCCCACAGCTAATTTAAAAATTGAAGAAGACTATAAACTCATCCCTAAAAACGGGGTTTATGTCGCCCATTCCACAATCGATGGTAAAGACCATTTTGGATTGATGAGCATCGGCACAAACCCAACAGTGGGCGGTAAAAAACAAAGCATTGAGACTTATTTTTTTGATCTCGACAAAGACCTTTACGATCGTGAACTCTGCATTGAAGTCTTAAAACGCATCCGTGGTGAAAAGCATTTCGCTGACACACAAAAACTGGAAGAAGCCATGAAAAAAGACGAGAAATTTGCCCGCGGTTATATTCAGGATAAATTCTGATTTATGCTCAACAGATTGCTTTTTAAAAGGATAGACAACAGTCCGCTCATTGTTTTTAGGGTAATTTTTGGGTTACTCATCACATTGGAAGCCTGGGGCGCCATTTTTATGGGCTGGGTCAATGAAAAACTCATTGACCCTCAAGCCCCATTCAACTTTATTGGTTTTGACTTTATTCAGCCCTTACCAGGAAATGGAATGTCTTATTATTATGCGGTGATGGGGCTTTTTGGTGTTTTTGTGATGATCGGTTATAAATACCGTTTCAGTATTTCTGCCTTTACTTTAATGTGGACCTGCGTTTACTTGATGCAAAAATCGAGTTATAACAACCACTATTACCTGCTCATTTTGCTCTGCATTTTTATGATGCTCGTTCCCGCTAATCGTTATTATTCGGTGGATGTCAAACAAAACCCATCGCTCAAAAGGTTTGATATGCCGAGCTGGGTTACGGTTTTTATAATTGCCCAAATGGGAATTGTTTATACTTTTGCTTCAGTCGCTAAACTCTATCCCGGTTGGCTCGATGGCACAGTGCCAGAAATGTTGACCCGCTCACGCTCATTTTTACCATATATCGGGCCCATTTTAAAGCACGAATGGGCGCCCGAAGTAATGACTTATTTTGGTATTCTGTTCGACCTTTCGATCATCCCGCTTTTACTCTGGAAACGCACACGGATCCCGATGTTCCTGCTCGCTATTTTCTTTCACCTGTTCAACAGTTTTGTCTTCTGGATCGGTATTTTTCCATACTTATCGCTCGCACTCTGCCTGTTTTTCTTTCCCACACAAAGCGTTCACCGCCGCTTGTGCTGGAAAAAGCCATATTATGATAAGGAAGAAATCATTTTACCTTCGCACAGAAAACTGTTTATACCATTTCTAACCGTTTGGTTTTTGCTTCAGCTCGCCTTGCCGTTGCGTCATTGGTTTATAAAAGACAACGTTTTATGGACCGAAGAAGGCCACCGGATGAGTTGGCGGATGATGCTGCGCAGTAAAAGTGGAAAGGCACATTATAAAATTGTGGATAAAGAAAGCGGGCAAACCCAGTGGATCAATTATGAGGATTACCTGTCAGAGGCTCAATATGGCGTAGTCACCACAAAACCCGATGTGATTTGGCAATTTTGCCAGCGTTTAGAAAAGATTTATGCTGAAAAAGGAAAGGATATCGAAATTTATGTCAATTGTAAAATCAGCGTTAATGGAAAAGAATACCGTCGATTGATCGATCCAAAAGTAGATATGGCTGCCGCCGAATGGAATTATTTTTCCCACAACGAATGGCTGCTTCCCGAGCCTGAAGAGTATTGAATTTCAAATACCCCCCGATCGACAACTCTCGAAGGCGAAATGGTTTTGATAACAAATAAAACATAAAACAGCCTTAAGATTTTTAATTTTCAAAGTGTCCCAGAATGAGCTTGTAAAATATAAAATATTCAAAATCAATTATTAAAAAGAAAAAAATATGAACTGGATCCTTTTAATCATCGCCGGATTGTTTGAAGTTGGCTTCACTTCCTGTTTGGGAAAAGCCAAAACATCGTCAGGCACCGAGGCCGTTTTTTGGTATGTCGGTTTTGCGATCAGCTTGACAATCAGTATGCTTTTACTCATAAAAGCAACTAAAGAACTGCCCATCGGAACGGCCTATGCAGTTTGGACGGGCATCGGCGCAGTGGGGACGGTTTTGATGGGGATTTTTGTTTTTGAAGAGCCCGCAACATTTTGGCGGTTGTTTTTCATCATCACATTAATCGCTTCCATTGTTGGTTTGAAAATGGTTTCACATTGAGTTTGAATTTTTGGCAATAAAATAATTGGGTTGGGCCTTCGGCCAATAAATTAAGCTATCAGTAATTTTAAAAATCCAAGTTTTTCAATTTGTTCAATAAAACGATTTAAGGCTTAAGTTTTAAAAACAAAAGTCCCTATAAATAAAGGGGGTCGAATTATTAGCCCAAGTGGTTGAAAAAATTAGAAAAACCACAGCTTAAAATAGCTTCTATAACCATAATATTACAGTCAAAAAACACAAAGCATTAATTTTTCTTCAAACAAAGAATTCATTTGTGCTAAACCAAAACTTCACGGAATTATTTAACTTTGTCCATTGGTTTAAAAACAGAACATTTATGCTACAAGTTGCCCACATCCGCGAAAATAAAGAAGCTTATATAGCCGCTCTACAAAAGCGGAAATTCAATGCCGAAAAACATTTTGACGAAATCCTGACGCTCGATGAAAAGCGACGTTCCACACAAACTGAACTCGATGTGATCCTGGCAAAATCCAACGGACTTTCAAAAGAAATCGGGAACCTTTATAAATCTGGTGAACAGGAAAAAGCCGGGCAGCTCAAAGAAGAAACCGCCGGTTTGAAAGAAGAATCAAAAGCCCTGAACGAAAAATTGCAGGATTTGAGTCACAAATTGCAAGTGTTGCTCTATAACGTGCCCAATATTCCGCACGATTCCGTTCCCTTTGGTGATTCTGATGAAGAAAACAAAGAACTTTACAGAAAAGGTGAACGCCCAGAGCTGGGCAAAAACGCCTTGCCGCATTGGGAACTGGCAAAAAAATATGACCTCATCGACTTTGAACTCGGCAATAAAATCACCGGTGCCGGTTTTCCTGTTTACAAAGGAAAAGGCGCGCGCTTGCAACGGGCTTTGGCGGCTTACTTTTTAGACAAAAACGTCGCGGCCGGCTACACCGAATATCAAGTCCCTTTGGTGGTCAACGAAGCCTCTGGATTGGGAACCGGTCAATTGCCGGATAAAGAAGGGCAAATGTACCACATCAAAGAAGATGACCTTTACCTCATCCCGACTTCTGAGGTGCCGCTGACAAATTTATTCCGCGATGAGATTTTGAAAGAAGGTGATTTGCCATTGCGTTGCACGGCCCATACCAATAATTTTCGCCGCGAGGCCGGCTCTTATGGAAAACACGTGCGCGGGCTCAACCGCCTGCACCAGTTTGAAAAAGTAGAACTGGTGAATGTCGTCAAACCTGAAAATTCTTATCAAGTGCTCGACGAAATGGTGGAACATATTGAAGGGATCTTGCAGGAATTGAAGCTGCCATACCGCGTGCTGCGGCTTTGTGGCGGCGATCTGGGCTTTACCGCTGCCCTGACCATCGATTTTGAGGTTTTCAGCACGGCGCAAGACCGTTGGCTGGAAATTTCTTCGGTTTCCAATTTTGAAGAATATCAGGCCAACCGCTTGAAAACGCGTTATAAAACCAAGGACAAAAAGAAACACCTCGTGCACACGCTCAATGGAAGTTCCCTGGCTTTACCGCGTTTACTCGCCGGGATATTAGAAAATTATCAAACCAAAGGTGGTATTGAAATGCCAGAAGTGCTGAAGAATTACTTACCTTTCGATAGAATTGATTAAATTTAAATCTGGAAGGCTCGTTTTTTAGTTGGGTTTTAGCTTGAAAAATTTTTCGGCTTGTTTCTTGTTACTTAAAAATTAAGCTATAAAAGCTTGAAAACTAAATGTATATTTCCACGTAAATTCATCAGAAATGAGTAAACAAAGTATAACCCTGGATTTTCCAAATGATGTTTTTCTGGTTTTAAATGAATCAAAAAATGATTTGAAGCACCGGTTAAAAATTATTTTAGCGATACAATTATATAATGGACAAAAGTTGAGCATAGGAAAAGCAGCTCAACTTTCTGGCTTATCCCGGCTCAAATTTGAAGAAGAACTCTCAAAGAATAAGATTTCCATTTCAAACCTGACCGAACAAGATGTTATGGATGATGTAGAAAAATTAAAATAATGAATGGTCTGGTCATTGCCGATGCCGGTGCTATTTTTTCATTGGCAATTACTGATAATTTAGAATTTTTAAATCAAATTTTTACAGAAGTTAAAATACCGGAAGCCGTTTGGAAAGAAATAACTTTAGATCAAAAAACGAATTTTTACACATCTATTCAGGCTTTTTTTAAATCCAAAGTGATTCAAATTCAAAAATTCAACCAACTCAGTCCATTAATGGATTACGGTGAGTCTGAAGCGGTAATCCTGTATCAAGAACTAAATGCTGATTTTTTACTCATTGACGACAAAAAAGCCAGAAAAATTGCAGAAAACTTAGGTGTCAAATGTGTTGGGACTTTAGGTGTTTTATCATCCGCTAAAGACAAAGGGCTTTTAAAAAATTTAAAACCGGTATTTGAAAAATTATTAGCTAATAATCGGTATTATTCCTTAAATTTATTGAATTCCTTAGGCTCAAGTTTAGAATTGCATAATGAAGAAAAAATAATATGAAGCGTAAAATTATCTTTCTATTCCTAATCCTTTTTTGCGTCCAAACCTCCTTTGGACAATCACGAAGTTTGGCCGAAAATTATTTTGAACAGGGCGAATATGCCAAAGCTGAAAGTATTTATAAAAAACTTTATAAAGGAAACCGCTCGCGCAGCATCCACTTGCTTTTTGAGTATGTCAAAACACTTCAGGCGCAGGAAAAATATCAAGGTGCTGAAGAATTGCTCAAAAACCGAATAGACGACATAAAAGTTTATCCCACTTTGAACATCGAGCTCGGCTATAATTATCAGATCGCAGGCGATCAAGAAGCCGCTGATCGAGAATATGATAAGGCCTTAAAATTATTAGAAAAAAATCCAAAATATGCCTATTCCGCGGGAAGCTCTTTTCAAAAGCACAACTTATTGACTTATGCCGCTTCGGCGCTGGAAATCGCTTTGGATTTTAAATCAAGCCCGAGTTATACCGTTCGGTTAGCGCAAATTTATGGTGAGCAGGGAAGGCTCAAGGAAATGTTCGGGACTTTTCTGGACCTCGTTGAAAAACAACCGCGTTATTTTTATTCCGTTAACCGAAATTTTTCCAAATACATAAAAAAAGACCCACAAACCGAAGCAAACCAGATTTTGCGTAAACTCTTGCTCAAACGCCTGCGCAAAAACCCCAAAGTTTTTTATAATGAAATGTTGAGCTGGCTCTTTACAAAAGAACAGCGCTATCAACTCGCTTTCACACAGGAAAAAGCCATTTACCGCCGCTCAAATGAAAATAACATGAACGGCCTGATGGATTTGGCGAGGGTTGCCTCTAATCACGGCGACAATGAAACAGCCCAAAAAACACTGGATTTTATCATTGATGAAGCGGCAAATGAACGCGTGCAACTTCGCGCGCAGGGCTTAAAAATGCAAATCACAGTTCAGCAGAGTAAGCCCAAAAATTTTGAGGACGTTACCCAAGATTTTGAGGACATTTTAAAGAAATATGGCACTGGAAGAAATACATTGGGCATTCAGTTGGCTTACGCTCAATTTCTCGCCTTTCGGCAGAATGCACCTGATCAGGCCAAAAAGTTATTGAATGAGTTATTAAACCAAAGGATAAGACCCCGTGAAGAGGCCCAGGTTAAAATGAAATTGGGCGATATTCTCGTTTTGGAACGCCAGTTTAATCAAGCCTTGATTTATTACAGTCAAATTCAAAACTTGCTAAAAAACAGTGGCTTGGCACAACAAGCCGGTTTTAAAGTCGCTAAAACCAGTTATTACAAAGGTGATTTTGAATGGGCACAAACACAATTGAAAATTCTGAAACAAGCTACTTCACAGCGCATTGCCAACGATGCGATGGAGTTGAGCCTGTTGATTTCAGACAATATTAAAGAAGATTCCACCCACGCAGCTTTAAAACTTTTTGCCGAAGCAGACCTCTTTGAATTTCAGGAAAAAAACGAAGCGGCACTTTCAGTTTTGGATTCCGTTTTAATTAATTATAAAGGCGATAAAATCGAGGATGAAGCGCTGTTGCGTAAAGGAAAAATATTGGAAAAGAAAGAAAAATTCGCCGAAGCGGCCGAAGCATACCAAAAAATCATCGATTATTTTGGTGAGGATATTTTAGCGGATAATGCTTATTATTTGCTGGGAAAACTCTATCAAACTGAATTGAACCAACCCGAAAAAGCCAAAGAATATTTTAGGGAAATTGTCTTCAATTTTTCCGACAGCATCTTTTATGTCGATGCCCGAAAACGCTTCCGGGAATTGCGTGGGGATGCGGTGAAGTGAGGAGTAGAAAAGTAAAAAATTATGGCTCAAGTTTAATATAGCGTTGTTTTCAAGTTCTTTTGCCGCAGCGAAGAGGATTTAGGTGGAGGATGAAATTGAAAAGAACAAAAAGATCATCCTATCCCCAGCCCTTTCCCGAGGAAAGGGAGCAAATAATCTTTCATTACCAACGCCGTTCTAAACTATAGCCAAAATTATCTACCCAAAAAGCAACTCAATTGCCTCTTCCACTTTTCCCACCTCCTGCACTTGAATTGAAAATTTTGAGGTGTCCAGCTTTTTTTGACGGGCGACCATGATTCCGGCGAAACCCAGTTTTTCGGCCTCGATGATGCGCTGTTCGGTTTTTGGAACGGGACGGATTTCACCGGCAAGACCCACTTCGGCCGCAAAACACAACTCGCGGGAAATCGCGATATCTTCAGTCGAGGATAAAATGGCAGCGACCACAGCCAAATCTATTGCTGGATCGGCCACCGAAATTCCCCCCGTTACGTTTAAAAAAACATCTTTTGTGCCCAGTTGAAAACCGGCCCGTTTTTCCAGCACTGCCAAAATCATATTCAGGCGTTTTGTGTTGTACCCGGTTGTCGAGCGCTGCGGGGTTCCATAAACTGCCGTGGACACCAACGCTTGAATCTCGATCATCAACGGCCGTAAACCTTCCAGCGTGGCTGCGATTGCGGTGCCGCTCAAGCTTTCATTGGTCTTATTGATCAAAATTTCAGAAGGATTGGTCACTTCGCGCAGGCCTTCACCTTGCATTTCATAAATCCCGAGTTCGTGGGTAGAACCAAATCTATTTTTATGGGCCCGCAAAATCCGATAAATATTATTGCGGTCGCCTTCAAATTGCAAAACTGTGTCAACCATGTGTTCTAAAACCTTGGGGCCGGCGATGCTCCCTTCTTTAGTGATGTGCCCGATCAGAAAAACTGGGGTGTGGGTTTCCTTGGCAAATTTTATCAATTCTGAGGCGCACTCGCGAATTTGCGAAATGCTGCCGGGAGCACTTTCCAGATAATCGCTATGCAGGGTTTGGATGGAATCAATGATGACCAAATCTGGTTCAATGTGTTCAATCTGCTTGAAAATCGATTGCGTTTTGGTCTGGTTGAGAATATAGCAATTTGATGTTCCTTCTGAAATCCGATCGGCGCGCAACTTTATTTGCTGTGGGCTTTCTTCCCCTGACACATATAATGTTTTCAGCTTTAAATTTAGCGAAACCTGCAGCATCAATGTGCTTTTCCCTATTCCAGGTTCACCGCCCAGCAAGGTCAAACATCCGGGGACAATGCCGCCGCCAAGGACGCGGTTGAGCTCATTGTCTTTAGTGAGCAAACGCGTGTCCTGCTCAAATTTTATATCATCGATGAGTTGCGGACGGGATTTTCGGGGCTTTTTGGCTTCTTTGCTCTGCCAGGTTTTTTCATTTTTCTTCTCCACCACTTCTTCCACCAGGGTGTTCCATTCTTTGCACGAACTGCATTGGCCTTGCCATTTTGCAAATTGGGCACCGCAGTTTTGGCAGTAATAAGTTGTTTTGGGTTTGGCCATAAATCAGAAGTCATTTTTAGCTTTTATTTCATCTGCCAAATCTAACATATAGTCTTTCGTTAAAAAGGAAATTTCTTTTTTGGAATAAGCCTTTTGATATTCTTCAAAAGCGTCTTCCGGATCCCCCGTTTCTTCCTCGTAACGTCCCCAAAAATAATTAGGCAAGGTTGTTTCTGGATATTCATCTTCTGCTAATCTTGCCAAATCCCGGTATTGATCCCATTTTCCCTCTTCTTCAATGGCTGTGGAAACCTGCATAAAATCGTCCACGTTCACTTTGATGTCAAGGTCATATAACTTTTTGATTTTCTTATATTTTTCCTCTAAATATTCGACAAAAGTACCTTTTGTTTTCAACAGGCCTTCTTCATATTCCTTTGCCGTGATGGGACTGTAAATCGAAAAAATTGCCTCCATTGCTTTTGGAATAGCCCTGCCCACGAGTGAATAATGCGAGGCATTTTCAAAATTATCAAATATAAAATGTAATTTAGGGTTATCTATCTTTGACAGGGTTTCTTTCATTTTGATGATTTCTTGTTTTAAAGACTCTACATCATTGTCGCTGGTGGCTAGATAATACCAGAATTCCTTTTTAGTATCCTTTAAATTTGCCGCAATCCTTGCCCGCATTTTTGGGGGGTATTCCGGGCTTAAATTAATATAGACCTGGAAAAGTGGATCGTCTTTCAGCAAATAATAATTCATAAAATTAGCTGTTTTATCGTGCCCAACGATGCCGGCAAACTTTGCCGTTCTATAATTGTTATCAATGAGCGGAAGCAGTTCAGAACCCAGAAACTCAAAAAATTTAGCGCCTGTCTCAGAAGGCAAAGCCCGCTGTGAATCGATGTAAACATCTTGCCCGCGTTGATTATTGTGATTGACCCCCACGACGATCACTCCCGGCATATCATCCCAATAACTGAAATAATCGGCCATTCCGGCGATGGGTTCAAAGAGATAATCGCCATCGAGCACAATAAAAACAGGATAGACCTGGGTGCTGTCAGAGTTATAACCGCGCGGAAGTTGAATTTTTATCTCGCGCTCGGCCTGAAGTTTTTGGGATTGAATAGTGCGGTATTCAATCTGGCCCGAAACTGTAACGCCAATAAACAAGAAAATTAGAAGTAATTGATTTTTCATGTTTTTAGATTTTAGTTGTCTAAGTTACAACAAAGGTGCTTATTTTTTATTTAACACAGGTAATAAAATCATGGACAACCCGCCAGCTATCAAATTCAATAAAGTTTGCGTTCCCCAAACAACCCATCCAAAAGCATAAGAGGGCCCTTCTGGCAGTCCAAATAAGATCAAGACACCGCCAACGGCCACGGGATAAACTCCCAAACCGCCGTTTGTCAATGAAATAGCGAAAGAGCCGACTACAAAAGCCACCAACATTGGCCCAAATGCCAATTCAGAAACACCGGGAACCGCGAGCCCAGAAAGAAAGAACATCCCGATGTAAAGGACCCAAATAATTAGTGTGTGAAAAATAAAGGCGCCTGTTTTTTTCATATTTAGGATGCTTTTCATCCCTTCCAATAAACCAACAGCAAAACTGCGGATTTTTTTGAACAGTTTCCAGTTTGACTTTTGCACAACTTTGATACCCACGATGAGCAGGACAATTAAGAGAGCTAAAATCAAGACTGATGTCAATGGACTGACGTTGTTTTCATCAAACCAATTGATGAGTTCTTCGCCATTAAGGATCAAGGTAGTACCCACCACCAGTAAAAGCATTACCAAATCGGCGACGCGTTCTGAAATGATGGTACCAAAGGTTTTCTCAAAAGGGATATTTTCATAATGGCTAACCGTGCCCGCACGCAAAAATTCACCGGAACGCGGGATTCCCAGATTGGCAAGATAGGCCGTCATCACGGCCATTATGCTGTTTTTAAAACGCAAAGTGTAGCCCATGGGTTCGATCAAAAATTTCCAACGGTAAGCCCGCGAAAGGTGTGAGATAAAACCGCCCACGGTGGCCATCGTTAGCCAAAAAGGATCGGCGGCCAGAATACTTTCCCAAAGTTTTTGGCCCTCTTGGGCATTGGAATCCAAGATAAAAAAGACGACAAAAAAAACGCCCAACAAAAGTGGAAGGGCGATTTTTAATATTTTTATGGTTTTTTTCTTATTCAATTTACTTCAACAAATTTGTAGCTTCATCGGGAAAAATCACCGCAGGTTTAAATTTTTTAGCTTCGTCAACAGACATTGATGCAAAGGAAATCAATATCAAAGTATCACCTCTGTTGACTTTCCGTGCTGCGGCACCATTCAAAGTGATTTCACCACTATTTCTTGCACCTGGAATAACATAAGTCACCAGCCGCTCGCCATTATCATTATTGACCACGTGGATTTTCTCCCCTTCAATAATATTAGCGGCATCCATCAACTCTTGATCAATGGTGATGCTGCCAATATAATCAAGATCGGCGCCAGTGACTTTCACCCGGTGGATTTTTGACTTTAGGACTTCCACATTCATAATTATTTCCTTGCTTTTTCCGTTCATTTAATTTAGTGCTAAATTATCAATTAGCCTTACATTTTCAACATAAATAGCGATAAATGCGCGATAATTTTTCTCAGGATCATGCCCTTCGACAATTTTCAAGGTCTTTGCTTCAGCAACTTCAAAATATTCCAATTTAAAATCTGGATGCAACGCGAGTTCCCGATTGATTTTTTTCTGAATTTCTGCAAAAGGGATTTTTAGGAAATCTTTTTTTACGCCTTGCAAAAGATCAAAAATGAAGCCTGCTTCCTCCCGTTTTTCGTAAGAAAGGTGCTCGTTTCGAGAGCTCAAGGCCAGACCGTTTTCTTCACGAACAATGTGGACACCTATTACAGAAACCGACTGCCGCGTTAACTGGACTAATTTTTTAGCGATTAAAAGCTGTTGATAATCTTTCTCACCAAAAAAGGCTTTATGGGGCTCGACGGCTTCAAACAATTTTTTCAATATTGTGCCCACACCGTTAAAATGGCCGCTGCGGAACTTCCCTTCCATCGTTTTGGTGAGTTCGCCAAAATCAAAATGCTCAGCCTGCGTTTGACCTTTGTAAATCTCTTCTTCTGAAGGGATAAATGCGAGGGCACCTGGAAATTCCCGATCGAGGGTTTCCAAATCTTTTTCAACTCCCCGTGGATATTTTGCTAAATCTGAAGTATTATCAAATTGGGTGGGATTCACAAAAATGCTCACCACCACAATATCGCACTGGTCCTTAGCGTTTTTCACCAGGGAAAGATGACCTTTGTGCAGGGCTCCCATCGTGGGAACCAGGCCTATGGTTAATTTTCCTGAATCATTGGCAAGTGCCGATTTCAGGGATTCTGCTGCTCTAAAAACTTCCAAACTCAAAAATTTAAGTTTGGCAAAACTAATATATTACTGGCTAACTGCCCAAAATTTTATACTTTTGCCTGTTTTTATTAGTTAATGTAAACATAGAAACTCTATGAAAGATAAACGTATCTTATATGTTTCCTCGGAAGTAGTACCTTATCTACCCGAGAACGAAATCTCATCAATGTCTTTTGAAGCACCCCGAATGGTGAACAATCAAGGGGGGCAAATTAGAATTTTTATGCCGCGCTTTGGCAATATCAATGAACGCCGGCATCAACTTCACGAAGTTATCCGCCTTTCGGGAATGAACCTTGTTATCAACGACCTCGATATGCCGTTGATTATCAAAGTGGCATCAATCCCCAAAGAGCGTATGCAGGTTTACTTTATCGACAACGAGGATTATTTCAAGCGCAAGGCAACCTTTACCGATGAAGACGGCGCGCTTTTCCCAGATAATGATGAACGGGCAATTTTCTTTGCAAAAGGTGTGATTGAAACCGTAAAAAAACTCAACTGGTCCCCTGACATCATTCATGTTCATGGCTGGATGGCTTCACTGCTCCCACTTTATTTGCGCAATTTTTATGGAAATGAACCTCTTTTCAAGAATTCTAAAATAATAACCTCGGTTTACAATCGTGGTTTTGAAGGGAATCTAGAAGAGAGTTTAAATGAAAAAATCCTCTTTGATGGATTGGATGAAGAAAAAGTGGAACACTTGAAAAACCCTGATTATGTGGGCATGATGAAAACGGCTCTTGACAATTCAGATGCTGTTGTCAAAGGCAGTGAAGAATTGCCTGAAGATTTGGAAAAATTTATTGAAGAAAAAGATTATCCTGTGCTCGATTTCAAATCGATTGAAGAATTTGGCCAGGCCTATCAAGATTTTTATTTGTACGACGTTTTAGAAGAAGAAAGAGAACAGGAAGAAGGATAAATATATATGACAAAATTAAATTTCACAAGGCTTTCTCACCTAAGCCTTCTACTCTTAGCTTTGGTTTTTACCAGCTGCAACGATGATTTTTCTGAAGTGGGTTCATCTTTGGTGGACAACAATAATTTTGACGCCCTGCTTTATGAAACCAATAACCTCACGGCCAAATCCACTAAAATTGAGCGGGCGCAGACCAACCAGTTGCCGGTTTATCAACTGGGTTCTTACCAAGACCCCATTTATGGCAAAACTGATGCTAACCTCCTGACGCAAATATCACTTTCAAATCCCGACCCACAATTTCAGGAATCGGCAGAGTTGGACAGTGTGATCTTGAACATTCCTTATTTTAGCACAATCACCGAACAAACTGCGGACGGCAGGACTTATAAACTTGACTCTGTCTTTGGGGATGGAAGGATCGACTTTTCAATCTTTCGCTCAAATTATTTTTTGAGGCCTTTTGACCCCAACGATGATTTTAACTCTCAAGCTTATTATTCTGACCAAACAGCACTTTTTGAGTCAAATTTAGATCCAGCACCCATTTATCAAGTTCAAAATTTCAAACCCATAGCCCAACAATTAACGGTAATCACCCCAAGTGGAAGCAGCGCAGACACCTCTAAAGTGAGCCCGAGGTTGAGGGTTGCGCTTCCCACCGATTATTTTAATGACCTCATTTTAGAAAACACAGGGACAAATGTGCTGATCAGTAATTCAAACTTTCAAGATTTTTTCAGGGGGCTTTATTTTAAAGTTGATGGCGCAGATAATGGCGGTGTTTTGAGCTACTTAAATTTCACTTCTGACGAGGCTAAAATAACCTTGTATTACAATTATGATTTTACCGATGTTAGTGGTGAAGACTCAAAATTGAACAGCACCTATGACCTCAACTTTGGCCCTAACACCGTTAATACTTTTGAGAGTGAATACACCACTTTGCCAGACCAGGAAAATCTTTATTTAAAAGGAAATGCTGGCTCAATGGCCGTGATCAACCTTTTTCCAGATCAAAGCGAGCTGGATTCCATCCGTGAGTTAGACTGGCTGGTCAATGAAGCAAACCTTCGTTTTTATGTCAATGAAAGTGCACTGCCGGAAAATTATGACCAACCTGAACGGATTTTTATTTACAGTTTAGAAAATGGGTTACCTCTTTCAGATTATCAATTTGCATCAGATATTCTGCAAAATAATATTGTGAATTCACGAAGGGTTCATTTAGGCCGTTTGACTGAAGACGACAACGGGGATTCTTATTATAAAATCCGTATAACAAATTACATGAATAACCTTGTGAGCAGTGAATCCACAGATACTAAATTAGGGCTTACGGTTTCTCAAAATGTAAACATCCCCAACACGGTTAAAGCAGAAGCAGGCACAGATTCCGTTTCTGAAATCCCAGTTGCTTCCGTTGTTTCACCAGAAGGGACAATTTTATATGGAACCCAGGCGCCCATTGAATCAAAAAGGCTCCAATTAGATATTTATTACACAGAAACTAACTAAGCATTATACTTAAACCAACTGATTATGTGTGGAATAGTAGGATATATTGGGCACCGAGATGCCTATGAAGTAATTATCAAAGGCTTGCAGAGATTGGAATACCGGGGTTATGACAGTGCCGGGGTCGCCTTGCTTCACGACAAGAAATTAGAGCTTTGCAAAACCAAAGGAAAGGTTGCAGATCTAAACGACAAGGCCAAAAAAGAAATAAAACGCAAAGGGAACACTGGGATCGGTCACACACGATGGGCTACCCACGGGGTTCCAAATGATGTAAACTCCCACCCCCACGTCTCAAATTCTGGGAACTTAGTGATTATCCACAACGGGATCATTGAAAATTATGACACCTTGAAGGAAGAGCTTGAAACGCGCGGTTATAAATTTCACAGCGATACCGACACCGAAGTTTTGGTTAACTTGATTGAAGAAGTTAAAAAACAGGAAGATGTCAAACTTGGGAAAGCTACTCAAATTGCTTTAAACCAAACTATTGGTGCTTATGCCATTGCGGTTTTTGACGTTTCACATCCAGAAGAAATTGTTGTTGCCCGATTGGGAAGTCCATTGGCAATCGGTATTGGCGAAGACGAATATTTTATAGCCTCAGATGCCTCACCGTTTATTGAATATACAAATCAGGCGATTTACCTTGAAGATGGCGAAATGGCAATTGTCAGAAAGGGGAAAGAGTTGAAGATCAGGAAAATCTATAACGACTCCCAGGTCGAGCACTCTGTTCAAGAGCTAAAACTTAATTTGGAACAAATTGAAAAGGGTGGTTTTGACCATTTTATGCTCAAGGAAATCTATGAGCAACCCGAAGCCATCACAGATACTTACCGCGGCCGGATGCTTGCCAATGATGGAATTATCAGGATGGCCGGGGTCGATGACAATCTCAACAAGTTTTTAAACGCCAAACGCATTATCGTCATTGCCTGTGGAACATCTTGGCACGCCGGCCTTGTCTCTGAATATATTTTTGAAGACCTCACCCGCATTCCCGTGGAAGTGGAATATGCTTCTGAGTTCCGCTACCGCAATCCCATTATCCACGAAGATGATGTGGTTATCGCCATTTCACAATCTGGGGAAACCGCCGACACGATGGCGGCGATAAAACTGGCGAAAGAAAAAGGCGCCTTTGTTTTTGGTGTTTGCAATGTGGTGGGATCTTCTATTTCTAGAGAAACCCACGCCGGCGCATACACCCATGCCGGGCCAGAAATCGGGGTGGCCTCAACAAAAGCCTTCACGACCCAGATCACGGTTTTAAGTTTGATTGCGCTAAAAATTTCACGGGAAAAAGGCAATATCAGCAAAGCCGATTTCTATCAATATTTGCAGCAATTGGAATTGATTCCCGGTAAAATTAAAAAGGCGCTGGACGCTAATGAACACGTGCAAAAAGTTGGGGACCATTATTTAAAAGCGGCCAATTTCCTTTATCTCGGTCGCGGGGTCAATTTCCCTGTTGCACTGGAAGGAGCATTAAAATTGAAAGAAATTTCATATATCCATGCTGAAGGCTATCCAGCTGCAGAAATGAAGCATGGACCCATTGCCTTGATAGATGAAAATATGCCAGTGGTTGTCATTGCCACAAAAGAAGGGCACTATGATAAGGTGATCAGCAACATTCAAGAGATAAAATCGCGCAACGGAAAAATTATCGCCATTGTTACAGAAGGTGATAAAAAAGTCAGGAAACTGGCTGATTATGTCATTGAAATCCCAGAAACCTTGGAAATTTTCTCACCACTGATCACTACAATCCCCATGCAGTTGCTCTCTTATCACATCGCTGTGAAACTGGGCAAAAATGTAGATCAACCCCGGAATTTGGCAAAATCTGTGACCGTGGAATAAATTTGGGGTTAACTTAATTTTCACCTCAAGGAATTTTTTCTTAAGATTAAGCTTACTTTTGCCATTTAAAACAGAAGCCAAACTCAGTATTAGTTCTTTCAAAATATGATTACAAGACGACATATCCGCGTGAAAGTGATGCAATCCATTTACGCCTTTAATAAATCTGATCAACAGGTTATCGAGAACCAAGAGCGTTTTTTACTTCAAAGCGTTGATACCATGTTTGATTTGTTTCTCGCCAACATCAGCTTAATGTTGAAGCTAAAGGAGCAGGCCTGGGATTACTTTGAGAAATCCAAAAAAAAACATTTGGCAACCTCAGAAGATAAAGAGCCCAATACAAAATTTGTCGATAATGCCATTTGGCAAAAAATTGAAAACAATCCTGCACTCAATGAGCTTTTGGAAGATCAGCACATAAATTATTGGGATGACCAGCCTGAACTCCTTGCATATTTGTGGAAAAAAACGCGCCAAAGCGATATTTATAAAACCTACACATCTGAGCGTTCCAGCGATTTTAACGAAGACAAGGAATTTTTTATCCAGTTTTTTAAAGAGATCATAGCGCCAGATGACCGGTTATATGACTTTCTGGAAGACACAAAACTAACCTGGCTGGACGATTTGCCTTTGGTAAACACTTACTTTTTAAAGCTTTTCAAAAAAGTGAAGCCAAATTCAGGGTTCATTCACTTTCCCACTGCCGACAAAACGCAGCTGGAAAAGGAATTTGGACAGTCCCTTCTCAAAAAAACATTATTGAACCAGGGAAAACTCATGGAAGAATATGCCGATAAAACCCCAAATTGGGATAAGGAGCGGATTGCTTCCATCGACTCGGTCCTTATGATCATGGCCATTTGCGAATTTTTAAAATTCCCCTCCATACCGGTCAAAGTGACCATCAATGAATATCTGGAAATTGCTAAAGAATACAGCACACCAAAAAGCAGTATTTTTATAAACGGGGTTTTAGATAAGCTTTCAAAAGATTTTAAACAAGCAGAACGTTTGGATAAATCCGGAAGGGGTTTGATGTGAGTTATTTTTTTTATACTTTTGCACTTTAAAATAATTTAAATAAAACACTTATGAAAAAAGGTATTTTAATGCTGGCTACGGTTGCAGCAATTGCTTTCACTTCTTGCAAGAACGATAAAAACGCCAGCGATGAAATGAAAGACAACACTTCAGAAATGACCAATAAATCAGGTGAGCAATCTGATATGAAGTCAAATAAGGACATGGCTGACAAGAATGAAAAGTCTTCTTCTTCCATGAAAAATCAGAATGGGGAATTTCCCGTGATGAAATTTGACCAGAAGAGCCACGATTTTGGAACCATTACCGAAGGCGAAAGAGTTGAACACACTTTTAGTTTTACCAATACCGGTGAAGCACCACTTCAAATCACTAAAGCTAAAGGAAGCTGCGGCTGCACTGTGCCAGAATGGCCAAAAGGAAAAATTGCACCGGGTGAAACTGGTAAAATACGGGTGAATTTCAACTCCCGACGTCAGAAAAACAAGACCATGAAATCAGTGACCTTGACTACGAACTCAAAGAAAGGAAGGGAAGTCTTGCGTATTATGGCTAACGTGAAACCAAAATCTTAATCAATAAAGATTTTTGATCTATAATTTATGGACGGAATACAACAGTTTTTGCCGTTTATCCTCATTTTTGTCGTGATCTATTTTTTTATGATCCGGCCACAAATGAAACGGCAGAAGAAAGAAAAGAAGTTTGCTGCAGATCTAAAACGCGGTGATAAGGTAGTGACAAAAGGTGGCATGCACGGAAGAATTTCTGATTTCAGCGAAAAGTTAAACGCTATTATTTTGGAAACCGGTGCCGGAAAAGTCACTATCGATCAGGCTCATATTTCAATGGAGCTCAGCGATAAACTCAATAAACCCGAAGAGGAAAAGAAGATCGGCAAAGCAGATAAAAAGCCGGCCAAGAGCAACAAATAATTCCTGCGGATTTACAAATTTCAACCCTGGCAATTCTGCCGGGGTTTTTTGTGAGAAAAATTTAAAGATTTTCTTTTAAAAAACCATTTTCATTTCTTTACCTTGCTCTGGTGAAAATGAAAAAAACCATAGGACGTCTCGATAAAGCGGATTTCCCAGAACTCGATCTGGAGAAGATTTCAGTGAAAATCGACACCGGGGCTTATACCTCCTCAATTCATTGTGATTCTATCTCAATAGAAAATGAACTCTTGAAATGCCGGTTTTTGGACGAAGAGCATTCTAAGTACAACCATCGGGCTTTTCAATTTGATTGTTTTAATATTATAAAAGTAAAAAGCAGCAATGGCATTCAAGAAGAACGCTATGCCGTGAAATCCAGAATCGAGGTTTTTGGTAAAAATTATCCCATTACGCTTTCGCTGAGTGACCGCAAAGACATGAGGCACCCAGTTTTATTGGGACGGAAATTTTTGAATAAAAAATTTGTTGTCGATCCCCAACTTAAAAATATTTCTTTCGATTTAAACAACCCATCGTCATGAACATCAAAATACTTTCAAGAAACCCAAAACTTTATTCCACCCAACGACTGGTGGAAGCTGCTAAAAAAAGAAAACACAACGTTCAGGTCATTGATCCCCTGAAATGTGATATTATCATAGAAAAAAGAAGGCCGAATATTTATTATAAACAGGAATACATCAAGGATGTTGATGCGGTTATCCCAAGGATTGGGGCCTCAGTGACTTTTTATGGGACAGCTGTTGTGCGTCAATTTGAAATGATGGGCGCGTTCACGACCGTGGGTTCTGAAGCTTTGGTGCGAAGCCGCGACAAATTGCGCAGCTTGCAAGTGCTCTCGCGTGCTAAAATCGGCCTGCCAAAAACTGTTTTCACAAATTATTCCAAGGAAGTTGAAGGCATCATTAAACAAGTGGGCGGTGTTCCCCTGGTGATTAAATTATTGGAAGGGACCCAAGGTCTCGGGGTTGTTTTAGCGGAAACCAAAAATGCAGCAGAATCTGTAATTGAAGCTTTCAACGGGCTTCAAGCACGTGTGATTGTTCAGGAATTTGTCAAAGAAGCTAAAGGCGCCGATATCAGGGCCTTTGTAATCGACGGGCAAGTTGTGGGGGCGATGAAACGCCAGGGCAAAGAAGGGGAATTCAGGTCAAACCTCCACCGCGGTGGTTCTGCAGATATTATTGAACTCACTGATGAGGAAGAAATTGCGGCCGTGAAAGCCGTCAAAACAATGGGACTGGCCGTTGCCGGGGTTGACATGCTTCAAAGCGAACGCGGGCCATTGATTTTAGAAGTGAATTCTTCGCCAGGGCTCGAAGGAATTGAAGCCGCCACTGGTAAAGATATTGCGCGCTATATCATCAGGTATATAGAAAAAAACATTTAATTTAACTAAGCCGAAATGTTACTTCTTGCCTTATTCCCGACGAATTAGAAAACTAAAACACAAAAAAATGATTTTATTTTCAATTTTTTGGCGTAATTTATTAGCTAACTGTCTTAAAAGTAAAAAACTGCACATTTTCCGTCACCTGATTTTTGCAGGAAAAATTTGCAGGGAAAAACGTCGGATCGCGTCTTGTTGCTAAAACTATAACTGAGCTGCAGAAACACCACACAGGATTATGAGTGAAAAGAAAACGGCGTCAAACCTCAATCTTCTAGGACACGACATCGCTCCCGGCGAACGCAGAAAAATAAACTTTAACACCGCCAGGCTCTATACCACCACAAAGGTAGAGGTCCCAATTCTGGTAGAACGTTCTAAAAAGCCAGGGCCGGTGGTACTGATCACCGGTGGAATCCACGGTGATGAAATCAACGGCGTTGAAATTGTGAGGCAATTGATCGCCAAAAAGATCAACCGTCCCAAACGCGGAACGGTGATCTGCATTCCCGTTGTTAATATTTTTGGGTTTCTCAATCTCAAACGCGAGTTTCCAGATGGAAGGGATTTAAACCGGATGTTTCCCGGTGCTCGGCAAGGCGCGCTGGCAAGCCGGTTTGCCCATCAGTTTTTCACTGAAATTTTACCCAAGGCCGATTTTTGTTTAGATTTTCACACTGGGGGCGCGAGCCGGTTTAACGCCGCACAGATCAGGATCAAAAAAGGGGATACTCAAAACCTGGAATTGGCCAAAGCATTCAATGCCCCTTTTACAGTTTTTTCAAAAACAATTTCAAAATCATATCGCGCAGCCTGTGCAAAACTCGAGAAACCAATTTTACTTTTTGAAGGCGGCAAATCCCAGGACAGCAACCGTGAAATTGCAAAAACCGGTGTGGACGGGACCTTGCGATTTCTAAGCCACCTCGGTATGCTTTCCTCAAAAATTCCTGTGCCGGAAGTTCCCACCAAAACAAGGTTAATTCACAACACCTCTTGGCTGCGCGCAAAATATAGCGGCTTGTTGCACATAAAAATCCCGATTGGCAAGCATGTGGAACGCGGGGAATTTATAGCTATTATCACCGATCCTTATGGAAGTTTCCGCCACAAGGTGAAAGCGCGTTTTGATGGTTATGTGATCAATGTCAATGAATCACCGATCGTTTATCAAGGCGATGCGATTTTTCATATTTCCAAAGAAAAAGACCTCGCTAATGCTTAAGGAAAAATTACGTGCAATCTATAAAGCCAAACGGAAAAAACTTACGGCAGATGAAATTGACCAAAAGAGCCTGGATATTTCCAATCAACTTTTGAGCCTGTCAATTTGGGAAAAACGTTACTTTCACATCTTCCTTCCCATTGCCAAACAAAAAGAAATCAACACCGAATATATTTTACCGGTGCTAAAAGGTAAAGACAAAACAATCGTGATTTCTAAAACAAGCTTCAAAACCAAGGCAATGGATCATTTGCTGCTGGCCGACGACACCTTGATAAAGGAAAACAAAATGGGAATACCCGAACCCGTGGATGGCCTGGAAGTTCCAGCCTCAAAACTCGATGTGGTGTTTGTGCCTTTGCTCGCTTTTGACAAAAAAGGCCATCGCGTGGGATATGGTGGTGGTTTTTATGACCGCTTTTTAAAAAGCTGCAAAAAAGATGTGCTCAAAATCGGACTTTCCTTTTTTCTGCCCGAGCTTGAAATTGAAGATATCCATTCCGATGACATTCCATTGGATTTTTGCGTGACGCCAGGGGAGGTTTTTCGTTTTTAATAGGATTGAAAATTAGATTTGAAAGAGACTGCGATATTTTGCCAACTTCGCCCTGTTTTTCTTATTTCGCTTTATATTTGCACAAAAGTAAAAATCAGTATGCAAAAACTCGTGATTGTGGGGACCGTGGCTTTCGATGCGATAGAATCCCCTTTTGGAAAAACCGATAAAATTCTTGGCGGTGCCGGGACTTACATAGGACTTGCCGCGCAAAATTTTGGAATAGACAGCGCCATTGTTTCGGTTGTCGGCGGTGACTTTCCACAAAAATATTTAGAAGAATTCAAGAAACGCAACATCAATATCGATGGGATTGAACAAGTGCCCGATGGAAAAACGTTTTTCTGGAAAGGCCGTTATCACGAGGATATGAATTCCCGTGACACTTTAGATACACAACTCAATGTGCTTGAAAATTTCACCCCAAAAGTCCCTGAAAATTATCGGGATGCTGAAATTGCCATGTTGGGAAATTTAGATCCACAGGTGCAAATTGATGTTGTGAACCAGCTCGATAACCCAAAATTATTAGTGCTGGACACGATGAACTTTTGGATGGACAGCGCTCTTGAAAAGTTAAAGGAAGCGATTTCAAAAGTAAAAGTCCTGACCATCAACGACGAGGAGGCACGCCAACTTTCAGGGGAATATTCCTTGGTGCGCGCTGCGCGAAAAATTGAGAAAATGGGCCCTGAGTTTATCGTTATTAAAAAAGGGGAACACGGCGCTTTGCTCTTTCACAAAGACCAAATGTTCTTTGCCCCTGCCCTTCCGCTGGAAGAAGTTTTTGACCCCACCGGTGCTGGCGATACTTTCGCGGGCGGATTTACTGGATACTTGGCCAAAACCGGCGATTATTCTTTTAAGAATATGAAAAAGGCCGTCATTTATGGTTCCAATTTAGCGTCATTTTGTGTCGAAAAATTTGGTACCGAGCGAATGATGAACCTCAGTGAAAAAGAAATTAATGAACGAATGAAAACTTTTAAAAAGTTAACACAGTTCAATTTAGATTTAACATAATTTTAATTACAAACGCCCCCCAAGTCTACTTGGGGACGTTTTTTTATTTAAACCTTTTTTCCATGAGCGATCCCATAAAACACGAATGCGGTATAGCACAAGTTAGGTTATTGAAACCATTATCTTTTTATAAAGAAAAATATGGCTCGGCCTTTTATGGCCTGAACAAGATGTATTTGATGATGGAAAAGCAGCACAACCGCGGACAGGACGGCGCGGGGCTGGCCAGCATCAAATTGGATATGGAACCAGGCCACCGGTATATTAGCCGGGTGCGCTCAAATGAAGAGCAGCCCATTCAGGATATTTTTGCCAAAATCAACAACCGTATCAATAGCGAAATGGAAGCAAAACCTGAATTTCAGGATGATCTGGAGTGGCAGAAAAAGTATTTGCCATACATCGGGGAAGTCTTTTTGGGCCACGTGCGCTATGGTACTTTCGGGAAAAACAGTATCGAAGCCGTGCATCCTTTTTTACGCCAAAACAACTGGATGCACAGAAATTTAATTGTCGCCGGAAATTTTAATATGACCAATGTTTTTGAATTGTTCAATTATTTGGTCGATCTCGGCCAGCACCCAAAAGAACGCGCTGATACCGTCACGGTGATGGAAAAAATCGGGCATTTTCTGGATGCAGAAGTTAAGGATTTATATCAAGAGTTAAAGCAAGATGGCTTTTCAAAAAAAGAAGCTACCCCTCAAATTGCAGAAAAACTCAATGTGGCCCGGATCCTCAAAAAAGCTTCGGAAGATTGGGATGGTGGTTATGCAATGGCCGGAATGATCGGTCACGGCGATTCATTTACGTTACGCGATCCCAATGGAATCAGGCCTGTTTATTATTATCAAGATGACGAGGTGGTGGCCGTCGCCTCTGAACGCCCGGCCCTACAAACCACTTTTGATATAGATTTTGACCAGGTCAAAGAACTCGAACCCGGTCACGCGCTGATCACTAAAAAGTCTGGTGAAACCGCTGTTCATAAAGTTCTTGAACCCCGCGAACGAAAGGCCTGTTCGTTTGAGCGCATTTATTTTTCCCGCGGAAGCGATGCTGAAATTTACCGCGAACGCAAAAAACTGGGCCGTTTATTAATGCCAAAAGTTCTGGAAGCCATCAACTATGACACTATAAATTCGGTTTTTTCTTTTATCCCTAACACCGCAGAGACTTCTTTTTATGGAATGGTGGAAGCTGCTCAAGATGAACTCAACCGCCAAAAAAACGAGGCGATTCTCAATGAAAAGGAAAACCTGAGCAAAAAGCGTTTGCGTGAAATTTTAGACCACCGCCTGCGCACTGAAAAGATTGCTATTAAAGATGCCAAATTGCGCACCTTTATTACTGAAGACAGTAGCCGGGACGATCTCGTTGCCCACGTTTATGACGTGACTTATGGTGTTGTCAAGCCTGAAGACCAGCTCGTGATCATTGACGATAGCATCGTGCGCGGAACCACTTTAAAGAACAGTATTTTAAAGATGCTGGACCGTTTAGACCCCAAAAAAATTGTGGTGGTGAGCTCGGCACCGCAAATTCGTTATCCCGATTGTTATGGGATCGATATGGCAAGATTAGAGGATTTTGTCGCCTTTCGTGCCGCAATTGAATTACTGAAAGACCACGACCGTTATGAGGTGGTTGAACAAGTATATGAAGAATGCAAAAAACAAGAACACCTCGCCGACACCGAAGTTCAAAATTTTGTACAGGATATCTATGCGCCCTTTAGCAACGAACAGATTTCAGATAAAATCGCAGAATTGCTCACTGATGGCAACGACATCACCACGGAAGTAAAAGTGATTTATCAAACGGTGGAAAACCTTCACGATGCCTGTCCAAAAAACCTCGGTGACTGGTATTTTACGGGAAATTATCCCACCCCTGGTGGAAACCGGGTCGTCAACCGCGCTTTTATGAATTATTTTGAAGGGAAAAAAGAACGGGCTTATTTAGGTTGATGGATTTAAAAATAAAATCACTCAACTCGTATTGTGATTGATTGAAAGCAGTTCTTAAATTCTAGTTTCTATGACTAAAAAAAAGATAATAGAAATCGGCCTTGTTGTATTATTCTGCCTTGCGATGAGTTTGCTTCTGATATATGTTTTTGAAGTTTCGGTTGAAAATGTTCTTTATATCTGTGGATTTGGGGTTTTGGCCGGATTTGCATTTTTAGTTTACCGCAGTTATTTCAATCCGCCGCTTTGGTTGTTTAAAAACCGTTATTGGATCGACGGAATTGGTTTTGGGATTTTCATTGCTGTCATACTGAGTTTTACCCAGGATGCCGATTTTAATTTTGCGATGCTTATTTCAGCGCTTTTTGTAGGTGTTTTGATAAAAGGCGTCTATAAATATTGGAAATTCAACCGCCTAAAAAAGAAGTTTTCTGAAAATGGCAAAATTTCCATTTATGACCGCGGACTTTGTTATGATGTAGAAAACAATAAATTCAACGGCTGGTTGTTCATCGAAAACGGTAAGTTCTGTTTTTATGACGAAAAAAATAACACTGTTTTGTTTAAAAAAGAGCTTTCAGAAATTGATGCCAAGATTAAAGATGACAATAAATTGAATATACCGGAAGGGTTGACCGTTGAAGATGGCCAAATCAAATTACAGATCCGGTTTCCACTTTTCTGGATACAAGCGATAAATGGCAATAAAACTGCAGTTCCTTTAAAAGTTTGAGCTGAACAGTCAAAACTTTAAACTCACTATTTGTTCAATACATTCCTTTCTTTTTAAAATCTCAATCCATCTGTGAATCAATAAACGGCAAGCGAGGCGCGAGGAAATAACCCGTTAAGCTGGCAAAGAGAATGGGGATCAGGTAATCAAAGCCTGTGAGTGTTGCCAGCATTATCGTCGTGCTCATCGGCGTTCGGGTCACACACACATTGATCGCCGCCATACAACTGATGATGGCTAAATCTGCATTGACCGATGGAAAAACCTGGTGAATAATCAAGCCCAAAACCGCGCCCGAAAAAAATAGCGGAATGATAAAGCCACCGCGCCAGCCTGAAGTAACGGTGATGGCAATGGCGATGATTTTAAAAACCAAAAGGGCAATTAGCAATTTTAAGGTAAAGGTTCCCGTCAAGAGTTCGCTGATTTCGTGGTGGCCAAAATAACGCGTCAAGGGAAAATAGAACGCAATCGTTCCCAATAACACCCCGCCAATTGTTGTTTTGACATAAATAGGCATTGTAAATTTATCAAAAACAGATTTAAAAAACTTCACGCACAAAATAAAGCCCCAGCCAAAAGCGGTGCCGGCAATGGCAAAAATAACGGCGTAAGCAAAATCGAAAATGCCGGCGAATTCATAAGCCGTTAATTCCCAGATCGGACCCAGTCCCAAATGAATGATCAGGGCAAAAATCAAATAACTGAAGCAACTGGCCACCAAAGCCGGGACAATTGCTTTATAATATTCTAAAGCGTGGCGGTAATGCAAGATTTCCAATGAAAACAGACTTCCACCCAGCGGGGCGCCAAACAAGGCCGTAAAGCCCGAACCCATTCCGGCGATGCTCATTGAGCGCAGTTCTTCGCCCTTCAACCGGAACAACTTTCCAAGCCAGGTTCCCGTCGAGCCAGTGACTTGCACCATTGGTGCTTCCGGGCCAAGACTTCCACCCGAAGCCACACAGAAAAGTGAGGAAACGATCATTGAAAAATTATTTTTGGGATCGAGTTTACCTTTATTGAAACGGATGTTATTGACAATCAAGTTGATTTCGCCCGGATCGCCAAAAAAATGAATGACCAAACCTGCGCACAATCCAGCGATGCTCATCACAGGGATAACTTGCCATCCGCCAAACAACGCGAGCTGATGTGTGAAAAACTCAAGCACTATCCAGTAAGCCCCGGCAATCGCACCGCCCATCAATCCCAACAGAGCCCAAAGTAAAAACGTACGGCTAAAAAGAAAGGGGTTGAAACGGATCGGCTGATCCAAGATGTTCAAATAGCGGACTAATTTTTTGCGTCGGTTTAATTTCACTTTTCAGATTTTTTAAATGGACTTTTCCCGGTTTTTGGGAATATAAAACGGGCGCAAGGTAATGAAATTGTTTTGGCAGGAAATTGCGACTATGACCACAAATAAGAAATTATTGATTTTTTATTTGTGGTTTTTGCAAGGGTTTTAGGTTTGGTTTTTACCGGTTTTAATTTTTAAATGTATGATAAAAATTCAAATATATACGTTGTGCATTTCGAGTTAAAAGAAAACTTGTTTTAGGGTTCTTACTTTTCCTCTAAAGAAAAATTAGGTTCTTGATAAAAAACAACCATTTACAGGTTATCATCAAAAATATACCAACTATAAAGTATTTAACTCTATTCATACAATATTCCTGTGAAATACGTCAATTTTCGTCATATTTGTAGGGATGAAAAATGAAAACCGTATAAAATGAAAAATTATCTCTAACGGTTTTCTTTTTCTTAGGCTTGATTATGATAGGAGAAGCGCAGATCTTTGTCCCAGGAGTCGGAGTGGTATATGAATCCGGTGTGGAAGATCCGGCAACTCCCATCGATGGTTTGTTTGGTAAGGTTTGATAATTCTGATCGGGGCTTTCTTTGGCGGCTGGAAACTGCGCAACGAAAAAGCCCATTGGTTTTTCTGAAACTTAGCAATCAAAGGTCAAAAATCCAACCAAAAGATCGGTTATGTATTTCATTGACCCTAGTATTGCCTGTCAACAGGCCGGTTTCTGTGAAAAAACATGCAAAAATCCATTTTCGATTTAAGACGAAAACCGCTGTCCATCCTTAGCTCGCCGATAGAAAGGCAGTAGACTTACCGACGTCAATACCCTCACTGCCAGGGCATGGATTTGTCATCCGATACCTCGCAGTTGGTCACAGTCTTGCGAGCAATTGGCAAAATAGTAGTGAGCGTTTACGAATAAATTTTCACCTTAAACATAGCTCTATAAAATCAACATTTAAATTCTACCCATTATGAAAAAGTTAGTACTTTTACTAGGAATATCTGCGGTGCTTCTGTCCTGCAAATCCACATCTATAGCGGTTTTTCAGACAGGCTCAAGTTTCAAATCAGCCCTCATCGTCAATAAACCACCGGACTCGGCCACTGCCATAAAAGACCTGACAACCCTCAATGGTTACGACTTTAGGAAGTTGTCTATATCGCCCAGCACAGCTTACGGGGTCTTAGCCTTTTTTAAGAGAGAGAGGGGCACAGGCCAAGGCAATACTAGGCTCGAAATATATCTTCCTTTGACCGGCAGACTAATAAAGCAGTTTAGCAACAGTGACTTATGGACCATTCTTGAGAACAATACTTCATATGATTTTCCTGACATGTTGAAGACTTTTATAACTTTTGACATCCGGTGGAAGGATAAGAACACGGCCGTTTTTGAAGTGCAGCCGCTTAGAGGTATTGGTTCTGATTTAACGCCTTCTAATGTGTCTATCGTGTATAAAATCCCTAATGACGAGGTGACGCAGATAGAGTGGTACACAAGAGGTAGTTCATCACCTATAAGTGTACCTTCTCACACAGAAAAGACGACCTATACCACCAGCATAAATGGGGGGAAACTATACATAGAAGGCCAAGAAGTAAGTAATATGCCAGGAAATATTGAAGAAGTGGACCTTTCGGTTTTAAAGGAATAGCTGCTTTTTAAAAAGGCCGGCTTATCCTTATCTTGCCCGTCGGCAGACAGGTTTCTGTGGAAAAAAATACAAAATTATATTTTCGAGTTAAGACGAAAAAACCTGTCCGCCCCTACTCCGCCGAAAGGCTTACGGCAGCGGAGGGAAGCCCCTTATTTTTCTTTCTCGCCACTGTTTTCACGCTTTTGGTATTTCCGCACCATGGCTTCGATTGGCTCGCCATTGACCAAAACAGTTTTCAGGGCCGCTTCACCTTTTTTGATCCGCATCACTGCTGCTGCTGTTTGTGTGCTGTCGCCCGAAATCCCCCAAGTCATTCTTTCAGCATCGCCAGCGAGGGATTCTTCCATATAATAACGCTCAAACGGATAATCGATATTTAGGGTTGTGGAATCACGGTAATTGATGTAACCCACTTTTGCCCTGATATAATTTTGCTTTGTTTCAGGTCGGTTCTTTGAAACTGACTTAATTTTAGCAAAACCATTGGTATTATCTTTTTTAAGCATTACACAAACATCTTGACTCCGTTCCCAATTACTGGTGTTAAGCACCCGCACGGAATTTTCTTTATAATTCAACCGGATATATTTTCCCCGAAAAGGATCGAGCGGATCAATCGGCGCAATTTCAAATTGGAACTCAGTGCCATTATTGAGCAAATCTTGCTGATGCCAGACCATTTGTGCTGGAATATAAAGCTGAACCAATGCCACAACTATAAAAAGCGAAAATACCAGTTTTTTAATTTTCATTCTTTCGGCTTTTAAAAATTTTATAATTGGCAAAGAAAAAACCAAGGCCAACGATCAGGAACATTATTCCGCGCAGCACAAAATTGAGGTCGGTGTCAAAAAAACGGCAAATAACCAGGACCGCAACAATGGAAAGCCCCAGGTTTAAAACGCCCAGATGATTTTCATTTATACCACGCCACAACAGAAAAACCCCGATTGCGAGAATGAGCACGTTTGTTAAAACCACTGCTGAAACAGAAAAAAGACCAATTGAGAAAATCCCTGCAAAAACGAGGAAAATAAAACCTAATGGGCTCACTTTTGGTGAATCCTTATTTTGCATTCGCCAAAACAAGATGGTCAAACCTATTAAAGTTATTAAGGCGGCAAAAATAAAGGGAAAGCCGCTCAAATAATTTTCATTCAATTCTTCTGTTCTCAATTCCCCCCAAATAGCGTCGAAACTAAAAACCATTAATAAGGTTAAATTGCCGAGAAGGCCTATAATTTTATAGCCATTTTTCAGCCAATGTTGCCTTTGGAAAAATGAAGTTCCCCCGAGCAAAAAGAACACGCCAAAAAGACTGCTGTAATCCAAGAATATAAATTTAGAGAAACCTTGGGAAAAAGACCCTAAAACCATTATCAATGAGATTGGTAAAAGCCAGTTTAAAAAGACCACAAAATTGCTTTGCGGCCTTTTTTTGATGAGCAAAAGGTAGTGTGGGAGCAATGCCGCCAACAAAAGGCAATAATAGTAAGGCGGAGTTTCCGGATAGTCGAAATAACCAAAATACAAGGCGTAATAAGTAATCCCAATAAGATAAAGCAGCGCAACGGCTGAAGAGCGCATCACATAAATGAGCGGTAAAGCTAGCAGCATCCACGTGAGCAAAAATGTATCCAATTCACCGGGAATGTGGTAAATCTGACTGATCAAAGAAATACTTGCGCCGATGGTAAAAAACAAAAAAGACGATGCGCTTTCACGCCAAACTTGGTTTTTCGGTTTTTTCAATAAGGTATAAGCACAAGCTATTTGCCCGATGACGAGCGGCAGGAAAGCCAGTCCGCTTTTCAACGCCACCGGAAGTTCATCCCAATTGTGTGCAATGATCAAAACAATGCCGAGCCCCACTAAAATAGCGCCGAGGATGCCAAAAACAATGAGCAAGCGATTTGACGGGGCACTCTCTTTTTTCTTGTAATAAGCCTCGATACCTTCAGCCGTGCCCTCATTTATAACACCGGCCTTGCGCAATTCTGCAATGTCTTTTTTTAAGCTCATTGATTAAATTCGTTCCTTAAAATTTTATCTTTTTCTGGATTATTGGATGACTAAACTACAGAAAAAAATTAAATTAGACGTTGGCTCTGATTCAATTTGATATGTGATCAGAATTCATTTTCTTTCCTTTTTAAACTTAAAACCCTTGAAAGACACATACGAAAAATTTAAGACCTATCTCAACAGTCAAACCACGTTAAAACCCGTGGAAATCGAACATATTGGTGAATATTTCAGTCCAAAAACAACTAAGCGCAATGAGATCTTGCTCGATTACCCGTCAGTCTGCACCGATTTTTACTTTATCAATAAAGGTGCTTTACGCATTTTTACCCTAAATTCCCAAGGCCTGGAAAGTTCGCGTTTTTTTGCCTTCGACACTATGTTTTGTACGGTTTTGCCCAGTTTTATCGATCAGCGACCGGCAAACGAATACTTGCAAAGCATTGAAAAATCAGAGCTTCTGGTTTGCAAACGCGCAGATTTTTATGAACTCATTCGACAATATCCCGAACTGGACCGCTTGTACCGCGAAATCCTGGAACTGGGTTTTATCATTTCACAACAGCGCATTTACGGCTTTCAAGGATTTGACGCTTTAGAAAAAGTGCAATGGGTAATCAAAAATCAGCCGCATTTGCTCTTGCGGATGTCCAACAAAATGGCCGCTTCTTATCTCGGAATGTCGCCGTCAACGCTCAGCCGTGTCAAGGCAAAATTGTGAAAACCTTGACTTATGTCAAGGCACAGGTTCCACTCAATGGTTAAATTTGCACCCATAAATAAATCAGAATAATATGAACCCTAAATTGTTTCTCACCATCCGGATTATTTTTGGCATTTTCCTGCTGTTTTTCGGATTTGACCATTTTTTCAGTTACATCCCGTTTCCACAAATGGCGCCCGAAGCCAATGAGTATTTTGCAAATTTACTGTCCACTGGTGCGTTGCAGCTTGTGGGCGTTGTAGAAATCGCTGCTGCTCTCGCATTTATATTTAACAAATTTGGCGCATTGATGGCGCTGATTTTAATGAGTGTGTCCATCAACGCAGTGCTTTTTCACGTCGCTTTGGATCCTGAAAAAGTAATAGGTGCACTCGTGCTTCTAATTTTGAACATCACGATGCTCTTTGCTTATAAAAACCAGTACAAATCACTTTTAAAAATTTAAAAATGAAAAAATTGTTTTAAATCCTATTCGTCATATTAATTGCAAACACAGGCTTTGCCCAAGAAAAACAGTTTCAATTGTCCACGCATATTTTGGATATTTTCAAAGGGGTTCCCGCTGATAACGTAAAGGTGAAATTGGAAAAAATGAACAAGGGTTCCAATACATAGACTTTTGTTTCTAAAAAAGACGACCAAAAAAAGCGGCCGAATCAACACTTTTTTGTCGGGTAAAAACAATAAAGACGTTTACCGCTTTACCTTTTACACTGAGCCTTATTTCAAAAAAGAAGGTGTGAAAAGCTTTTACCCTTTTGTGCAAGTCGTTTTTGAAATCACCGGCAGCAAGCACTACCACGTCCCCATCACGCTTTCGGCTTACGGCTATTCCACTTATCGGGGAAGTTGATCAGCTGTTTTTGGGCGTTCCTGCCTGCTGAAAAAGCAGGCAGGCGGGCTTTTCGCTATATCTTTTTTTTCTGGGGACTGAGGCTACTCGAAGTCCCCAGAAAAAAAAAGGATGCCGCTTCAATCCCTAACGCAAAATTAAAATCGTAAAAAATGAATAAGTGCTCCTTCCCCCCAAGCGAGCTTGGGGGGAAGGGGTAAAGGTGCAAAATTTAAAACGGTCTAAACTTAAGAATTGCAGGTGTAAAGTTCAAACCTATTTTCAAAGCAAAATTACCACCCAAATTAATCCAATGCAAAAGAAGCTTTCAAATTCAGTCCTCTATTTAATGAGCATTTCGGCAGGCCTTGTGGTCGCCAACCTCTATTACAACCAACCTTTGCTCAACCAAATTGCCGACACCTTCAACGTGGGCGAATCTGCGGTAAGCAATGTGGCGCTGGCCTGTCAATTAGGTTATGCGCTGGGGTTGCTCATCGTTATTCCACTGGGCGATATGGTTTCCAATATGAAAATCCTTAAAATCGATTTTGCAGTGATGATCCTTTCTCTATTGGCCGCAGCCCTTTCAAATTCCTTGATCTTGCTCATCGGCAGCAGTTTTTTAATCGGTTTCAGTTCTGCCATTCCGCAGCTCTTTGTTCCGATGGCCGCAGAATTGTCAGACGATAAAGGCCGTGGGCGCGCCATTGGCATCGTGATGAGCGGCTTGCTGATCGGGATTTTGGGAAGTCGTGTGATTAGTGGTTTGGTCGGCGAACAATTCGGCTGGCGCGTAATGTATTATGCCGCGGCAGGTTTAATGTTGCTGCTTTTCATTATCTTACTTTACAAACTTCCACGGCTCAACCCAAAATATAACGGCACTTATGGCCAGCTGATGAAATCGCTCTGGTTTTATTTCAAAACCGAACCTTCTTTGCGATTGGCCTCTGTTCGCGGCGGATTGGCCTTTGCCGGTTTAAGTGCGTTGTGGACAACCCTGGTTTTTTTAATGGAAGATTCCTTTGGTTATGGCAGTGGCGTGACCGGTCTTTTTGGTTTGCTCGGTGTTGGTGGCGCCTTGTGTGCAGCCGTTGTGGGCAAGCTCAACGACCGTTACAATAAAAACAAAATTATCTTTTTTGCTGTAGCCTTGTTGCTTTTATCTTGGTTGGTATTTTTATTTTCCACGCACGCGATTATTGGCGTGGGAATTGGCGTTATTTTAGTGGATTTAGGGTTACAAACCCTGCATATTACCAATCAAAATATTATCTTTTCAAAAAATCCGGAAGCGCGCAACCGGGTGAACACGATTTATATGGTTTCCTTTTTTATCGGCGGGGCTTTGGGAACTTCCATCGGCGCTTTGGCTTATGAAAATTTTGGTTGGCAAGGCGTTTCGGTTTTAGGATTAGTACTTTCTGCCGCTATTGGTACAGTTCATATTTTATTTCGCAAAAAAACAGTGTAAACTATGCTTGACTTAATTATAAAAAATGCAATTCTCGGCGAGGATCAACACGTGAAATCCATTGGGGTTTCCGATGATGTAATCAAAGAAATTCAGGATGAGATTACCGAACCTGCTTCTAAAATCTTTGACGCTGAAAATCAATTAATATGTTCGGGGTTTTTCGAAAGCCACATTCACCTTGATAAAGCCTGTATCCTGGATCGTTGCAAAATAGAAAAAGGAAATCTGGAAGAAGCGGTCGAGCAAACCGGAAACGCTAAAAAAGAGTTTACCAAAGACGATGTTTTTGAACGTGCCTCAAAAGTAATAGAAATGGCGATCAAAAAAGGAACAATGGGCTTGCGTACTTTTGTGGAAACCGATTCCAAAACCAAATTACGTGCTTTCGAAGCCATCAAAAATGTACGTAAAAAACATGCCTTTGCTTTGGATATGGAAATCTGCGCCTTTGCGCAAGAAGGCCTGACCCAAAGCCCAGAAACGCACGACTTACTCAAAAAAGCTTTGAAAAATGGCGCCGATTTAGTGGGCGGTTGTCCTTATAAGGATGAGAATCCTGAGCAACACATCGAAATGATTTTTGATTTGGCAGAAGAATTTGATGTCAATGCTGACTTTCACCTCGATTTTGATTTGGATCCAACCAACAGCAGTATTCCAAAAATTGCTGAAGAAACCCTCAAGCGAAATTATCAAGGCCGGGTTACCATTGGGCACGTCACTAAACTCGCGGCGATGTCCAAAGCTCAACGGAAAGAGATGAAGCAATTACTGAAAAAAGCTGAAATCGCCCTGACCGTTTTGCCGGCAACCGAGATTTTCCTGAACGGTCGCGATCACGAACCGCTTGTGCCAAGAGGGATGGTAAATGCCAATGAGCTTGCAGAATTTGGTATTGCGACCACGATTTCAAGCAATAATATCCTGAATGCCTTTACGCCTTATGGCGACGCCTCTTTGCTGCGTATGGCCAATATGTATGCGAACATTGCTCAACTTTCCAAAGGAGATTCCATTGAGGAAGTCTATCAAATGATCACTTCCAATGCCGCTAAATTATTAGCGATGCAAACTGAAATTAAAATTGGGGCACCGGCTAATTTTGTGATCTTGGAAGCCAAGGATCCCATAGAAGCCATTCGCAGTATTGCCCAGCCACTCGCCGGATTTAAAAACGGAAAACAAACTTTTTCAAATCCAAAAGCTGAAATTTATTTTGAATGATATGCAAAACCCAGGGCAGAAATTAACGGAAAAATAGTTAACCCATTTGAAACACTTTCCAGTGTTGGCAAATGATGAAGTATTAGAAACCAGTTATCAAGGCCGCTACAAGCAGATTGTGGAAAGCCAGCTTTATTATCAACAAAAAATTAACTTTAATCATTTATATTTATGAAAACGAAACTCTTAAGCCTTGTTTTAATGGCCATTCTGATAGCAAGCTGTAAATCAACCCAACAAAAGCCTTCCGAAATGAATAAAAACAATCTCACCAAAAAAGATTTAGCTCATTTAGAACAATGTGTGGTGTTGGCAGAAATAGCTTTGGAAGCTGGCGACCAGCCGTTTGGTTCGATTTTAGTTGATGATGAAAATAAAATTATCGCCGACGCGAGAAACCGGGTAAACGAAAAAACCGTGCTGGCCCATCCCGAAATCAAACTTGCTCAGTGGGCTGCCGAAAACCTAACCGCCGAAGAACGCAAAAACACCACGATGTACACCAGCGGTGAACACTGTCCGATGTGCGCCGCTGCACACGGCTGGGTGGGAATTGGGAAATTGGTTTACCTGAGTTCAGCTGAACAATTGGGTGGATGGCTGAAGGAATTTGGTGCCGACAAGGCACCGATTAACTTTATTCCCGTCGAAAAAATTGTCAAAACGGTGGAAGTAAAAGGCCCCGCCAGTGGCGTGTTGCTCAAAAAAATTAAAGGTCTGCACCAAGACTATTATCAACAAAAAAATTAACTTTAATTGTTTTAATCACAGAAACCAATCCATTTTTATTTATGAAAACGAAAATTTTAAGCCTTATATTATTAGCTGTTTTGGCAGCAAGCTGTAAATCAACCGAACAGAAAAACCCTGATAAAAATCAGGAACAAAGCGAAACCTCAGCAGATTTTGATCAATCCATTACCAATAAATACTGGAAGCTTGTCAAGCTCGAAGGTCAAGAGGTGAAAATGGCGGAAAACCAGGAACGCGAGCGTTATTTTAAGTTGAAAACCGAGGAAAACCGGGTTCAGGGATTTTCTGGCTGTAACACTTTTTCAGGAAGCTATACTTTAGAAAAAGGAATGCGCATCGGTTTTTCACAAATGGCTTCCACGATGAAAGCCTGCCCAGATGTAAATGTGGATGAATCGGCGTTCTTAAAAGTATTTGAACTAACGGATAATTACACGATCAATGACGACACGCTCAGACTCAACGTTGGAAGGCGTGCGCCATTGGCAGTTTTTGAAGCGGTTTATTTTGATTAATTACCCAAAACAGCAATCACTATGAAATCACAAAAACAAAATCAAGAGATCGTTTTAGCGGAACATCCTTCAGGCGTTCCGACTAAAAGCACTTTTGGCGTTCAGGATATTGAAATGCCAAAACTTTCAGGAAACCAGGTTTTGCTGAAAGGCCTTTATGTTTCTGTGGATCCCGGAATGCGCGGATTTATGGACAAAGGCGATGACGATGCAGCCGGCAATAAATTTGAGCTGAACAAACCCATCACGAGCCGAAGTGTTGCCCAAGTGGTGGAAAGCGAAACAGATGATTTCCCAAAAGGCACGATTGTCCACGGGCGCTTGCCGTGGCAAAAATATATGGTCATTAAAACCGACGGACTTGAAAAAGTCGATCCAGATTTGGCACCAATTTCAACCTCGGTCAGCATTCTCGGTATTCCCGGACTTGCCGCTTATTTTGGGATGCTGAACATTGGAAATCCACAAAATGGCGAGACGGTCGTCGTTTCCGGAGCTGCCGGTTCGGTAGGTAGTGTTGCCAGCCAAATAGCAAAACTGCACGATTGCCACGTTGTGGGCATTGCCGGTTCAGACGAAAAAATTGAATATTTAGAAAATGAATTGGGCTTGGATAAAGGCATCAACTATAAAGAAACCGATGATATGCAAAAAGCCATTAAGGACGCCTGTCCCGACGGCGTTGATGTGTTTTTTGACAACGTCGGCGGGGATTTGTTCGATGCGGTTTTTGCCAACATTAATAAAAAAGCGCGTATGACGATTTGTGGTCAAATTGCCGAATACAATTCAGATGAACCCCCGAAAGGTCCGCGACCTCAACACAGGCTCATTAAAAAAAGTGCACGGATTGAAGGCTTTGTAGTATTCGATTTTAAAGATGAATTTGATACCGCCAAAAAACAACTCGGCGATTGGCTGAATAATGGTCAATTGAAATACAAAGAGAATTTAGTGGAAGGCTTTGAAAATATCCCATCCGCTTTTATCGGTTTGTTTAAAGGTGAAAATATCGGAAAGCAGATGGTGAAGATTGGTGAGATGGAATAAAAAAAACCTGCGCTTTAGCCAAAAAGATCGTTTTGAAAACCCATCAAACAATGAAATTAGAACATCAGGCAGTCGATCAATAAAAAATTAACGATTCCATTGATGGGCTTGCCCATAAAATCAAATCTGAAATGAGAAAAATTATGGGATTGAACCGGAAATACAATAAAGACCAAACCAAATTTAGTGAATAGGAAAAAGAAAAATTGAAAATCAAAATAATTATAGCGTATCGTAGACTCGATGATGAGCAATTGAATATCGAAAAGGCACTAGTGTTACGTTAAGCCTATTTTAGCCACCCGAAATTTTGTTCTTTTTCGCCAGTTCTGCGTTAAAAAATGATTCCGTAGCTAAGGCTATGCAATAATTTCTTGCCTTGACCTGACGAAAAATAACGGCAGTTTAA
>Ga0307967_1000167_pt1 | contig 46064 bp, 44 predicted proteins | sample OrgLakmetagen648_FD_201828 | JGI IMG/M metagenome (GOLD analysis project Ga0307967, IMG submission 201828) | Saline water microbial communities from Organic Lake, Antarctica - #648 | ecosystem: Environmental > Aquatic > Non-marine Saline and Alkaline > Saline | place: Antarctica: Organic Lake... | reverse complement strand
TTTCAGGTGATGATCCTAGTTCTTTCGGTTCTATGCTTGAATTGTCATGGAGAGGTTCAAAACCTATCAAAATGAAAGATGGTTCAGAACGAAAGTTTATTAATGATAACGATACGGTAGTTATGCGTGGACATTGTAACACAAATGGTGTACGTATAGGTTTTGGAGAAGTATCTACAAAAGTATTACCAGCAAAATAATTTTATTACAAGATCTGAGTGGAAAATAAGCGAGAAGTTGATTTAGAACAAGAACGCAAAGAAATTTTAAATGCGTTTAGAAGTTTATTACGTATCACTAAAAATGAGAGAACACGCGAGGAAACAAAACTAATTCGTAAAGCGTTTGACGTAGCTGTTGAAGCTCATAAAGATATGCGACGCAAATCTGGTGAACCTTACATTTATCACCCGATTGCGGTTGCAAAAATATGTGCTGAAGAAATGGAATTAGGCCCAACTGCTATAATTGCTGCATTATTGCATGATACCGTTGAGGACACCTACATTACCTTAGATGATATTGAAGAATTATTTGGAGAAAAAGTTCGACTAATAATCGATGGTTTAACAAAGATTCCAGAAGTATTTGATGAGAATATTTCTATTCAAGCAGAGAATTTTAGAAAAATGATCCTCACAATTTCAGACGATTTGAGGGTTGTTTTAATCAAATTAGCGGACCGATTGCATAATATGCGTACACTAGATAGTATGCGCCCAGACAAACAATTAAAAATTGCATCAGAAACTAATTTCTTATATGCTCCGCTGGCTCACAGATTAGGATTATATACAATCAAGAGTGAATTAGAGGATTTATGTTTACGTTACATGAACCCGCAAGCTTATCGAGAAGTGAGTGTGAAATTGAAATCTACACAAGCTGTTCGGCAAAGATTTATTCGAAGATTTACCCACCCAATCAAGGAGGCTTTGACCAATGAAGGGTATATTTTTGACATTAAAGCAAGAACAAAATCTATCGCTTCAATCTACAGAAAGATGAAAAACAAGGAAATTCCTTTTGAAGAGGTTTTTGACTTGTTTGCTATTCGAATTATTCTGGATACACCTGATGAATTAGAAAAACCTGATTGTTGGAGAGTCTATAGTATTGTTACAGACTTTTACCAACCAAATCCCGATAGATTAAGAGACTGGGTTTCAACTCCTCGCGCGAATGGTTATGAATCATTGCACACAACTGTAATGAGTCCACAAGGAAAATGGGTTGAAGTACAAATTCGTTCGACACGAATGGATCAAATTGCTGAAAAAGGTTTGGCAGCTCACCATAATTATAAGGAGTCGAAAAACGGTGAAAATAAATTTGACCGTTGGATTGGTGAAATCCGTGAATTAATTGGATATCATTCTGAAGATGCAATGGATTTTGTTGATGAATTCAAACTGAATTTATTTAATGATGAAATTTATGTATTTACTCCAAATGGAGAATTACGTGTGCTTCCAACTGGTTCAACAACATTAGACTTTGCTTTTGATATTCACACAGATATTGGTTTGACTTGTATTGGTGCTAAGGTGAATAAAAAACTCGTTCCTTTAAGTTATCAACTTAAAAGCGGCCATCAAGTAGAAATTATTACTTCGAGTAAACAAAAACCAAATGAAGAATGGTTGAAATTTGTAATTACAGGTCGAGCGAAACAAAAAATAAAAGCTGCTCTTAATGATGAACGAAACAAAATTGCTGATGATGGTAAAGAAATTTTAGACCGTAAATTTAAGCAACATAACATTCGTTACATTAGTGAAAACATCTCTATTTTGGAGAAATATTACAATGTTTCCACAGCAACAGAATTATACATTCGTATTGCCAAAGGAAAGGTCGACTTAACCAAGCTGAGAAGAATTAAAAACGTAGGTGGTGTTCTTAAAATAGAAAAAGAGGTCAAAACAAATAAAATCAAGAACGCTATTGATATTGGTAAGCGAATTGATAGTAAGAAAGACACCTTAGTAATTGGAGATGACTTCAAAGATATAGATTATGATTTTGCAAAATGCTGTAATCCAGTTCCTGGAGATAATGTTTTTGGGTTTATCACTGTAAGTAGTGGAATAAAAATACATCGAAATGATTGTCCAAATGCGGAGAATTTAATGGGTAAAATGAATTATCGTTGTATTTCTGCAAAATGGAAAAACCAGGCAGTTAAAGAACATCTGGCAAATTTGAAACTGATAGGAATCGATGATATTGGAATTGTAAATAAAATAACTGAGATTGTTTCTTTTCAGCATAACGTTAATATGCGATCAATTAGCTTTGAATCAAAAGATGGTATTTTTGAAGGAAAGATTCAAATTTATGTAATGGATAAGTATCATTTAGATGAACTAATTGAGAAGTTTGAAATGACAGAAGGAATACAACGTGTTGAAAGATGGGATGATATTTCTAAAGAAATCAATTAAGACTACTCGGATAAATAAATATAAAATGAACGAAGAACTTTATTCTGTTTTCATTGTTAAATGATCATTATCAACAGTGATATTTCTTATCAATCCCTATGAGTTATCGTTACGTCATTTTCTTTTCTATAATTTTAGCTTCATTCCTAATTCTTGATATTTATATTTGGAAAGGGTACAAGAAAACAGTTAAAGAAAAATACTTTAGAATTTTCAAATGGCTAATACCATTGTCTTCCTTCGTTTTTTTAGGAGGATTTGCAATAAATATTTACCGTGGTTCAATTGGAATTTACAATGCTAACTGGTTTATAAATCTGTTTTTTGGAATATCTCTTGGGTTTTTCATTGCCAAATTAGTTATTACTGTATTTTTATTCTCTGAGGATACCATAAGAGTTTTGTTATGGATTAAAAATAAATTGTTTTTTCGCAAAGACAAAACGAAGCATTTCGCAAGCAGAAGAAATTTTGTTAGAAATATATCTTTGGGAATTGCTGCAATTCCAGTTTTAGGATCAATTTACGCAGTAACAAAAGGGAAATATAATTTTCATGTGAAGCGCTTAGATTTATCTATGAAAAGGTTACCGCTATCTTTTGACGGAATGAAAGTCGTTCAGTTCTCTGATTTCCATGCAGGAAGCTTTGACGATATTGAAGCTGTTCGAGAAGGATTATCTTTAATCAATGAGGCGAATCCTGATTTAATATTGTTTACAGGTGACTTAGTAAATAATCGGGCAGACGAAGTGCTTCTTTTTATAGATTCGTTAAAAGATTTATCAGCTAAGCATGGGAAGTTTGCCATTCTTGGGAATCACGATTACGGAGATTATATTAAATTTGAAAGTAATTTAGAAAGGCAAAAAAACCTTGACAAATTAGAAAGTCTCTTTAAACAAGCTGGATTCCGTTTATTGAAAAATGAAAACATTCAAATTGATAACGGAATAGATAAGATTGATATTATTGGAGTAGAAAACTGGGGACAAGGTCCATTTCCTAAATATGGGGATATAGATTTAGCTTCACAAAGCACTCCAAATGAAAGATTCAATATCCTGATGAGTCATGATCCTGATCACTGGGAAAATATTGTTAGACAACACCCAAAACACTTCGATTTAACACTTAGTGGACATACTCACGGATCGCAAGTTGGAGTTGATATTCCGGGTTGGCAATGGAGTCCAGTGCAATACCGTTACAAAAGATGGCTGGGAATGTATGAAGATAATAATCAATATCTTTTTGTAAGCAAAGGTTTCGGATTCCTAGGTTTTCCAGGTCGAATTGGAATGTCACCAGAAATAATTAGTTTTAAGCTTCATGCAGATGAGGTTTAAAGAGGCCTTAGCTCTCGGTTTAACCAACGTTAACATTATTGATTTGACTTAAAAACAACCAAGAAGTTTTAAATTATGTTTACTAGCCTGGTTTTTTTTATAAATTTCAATATTATGCTTTAAGAGTTACGAATAAAACAACTATTTTAGGACAAAATTTCACTATGAAGAAAAAGATAATTTATACAAGTGCGCTTTTTATTGCATTAAGTTTTACTGCTATAAGCCAGGGTGAAAAGAGCAACACCATTGTATCACAATTCAACGATTTAATTGAGAACTCAAATAGCTATAAAGAATTTAAAGTCATAAAGAAAAGAGATTTAGGCACAATACAGCAAAATATTCAGGATTCAATCGTATCATTGAAGAAAACTATTGCTAGTTCTAAAAGTCTGATTTTAAAACAGAAGAACAATATTGATAGTACAACAAATCAAATTGGAGCTTTAAAAAATGATTTAGAAGTTACTCAGAAAAAAGTTGATAATATTGAAATATTAGGTTTTCCAACGCATAAAACATACTATAATATGATTATGTGGAGTACTATAATTGCATTACTATTTCTTTCTATTATTATGTTTTTTGTTTTTAAAAAGGGACGCAGTAATACTAAAATTGCTAAAGAAAAACTAACCTCTACAGAAACTGAATTGGATAGCTTAAGAAAAAGATCGTTAGAAAAAGAACAGATAATTCGCAGAGAATTACAAGACGAAATAAATAAGAACAGCATGCGATAAGAGTAATAGCTAATTGCTTTTATAATATGAATCAATACCCTGTATTGCCTTGCGCAGAGTCTTTCGAGGTAAGTCTGCCGAAATGTATCTTTTAAACTTTATCAATAAGAATTCAGTAATATTTAGTGTCTGGTAGGAAACAGTACAAAATTAAAATTGATTCTTTTGAGTATATTTTACTTTTTTCTTGTCGACTGATGCAATGGCATCTCCTAAAGAAATAAAACCAAACCGCAGCAAAGCGAGCTCATAAAACCTTAAAAAATTATTGTGATTGATTAAATATTTCTCGAAGTTTATACAAACTATAAAAATCGTCTATTTCCGACCAGACACTTTGTATTTAAATTTAGTCCTCCAGCTGGCGGACTAAATTTAAAATAGTACGAAATTAACGGAGAAAATACAAACTAATTTCTATGTAGATGAACAAAACCATATTCTTCACTTTCATCTCCAGAAAGTCCTTTTATTGTAAACTTATAAAAATAAGTTCCTTCTGAAACTTCTGCTCCACTGTTTTCAATTTTCCCATTCCAAGGTTCAGTAGGTTCATTTGTTTGATAAATAATATTTCCCCATCTATTTAAGATAATAAAGTCAAGTTCTTTAACATTGTCAAAATGAAAATCTAATACATCATTAATGCCATCACCGTTAGGCGTAAAAACATTAGGTAAATTATAAGAAGCCGCATTGGGAAGAATCGAAATTATTTTTGTTATTGAACTTTCACATTGATCATTTCTTGCTATCAAGGTAACCTCGTGATCGCCAACTTCATTAAAAACATATGTGACATCATTTTGATTTCCCCAAAAGGAGGTGGAGTCTTTATAATGATACCATTCAACAGCATTCTCACCACTTGAATTATTTTGGAAATAGATATCATCTCCAGACTGTCCATTATAACTACTCGCAGTAAAATCAGCAATAGGCGTGTCATAAATCGTTACTGTCAAAAAACTACTTAGATCTCTAGAACAGCTAGTATCTAAAACCATTATCAACTCTATATTGAAAACTCCTGTTGTATTTGTTGGAATCGTTACTGAAGCAGTGTCTTCATTATTTGATGTTGATATCTGCATAGTATCTCCATTGATTACATATATAAAAGTATAAGGCGCATTCGTATTCTCTCCAGTAAATATTATTTGTGGTAAGATAGTATCTCCTTCACAAGCTGATGTATCTCCTGAAATTTCAGCATAAGGTGAATTTAAAACAGTAATATCTCTTACCACGACAGGGCTGCATCCAGTTGATGTAAATGTATAGGTATTTGTTCCTAAAGTATTTGTACTTAACGCCGGCGACCAAGATCCAGTAATTCCATTATCAGATGTAGTAGGCAAACTTACTGGATCCCCCATACAGTAGGGTCCAAGCGGCGGAAAAGAAGGTACTAAAGTATCTTCAACCTCAACTTCTATAGAGTCAAATACGATTTGGTTACAATCATCAATTACCGTAACGTATAACCATTGCGTTCCAGAACTTGTTAACACAATATCTTCGGTACTTGAAGTACCAACTGAAGGAACTCCAGTTGGTGAGAAACTCCAATTATAGGTATATTGTGGAACCCCATAAGTTCCAAGTGATGTTGCTATGATTGTATCTCCTAAGCATATTTGTGTTTCAGATAAATCTATTGTATTTGAAAGGTTATTAAAATTAACTGTTTGCCCAGTTACGTTTACCACCCAGTCAGATGCTGCCGCTATACAATCATCAGCGCATCCCGTACTACCAAAACAAGAACGAAAAAATTGAAGTTGAAATGGGATATCCTGTGGAGTACAAGATGGAGCAGGCATACAAGCACTTACATCATTATAAATTGGGATCTGAGTCCCTGTGCACGAACCCTGAATAGCAAGATTACAAAACCAGTAAAAATTAGTCTGACCTGGACTAACACAGCTTCCTGATAAAAACCGAGTTGCACCATCATCAAGTACACAGGTTCCTACAGTCTCATAATCAAAATCAGTTGTCGTATTGGTTACCGTTGCATAGGGAGGAAAAACTACTATCATATCGTAATTACAAGAGGTATTAAAATTACAAGAGGCACTGTACATAGAACCAATTATATTTGCAAGTATTGTAGTTTCTACTCCAGTTACCAATGGATCAATAACTAATGAAGTTGATTCAATATTTTCATCAATCCATTTAAAAGGAACAATTACATCAACCATTTGATTCTTAATTGCGTACATTAATTTAGTTCTTTCTGCTGGGTCTGTCTGCAAATACCCAACCCCTTCATGCATTGTTAAAGCAGAATTCCCACCTTTTTTAATATCAATATTTCCAATTCCAAAATCATCTTCAGAATTCGAAGAAAAAGAAATATCTAGAGATTGATCTGCTTGATAACTATCTCGGAAAATCAATTCATCAAAAACTCCAAACGCGTTACTTTTCATAATAAAGTCTGTCTCAATTGATCCTTTTCTTACTTTCATCTCTGCATCTATACCGTCAAATATATTCTTTACATAAACTCCGTCCTCTCCTACTGAATAATCTGACCAATTAGGCTTTGCTAGGAATTCTATTTGGCCATCAACTTTTTTATATAAAGTCCATTGATTAAAACTGATTTGTCCCGATTGTGTTTTGATATAGGATTTATTCTGATTTAAATCAAATCCTGCTGGTTCATAATAGTACTTTGATTCATAGGTGTTATTCCCTATTGAAACTAATTTGGTTTCTATTGCCCTCCAAAGACCATTTGAATCCAAATAATTAATAGAGAAATATCCCTTTTGAACATGAAATTCAGATGGATTATCAATATTTATAAAATATCTCGTTTTCTCAGTTCTCTTAGATAAGTCCTCTACGATATTGCCTTCTGGACTATTCGAAGGTAATAATCCAAAGTCTGGATGACTATAAAAACGTTCATCGTTGTACTCCTTCCAAGACTGGATGTTTTCTTGAGTTTGTTCATTAACAACTTGGTAATTGTTCTTTTTAATAGTCATTCCTTCTTTTGCTTCTTGAGCACTTAAAGAGAAGGTCACCGACAAAATAATGATGAAATAAAAAATCGTTCTATTGTTCATATTAGGTATGTATTTTTGTCTGATTTATTTAGAAAAAGACAGTAGTGAGTGTATAAAAGTTACTACAATTTCGTAACGTATAGAAAACCAAGTTAACAATATAATTATCAAACTCAAAGTTTTAATATCAAAATAAGAGTTTAGCAAAGAACCCATCAACTTAAATGTAAATACCCTGACAGCGTTTATAACGTCTTGTTAATCTTGAAGGTTGTTTTTAATTTAATTCTACTAAAATATAATTTGATGAAATTGATCTCTGATAACAAATCACAAAAACTTAGTTTTGAACAATATAAGCTGAATAATACATAAAAGTATAACCTTTACAACTTGCAGATTAACTTAAAATTAGAATACTTCGTTTAAATCTCCCCTAGCGTGTGTATAACTTATTTATAAATCTGTTAAAAAAAAGTATACAATCTTACAATTTCCTTATTTTTGTATTCTAAGGAATTGAGTGTATGGAAAGCGTACAAGAAACAGTTAAGAATATTTTTTCGGCATATTTAGAAAAAAACGGACACAGGAAAACACCTGAACGATTCGCTATACTTGAAGAAATATACAATTATGAAGGTCACTTTGATATAGAATCTCTTTATGTTAAAATGAAGAACAAAAATTATCGTGTATCGCGTGCTACCTTATACAATACGATTGATTTATTGTTGGCATGTAATCTTGTGCGAAAGCATCAATTTGGAAAAAACATAGCTCAATTTGAGAAATCTCATGGATTCAAGCAACATGACCACCTTGTGTTAACCGACACAGGCGAACTAATTGAATTTTGTGATCCACGAATTCAAAATATCAAGTCTACTATTGAAGAAGTATTTGGCGTAAAAATAAATCACCACTCTCTGTATTTTTATGGAGTGAGAGATGAAGACGCTGATAAAAAAACATCTGATAAAAAATAAGTAGTGGGCTTTTCTATAAATTCAGAAATACAATTATCAATTTGCATTCTTTCTTTTTCAGGAACTATCTTGACGAAAGAAAAGGTGGATGAAACGTTAGAAATGGTTGACCACGAATTAGAGGAAGGCCAAAGAAAATTCATTATAGATTTAGCAGCATTAAAACAAATCAATAGCAGTGGTTTAAATTTAATATTGCGGATATTTACACACATTCGTAATAAAGGAGGTGATTTATTTCTTGTTCATACTAACAAAACGATTAGCGAACTATTTAAAATATCTAAGTTAAATACAGTTTTTAATATTTCGGCAGATAGACAAACTGCCATTAACCAATTAAATGCACCAGAGGCATGAGTAAAGTAGACGTATTATTAGGATTACAATGGGGTGATGAAGGAAAAGGGAAAATTGTCGATGTTTTGACACCCAAATATGATATCATTGCTCGTTTTCAGGGAGGACCGAATGCAGGACATACACTAGAATTTGATGGAATTAAGCATGTGTTACATACTATTCCTTCAGGGATATTTAGAAAAGATACTTTAAACATTGTAGGAAATGGTGTCGTTATTGATCCAGTTATTTTTCAACAAGAAATTGAGAACTTAGCAAAATTCAATCTTCCAATCAAAGAAACTTTATTGATTTCAAATAAAGCGCACTTGATTCTGCCAACTCATCGTTTATTGGATGCTGCTTCTGAACAAGCAAAAGGTAAATCAAAAATTGGTTCCACTTTGAAGGGAATTGGACCAACTTATATGGATAAAACAGGTCGTAATGGTATTAGAGTTGGAGATATTTTTACTTCAACATTTAAAGAGAAATATGACAACCTTGTGGAAAAACACAAAGGAATTCTTGATCATTACGAGAACTTCGAATATAACGTGGAGGAGTTAGAACCTGCTTTTTTTGAAGGAATCAACTTGCTGAAATCATTGACAACTATTGACAGTGAGCATTACATCAACAAAGCGATGAAAGAAGGAAAAACAATCTTAGCTGAAGGAGCTCAAGGAACTTTGCTTGATATCGATTTTGGTAGTTACCCATTTGTAACTTCATCAAATACGATTACAGCAGGAACTTGTACTGGATTAGGTGTCGCTCCAACTGCAATTGGTGATGTTATTGGAATTTTTAAAGCATACTGTACGCGTGTTGGTTCTGGCCCATTCCCTACTGAGTTACATGATGAAGTTGGAGAAGAAATTCGTAAAGCTGGAGGAGAATTTGGTGCAACTACTGGTCGTCCAAGACGTTGCGGATGGATTGACTTACCCGCATTAAAATATGCTATTATGATTAATGGTGCTTCTGAACTTTCTATGATGAAATCTGATGTATTGGATGATTTCGCAGAAATTAAAGTTTGCACGCATTATGTCATTGATGGCAAGAAAGTTGATTATCTTCCGTTTGATATCACGGATATCGAAATTGAACCAGTTTACGAGACAATCAAAGGGTGGAATACAGATACAACTAAATTAACTTCTTTTGCTGATGCTCCTAAAGAGCTAAAAGATTATGTTGATTATTTGGAAAAACACTTAGAAGTGCCGATCGCAACTGTTTCTGTAGGTCCAGATCGTAGTCAAACATTGAACAATAGAAAATAATTGAAAACAACATTCAACATATTAAAAATTGCGCTCTTAATCGGTAGCGCAATTTTTTTGTCTACAGGCGTTTCGTTTGCGCAGAAATATATTGAATTATTGGAAGGTTCAGATGATATTCGTATTGACGGAAAAACCGGAAACTATATCGTTAAAGGAAATGTCCGTTTTAAAAAAGAAGAAACAATGTTGTATTGCGATTCTGCTTATTACAACCTCGTTACAAGCACTGTTCGTGCTTTCGGAAATATTCATTTAAACAAAGAAGATACCTTAAACATGTTTTGCGATTCCTTATTCTTTGATACCAAAAAAGACTATGCAAAGCTGTATGGAAATGTCAGAATCCGTGATAATGAATACAAGCTCACAACAGACTCTATAGATTACGATCTAAAGAATAATGTTGGTGTTTACAAAAACAAAGGTGTAATCACCAGTATTTCTTCAAGTGACAGATTGAGCAGTGATATTGGTTACTTCTACCCCAATTCAAAGCAGTTTAATTTTAGGAAAAACGTCGTTTATACCAGCAATGAATTTACCGTAAAATCCGACACCTTACAGTTCAATGCGAATGCCAAAAAAGCATATTTCTATGGTCCGACATACATTACTAATGAGGGACTCAACATGTATTGCGAAAAAGGTTGGTACGATTTGAATGCAGATGTTGGAGTACTCGAAAATAATGCATATATCGAAAAAGAGGATATTCGCATCAGTTCTGATAGCCTATATTATTCATCGAAAGACAGTATTTACATTGCGAAAAACAATGTTCATATTATCGATACCACCAATAAAATTGGATTTCAAGGAGATTATGCGATCAAAGATAATAAAAAGGGATATGCATATATTACAGGGCATGCTTTAGCTAAAAGATTTGAAGATAAAGACACACTTTACATTCACGCAGATACTTTGTACAACTATTCTGATTCATTAGGAAAGCCAATGCTAATGCAAGCGCACAGAAATGTAAAACTATTTAGAGGAGACATGCAAGGGGTTTGTGATTCTTTGATTTATGATAAAGCAAAAGGCGAAATGAATATGTATTATGAACCGACTTTATGGGCTCAAAATGCACAATTAACAAGTGATACCATTACCATTTTCGAGAAAGAAAGTCGTATTCATCGTGCATATTTGCGGAAAAATGGATTGGTTGCTACTCCTGTAGATTCAACAAACTATTATAATCAAATTGCTGGAACACTTATGAATGCCTACTTCGACAGTACACAAATTCGAAGAGTAGATATCGAAGGAAATGCCAAAACACTTTACTTCCTGGAAGATGAAGAAGAAAATGACACCGCAATTGTTGTTAAGCGCCAAGGGATGAATAGAATTTACTCATCTAACATAAGTTTGAGATTCGTTGATGGAGATATAGAAACGGCAACTTACCGAGAAAATCCTGAGGGAATTGTCTACCCTATTTCAGATATCGATAAAAAAGAAGAACGCGTTGATCAGTTTATATGGAATGTTGAAAAACGACCTTTGAGCTGGCAAGATATGATATACTCCAATGAAGAAAGGAAAATGATTCTTGATTTGTGGATAAGAATGATGAAATTTGTTTAGAACATGAAATATATATTTACCATCCTTAATCAGATTTCCCCTTTATATCTCACTTTGATTGTAAACTTTCCTTTAATTTTAGGATTATTCATCAATAGCGCACTCGTTTCTTCAAGATTATTGGCTATTAATTTACTTTGGCAAACGTTTTTTGTGATTGTTTATAGATTGATAAAAAGCCAAACCATATATCGAATAGGAGTTGTATGCTTTGGTTTAATTGCTATAATAGAAGGATTACATTGGATTATTTTGAAAGGCCCACTCTCTACTTCTAGTTTATTTGTTATTTCTGCTACCAATTATCAAGAAAGTGTTGATTTTCTAAGTATCAAATTAGGAGTAAATCTAATGCTTATTTCTCCATTATTTATACTTATCTATTTCGCTTGGAAACATCACCCTTTATTTGATAAAATCCACCATAGAACTCACATTTACAGTCTTTTTTTATTGGTCTTTCTAGGTTTTGTATTAGAAAACGCTTTGAATGAAAGACTGGTAAGAAAAGGAATTCCAAATTTTATAAAAGTGGCTATAACTTTTGAGGATCAGATGGATCTTTTCAAGACAGCAAAACAAAGTAAAGCAATTCAATTTGTTGATGCTACTTCAGAGGTAAGTAAGCAAACTGTAATTTTAATTTTGGGTGAATCTTGCAATAGAAATCACATGCACCTCTATGATGCAAAAAGAGAAACAACTCCATATTTAAGTCAACGTAATGATTTGATTGTTTTTGATAACGTGATCTCCTCCTACTCAAATACAATTTCTTCGGTTTTGAACAGTTTATCTGAAACTGCATTAGATAATTCAATTTCTTTAAATGAAGGTAAGGACATCATGGACGTTTTCGCATCCGCAGGATACACTAATTATTGGATTTCGAATCAATCACCAATTGGAATATGGGAGAATCTAGTAACTGTATTTGCCCGAAAAGCTGATCATCCAATTTTCGTTAATTTATCCAGCAGTAATTCAATGGAATCAACTTTAACAAGTTCTTATGATGAATTACTTTTTAAACCTACCGAGAAAGTACTTCAATCTAGTGATTCTCTGAAATTTTTAATTATTCATACGATGGGGAATCATTCATCATACAAAAGCAGATATCCATCAAAATTCAATAAATTCAGTGGAGATGACGATAAATCCCAAACGATTGCAGAATACCAAAATAGTATTTTATATCATGATTATGTTTTAGATTCTCTATTGAAAATCATAGAAAAAAACACCAAAAATGCAGTTGTTATTTACACTGCTGATCATGGTGAAAACGTATACGATGAAGGAGACAATTTAGGTCATGATTACGCAGGAAAACTACCAAAATCAAACGTAGAAATTCCATTTTTCTTGTGGCTATCTGATGAATATAGAACATCAGATCAAGAAGTTTTAAGTTTAATTGAAAGTAGAAGAAATGCTCCTTATATGACAGATCATCTGTTTCATACTTTGATTGATTTGGGTAGGATTCAAACACCTTTTTTGAATCCAGAAAATAGTATTGTAAATTTTGGATTTATTGGTGAAAGGAAGAGAATTTTGGAGGATGGAAAGGATTATGATGAGTAAAGATTAGATTTTGAGTAGGATTATAATTGAGGAATATTAACTCAGTTATGTATATCACAAATCAAATTTATTTCAGCTATTAAGCTTCTCTTTATGGAGTTCTTTGATAATATCTAATATAATCTATTTCCAAAATACTAGGAAAGGGAGTTGATCCATCAGGGCGATACTCTGAATAACTTTGCAAAGCCAAATTGGCTATTATTTTCATGTTATCCCTTGGAAAAGTTTTATTCATAATATAAGGCTGAAATGCTTTTAAAGAATTACAATCTACTTGCTGACCTAATAAAGTATAAAATTTAGTAGAACATCTTTTTAATTCTCCATCTACATACCATTCAATTTTATAATTATCCCATATAACTGAGAAAGTATGAAAATCAAGCGAGTAATCAGGTCCATTATAATCTGATTGGCACATACTTCCATCATAATGAACAGTCATATTGTGATCTGAAGTATTATTTTTCCAAAATTCAAAAACATCGATTTCATTATTTCTACCACCTGCCCCTTCACCATACATCCAAAATGCTGGCCAAAATCCCTTTCCGCTAGGTATTTTACATCTAATTTCATATTTACCAAAACCAAAAGATTCTTTAGAGTCGATTTCGGCGGAAGTATATTCGAAAGTTGAATTATAATTTACAGGAGGATTAGAAGACCAGTTTGTATAATTACCTGATATTGCTGTCGTTTCTTTTTTTGCAATTAGTTTCAAAGTACCATTACTAACTTCAATATTATTACTAAGTGGTCGACTAGGCGAATCTCCTGTATTTGCATACCATTGCTTTTCGTTTTGATGATTAAAATCTCTAATAACGCCTTGATAAGGAACCTCCCATTTTGAAAAATCTAAAGAAGTTCCATTAAAATCATCTTCAAAAAACAAAACCCACGAATTACTGTTGCATTTGCCATTCTCTGTAAGCACGACTTTCTTACCTTCACATATTTGGGTAAATGAAGGATTGATAATTAAAAATGTAATTAATACTTTAAAAAAATAGGTTTTCATAATTTAATTTTAAAATTTGTATACTCAATTATGCTATATTCAAGAAAAAATCAGTATCAATATTCAATTTAGAGTTTAGCGTTTTTGCTAAATCATTACTTAATTCCTTTCTACCTGAAATCAATCCCGAAATTGTAGCTTCACTGATATGGAGAAAACTAGTCATTTTTGTTTTGTCTTTAGCCATTTTTATACATTTCATAACTAAGCATTTCAGCTAATGATTTTGGAGCTTTAATCGACATTGATGGTATCTCATCCTAAAATTGTTTTGCCTTGACAGATAAGCGAGATAATGTCAACTTTTCTGATTCAGTTAATATATTAAAACCAGGAAATTCATTAGCTTTTTGAAGAAAATCTTTAATCTCACTAATTACTTTAGTGTAAACTTTTTTTGTTTTAGTTAAATTCATTTTCAAAAATTAAACATTCATTATTTTGTCTATCTCAATAATTCGATTTAAATCTTTCTTTAGTCTTAAAATAAGATTTGGGTTGGGCATATAGACTTGTACACTCTTCTCTAGTCCGAAGAAAAATAAGATCTATTATTCCTTCACAATTTTCTAATGACTTAATATCAATATCCTCAAATTCTTCTGGATTAGATTTAATTTCGTCAATTGAATAAACTTTGTAAATAATTCTATACTGTGGGCTTTTACCATATTTAAATTTAAAAAATCCTGATAGATTTCCAACGTAAACCTCTCCTTTGGCTGGCTCTTTTGCAATTTGCGTAAAAATATCAAGGAATTCTTTAACAAAAGTCTTGGAATTAGAGCGTTTTATCTTTTTGAGGGATTTTATAACTTCTTTACGATAGATTAAATTGTACATAAAGATTGAACTATCTACAAATCATTTAAAAAGCCCTCTATTGAGTGTATTGCATGACGCTTCGATCCCTTAATTGATTTATTAATCTCTTGTTCAATAAATATAAAGTAATCTTCACTTTCTAATTCATGAGATTTTTCTTTCATATTTTCATAAAAGTCTGTGATTTTGTGTACCAAACTCATGAAACTTTTATAGGTATAGAAATCTTCTAATTCATCAAAATCAGTTTTATCATAAGCATCTTGAGATTTTATTAGGCTTTCTAAGACGTTTGATTCTTCTAAATTTTCACAAACAAACATCGCCAGCTCTTTATCGACTTGATTTAAAAGCTTTTGTCCCTCACTATCAATTAAGTCACCTACAAAGTCGAAGAATTTCTTTTGTGCTTTAGGACTGTATAAAAAATTATCAAATATAGCTTTGACTTCCTTGTCTCTTGTCGCTTCTAATTTTTGAGTTTTTCTTTCAATTTTTTGAAGCTTGAGATTCTCAGCATAATCATTAATCTGTTGAACTATTGAAGTAAAACTAAATCCTGATGGTGATATGTCTATATGAGTACTCATTTTATGTATTATTAAATGCGAAAATATTATACTTTTCGTTTCTTACAATGCAATTTACTCAAATTAACGTTAAAACGAATAAAATGTTCCATTTACATAAGTTATCAAAACATTAAACCAATATCATTTCATCATTATCATGTCCTTTTAGACTCCTGAGCATTTGATTTAAAGCAGATGATTTCAAAAATCCTTTGAGAGATAAATCTTCATCTAGACTTTCCCATTGAACACCAATACCACAACTTGTTGATCTCCATTCATAGCGTTGCGCCGGTTTAGCTTTTTTAATTTTTGGATCACCTGACAGTTTAACTTTTAAAACACTTCCAGAATTCAACACAATTAACAAAAGGTATAATTCCTTATCTAAATTTAAAGTTTTCGACCTTCATTTATGTTCAAAAGAACAAATTCATCATTTGATCTTTTATTGTCTTCATGCGTTGCGCAGCGTTGCACTAAGCCTGTTTAAGTGAGCTAGCATCGCGCTGATGTTACTCACTTTTGTAAATCATCAATGGTGTTGGTGAGCTCACTGCGGTCGGTTGATAAAAAACGAACAATAATCCCAATTTTACATCTGCACCAAGATGAATGCTGCGCAAGATGAGATTAGCTTCGCTGCAACTTCGTGGTATCAATGTTCCATACGCTTCCACTCTTCCATAGAAAAGCGATTCCAAATGATAACTCCTATTTCGCAGTGGAATCCCAAGCGCATGTTTTCCAAAATCGATTGTTCCCCTTTTATTAGCAAGGACTTCGAAACATTTGAATAACTTTCACCAGACAGCAATGATTAATTATACTACTGAATGATGTTAGAAGTAAAAAGCACTACAATTTATTCAAGTAATTAAAGAAGAGAAAAATTCATCAATTATTAGCCTCCATACCTTTCACAATCCTCAACATCCAAAGCGAACTGGCTCCAAACAACACAAACATAATCCAGGAAATAATCTCAAACATTACAATTTCATTAATTCCTAAAAGTCCCATGAATTCTGGAAATAAAGCAAAACAGAACAATTGAATTAGTGTGGTTGCGATTCCAACCCAAAAGAACCATTTCAATTTACCAATAATTGCTGGAACCATAGATATTGAAGAAGCTACAAAATTAGCCATTAACCAAGGCGAAAGTGCTGCTGCGATTTGTCCAGAGAGCATCCACTCTTTTCCAAAAACAAATTCAAAAATTGGAGCTCCCCAAAAATAGATGATAGTAAATGGAACAATACCTATTAAAGTCAAGAGAATTACAGAACGTTTGAGTAAAAGATAAATATCTTTTTTTTGTGAAAAATCTGCTGACATTTTATTGTATAAAACTTGTCCTACAGCAACACCAATCAACAATAACGGAATTTTCAACATTCTAAATGAATGATCATAAGATCCAAATAAAGAAGTACTCAGGTATAATGTCAAGAAGAAAGCAACAAGTAATTCTCTACTGGTATCGATTAATGAATGTGGGAGATTTACTCTTGGGAATTCTCTGTATTGTCTTGCAACAACTGTTCTTCGTAAGTTCGATTTTTTATTGTTCTTCTTGTAAATTCCAAAAGCATCAAAAATAAAAACTATACTCCCAGCAATTACTCCTAACAACGTTGAAATAGCTAAACCAATAACACCCAAACCAGCTATTCCAGCTAGTAATTTTGCAGTATTTGTAGTTGCTGAAGACAACAAAGTAGAAACAGTAATATTTTTAAACCATTTCATTCGAATCGCCCAGTGCCTGCCTATACTAATAAAAACTGTAAAACCAGTAAGCGCACTTATAATAACAATATAAAAAAGTAAATGATTTGAGTTTGATTTGAATAACCAAAATATTCCACCGGCCAAAAGAGAAAGTGTGACTGTCCACATTAAAACCCTTAGTGATAGGCGATAAATATGAAAGGCATGTTCATTCTTTTTAGGCAAAGGAATGGCATGTTCGTATCTTGCTGCGCCTATCACAGCGAGGAAGGCTACAATTCTCATGATAATTCCAAACTCACCAAAATCTTCTGGTGAATATAAACGCGTAATAAAAGGGGTAAGTAAATAACTTATTGCTTGCGCCAAGACAGTTCCAGAGGAAAGCACTAGTGCTGATTTTATCAACTCAGATTTGAAATTGATTTTGAGGCCCATTTAAAAGTTTATTATTTCATAAAATGTAAGGCTGGCATTGCAGATTTTCATAATTATTCAAACCAAATATCATTAACAACTTCAGAACCTGCAAATTCATTTACTCTTTGAATGATAACAGTCCTGCCATAATGCAACTCATCGCGCATTACTGAAGAATTCAATTTAATATGTAAAACTTTATTTCTGATATAAATTTTTTCTGTTCGCTGCGCAATTCCTTGCCCCATCAATTCTGGCCAGGCATTGATGATATCCATTTCCTTCATCTTGCCCTCCAATCCCCAAGCTTTCATCATTTTATCAATGATTTTATCTATTCCTTGGTCTTTTTGATTGCGGTCCTTATCTTTCATATAGTAGCAGTTTTTGCTTCTGATTCAACAATGTTATTCTCATCAATATGAAACGCTTTGTAATCAATTTGATTGTTTTCAAATATAGAAGCTATTCGTTCTTTATCGGTATCTGTAATTAAAACTTGTCCAAAATCTTGATCACTTACCATTTGCATCAACCTTTCTACGCGTCCATTGTCCAATTTGTCAAAAATATCATCCAACAATAGAACAGGTTTAAGATTTAAACGAGATAAAAGCCATTCATATTGTGCTAAACGTAAAGCAATTAAATAAGATTTCTGCTGACCTTGTGAACCGAACTTTTTAATCGGATGTCCTTTTATCGTAAAAGTAAAATCATCTTTATGTGTTCCAACAGTCGTGTATTGCTTTCTCTGGTCATTGCGCTTAGCTCCTTCCAATAATTCTTCAAAAGAATGATCAAATAACTGAGAACGGTACGCTAAACTCACCTCCTCCTTATTATCAGATAACCATTGATAATACTTTTGAAATATTGGAATAAACTCTTCTACAACCTTTTTTCTGGCAATATGAATATTTTTACCACAGGCAACTAATTGTTCGTCCCAAACACCAATACTTTCTCTATCAAAAAATCCATAGCTTGACATGTTTTTTAAAAGTGCGTTTCTTTGACTCAGTACCTTTCCGTATTTTATCAAATCTTGAAGAAAATCGCGATCGAACTGTGCAATGATTCCATCCATCCATTTTCTTCGGACTTCGCTTCCTTCTAAAATCAAGTTTCTGTCGTATGGAGAAATCATCACCGCTGGAAAAAGTCCAATGTGATCAGCTAATTTTTCATAAGTGACTTTATTTTTCTTAAAAATCTTCTTTTGACCTTTCTTTACTCCACAATAAACAGTTTCTTGCGCATTATTTTTATTCCAAACACTTTGAATCACAAAAAAAGATTCATCAAATAAAATATTTTGACTGTCGATGGGATTCAAATATGATTTACACATACTTAAATAGTAAATTGCATCAAGAATATTTGTTTTACCAGCTCCATTTGGACCAATAAAACAATTGATATCGGGCGAAAGCGATACATCAGCTTGTTTATAATTTTTAAAATTAATCAAGCTCAACTTCGAAAGAAATATATGATTGCTCAAGCCGTAAAGATAGAGAAAATGTGAAGTATTCACGGTATTTAATGACACATTATCAATTAAAAAAAGTTACTAACACAGGACTTTTTGCAAAATGTTCGTTTTGGATGAAAAAAAAACTTATTTTTGCACTTGCTTTAAAATAGCTAATTATGAGTGATAACATTACAAAAGAAGAGATAATCGAACAATTTAAGGGCAATAAGATCCTTAAGTACTCTACAACAGTTGTAGGTATAATTGCAGTTGTAGTACTTGCAGTACTCGCATACAAGAACTTTGTTTCTGGTCCGAAAGAGAAGGCCTCAGAAGCAGAGATTGCAAACGGCATTATGTATTTAGAGAATGATTCAACGCGTCTGGCAACAGAGGAATTTGAATATCTTACATCTGAATATGATGGATACAAAGGTGGTGAATTAGCTCAGTACGCGCTTGGAAATTTATATTTTGAGCAAGGAAACTACGAAGCCGCATTAAATGAATTAAAAGGTGTTGAAATTGAAGACACGTATTTAATGACTTTAGCAATCGGAACGCAAGGAGACTGTTATTCAGAGTTAGGAGACTACAAGAACGCAGTAAAAATGTACGTTAAAGCAGCTGAGCGTAAAGAAAACGATATTACGACGCCTATGTTCTACTTTAAAGCGGGATTAAATGCCGAAGAAGCAGGAGATTTCACAAAAGCGGCTGAATTTTACAAAGTAATCAAAAGTGACTTTTCTTCATATGCTACGCAAAAAGGAATTGATAAGTATATCACTAGATCAGAAAACTCAGTAATTGAATAATTGTGGCTACAGTAAATAAAAACTTATCGCATTACGATAAAAACAGTATACCAAACGGTGCCGATTTCAAAATCGGCATTGTTGTTTCAGAATGGAACGAGAACATCACTTTTAATTTACTTAAAGGTGCTAAAGAAACATTACTAGAAAATGGTGTAAAAGAAGAAAATATACATGTGCATTATGCACCTGGATCATTCGAACTTCCATTAGTATCTCAATGGATACTAGAAAAAGAAGAAATTGACGGTGTTGTGGCCATTGGATCCGTTATCCAAGGTGAAACCAAACATTTTGATTTTGTTTGCAATGCGACTGCACAAGGTGTTAAAGATGTCGGTTTAAAATACAATAAACCTGCTGTCTTTTGCGTGTTAACAGATAATCACTTGCAACAAGCAATCGATCGTTCAGGTGGAAAGCATGGAAACAAAGGAATTGAAGCTGCAATTGCTTGTATAAAAATGATACATTTAAAAAAATCAATTTAAAACTCTCATAACGTGACCCTAATAAAATCTATTTCAGGAATTCGAGGAACAATTGGTGGAAAAGTCGGTGAAGGACTTTCTCCTTTGGATATTGTTAAATTTTCATCTGCATACGGAACTTGGTTGCAGCAAGAAAATAACGCAAAGAAACTAACATTAATAATCGGACGCGACGCCAGAATTTCTGGTCCAATTGTAAACAGCTTAGTGATTTCATCACTAAGAAGTCTCGGAATTAATGTTATCGATCTAGGTCTCTCCACTACTCCAACTGTTGAAATGGCAGTAACAATGGAAAAAGCACACGGAGGAATCATAATTACTGCAAGTCACAATCCTAAAGAATGGAATGCTCTTAAGTTATTGAACGGTGCTGGAGAATTTATCTCTGGAGCTGAAGGTGAAAAAGTGCTTGAAATCGCAGAAAAAGAATTATTTGATTTTGCTGGAGTTGACAGTCTCGGTAAGCTCACAGAAAATAACGAATATATACAAAAACATATTGAGGCTGTTTTAAATCTTCCTTATGTAGATATTGATGCAATCCAAAAAGCTGATTTTTCAGTTGTTGTTGATGCTGTTAATTCAACTGGAGGAATTGCAGTTCCACTACTTTTAGATGCTTTAGGTGTTAAAAAAGTAACTGGAATCCATTGTGAACCAACAGGTATTTTCGCTCATAATCCTGAGCCTTTACCTGCTCATTTAACAGATCTTTCTGAAGCTATTTTACAACATAATGCTGATTTAGGGATTACTGTTGATCCAGATGTTGACCGTTTGGCAATGGTTTGTGAAGATGGTTCTATGTTCGGTGAAGAGTATACACTTGTTGCTGTTGCAGACTTTGTTTTAGCACATAAAGGAGGGGCTACTGTTTCTAACTTATCTTCAACTCGTGCTTTACGTGATATAACTGAAAATCGTGGTTATGAATACTTTGCATCTGCTGTTGGTGAAGTAAATGTTGTTGAAAAAATGAAAGCAGTAAATGCAGTTATCGGTGGAGAAGGAAATGGAGGCGTTATTCTTCCTGAGCTTCATTACGGTCGTGATGCATTGGTTGGAATCGCACTTTTCTTAACACATTTGGCGAAAACCAAAATGACAGCCACTCAATTGAGAGATAGCTATCCAAAATATACTATTTCAAAAAATAAAATTCAATTAACTCCTGAAACCAATGTTGATCAAGTTCTCATAAAAATGGCTGACAAATACAGCAAACAAGAAGTAGATTCAACAGATGGTGTGAAAATTTATTTTGAAAAAGAATGGGTTCATTTACGTAAAAGTAACACAGAGCCAATCATCAGAATATATGCTGAAAGTGAGAACAATAGCAAAGCAGATCAATTAGCGAAAGAAATTATTGCTGAGATTGAAAGTTTTTTGTAGAATTCAATAAATAAAAACAGATTATTTTACTCTTCTTTTAGAATTAAAATAACTATTTTTATTTAAGTTTTAAACTATTAGTTATATTTTTTTGACAGAAAGAAGAACATAGAATAATGAGAGTTTATTTAGACAATGCAGCTACAACACCAATTGCTCCAGAAGTTTTTGAAGCAATGGTACCTTTCTTAAAGAATGAGTTTGGAAATCCATCCTCTACCCACTCTTTTGGTCGTCAAGCCAAAGGAACGATTGAAACATCAAGGAGGAAAATTGCAGGTCTAATTAATGCAAAGCCATCCGAAATTATATTTACTTCTGGAGGAACTGAAGCTGATAATATGGCTTTTAGTATTGCCATTAATGAATTAGGAATTAAAAGAGTTATAACTTCAGAAATCGAGCACCATGCGGTTATTCATACCGCTGAAGACGTTTGTAAAAAGAATGACTTAGAATTTGCTTTAGTAAAGTTATTACCGAACGGTCATATTGATTTAGAGGATTTAGAAGAGCTCTTGGCCAAAAGTGATAAAAAGACGTTGGTTTCTTTAATGCATGGAAACAATGAAATTGGAAATTTATTGCCATTAAAAAAAGTGAGCGAAATGTGCCGCAAGCACAACGTTTATTTCCATTCTGATACTGTGCAAACAATGGCGCATTACAGTTTCGATTTAAAAGATTTAGATATTGATTTTCTCACTGGCGCAGCCCATAAATTTCACGGACCGAAAGGCGTTGGATTTTTATATATAAAAAATAATATCAAAGGCCTACCATTTATTCATGGAGGCTCCCAAGAACGGGGTTTGAGAGGTGGAACTGAAAATTTATACGGCATTGTAGGTCTAGCCAAAGCCATGGAAATCGCTTACGAAAACCTAGAAGCCCACCATTTGCATGTTCAAGGATTAAAACATTATATGATTAATGAATTGAAATCAAATATTCAAGGAGTTAACTTTCATGGAGACACCACACCAGAAAATAGTTTATATACAGTCATCAATGTTTGCTTACCGAAAACATCAAAATCAGCAATGCTGCTATTTACCCTTGATTTAAAAGGCGTAGCTTGTTCTGGTGGTTCGGCTTGCACGTCTGGCAGCGCAAAAGGATCGCATGTTTTAGAGGGAATCCAAGCGGATACAACCCGACCTAACGTAAGATTTTCATTCTCAAGATACACGACTAAAGAGGAAGTTGATTTCGCAGTTGGAATATTAAAAGAAGCATTTGAAAAAGAATTGGTTGATTAATTCCTTCCGCTATGTTGTTCAATAGTATAGTATTTCTTTTTTCATTTCTCCCCTTACTATTAGCAGTCTATTATCTTACTCCAAAAAAGTATAGAAACTATACAATTTTACTGTTTAGTTTTATATTTTATGCTTGGGGTGGTGTTTCATATACACTTATTTTAATAGGCTCAATTCTAGTTAACTACCTATTTGTTAAACAGATTGAAAAGAACAATGCATATAAAAAATCTTGGTTGATAATTGGGCTTATTGTAAATATCCTGATCATTGTTCTTTTTAAATACTTAGATTTCCTTATTGAGAATATCAATATTGTTGGGGCTTCTTTTAAGACTGACTATACAGCTATTCCATTTAAGCATATCGTTTTACCTTTGGGAATTTCATTTTTTACTTTTCAACAAATGTCTCTTATTTGGGATGTTTATAGAAATGAAAACACTGAAAAAACCACACTTTCAAATATTGCTCTTTATATCAGTTTATTCCCTCAGCTTATTGCTGGGCCTATTGTAAGGTACAATGATATAGTTGGACAAATTAAACACCGTGTTTCAACCTTTCTCCTATTTCGTTCAGGAATTCAGCGTTTTGTTCTCGGACTTTTCAAAAAAGTCATCATAGCCAACACTTGTGGAGAGCTAGCAGATACTATTTTCTCAAGTTCTTTCAATTCATTGGATTCTCCAACAGCTTGGCTTGGAATTATTGCTTACTCACTTCAAATTTACTTTGACTTTTCTGGATATTCCGATATGGCAATTGGATTAGGTAGAATGTTTGGATTTAGAATACTAGAGAATTTCAATTTCCCTTATATTTCTAAAAGTATTCAAGAATTTTGGAGAAGATGGCACATTTCATTATCGACTTGGTTTCGTGATTATGTTTATATTCCACTTGGAGGGAACAGAAATGGCGCTTACAGAACTTACTTTAACTTAATTATAGTTTTTCTACTAACAGGTATGTGGCATGGAGCAACCTGGAGCTTTGTAATTTGGGGTTTATTTCATGGATTTTTTCTAATTATGGAACGCATTGGTTTCAAAGCCGTATTGGATCGTTTACCAAAGGCAATTCAATGGTTTTACACTATTCTAGTTGTAATGATAGGTTGGGTTTTATTTCGTGTCGAAGCATTTTCTGAAGCACTTGAATATATCATAAAACTATTTAGCTTCGAAAAATCTAAGAACATTAGCTTCTTGACCTACTTGGACAATGAAAGAATTCTTGTTTTATTACTGGCCTTGCTTTCAAGCTCTTTATTTTTTGTTAAAATCAAAACTTTCCTAGACAATAGAAAACTGACCCAAACTATTGTATTTCAATCTTTACTAGATATTGGGGTGGTTGTCCTTTTGCTAATTTGTATTGTTTATATTAACTCTGGATCATACAGTCCTTTCATTTATTTTAGATTTTAAGATATGAAAGTGAATAAACTTATAAAATACCAGCTCACTATTGTATTTCTATTAATTATAATAGTTCCGTCGCTATTAAATATAACTGGTGTAGAAGGTTTCGAAAGAAAAGATGAGAACAGAACTTTTAATGACTCAATAACTATTAATTTAAATGAACTAATCAATCTACCTGGTCAGTATGACGCTTTTTCAAATGATAATTTTTTCTTCAGAACTCCAATGTTAGATTTCTTTCATCGAATGAAGTTTACTGTTTTTAATATTTCTCCGCATCCTGAGAAAGCCATAAAAGGGAAAGATGGATGGCTATTCAAATCAGGAAGAGAAATAAATATTTTGAATGGTAAGTCAGACTTTTCACCTGAAGTATTAGACTCATTTAAGAATGAATGGAAAGAAAGAATGCGCTACTTTAAAGACGCTGATATCAAAGTGTTTTGGGTTATCGCTCCGTTAAAACACCGTATTTATTATGATAAATTACCTTACAATGTAATTGTATCGGAAACCAATCGAACAGAGGTGTTAAAAGAACATTTAAAGCGAGACTATCCAAACCTAATTATTGACCCATCAGCTTTACTAAAAGCTAAGAAAGACAGTAATAGAGTTTACTATCAACTAGACAATCATTGGAACGATAAAGCAGGTTACTTTATATCTAATCTCTTGATTCAAAAATTACGAATTGAATTTCCAACAAAAGATATTCTAGAAATTCCACCAGTAACTTGGCAAATAGATGAGAATTTCAGCCAAGGTTTCCACCACAGAGTAATGGGGATTGATGAATTAAAGGAAAGGAATGAAACTGCAACAATTAAAAATCCGCAAGCACAAGAAGCCAAAAAATTTGGTTTTAAAAGTATTGAAGGCTTTGCTTATCCTTGGGATTATGAAAATCGATTTATAAATAAAGAACTTAAAAATGGACTTCGTGTCCTATTTATTCGTGATTCATTTGGAAAAGCAATTCGTCCATTTATAAAAGAAGCGTTCCAAGAAAGTCTTTTGATTTTTGATGCTTGGCAATTCAAATTAAATGCCCCAATTATAGAAGAGTTTAAACCTGATGTTGTAATTTACATTGGCCTTGAAACAAACATAGAAAACTTTTTTAAAGATTATAAGTAGTGTTGAAATGAATAAAATTACAAGTCCTTACCATTCACCAACATCACCCACAAAGAAATCTTACGCTCATCCATTCTTGGCCAAATTGGTCTAACCACATCATTTACTGCATCAATATTCAAATAATCGCCAAAAAAAACTTTTTTGTTTGGTACAAATGGTGATGCTGATAGCACTTTTTCATTGATCGTTTTACCGCCGTCTTTAGACCACGCCATCATCACTTCTGTTGCAGTTCCTTTTGTATTTCTTCTGTCGTAGTAAATGAAATATAAATTCCCATTACTTTGGTCAATTCTCATCCATGTAAAGAATTGATCGTTTCTTCCTTCATCTTGGTTGACTTGAATTCTATTTGACCAAGTCTCTCCGCTATCATCAGAATAAATTAACCAACTGTCGGGATTTTTTTTCCATTGAAATGATCTACCCAATTGATATAGATTCTATTGTGAAACTCTCCCTTAGATTGATCGATATACGTCACAGGGAGGCCATTGCTACGTCCTAAACCTTTGATTGAAAAGGTCCACCCTCCTATTTGATCAATGACTTTCTGCTCTTGCTTTAACCAAGTTTCACCAAAATCAATTGAACGGTTTATTCTAATTCCATGAGGGCCTGTCCAAATGACAAAAACTTCACCTTCGCTATTTACTGCCGACATCGCTCCTTCCACCGTATTGTCTCCGTCTAAACAATCACCTAAAAGTGCTGAAATGACTAAGGGTTCTGACCACGACTGACCATCATCAATACTTTTGGAGAACATGATGCGGGAAAAATCCGTTTTTTTCTTAGAACCATAAGCATCAAACTCTGTCCAAGTCAAATACAGATTTCCTGTCTTTGGACATTCTGAAACCCAATGTTTGTCTTGTGCTTTGGGTGGATTTGGAGTTGTTGCTGAACTCGTCCATTCCCCTATAATAGTATCGCTGTAATCACAAACAATACGATCTATCCACTGACCGTCTTTAGGATTTGATAAATGAAAATAGAAATATCTTCCTTTACTATTGATGTGCAAAACAGGATCCCCGTTTACACCGAACTTTGATCTTAGCGAAGAACTCGTCCATGTTTTTCCTGAGTCAGTAGAATAGTAATAATCATTCATAACCGTACCAGCAATTATCTCATTCAGATTATTCGGGTTAATAGCGATACTTGGTTCTACTTGCGCATACTCATAAGTTGCTTCTTTTGGTTTTTCTAATTGAACTCGCTCGAATTCTTGACCAAAAGAAAAAAAACTTGTCCCCATTATAAACAGAGACAAGCAATTTAAAATTTTCATAAGTTATTTCTTTTCACGTAACCAATAGGTACCCAATTTATTCTCTTCGTAGTTGAACTCATATCTCGGAGATTCAATTGTCCCCATTTTTGCATCAATACTCATCAATTGATCTCCTCTAACGATGATTAAGTTAAATTCTGTATCTACCTCCAACGCTCCTAAAAAGTCTTGGAATGACACTAAATCAACTCTAAAACCGTTAAAAGCTATAATCTCATCGTTTGGTGAAAGTCCAGCACCTTCTGCAGCACTATTCGATTGTACAGCATTAATGATTAATTTCCCTTCATTATCAGACATTGAAATTCCCATTGAAGTTTTAGTTTCTCTTATTTGCTCAATTTCTAATCCAAGATCTTTGAAATACCCCGCATAAGGAATTGTTTCTGTTCCGTAAACGTATTTTTTAAAGAATTCATCTAAGTTATCACCCAAGAAATCTTCCATGGTCGCTTTTAATTCAGCAGGCGTCATTCCTGTGTTTTCCTCTTCGTAAAACTTATGATAAAGCAATTGCATAAATTCATCCAATGACTTTTTCCCTTTCGTTTTCTTAATGATCATAGCATCAATCGCATGTGCCAATAAAGCGCCTTTAGAATAGTAAGAAATGTTAGTATTACGACTGTTTTCATTTGGACGATAAGCCTTAATCCAAGCGTCGTAAGAAGAGTGCGCAACAGGTTGAACTTTATTTCCTGGCGAACCTTCTACATAATTGATTGTTCTTTTAAAAACATTCATATAATCTTGTTCTGTGTAGAACCCTGCTCTTCTCAAAATCAATTCATCATAATAAGAAGTAAACCCTTCCATTACCCACAATAGATCCGTATAATTCTCGTTGCTGTAATCGTATTCTACAAGATTCGCTGGACGTAAACGCTTTACATTCCAAACATGGAAATATTCATGCGCAACTAAAGAAAGAAAACCAATGTAATCTTCTGGTCCGTAAGTCCAACGGTTAACATTTAAAGTTGTCGAATTCATGTGCTCTAATCCTCCACCTCTGCTGTCCGTATTGTGAATGATGAACCAGTATTCTTTGTTCGGATTTTGTCCAAAAACGGCTGTTGTTGCTTCAACAATCTTCGCCATGTCTATTTTTAATTTTTCGATATCGTAGTTACCAGGTCCGTAAATTGCAACATTGTGTTTAACACCAGCAGCATTAAAAGTAAAAGTTTCTTGATTTCCAATTTCTATTGGTGAATCTGCAAGGTGATCAAAATTATCAAAAACAAAAGTCTTCGCTTTATTATCATTGCTGAATCCATCACTAGCTTCAGCTAAAGGAGCTGTTATAGTTTTAAAAGATGAATGTGGTATAATCGTTAAATTTCCTCCTAAATCCTGGTGATCTTCAGGAAATGTAAAAATACTCGTTCCGTTTAAGTAACCATGTGTTTTGTCCAAAAATGAAGTTCTCACAGTTAATTCAAAAGCATACACTTCATAGTTTACAGTTACGTTTTTCGCGTTTCCTTTATCGATTTCCCATTTGTTTTTACTTGTTTTGTGAACGGAAAGGTCATTCCCATTTTCATCTTTCGCACGAACAAGGTTTACATTTTTCGGAAATTCTCTCACCAAATAAGAACCTGGCGTCCAAACGGGCATTACGATGACTAATTTTTCATCTTCAAAATTTGTAAGGGTTGTTTCCACATGGAAATAATGGGTTTCGGGAGCTGGCATTGAAAGCTCGTGATGTACTTTTTGACTTAAAACAGTTCCGCTAAAAAGTAAAATAAAAATAAGTAAGTTGTAAATTTTCATAATATATCATTGAATTTTTTCAAATATACGATTTACCCAAAGAATTCGTTAATTTTGTAGTAGGAATCAAATAAACAAACGAATGAAATACTTATTCTTATTTACGCTATTATTTATTTTCTCTGCTTGTAAGGATGATGCAAGCGATTTAAATACAACTTCAGAGAAAGACACAGAAATGATTGAGCTGCGTAATAAAGTAGCACAATTAGAATTGGAAAGCTCACAAAAAGATGCTGCTTTAAATGATGCTATCTCTTTCTTTAATGAAGTACAGGAGAACCTTGCTAAAATCAACGTAAAAGAAGAAGAAATTAGAGTGAGAAGTGGTAATCCTGAATTGACACAAGATGATCAAGCATGGATTTTACAAGAGATTCAAAATATTAACTTCTTAAGAAAACAAAACGCGCAAAGCGTAAAAAATCTAAAGCAACAATTAAACAAAAAAGATTTAAAAATTTCCGAATTAGAAGGAATGAGAGACCGTTTAGTTATGCAAATCCGTGCTAAAGATGAGCAAATTGCTTCCCTTCAACGTACTTTGGCTGACTTAGACATGGAATATTCAGAGCTTTTTGATGAATACCAAGAACAAGTTGAAATGACGTTAGATGTTTTGAAAGAATTAAATACTGTTTACTATGCCTACGGAACATTAGATGAATTAACTGAAAACAATGTTTTGGTAAGAGAAGGCGGTTTTATTGGAATTGGTAAAAAAACAAACATCGCTGAAAATTTAAATGAAAAGTACTTTCAAAAAATGGATAAAACCAAAGTTAAAGAAATTAGAATCGTTGGTGAAAAACCAGACTTGGTAACAGATCACTCTATTTCATCTTATAAATGGAAAGGCGATAAATTAGTTATCCTAGATGCTGATAAGTTTTGGAAAGTATCTAAATTCTTGGTGGTAACAGTGAAGTAGCAATGTTTTAATGATATTGAAAGCGTGGTAGTCGATTCGATTGTCACGCTTTTTTCTTTGGTTTAGTTTTAGAGGGAAATGGAAATAGTTGCAGCTAAATTGAAAAGTGAGGTTGTCACTTTACAGATTTCTCCAAGACATAATCATCCATTACATAGCCATTGCCAATATCTTGAACAATAGCTCCAATATTAATAAACCCCATTTTTTCATATGCCTTGATCGAACTTAAATTAAACTTGTTTACGGTCAATTCTATTTTCTTTAAATTAAGTTCTTTTAATTGCGCTTCTATAAACGAGAGTGCCGCACGACCTATTCCATTTCCTCTCATTGAACTTAGGACATATAGCTTACTTAAAAATAAGGATTCTTTCTTCTTGCTGTAAGCGAAATAACCGACAGGAGCATTTTGATGTATTAATAGATAGTACATCACTCCTCTTTCTAACTGATCTTCTATAGCTAATACAGATTGATATTTTTCGAGCATATAAGAAACCTGTTGTTCTCCGATTATAGGGTTGTAATGTTCGAACCAAATACGATTTGCTAAGTCGACAACTGTATTATAATCAGCTTTATTTCTAACAGGTATAATAGTTTCCATAGTTTAGAAAATTTACTTTAAACATAATGGTAAATAAATAAGCGTTATCAATAAATTGGAAAATTACATTTCTTAGATTCAAAATTACAACTTAATATTTCAATAAAAATAGGGCGAACTATAGAAATATGGGGCTTACAAAAGTCTAAAACTCATTTATTCTATTCCCTAATTAATTTATTAAAGACCTAAAGCACAAATCTATCCCCCTTTTCGCTTCGTCCTAAACCCATCCTTCTTTAAAATTTCCAAAATTTTATCCCTATGGTTTCCTTGAATCAAAATTTCACCACCTTTTACTGTTCCTCCTACTCCACAAGAAGATTTAAGCATTTTACCTAAATCTTTAAGATCTTCTTCCATTCCCACGAATCCTTCAACTAGCGTGACATCTTTGCCTTTTCTTTGTTTGCGATCTATGGAAACATACAGCAATTGCTTACTGTTTTCTAGGGTTTCCTCTTCCGTTGATTCTTCATCGTCAAAAGCGAAGTTTGGATTTGTGCTGTAAACTACATTTTCGCGTTTTTTACTTTTTTTCCCCATAACTCTATTTTATATCTTTTATTCCGTTTTTTATTGTTTTTCAATTTGTTAGCCTCACATCAGTAAGCTCTGCGCTAAAGATTTAATTCATGAGTTTACTTCACAGCAGTTCTGATTTCATCCATTTTTAATATGGTCAACAAACGCTCTAAAGACTGATGATTTTCCTCAGAATAAATGGCGTTGATGATTTTCTCTTTTTCTTTCTTGGTCAAGTGCCATGACAATGAAATACGATCATTAAAATTTCCACGTAAATTAAATGTCACCACTTCAATAGGATAGTTCATTGAACGCATAGCGGTAGAAAACAATTCATCTTGGTTAAAATCTTGAACTCTTGGAAAGTTATCATACATATTCCCAAAAGGCAATAGCAAACGTTCAAAAAGTCCGATATTCTCAAAAGTCTCTCCGACTAAAGTTTTCTTGGTATCCCTTACTTTTAGCACTATCACTCCACTGGTATTTTCCTCAATCCATTTTCTGAGAGCGATTAAATAACGCACTGTAGTTTTAGATCCATAATTATCTCTAATTCCCGCATCCATAACCTGCATTCCAGGCTTAGTAGGCATCGTAATCATTGGCATAATATAAGGAAATGTTGCGCTCATTCTTAGCACAGAACTAAAACTTACTTCTTTGGGATTGTTCTTTGCAAAATATTTCAAATATTCAATGTTTTCAATTTGCGGATTGAGTCCAACCCTTTCATCCAATTGATCTGTAGCTTGTAAATATCCATGATGCTGTGAACTCATCAATAATCGGCGTCCATCATTGACAATTGTCGGTGTAAAAATCATTGTTGGGATTTCTCCTGAGCGTTCATACTCTTCATAGTCGCCTAATGTCCCAGACAATGCACCTTCTAAATTTGAAATCAATGCTTGTTCGAAAGCATAACCTCTATCTTTACTGTATATATTGTCATTGATTTCCACCTTCTGAAAACGGAAAAACATGTCATTGGTAGAAATAGAGAACGACAAACGATTTAATAAGTCTTTTCCAACATTGGACAAATAGCGAGCACTTAATCGTGTATTTATTTGTTTTTCTTTTTCCATAATTATTAAATCACGGTAATAAGCTGCTCCGATCATTCCTCCTGATGCTCCGGTAATCATCTGAATGTTTTTACTAAATTTCTTATCGGTCAAACTATCCAATTCTTGCAGCACTCTAAATGTCCACATAGCACTTCGTAATCCGCCTCCGCTGGTATTCAAGACAACTAATTTTGGTTTTTTATTGCCTGTTTGCTTTTTCCAATTTTCTAATGTTTGAATATAGTTGTCATAATCTTTTTGAATGACAGCATCTGAATACTCTAAATCAATCAGTGAAGACTTTGTGAAATCAACCAAACTTTCTTCGTCATAGGAAAGACCAAAAGCATAACTCCTAAATTGGAAGAAATCTGTAATTGTGCTGAGATAATTCACCAAAATAAATGAAGCTACAATTATAAGATAAGTCCACGACTTGAACCAAGAAAACAATGCACTGACCAACATGATGACAATCGTTAAAATCATCATTAAACTCACGCTAGCAGGAACTTGAAAAAATTCATAGTCTCTGAAAAAACCTATAGAAATATAAGAGAGCACGAGTAGAACCTCAAAAACGGAAGCATTAATATGATTTTGAGCAAATACCTTATTCAATACATTGATATCATAGTGTGAACTACTTCTGGATTGCTTCAATTTAAATCTTGAACCTATATAGTAATAACGGTCGACATTTATAGTCGTAAAAGGCGCGTACCAGGACTGTTTTTTATGCAAAGTAGCTTTAACATTACTGGCTTTTCGTTGAAATTCTTCAGCTCTTTTACCTGTGAATGAAAAAAGATCTTTATTGGTAGGAAAAAAGTAAAGTAAAGAGAAAAAGATGAATATTGTTATTCCACCTAATAATGAAACTATCTGCAAGTATACCTCGTACTCTCCAGTATACTCTTGCCCTTTCTGGAAATAATAAATCCTTATGCACAAATTGATTATAAAGATTAAAGGCAATAAACTATTATTGAGTGCGAATTTATAAAATGGTCGAGATAGCGTGGCGATAAATGGATATTTGGGTCCAATTTGTATGTAGCTATAAATGTGGAATGCCATAATGAATCCACCAATGCTAATTCCAAGGATTAAAAAAGCGAGATAATTAGACAGTCCAAGGTATTCTGGAGATAAAAACAGATAGGGTAAGCCAATTCCAACTCCAATTGAACTGTTTATAATTCCGAAAAGAAAAATCCAATAAAATAAGACAGTAAGATTATACTTTACTTGTGTAAAAAGTAAGTTGATTGGAAAAAATGCACGTAGAGACACGAAAAATTTTAGTACCTGTTTAATCATGTAATTTCATATATGATTATATAGTGTCTGATTGGAAACAGACGATTTTTATAAATTGTATAAATTTTGAGAAATATTTTAATTTTATTTCTTTAGGAGATGCCATAGTATCAGCCGAAAAGAAAAAAAGTAAAATATACTCAAAAGAATCAATTTAAATTTTGTGCTGTTTCCGACCAGACACTATATAGTATTGTCTGCATAAATAACCTTTACCAATAAAGAATGAAATTTACATTTAAAAATTATTTTCCATTACTCAGTCTTTATTTGTTTTATATTGACTCCATGAGCTCGTTTAGCTGCGGTTCATAATAAAAAAAACGAAACACTTGCGCTAAGGTACTCGAAGTGAAAAATCAAGTAGATTCCTTATGTGAACGCTACGCATCATGAGGTCATCCATCTTGCATACGCTTCTATCCTATTAGGAAAAAGTAATTTCTCATGATAACTCATATTTCACTTGTAAATCCTTAGCCTTCTGTTTTGGGAATTTATTAAAACCAAAATATTATTTTCAGAATTCAAAAACTTCCTTCTAATTTAGAAAAGTCAGATTGTATAAATTCATTCAAAGGACAACAATATTTACAATATAATACAAAGAATTTGATTAACCATGTGCTGTGATAAAATCACTTACGAAATAGGCCAACGTTTTTCCTACGATACGGTCTTCCTCTTCGTTTTTCGGCGCTCCTTCAGGCAGATGCAAGTAGGCTATCTTATTATAGCCTGCGAAAATTCTCAAATATCTTCTGCACTCTGCTATTGAAATTCCCACAGGTGAAAAGGCACTGCTTGGCATTCTTGAAATAACATCTAAGTCTAACTCAATTCCCAAAGGATCCTCACTTTTAGCTAAATTCTTCAACCCATTTCTGAAATCTTGTAGATAGTTTCGCTCCTCCATGAGATACGCTTCATTAAAAGTAAAGAAATGTCCATCCCGACGCAAATCATCTAAAATACGCTGACTATTGTAGCGCTGATGTAATCCAAAAACATGATATTGCTTCAAAGTTCCTTTATCAAACGCATAAGAAAATGGGTTTCCAGAATGTCTGCCCTCTAACAAACGGTAATCTGCATGTGCATCAAGATTTACAACATTTATTGCCTTAGAGAAACGATTTGCAGAAAAGTTAATCAATGGAAAGGCATTATTGTGTCCTCCCCCTATTACAATTGGAATTTGATTTACTGAAATATGTTCTTTTAGAATTTGAAATATAAACTCATCCAACTCCTGAATAGTTCTAGAAAGATCATCTTTTACTTCCTTGTGCTGAAAGACTTTTCCAAGTACGGAAACATGTTCACCAGTTAATGATTCATTGGATTGCATATTCAAAAATGCGTTTAAAAACGTTTTAAATCCATTTTCCGCTCCTGATTTCCCACTATTTGCTCTTGGTCCAACGCTCTCTTCAATACCTAAAATAACATACCTCGGTTGAATCGAATTGTTAATAACTTGCCCAAATTTATTTTCACCATCCCGAGGAGAAAATAAATTATTTAAGTCGTTTTTATTGAATTTTAATAATTCAAACGAATTGTTTTTACTAAGCATTACTTTCGGTTTTTTCTGCGTACAATATGTTCACGAAGTCTGTTGGTGGAAGCACTGGTTTCATGGTCGTTCTATCAACAAAAACCAACACCGTTTCAGCTGTTGCAAGGAGCTGATTTTTTTCATTTTTTATTTCATATTCAAAGTATAAACGCACCCCTTTTAAATCAACTATATTTGTAGTGATGGTCAGTAAATCATCGTATAATGCAGGTGCTTTATATTTTACGCTAAACGTTGACACAGGGAGCATAAACCCCTTGTTTTCAATGTCTTTGTAAGAAATTCCGAGCTCTCTCATTGCCTCAACTCTACCTACTTCGAAGTATTGTGCGTAGTTACCGTAGTAACAATAACCCATTTGATCAGTCTCACCATACCTCACGCGAAGTTGTGTATCTGCGGTGTGTAAACATTCTTTATTTTGACTCATTAATTCTTTTTTCAAGTAAAGGTTTCTATTATAAAAAAGATACGTATATTGTTGCTCGAAATGATATGAAACCATAACATCGCTTTTTCTTCAAAACGTCGTTAAAATAATAATATTTTATGATGAAAGCAATTAAAAAGGAGTTAATTTTTTATTTCGTCTAGGTGTAAAAAATTTATAAGAATCAATACCCTTTTGATTTTTTTTTGAACTTTTTTATCCAAATATTTGCACTTCGATATCGAGACTAAAAGTGTTATAAAAAGCACTTAAAATTATATTTATTTGCTATTAACGCGTTAAACTAAATAAATGAGCCAATTGCATGAACAAAAATGGGAAGCTTGTCTGAAAGTAATTAAAGACATCGTTCCATTACAAGCTTTTAAAACTTGGTTTTCACCTATTGTTCCCGTGAAGTTAGATGGAGATGTATTAACAATACAAGTTCCGTCACATTTCTTCTACGAATGGTTAGAAGAGCATTATATCGGATTACTTAAAAAGGTAATCAAGAAAGAATTGGGAGCCAATGGTAGACTAGAATATAGTATTATTATGGAGCGCAATACCCCTAACTCTACTCCTTATACTGTTAAGATACCAACATCAGGAGGAAGCTCATTAAGAAACACACCTGTTTCCGTTCCTTTGAAAGTAGGAGAAGATCAGATCCGTAATCCGTTTGTAATTCCAGGATTAAAGAAAATTGAAGTTGAATCGAACTTAAATGCAGCTTATACATTCGAAAACTTCGTTGAAGGAGATTGTAACCGTTTAGCAAGATCGGCAGGTTATGCAGTGGCAAACAAGCCAGGTGGCACAGCTTTTAATCCATTATTGATTTATGGTGGTGTTGGATTGGGTAAAACCCATTTGGCTAACGCAATTGGAATTGGGATTAAAGAACAGTTTCCAAATAAAACAGTTTTATATGTTAGTTCAGAAAAATTCGTTCATCAATTTATCGATTCTATAAAAAACAATACTTCAAATGACTTTGTGCATTTCTATCAAATGATGGACGTATTGATTATTGATGATGTGCAATTCTTCTCTGGAAAGGAAAAAACGCAGGATGTATTTTTCCATATATTTAATCACCTGCATCAAAATGGTAAACAAATCATTTTAACTTCTGATAAATCACCTGTTGATATCCAAGGAATGGAACAACGTTTGTTAAGCAGAATGAAATGGGGTTTATCAGCAGATTTACAAGCACCAGAATTAGAAACGCGTATTGCCATTCTAGAAAAGAAAATGTACAGCAATGGTATCGAACTTTCTAAAGAAGTTGTTGAATACCTAGCATACAGCATAAATACTAACGTTCGTGAAATAGAAGGAGCATTAAACTCTTTAATTGCACAAGCATCTTTGAACAAAAAAGCAATCACTTTAGATTTAGCGAAGCAAATGATTGATAAATTCGTGAAAAACATCACCCGTGAAGTTTCTATCGAATACATTCAGAAAGTAGTCTGTGATTACTTTGATATTGAAATCGAAATCTTAAAATCTAAAACAAGAAAAAGAGAAATCGTTCAAGCACGTCAAATCGCTATGTTCTTCTCTAAGAAAATGACAAAATCTTCTTTGGCAAACATTGGAGCACATTGTGGAGGAAAAGATCACGCAACTGTATTGCACGCTTGCAGAACAGTCAACAACCTATCAGAAACAGATAAGCAGTTTAAAGCTTACCTCAATGATTTAGAAAAGAAATTATCGATGCAATAAATTGAGAGATTAAAATACTAAATGCCGAGTGATAATTTCATTCGGCATTTTTGTTTTAAAGTGAATTTAAAAAATTCTTAAATAGTGTCTAGTCAGAAACAGACAATACTTTTAACTCAAAAATATTCATATTTGAGATTAAATTCTATTTCGAATGGGCTAAAATGAAATAAACCCACAATCTCTACTCATTTTCCTCTTCCACTACTCTAACATATCTGACAGTCGATGTTTTCGGATTTGATCCTCCAGCACTTAATCCAATTGTATTTTTATTAATAAACTGAACTTTAAAATCTTTTGAGGTGTCTAACCCATAAAGAGAAAATAAAGCACCTCCGATTTTCTTTTCTGTTAACTTAAATTCATAATTTGAGTTTCTACTGATTCCATAAACCCATATATCATTAGTTTTAGCAAATATTTTAACGAACTTGTTCTCATTTAAAGAAAGGATTTTTCCTTTGAAGTCGCCGCTTTTATTTCTATCAATTTTAATTATGACTCCATCAAACATAGTTCGGCCTTGTAATTCCCAAGTTCCTTCAAAACCATCAATATTCTCTTTTTGAAATTTATCTCCATCACAGCTGGAAAATATAAATGTGAAGGTGACTAGAAATATAATGGATGGAATCTTAAATATTTTAATTGAATTCATTTTTAGATATTGGATATTTACAAAACTATAATTATTTACTTGATAAAGAACAGGTTTTATCCCCCCTCTTCTTCTCTATTTAAAATAAGCAACAAACAAAAATGAACTCGGCTAAAACAAAATAATTAAAATCCATTTGATTCTACCACAATTTTTATGAAAGAGTTTAGAATAATAATTTAAGGATTGAAACATTCGAGGATTCAATTATTCAAGGATTCAAGGATTAAGGAGGGTTTGGGGTGGAAAAAGAGTAGAACCATCCATTTTATAACATTCAACAATAGTCTAATTATTTAAACTTATCAGAAATACCATTAAGTTTATCTGAAATACCAATGAATGGATCTTTCAACTTAATTGAAAAATGAGTTCTCATATCTTTCTTGCACATCACCCAAATTGTCCCAACATAAAATAAGATTGGAAGAATATAGTCAGCTGGAGAAGTTGGAGGAAACAATAACGTTTCGATACCCAAAATATCAGAGGATTGATATTGAAAAGCCCAAACCATCAGCACCACTAAATTAATTAATGAAAAAACGAAATATAGGTTTAATAAAACCCATCCAATTTTCTTTCTCTTCCAGAATAAATAAACTGAAATTGGCAATAACAAATAGGGAATTAGAAAAATAAAAATACTTAAATCCTCCTCTCCAATAGAACCAATAATATAAAGAAAACTATCGATGTCACTAATCAATTGGTAGATCGATATTATCCCAAAAACGATTATGATTAAACGAATTGTTCTTTCAAAAGAGGGAATACAAGATTTAAAAGGATGTATTGGATCAATAAATTTAAAGAATCTCGATTTAAGTCGCTCCTCTTTCTCCTTTCTATTTTTAACTCCCTTTTGTTGTTCCTTTAATTTTATTCCAATAATGGAATAAGCTCTATTCAACTCTCGCTCCGTTAATTCCCTATTGTCAATTTCCTTTTGTGCTGTTTCAACAGCTGAATACTGATAATCTTTAGCATTAGTAATTATCTCTAATAGTTCATGACTAGCCATTTTTTGGTAGCGATCTGTAAATTCATTCATGAGTTTGGTTTTACGCTAGTAGTGGTGGTTTAGAATATAATAGTTAAAGAAATACCATTAATTTTGTGAGTTGATCAAAGCTTTAGTGTTAAAATTTTAAACACTATTTAATCATTATTGCTGCTTGATAGAAATTATTTACTCCTCCTAATACTTCATATTCGATATAAAAGGAACGGGTCCATTCGTTAAAAGCTTTGTACTCATGAAGTGGAACATTGAACTCATCAAAAAACAGGATATCTCCTGATTTAAGAAACGGAGTAATTAAAGTTAGTACATAAAGCGTAGCTGAATAAATATCTGCATCCATGTGAATTACCTTTCTTTTACCTGCCTTATAGTCACTTAAAAAAGGAAGAAGGGTCTGTTGAAAGAGACCTTGATAAAACAAATGTCTACCATCATCAATTTCGGGTGGAGTATTTCCATTTCCCATATCTCCTTTTTTAAATTTCCCCCATGACTCTGGAAGACCGGTAAAAGTATCAAAACCATAAAACTTAGCATCGGGATTTTGAATTCTATTGATCCACCACTTAAAGGAAGTTCCCTTTGAAACACCAAACTCTAAGTAGTCAATATTGGTATCTAAATCAAAATCTGTAATTACTTGTTCGTATAGTGATTCTCGTTTCTGATAATCGAACTTGAAGGTATAAAAATCATTTTTACATTCTTTTTTGTTTATTGCAATCCATTTTGATAATTCAGCTGCATGTGCTAAAAAATTAAAAGCTTTGATAGGTATAATTCGATCAAACCTAAAAACAAAAAACAATCCTTTTAACTTACCTGGTAACCTACTTGTTTTTTTTAAAAACATAATTTTCCTTAGTTATATTTATTATTCAGCAAACTTGTCTACTACTTCTTGGGTAACTCCAGTAGAACTGAATCCTCCGTCGTGGAAAAGATTCTGCATTGTTACATATCTTGTGTAATCGGAGAACATAGAAACACAGTATTCTGCGCATGCTTCTGCTGAAGCATTCCCTAGTGGACTCATTTTATTACTGAATGAAATAAATTCGTTAAAACCTTTAATCCCTTCTCCTGCTGTTGTAGCAGTTGGAGATTGAGAAATAGTGTTAACCCTAACTTTATTTTTGATTCCATAATGGTAACCAAAACTACGAGAAATAGACTCCAATAATGACTTCGCATCCGCCATGTCATTGTAATCTGGGAAAATTCTTTGTGCACCGATATAAGTTAATGCTAAGACTGATCCCCATTCACTAATTGCATCTTTTTTCATTGAAATAGATAATATTCTGTGTAAAGAAGTAGCTGAAATATCTAAACTTTGGCTGTAGAATTTGTAATTCAATTCTGAATAATGTTTTCCTTTACGAACGTTTGGAGACATTCCGATAGAGTGCAAGATAAAATCAATTTTACCTCCAAGAATTTCTAATGATTGATCTATCAAGTTCTCAATATCTTCATTACTTGTTGCATCAGCAGTAATAATTTGACTGTTTGTTTTCTCAGCTAATTTATTGATTTCACCCATTCGCATTGCAATAGGTGCATTTGTTAATACAAATTCTGCTCCTTCTGCGTGCGCCAATTCCGCAACTTTCCAAGCGATAGATTTTTCGTTCAATGCACCGAAAATAATTCCGCGTTTTCCTTTAAGTATATTGTTCGCCATAATTTTTATTTTTATCTACAAAAATAGAAAACTTCCTTTAATAGCGTCAAAATGGTAACATGTGAATTTTATTAATTCTAAAAAATTGATGATTTTTTTTAATTTAGTCTGTCTTCGGATAAAGACATAAAACTACTTAAAAAACAAATAGAAAAAGACCTTAAAATTATGAACCAAATCCATATCTTCGTGTTAATACCTTCATAGCATTAAACAAAGCATTAGAATATGTCTAAAAACAGTCAAGACGAAAAGAAAAACACCGAATTTATCAACCCGATAAATCCAGATCACATAACTGAAAATCCTCACAATTTACCTTATCCTCATACGCAAGGAAGCGCTTTGGTAAAGCCCGTTGACCAAGGAAAGGTAAAAGGTCGCGCGCTAAATGCTATGGAGCACCAAACGGACATGCAACTTAAACAGTTGTATGACCAAATGAATTTATTGGCAAGTCAAGCCAAAGGTTTACAAGATAGAAAATCGATTTCAGAAAAAATTTATGCCGCAGAAATGCGCTTTGAGCCACTGATTAATCATATTTATCACCTTTACCAAAAAGATAACAAAACGTATTTGCTTTCTTTAATAGCTCCAGACCAATGGGGAAGAACTAAAAAGACGTTTGAATTTGTAGCTACCGTTCAATTGTTGGCAGATCATACTTGGGATGTTTTGGAGAAAAGTGATATTGAGATTTAGGGTTTTGGGCAGTTGGCGGTATGCTTTGGGTTTGGTAGTTGTATTTTAATGATAAAATTTAGACTTCGAGTAAACTTAAAGGTTGCGCAGCAGTGCAACTGCAGCGCAGCCTTTAAGTTTACACTTCGCAGCAGGTACATCAAATATACTCCACCATTTCCATTCTTTATCTTCTTCGTTTTCATTCATAATAAAATGAGTTTACAGAATTTCCTTTAAATGAGCACCTAAATGAGAGCTAACATCCTCAATAACATCTCCTCCACTTAAATATACGTTGGTTAAATTTCTGAAAATATCACTATACGAATAACCAACATAATTAACTCTTGCACCTAGTTCTGAATCAATTAAATTTGATAAACCTATTTTATTAAAGCATTCATTAACAAAAGAAATTCCTGAAAAAGGGTTTACAGATTTCTTATAATTTTGTACTTTTATCATGATAAATGTTTTTTACTTTTTTATTGCTTACGAAACACTAAAATAAGTGAAAATATTTACACTGAAGCATTGTGTGTATCCTTTTATGCACAATGCTTTCTTATAAAATTATGATAAAATTTTGCGGAATTAAGGTATAATTAAACTACTTAAATATGTATTACCGCCATCTCTGGCACCCTCAAATGACTTTCTAATAATTGAGTAAATTAAATTAATGATTTTCATAAATTAGAATGCATTTTATTGCTTTTTAAAGTAATCATGGATTAAACATAATACTAATATGCTCCCTCTGTATCTCCCTCCAAAATGGAGAAGTGCTTCGAATTCAGATTCAAACTTTTAAGAGGGACAATTCTTTTCAATCTGTATGAGTGAAACAACGCAGCAGAAATACGAAAATGCTAAATCCGAAGCAAAACACAAGCATAAAGCCCACTGCATGTAACCTATTGCCTAAAGCTTCCCTAAAACCGAACCCTCAATTGTGCACTAACCTCACTCTTGACATTTCCTCTGATTTCCTCTGATCCGGTGCTCAAAGACTCCTCTTGATTGTAAAAAGATGCTGCATAACGCAACCATAAGTCACACTTCTCATTAAAGAAAGTGTAACGCACCATCACATAAGTTCTACTTCCTTGGTTAAAATAAGCAGGAATACTAAATACGTTTTCTAAATTGTATTCATAAGAATAAACACGTGTATCGTAGCTGTCAGTGTTGAAAATTGCATAACGCAAGGAGAGTTCTACAGGGAAGTTTTTATTTCGGTACAATATATCTTGTGTCAGTGCAAACCCATCTTGTTTTCCGCTGCTTTCACGCTGATCAGTAACATAGTCGATTCGAGACCTCCATCTCCAACCGGATCCTAAGTCTGCTGTTAATCCCACTTGATACTTGCGTTGTTTGTAGCGTTCAACTGGACGAATATTCCCTTCGTATACGCTCGCATTGATCATTTTGTCTTTTTCTCGAACACGTAAATAAGTTTCAAATCGCGGACTTGGTCTGTATTTTAATTGGCTCAATACCTCATGGCCTTCGCTTGGACTATCGACTCTAAATCTCAACCAAGGAGATTTAAAAAAGTCAACATAGGAATTTAAACTCCATGCTTTATTTAACTTGAATGCTCCACCTAAATAAATTCCTGATTCATTATTCGTATTGCTTCCATCTCCAAATCCCAATGCATAAAAGGTATGGTAATCTTTGGGATAGTTTCTATAAAGTGCAGACAGAGAAGCTCGACTTCCCAATGCTACAGTTGCTCCTTGTAAAATTGCTACGGCATTCGAACTTCTACTTTGAGCTACTTCTCCAAAAACACTTAGATTTCTAAAAATGTACGAGTAATCTGCGCTTAGGTTAAGTAATTGCTTTCCTGCAAATTGATATTTATTCATCAAACGATCAGCACGCTCATAATACGTATCATAAGCTTGTTGAACCGCAGTAATTCCAATTTGAAAACTTCTGGTTTCAAACTTTGCATTTGCTCCATAAACCAATTCCATCAAACTATTCTTGCGTTCAATTTCAGTAGTAGTCCTGTGGTAACCCGTCATATTAATTGAAGAGGCCATTCTCGCTTCTTCGGCATCAAGCGTGTCTAACAATTCAATAGAACCATCTACACCTTTATAAGACGCCCAAGTTGTAAAAGAGAAATTTTTAACGCCTAACTCCACTGCTGCTCCTCTCATGAATCTTACTTCATCCGTTGATGCATAAGGTCTTAATCCACGCGCATTTCTCCTTGTTGAAGTCGCGTCAACCGTTTTACTAAATCCATAACCTGTCCATAAAGCCAAACCTTGGCCAAATTGAACTTGATAATCTCCAATCACTGCCTTACGCAAAAACTTATTTCCGCTGTAATAAGCATGCGCACTATAGAAATCAAATCCATTGGGTTGGTTATCACCAAAAAGTTGTTCACCCGGATCTTTTTCCATGGTTACACCAATACTTAAATCATTTTTGTGGGTATAACGAATCCTCGAATATAATTTATTTGGATCTCCAGAATAGTACTTACTACTTTCCTGTTTTTCTGCATCGCTAACATCAGCATAGCCCACTTTATCTTCAATATTTCTAATGAAACGAAAATAGGCTTCTACCTCCCCTTCTTTTAAATACTTTTTAAGACTACCTTCCTCCTTTTCTTCTGTTTTAGATACACGAACGAATGGTAAAATATTCTCTAAGGTAGGTATATCCCAAAATTTAATCTCTTGAATTTCAAAAATGGTTTTAAATGGACCGTTCTCATCTCTCCTTTTTAATAATGAGTTGATTTGAAAATCACTCAACAACAAAAGTTCTTCCAAATCTTGTTTTGTTGCTGCATTAAGGTTTAATGGATTGTCATAATAGTTGTTTAATACATCAAAAACATCTTCCAGAGAAACTTCCTCGGCATCTAGGTCCTGAGCAATAAACTCTATTCTTTGTTGAATAATTTCATTTTTAGACTGACCAAAAACAAGGGCACTAAAAACTAAAAACGATATGAATAATAAATACTTCATTATTTTTTAGGCGTATAAAAGTCTACAATAAAAGAAGCCGCCGGTGTCCAGCCGAGTATTTGATTATACTGCGTTGACATATCCAATTTGAATCTTTCATATTTTAATCCAAATCCAAAAGCAAAATCCATCGGAGCACCCTGAAATCCTGCACGGATATACAATAAATCAATAGGATGATATTCGAATCCAGCGCGTAATCGGGTATCAAAAGTTACTTCTTGTTCGATCTCTGCAACTATCAATAATTCTTTAATCAATTGGTAAGAAAGTCCCAGTCTAATCAATGTTCCATAGCGATCATCTTTATATTCAGACAATTTAGCACGACCAATATTTACAACAGAAAATCCAATATTTACTCTATCGGTCAATTTTGCCAATGCACCGAATTCTGCACTTACTCCATGCCTAATACCATAAAAAGGAGCTAAACGCATGCCCAAATAATTGATTTGAACACCAGCTGCAATTTTTTCTGATAATTTCATGCTATAGCCCATTCCAGCGCGAGTAGTTCTATACGTATCGTAACCATAAAACTGACCTCCAGCAGATATGACTCCAGCTTTTAAGGGAACAGCAACAGCAAAACTTTGCGTTTGTAATTCTTTTAAAGCGTAGCGGCTTTCATAAGATAATCCAACGGTTCCTTTTTCAATAAATCCTAGAGCTCCAGGATTGTGGTGATAAGAAAAAGCATCAATTAAAGTTACTCCGTTATTTGCCATTGCTCCTACACGAGCACCTTGAGATAACCATCCTTGCGCTTTAATGGTAAATGCAAATAGCAATGCGAAGCTTCCCAATAATAGTATTTTCATAGGGTAAATATATTGATATGAGCTGTTTAAATCGATAAAATGCTAATTAAACTCGTATTAAGTTTCTTTAGTAATGTCGCAAATATAAGGATATTCTATACTTTGTAAGAATAATCCTTTGGCCGGAACAGAAAAACCTGCTTGCCCTCTATTTTCTAAAGCAATAATTTCTTTGACAGCTTCTGGCGGTATGTTTCCTTTTCCAACTTCAATCAACGTCCCTACGATTGCGCGAACCATATTTCGCAAAAACCTATTCGCACTGATTTCGAATCTTAATTGATCTCCAACAAACTTCCATTCTGCATTGTAAATAGCGCAGAAATTATTATTAACATCTGTATGTAACTTGGAGAAAGAAGTAAAATCTTGTCTACCCAATAAGAAAGTGGCTGCTTCATTCATTTTCTCAATAGATACTTTTGATGGGTAAAACCAACTGTCATTTTGACGGAAAGGCAACTTCTTTTGATGAATGAAGTAATGATATGTTCTTTTGGTAGCATCGAAACGCGCATGAGCTTCAGGATCGACCTCAATAATTTCGTTAATAGCGATTGCCAAAGGAAGCATATTATTTAATTTATATTGTAATTGCTCATTTGAAAACGTAGGCGCTAAATCCACATGAAAATAAGATTGTTTTGCATGAACCCCAGCATCTGTTCGACCGCAACCCACAATATCAATCGCTTTATTTCCAAATAACATGGACAGTTTCTCTTCAATTACACCTTGAATAGTTTGAACAACTAGTTGCTTTTGCCAACCCGAATAATCTGTACCATCATAAGTACATTGAAAAAAGAGACGTTTCTTCATGCGGTAAAATTACTAAAATATGGGTTTTAGCGACTATAAATTTCGGATAAACAC